>Ga0208492_1000145_pt1 | contig 74343 bp, 65 predicted proteins | sample Subbioar_CSW14AB_FD_184820 | JGI IMG/M metagenome (GOLD analysis project Ga0208492, IMG submission 184820) | Serpentinite rock and fluid subsurface biosphere microbial communities from McLaughlin Reserve, California, USA - CR12Mar_CSW14AB (SPAdes) | ecosystem: Environmental > Terrestrial > Deep... | reverse complement strand
GTCCATGCTCGGGGGCAGCAAGAACATCTGCTGGCGGTTGGCTCGGATCGCGTGACTCATGCGATCACTTCGCGAAAATTCGGCCCTCCCGGCAAGGGGATTCGCGAGGGATCACGTATGATCACATGGGGTCACGCCCGGAGTTTCGAGACGGCCTCTTCAGTCCGGGGGGGATTTTCCGACAGTTCTTCAGCGTTGGGCGGCGCCCACCTGCATGGCGGCTAGGGCGCCCAAGCGTTCTCGGCGGATTCCGGGGGTCGAGTTTACAAGATACTGCTTACACGCAGTACGGTGTGGACGGCCCGAAGGGGGACGGAGCCGCGGGGCGTCTCTGGTGAGCGCGTGGTGGTTCGTCAACGCACGCCTCGGCGACTGGTTCCGTCGCCGCTTCGAGAAGTTCGGCTGCGTCTGCCGCGACGAGAGCGCGTCGCCCGCCACCGGCTCCAACGCGGCGCACAAGCTCGAGCAGGCGCGTCTCATCGAGCAGGCGTTCACCGCCTGAACCTCTCGAGACGGTCTACCGACCTCTCGACCTGCCTGATCTCCATGCTCCGTGGTGAACCTTCGCGAGTCTCGAAGGATCCCGCAGACACGGGTGGCGGCGGCCTTAGTCATGCCGCGCATCTCACCGCGGCGCCGAGGTCGACTACGTCTTCGAGCACGGAGCCGAGAGGCTCCTGCCGCCGGCGGCGGTGGCTTGATGCGCGCGGCTTCCTCTACGGCGGCATTAGCGTTTGCGGCACCTGACGGTTTCGTGCGCGCGTAGAGTCTGCCCCCATGGACTTTGACGAGGCGCTCGAGCGAACGCAGTGGGATCTCCTCTGGGTGCCGCCCGGCACGCGGGTGGTCGATCGGCCGGAGCTGTTGTTCCTCGCTTCGTCGGAGCCCGACCAGTATCTCAACAGCGTATTGCGCATTCGTGCGCGAGAGGATCGGGTCGAATCACTCGTCGCCGAGGTCTCCGAGGCGCACGCCGAGACCACCTCTCGCTTCCAGGTGACACCGGCTGCACGTTCGGACGCGCTCGAACGCGCACTCGCCACGTACGGCTACGCGCCGACCGCGCAGAACTTCGCGTTCGCGCTCGCGTGTGACGAGCACCGACCGAGCAAGGTGTCGGGGATCATCGTTCGCAAGATCGAGACGCTCGAGGACGTCCGCGCCGCGGTCGCGGCGTTCGGTCGGCCCGGTCAGCTCTCGGAGGGACGTCTCGCCATCGATCTCGCTGTGAGCACTCGACCGGGCACGCGCATCCATCGGTACATCGCGTGGGATGGCGAGATGCCGGTAGCAACCGCGGGCATGAACCTCTTCCCGCAGCTCGATCTCGCGTTGTTCTGGGGCGGTGGCACCGTACCCGAAGCCCGCGGTCGCGGTGCGTACGCTGCCCTCATCGATACCCGCGTCGCCGCCGCGCATGGGCTCGGTGTGTCGCGGATCGGCGTCTACGCGCGCGAGGAGACCTCGGCCCCGATCGTCGAACGGCGGGCTACGGCCGCATGACCTTGTGGTCGCGATCGAAGCGGTGACCGAGATCACAGGACGGAAGGGAGGCGCGCGAGCACGTTCGGCCTGCCGGGCTTCATGCCCTCGCCATCTTTGCTGGGGGTAGGTGATCCAAGCGTCCTCGGCGGATTCCGGAGCGCAGGTTGAGACAGTTCCAACCCCACGCAGTACACGCCGGACGGCCGAAATGTGCTCGAAGCCGAGGCGGAACCGGCGGGGCGTCTCTGGTGAGTCAGGGCCTGTTGCCGCGCGCATCCTCGACCTCGAGCACGTTGCCCAGGATGTCGAGCGTCGAGTGCGCCGCGCAGAGCCCCGCAGCCGGAGGGCTCGCGCAGTCCCATCGGTTGTGCTGCACGACCGATACCGCGCGCCAGCGTGTCGTAGTGCGTCGCGGTCGGGCGGCTCGCGTGGGCGAGGCGCCGCGGCGCGCTGGTCCTGCGCCAACGTGCAACTCCGCTTCCTGGAATCCGCCGAGACCGTTTGGACTCCCTAGCCGCTAGGGTCCGCTGCCCGCAGCCACGAGGGAGCCGGGGCAGGTGACGGCGTCCGCGTTCACCTCACACATGTCCTACGGCGCCGTGAACGACCCGACCAGTCGCAGCTGTTCAGATCGAGGGTTCTCGTCCTGTTGCGGAAGGGCTGCGATCGATAGGCTTCGCAGAACCACAGCGCGCGATAAGGGAGAGCGATGCGAAAAGCACTCGACGTGACGGGATCGCAGATCGCGGATTGGGCTGACCGCAAGGATGCGCAGAACCTGTTACCGCTACTTGTGAGGCGTCGATCGTCGCGACAACGCCTAGTCTCAATCGCGCATCGCTGCGCGCCCGCGAGGGCGTTGCGCTGCACGGTTACGACGCCGTCATCGAGAACGCCGTTGCAACGCTCTACGTCCCGGCGGGCCCGTCCGTTTGGGAGATGGGGGTGGATAAGAACCACGCGAGGAAAGCGAAAGAGGACTACGCGAAGCGCACGAAGACGCCCAATGACGCGACTCCATCGAAAACGACGTATGTCTGCGTCACGCCACGGCGATGGTCGCAGAAGGACGCGTGGGCCAAAGAGCGTATCGCCGAGCGCATTTGGGCGGACGCAAGTTTGAACAGCTGGTGCGAGTTCCAACCAGGCTTCGAGGCCGTCAGCGTCGTGCACGAGCAAACTTGGCTCGCGCGCACCCTCCAGATTCGGCCGCACGAGGTCGTCGATCTCGACGGCTTCTTTGAGGAGTGGGCAGGGGTAACGTCACCGCCGCTGACTCGGGAGGTCGTTCTCACCGGCCGCGCCGACGTCGCCGGCCGCATCCTGGATTGGCTCGGCAATGCCCCATCCCCACTGTTCGTACAGGGCGAGACGATCGACGAGGTCATCGCCGTCGTCGCCGCCGCCGCTCGTACGACGGGCAATGGCGCATCCGAGCTCCAGGCGCGAGGTGTGGTGGTGGAGAGTGCTGAGGCATGGCGAGATCTGGTCGCACATAAGCTTCCGCTCGTACTGATTCCTAGGTTCCAGATCGACACAGCGATCAGCGCCGTGGGCGCCGGTCACCACGTGCTTGTGCCTCAGGACCGACGCGTACCGCCCACGGCGGCAACGCTCGTGATGCCAGACCTTGCTCGCGAGGAACTTCCACGCGCGCTGGCGGAGACGATGAACATTGAAGAGCGACGTGCGCAGCGGAGTGCCGCGCGCGCCAACGGCTCGTTGGGCGTACTGCGTCGCCAACTCGCCGCGGTTCCGGCAGCCCAAACACCTCCCTGGTCGAACTCCGCGCACGAGGCCACGCTCTGCGCGGTTCTCTTGGTGGATGGCTGGAACTCGAAGATCCATGGTGACCGCGAAGTCGTCGAGCGGATCGCGGGAAGGCCCTACGATGACGTCGACGCAGCACTAGTGGCCGCAGCTACGCTGCCCGAGTGCCCGATTCGCCAGAAGGGTGACGCGTGGGAGTGGGTCGCTCGTGACGATGCATGGACGCATCTGGCTAGCCGTGTTCCGGCAAGGCACTTCGAGGCCTTCATGCAGGTCGTGCAGAGCGTCCTCGGTACGCCACTCCCGAAGTATGACCTACCCTCCGAGGAACGGTATGCAGCCGGCATTTACGGAAAGGCATCGCCACAGTCGGATGAACTTCGCGAAGGACTCGCGACCACTCTCGCCCTGCTCGCCGTTCGCAACGATGCGCTTGCGGCTGCCACCCATGCACGTCTCAGGACCGTGCCGGAATTCCTGGTGCGTCAAATTCTCGACCGAGCGAATGACTGGCGCACGTGGGCGTCCCTCCGATCGGTCCTCGCCATCCTCGCCGAAGCCGCGCCCGACGCGTTCCTGAGTGCGTTCGACGCCGCCCTCGCCCGCAACACAAACTGGGCTGCGTTGTTCGAGGAAAGCGGGCTGTGGGGATCAGCCGATCACGTCGGGGTCCTCTGGGCGCTGGAACTGCTCGCCTGGAACCCACAGTACCTCTCGCGCGTGACGCTGCAGCTCGCGCAGCTCACGCTGCTCGATCCCGGCGGCCGACTCGCGAATCGGCCCCTCAACAGCATCGCCGGAATCTTGTCGGGCTGGTTTCCGCAGACGACTGCTCCTCTTCCGCGCCGAATGGCTGCGGTCGACGGACTCGTACGCCGGTACCCGGAGACGGGCTGGAAAGTACTGCTCGATCTCGTCCCGAAGAGCGGCCACGCGATGGCCTCCTCGAACCCGTCACCGCGTTGGCGAAATTGGGCTGACGACGCAAGGCTGCCGGGTGGTGGACGGGCATTCCGCCAGCATTTGACAGAGGTCGGCAGACGACTAATCGACACCGCGGGGAGCAATGGCCAGAGGTGGGCGACGCTGGTCGAACGAGCCGAGGACCTCGACGGCCAGCATGCGACCGAGATCGCCGACTATCTGAACGGGAACATTAGTAGTTCGTGGCCTGGTGGCGGGCGCATCGACCTTTGGGACCGCCTGCGCAACGTTCTTCATCGGCACCGTCAGTTCCCGGATGCGGATTGGATTCTTCCGGCTGACATCCTCGAAAAGTTCGAGTGTGCCTACGCAGCGTGCGCGCCGGACGACCCTGTGGCGATGCGCAAGTGGATCTTCGATGGCTGGCCGAAGCTTCCGAAGCCGCCGACGCCGCCGGAAGGCTACGACTTCGAGACGGAACGCGCCGCTATCGACGAGCTGCGCCAAAGGGCCGTCACGGAACTGTTCGAGCGCGGAGGGCCCGAAGCACTCCTTTCGCTTGCTGGCGTAGCGGAGGCTCCAAACGAGATCGGTACTGCCGCAGTCGGGGCGATCTCCGACGCGAATGTACTCAGTGACCTGGTCGACCATGGCCTCGGCTCGGACGTAGCAGGACATGACAGGCTGGCGCTGGCGGTGGTTGCGTCGATCGCAGGCTCCGATCGCGCGAAGGGAATAGGGTTCGTCGTGCGCCTCGCGAGCGAACGAGGTTGGGAGGACGAGCGAAAGGCACGCGCAGCGCTGGCACTTCCGCTGGTCGACGAGACCTGGGACGCCGTGCACACGTGGGGCGCGGAGGTCGAGGAGCACTACTGGCACGCGGTCGCGCCTGGTCCATACGCCATCGCGCCCCAGCATCTCGACCGCGCGATGCGCGAGCTTTTGAGCCGCGGTCGCCCCGACGCTGTTTTGGGATTCGCGAACTCCCTCTACGATCACAAGACGAAGAAGCTCCATGCGCAGCCGGAACTTCTGCTGAAAACCCTTGAGGCGTTCATGGAGCAGCCGCCGTCTCCGGGCTCTAGGCGCGTTGATCCTCACGCGCTGGTAGGAATCTTCGACGGGCTCGCCGACGCCAAGGTCGATGAGAGCCGGCTCGCACGCCTTGAGTTTCTGAACCTCGGACTCTTCGACGATCGCAGCAACTCGAAGCGGATCCTCTTCCGAGAGCTAGGTAATGATCCCACGCTCTTCGTCGCCGTGCTTGCCAACGTGTTCCGTGACGGTCGTGAGGAACGTCCCGAGGATCGTGCCATAGGCGACGATCCGAATCGGCGCATGATCGTCGGACAGAACTACCGTCTGCTCAGGTCCTGGCGCGGCCTGCCCGGAGCCGACCCGGCGGGTATCGACGCGAAGAAGCTCCTCGCGTGGGTCGAAGACGTGCGGAGGCTCTGTGAGGCCAACGGGCGCGGCGCGGTTGGCGACAGTCAGATCGGTCAGGTGCTCGCCCGGGCTCCGCACGGCGCGGACGGCAATTGGCCGCACGAGGCAGTTCGCGATGCACTCGAGGTGTTTCACACGCCGGAGATCATGCGCGGGTTCGCAATCGGAACTCGCAATCGCCGCGGGGTCGTGACCAGGCCGATTGGCGAGGGGGGGGCACAGGAGCGCGCTCTCGCGGCCGAGTACGGCAGGTGGGCCGATGCGCTCAGCGACCCGTGGCCGCAGACTGCGGGCGCGTTGAGACTGATCAGCGATGAGTACCTGGGCGATGCCGCTCGCGAGGATGAAGAGGCGAAGCGGAATCGGTAGCCACGGCGGTACTGCTCGAACGCGCGGCGGACGTACTTGGGGAGCGGTCGGGCGTAGTGATCCTCGGCGTGACCGAGGAACGCCGGCAGCTGCTTGCGCACGAGCGCGTGGACGGCTGCGAGGGCCAGCAAATCCTCGGACCGGTCGGGTGGATGTACACCGCGCCCGCAGTCGATCGGGTGGGGCTCTATCGCTGCATCACGCCGGCAGCGAGCGGCTAGGGCGCCCAAACGTTCTCGGCGGATTCCAGGGGTCGAGTTTACAAGATACTGCTTACGCGCAGTACGGTGTGGAGGGCTCGAAGGGGGAAGGAGCCGCGGGGCGTCTCTGGTGACCAAACGCAAACGGGCGCCGCGGCGGGGCCGGGCACCGGGCTGGGGCGAGAGCGCGTGCGGGTGCGCGTTCGGCTCAGTGGTCGGGGAGCGGGAGGCTCGGCGGGCGGGATGACGGGGGCGGGAGCTGCGAGTCGTCGTCGTCCTCGTCGTGGGCGCCGGAGCGAAGGGGCGCCGACTGCTGTTGTACCGCGGCGAGGAAGCGGGCTGCCTCGCCAGGGTCCTGGATGGCGGCGATGACACGCGCGCGGCCGTGACAGCGGGGGCAGACGAGGACGTCGGCGGCGTAGGTGCGGCGGAGGAGCTTGCTCCACTCGAGGCGAGGCGCGTGTGCGAGGAGGGTTCCCCCGGCGAGGCGCGTGCGGTGCGCTTCGCTGATCACAGCGAAGGGGGCGCGGGACGGACGGTGATCGTGGGCACGACGGCTTGCACTCCCTGACGTGGATGAGACAGGCTGCTTCCTCGGCAGGGGGACCGCATGCTTCGGCCCCCTCGAGGAGCGTGCGGTGCCGAGGGTTCGACGTTTGGTGCCGGGGGCTCGAAGCTCGACGATGCGGGCAGCGCGGTCGGCGGAACCGAGACGTCGTCGTCCGTCGGGCGCGGCACGATCGCGTTTCGCCAGCGGGAGTTGGGCGCGAGGACGCCGTGGTAACGCAGGAAGGGATGGCGCGGCGGCGGGATGAGCGCGGCGATGCGCGCGAGTAACTCGGTGGGCGTGAGGATGCGGTGGGTCGCGTTCTTGCGCGGCTGCTTGACCCGGTAGGCGATGCGGCCGTCGGGAAGGACGTGGAGGCGCTCGAGCGCGAAAGCAGGACGGGCGCAGTAACGCGCCAAACGTTCGCGGGCGACGTCGTCGTCGGCGCCGACGTGCACGGAGGCGTGGAGGTTGAACCCGTCGAGGCTGACGGCATTGCGCCCCATGCCCGTCGGCTCGCCGTCGCCCTGGCCGGTGGTTGGACGGCTGCGTGCGCGCAGGCATCGAGGGCGTCCGCGTCGGCTTCGTCGTCGCCAACGCCTCTGGCGGACGCGAGGCTTCGGCGTTCGATCCAGCGTGTGAGGACCGCGCGCACTCGGGCCAGGACGTGGAGGAGATCGGCGCGAGTCGGTGCGAGCGCGGGGTGGAAGACGGGGAGGGCTTCGGGCTCTCGGGTGAAGAGGCCCTCGAGGAACAGCACGTGAAAGTGCACGTGGAGGTTGAGCGATCCGCCGAAGCGTTGGACGAACGTCACTGCACCTGCACGCCCCTTGCTCGGGCCGGCGCTGCGCCGCATCAGCGCTCGACCTCAGCGAAGAGGATCCGGTCGATGGCGGCGACGAGTGACGGATCTCGGGCGGCGCGTGTGCGAAGGTCGAACGGGAGAGACAGGACCCACTGGCGGATGGGCACGTTGGGCAAGACCCGGTCGACGAGGTGGGCCGCCGTGTTGGTCATGGTGCGGCCGGCGCACGAGGGGCAGACGCCGCGTTGCTTGCACGAGAAGGCGACTACGCGATCGTGACCGCACTCTTCGCAGCGGAGGCGGAGGAAGCCGAGCTCGGGTAGGCCGCACCGGAGGTAGTGGTCGAACGCGCGGCGGACGTACTTGGGGAGCGGGCGTGCATACTGTTCGTCGGCGCGGCGAAGGAACGCCGCGAGGTGCTCGCGCACGATCCCATGGAGCACGGTCTGCTCGGGACGGTGGCGTTGGTGGGAACGACGGCGAACGGCGCTGGCGCACGAGGACACGGGCGCCAACAGCGATGGGCGTGCCGCGCGGCAGCACCGGGCCAAGCGACTCTCATCGGCGAGGGCGCCCCCTACGGGTCGAGTCGCAGCTCGCAGCCGAGATCCGCGGGGGCGGCACTCTCGAACTGTCGACGCGCATGGTCAGCGCGCGAGTGGCGGTGCGCCATGGAGATCGTCGGGGAGCTCGGGCGCTTCGACGATCAGCGTGCGGCGCCAGTAGGCGAGGCCGGCGAGGGCGCCGGCGACGGCGGTCGAGACCAGGAGTGCGTCACGGGCGACGGTGGCACCGAGCACCGCGGCGCCGATGGCGGCGAACTGCAGTCCGGTCGCGACCTTGCCGGCCCGCAAGGCCATCGGCTTGTCGACGTACCGCAGGTGCTCTTTCTTGCGGCGCCACTCGCGGATGGCGAGCGGCAGCTCGGCGAGCTCGCGCGTGAGCAGGAGCAGCACTCCGAGCGGCGGCAGTCGATCGCGCGCGACCAAAGCGCCGATGACGCACGCGACGAACCACTTGTCGGTCAGCGGATCGACGATGGTTCCGGTCACGGTGACCTGACGCGTCCGCCTCGCGATCCAACCGTCGAGGACGTCTGTCGAGGCTGAGAGGGCGATCACCGCGAGCGCCGCGGCCGGCCGATCGACGACGCCGAAGAACGCCACGCCCAGCGGAACCCGCGAAAGGCTGAGCAGCGTGGGCACGCGGACGAGGTCGGCGGCAACGGACATCTCGTCCGTGGGCGCTGCACGCTTCGGGCCAGCCTGGCTTCAGCCGAGACCGGGCAACAGCGTGTCCGTCATGCGATGTGGATCCTGAATCTCCTCGGCGGTCATCCACAAGTCGGCTGCGCTGATCAACGCCTTTCCCTTGTCGCCTCCGGCGAGCGCCCCGACGCGGCGTCGGGCTGCCTCGGAGTACAACCGCATGTCCGCGGCCTCGAATCCGTGTGCCGCGCGCACGAGCAACTCGACGGCGGTCTTGTCGTCGCCGGTCGTGTGCGCGAGCGCCGCGCGGACGGCGTGTGCGATCGGCACGCCCCACGGCCGAGCTTCCTTCTCGATGCGCTCGCAGGAGCGTTCCGCGTCGCGGCGCAACTCGGAGGGCTTGGTCGCCCCGGGGAGCGCAGCGATCGCGCAACGTGCGCGCAAGGCCCACGCCTCTATGCGAATGCGTTGCGTCCGCAACAACATCGAGGCCTCGAGCTGCGGCCAGGCATCGGTGAGGCGCTTCCAGGCGCCCTGCGGGTCCTCGGCGTACATGTCGAACTGCACCTGCGCAGCGAGCTCGTAGAAGTGTTGGAGCAAGAATCCCCGGCGCGACCAGTGGGCGATCGCGTCCGCGAGGTCGCGTCGGCCACCCGAGGGATCGTCGTGCGCCAACCAGAGGATGCTGGCATGTCCCACCCGAATGGTGGTCTGCGCGAGCAAATCGCCGCGTGACTGAGCCTCCTCGAGCAACGCCGGCACCCGCTCCCCGAGGCGATGGAGCTCACCGAGCCAGGCGAGCGAGGCGAGGTGGAAGTGCCGCGCGTTCGCGACCTCCCAGGCCACGCCCGTGCACTTGTCGCGGAAGATGCGCTCGGCGCGCCGGAACTTCTCGCGCGCGAGCTTCCATTCGCCGAGCTGGAAATGGAACGACCCCTCCGCCGCTTCGACGAGGCCGTATCCGTGCGGAACGTCGACCTTCTGCGCGAGCGACCGCGTGCGCTCCACCAGTTTGCGTGTGCGCTCGATGGCGGGCGAGCCGGTCGTCGCGGAGAACACCGCCTCGGCGCAGAACGCACGAACGAGGCGATATGGCTCGCCCGCGCGGAGAGCGGCGAGCAGATGGCGCGTGGCGAAGTCAGCCCCGACGATCACGTCGACGAGGCCGAAGCCAGTCGCGAGCGCCCAGAACACATCGATCCGGGTGAGCTCGAGCGAGGAGACCTGGTCGGCGGAACGCTCGACGTGGGCGAGGCCGCGGATGCGCAGCTGCGCGCGGCGGAACATCAACGAAGTGAGCGCGCGCCGTGGGCTCTTGGCGAGGCGCTCGCCGACCGCTGTCAGCACGCCCTCGAACACCGTGAGGCCTTCGTCGATGTGCCCGGACTGCAAGAGGCACTGCGCTGCGCGTCGGTGGAGCTCGAGCGCCTCGCCCTCGTCCGCCGCCTCGGCCGCCCCGAGGTATTCGCGGGCGGCATCGCGCGAGAAGCCAGCGTTGGTGAGCGCGTTGCCGCGCATGATTCGATGCGAGCGGAGCTCGGGCGCGTTGGGCGGAGCGAGCTCGATGGCTTGCTCGAACAACGATGCTGCGCGATCGAACGCGAGCGCGGCGTCCGCGCGACGCGCGGCGAGTGCCGCGTAGTGGCTCGCCTTCCACTTCGCTCCGGCCGCGCGGAAGTGCTGGGCGAGCGCCTCGGGATCGGGCTCCGGCGAGGCCTCGATCGCGTGACCGAGGCGGAGGTGCACGTCGGCGACCTCCGCACGGTTGATCTTGGCGACGACCGCCTCGCGAATGCGGTCGTGCCAGACCTCGAGCGCGTCCGCGTCGCCGATGCGGGCGGTGCGCAAGAGGTGGGTGTCGCGCAGCTCGTTGATCGCCGCGCGCTCCTCGTCGATTCCCGCGGCGCGCGCCGCGATGGCGGGCTCGAGAGGACGGGCGCCCACCGCGAGCACGTCGAGCAGCCGCCGAGCCGTGGGCCCGAGCTTCGTCAGGCGTGCCTCGATGACGCGCTCGAGCGTCACTCGCTCGTGGGCGACCTCGGGGTGCTCGCGCACCCATCGCACGTACTCGACGATGAGGAACGGGTTGCCGCGCGCCTCGGTGGCGAGGCCGTCGACCTCGAGCGCCGTGCGGGCGCCGAGCTCCTGGAGAATGGAGCGCGCGAGCGCCTGCGCGTCGCGTTCGACCAGCGGCCCGACCGCCACCTGGTGCACCTCGCACGACGAGGCCCGCCGCTTGCGACGCGCCGTGGTGCTCGCGCGCATGTCGAGGAGGGCCGGGACGAGCGGTTGTTCGCGACCGGCGTGCTCGTCACCGAGGTGCATCTCGCGGAGCGCATGCAACGTGGGGTTGCGCGCGTCTTCGTCGCGAAACGACGCCACGAGCAGGAGCGGCGGAGGGTAGGGGGGCCGCAACAGATCCGTGAGCAGCGCGATGGAGTCGAGGTCGCCCCACTGCAGATCGTCGATCGCGATGATCAGCGGCCGACGATCGGCGATCCTCGCGAAGAGCTCGCGCAGCGCGCCGAACGCGCGGCGACGCAGCTCGCCGGGATCGGGCGCATCGACCCCGATGCGGGGCGCCGTGGCGATCGCCTCGACGCGCCCGAGCACGGGAAACAACCGTGCGATCGCGTGCACGTCCCGCGGGAGGAGCGCCTCGGCCTGGAGGCGCGTGAGTCGGCGCAGGTGCCGCGTGAGCGCGTCGATGACCCCGTCGAGCGCCTTGTACGGCACCGACTCGCGCTCGTAACACGACCCCTGTAGGACGAGCGCCTGGCGCGTGACCACTGCCTCTTCGACGAAATGGCGGAGCAGCGCGCTCTTTCCGACGCCTGCGTTGCCGTGCAGGTGCACAGCGACGGCGCGCCCCTGCCGTGCCCGACGGAACGCGCGACCGAGCGCCTCGACCTCGGCGTCCCGGCCGACGAGCGGAGTGCGCGCGGCGGGGGGCGGGGTGGAGCTCGTCGCCACCGGAGCGTGCGGCGATTGATCGCCGTCCACCAGACGGCGCAGGATCTCCTCCCCCGTCGGGCGCGCAGTGGGATTGCGGCGCAGGAGCGCCGCGCAGAGCCCGTCGAGATCTTCCGGGATGCCGTCGACGACGCTGCCCGGAGACGGGCCGTCGACGCGCTCCTTGGCCATGAGGATCTCGAGCGGTCCGCCGTTGAATGGCAGTCCGCCGGTGAGCGCCTCGAACAACACGACGCCGACGCTGTACCAGTCGCTGGCCGGTCCGAGCGCGCGCATCGCGCCCTGTTCGGGCGACATGTACTCGGGGGTGCCGAGCACGTGCTGGTCGATGCTGTGGAGCGTGCCCTGCCGTGCAAGGTCGGTCGCGAGCCCGAAATCGAGCAGCACCACGCGGCCCGCGGGGGTGATCACCACGTTCGACGGCTTGATGTCGCGATGCAGCTTGCCGGCCGCGTGCAGCGCACGCACCCCCTCGACCAGTTGGCGGAGCGAAGAGCGCAATCGATCGAAGTCGACCGCCGCGAGGATGCGCGTGCCGGAGCTTCGCGGCATCTTCTCGGAGATGGAGTCGGGCGGAGCGTCCATCGTGATCTCCGCGCGGCTCGGCATCGGCAGATCGTCGCGTCGCACCCACTGGAGGAAGTCGACGCCTTCGACCAGCTCCATCGAGAAGAACCAGTGGCCGTCGGCCGACACGAGCTCGTGCAGGCGCACGAGGTTCGGGTGGCGAACGTCGGCGAGCGCGCGGAACTCCTGCTTGAGGTGGTAGATGGCCGCCGGCTCGAGCTGCCGGAGCGTCTTGACCGCGACAGGCTGCGCGCGCTCGCGGTCGAACGCTTCGTACACCACACCCATACCGCCGGCGCCGATGCGTCGGACGACGTCGAACCGTTCGGTTCCCCGGAATTCCCCCGGGGCGATCGCCTGCGATGCCGTCACGCCTTCCCGCCAGCCATCTAACGTCCCCCCATCGTCCCACGTGCATGCCAGTTGCAGCCTGGGCCTGGAAGGATACAGCGCTACGATGGTCGCCGCATGAGTGGTCTGCCGCACCCCGGCTCGGTCGTCGCTGGGCGCTACCGGATCGTCGAAATCCTCGAAGAAGGGCAGATGTCGGTCGTCGCCCGCGGAGAGCGCTTGCCGTCGGGCGAGACCGTCGCGCTGAAGCTGCTCCACCCCGATCTCGCGGCCGACCCCGAGCTCCAGGAGCGGTTTCGGCGCGAGGCGCGTGCGCTCTCGGCGCTCGAGAGCGAGCACGTGGTGCGGGTGCTCGAGGTCGTGGAGGCGGCGGACGGCCAACCGTGCATGGTGATGGAGTTCCTCGAGGGCGAAGACCTCGATCGGGTGCTCGACGAGGAGGGGCCCCTGCCGCTCGGCGAGGCGGTCGCCGCCGTGCACCAGGCGTGCGAAGCGGTCGCCGAGGCGCACGCGCACGGCGTCATCCACCGGGATTTGAAGCCCGCAAACCTGTTCCGCGTCCGCACCGACGACGGCTCGATGAACGTGAAGGTCATCGACTTCGGCATCGCCAAGCGCGCCGAGACGGGCGAGGAGCCGAGCCTCACCGGCAGCGGCACCGCGATGGGCTCACCGCTGTACATGGCGCCCGAACAGCTTCGCGCCGAGCGCGTCGACATCCGCGCGGACGTGTGGGCCCTCGGCATCACGCTCTACGAGCTGCTCTCGGGAATCACGCCGTTCGAAGCCCCGGTGCCCGCGATGGTGATGGCGGCGATCTTCGGAAGGCCCCCGATGTCTTTGTGCGACGAGCGCCCCGACGTCCCGGCCGAGCTCGAACAGATCATCTTTCGCTGCCTCGCGAAGGATCCCGCTGAGCGCTTCGCCAGCGTCGCCGCGCTCGCCGAAGCGCTCGAGCCCTACGCCGTGCCGCTGAACCTCGCGGACTGACGCGGCGCCTGTCGGGATGCCGTCTGCTCCATCACGCGCGGCTTGCGTCCGACGGCGACGTCGAGCCACGCCTTGGTGCGGGAGATGACCTCGCGGACCTCGAACCACGCCGCGCCACGGTAGGTTCGACGATCGGCGGCGACTCCCTCGGCGTCGATCCCCATCGCGCGCGCCAGCCACACGGCGCGGCGGAGGTGGAAGGCCTGCGTGACCACGATCACCCGCTGGGTCCCGTACACCGTGCGCGCCCGCGCGATCGAGCTGAACGTGTCGGTGCCAGCGCCGTCGAGGACGAGCGCGTCGCGCGGGACCCCGCGTGCCTCGAGCCAGCGGCGCATCGCGCCGACCTCGTCGTACTCGAACGAAGCGTGATCGCCGGTCAGGAGGATGCGCGGAGCGCGGCCCTCGCGGAACAGCGCGAGCGCCGTCTCGAGTCGATCGCCGAGCACCTGACTCGGGCTCCCGTCGCTCGCGACGCCCGCGCCGAGCACGAGGATGACATCGGCCTCTGGCAGCGCCGAGGCACGCGGCACCCCGCCGCGCAGGACGGCGATGTTGCACGCGAGCGCGAACACCACGGCCGCGGTTGCCGCGACGATCGCGATCCGTTTGGTCCACAGCCGGTACCGCCCGCGCATCCCTCTCGAACGACCGGATCTAGCACGCTCTTCCGACCGACTCGGAGGGAGAAAGTGCACGCCGGCCGATCGACTCAGGGTCAGTGACGAATTCGTGCGCGGAGCGCGTCCCGGTAGAACGTGCGCGCGAGCTCGACGCGAGGGCTCGGATCGAGCCGCTGCTGCGCCGTGAGCCACGCGACACGATTGCGCTCCGCGAGCTCCTCCACGTCGGGGAGGACTGGAGGGAGATCGAGCTCCGAGTCACGCAGGCTGAAGCGTTGGTCGGCCATTTGGGCCATACAAAATGCAACACGCGCGCCGCGTTGCCGTGGCGCGCGCGTGTACTGTGGATGGTCCCGGTCGCGATCAGGCGCGGATCAGGCCGTGACGACCGGCTCGAGGACCTTCTCGGCCTCGCCGCGCTCGTACGCAGAGAACAGGCGACCCCAGTGGGTGTCGCGCTTCCAGTTCTCGAACGTGCGCTTGTCCTTGAGCGGCCAGCGGTAATAGTCGTGGTAGGCCTCGCTGCCGAAGATGAACGCGTTGACCAGCGGCGTGTGCATCAGCAGCTTCTGGAAGTTCTTCAGCGGTCCGAACCAGATGAGGTCGCCGATCATCGAGGCGCCGTTGTCGCCGACGCTGAAGCCCCACGACTCCTTCTGCACCTGCGCCGGGTCGTCGCCGACGATCTCGATGTCGCGCGGGTCGCCCACGCCGAGCTTGTCGTCGTGCGCCACGCGGATGTACTCGAGGCTGAGCGGGTCGAAGCCCATCATCTTGGCGGCGACCGCGTCGATCGCCACCTGGTCGTCGCTCGCGAGGATGTAGTCCTTGATCACCGGGAACATGGTGCGCGGGCCGGGGCCGTTGCCCGCCGTCGTGCCGTCCATGATCGCGAAGATGCCCGAGTGGATCTCCTTCTGGATCGCGAGGAGATCGACGAGCGTGCGGTGAATCCAGGAGTGGGTGTAGTGCCGCTTGGTGTTGAGCAGGCCGCCGAACGCGTTCTTCATCGCGCCGGTGGTCGTCGTGTAGATGTGGCACTTCACCGTCGGCAGGTGGACGATGTTCTTCCCGAAGAAGTAGTCGGGAATGTGGATTCCCTCGGGGAAGATCATCGGCAGGACGTGCATCTTCGCCTTGGGGCGGTACTCGACCCACTTCATGTCCTCGTCCTTGAAATTGTAGAGGACGGGGATGCGGTACTTCTTGAAGAGCGGGACGTAGTTGTTGAGGTCCTCACCCTTGAAGGCGTTGGTGACGACCGTCTTGTTCTGCACGCACGAGATGTCGGGAAAGCCGAGCTTCTTCAGCGCGAGGATCGTCCCTTCCATCTGCCACGGCGTGCTGTTCGCGCCGGGGAAGGGGAAGTGCCACGAGATGTTGTCCTTGAGGATGGTCGTCGCGCTCTTGTCGAGCGCCTTCTCCATGCCGGCGAGCTCACAGAGCCGCACGTGGTCACGGAGCACTGTCTTCGGGGTGGTCTTGATGACGGCGACCTTCGCTTTGGCCATGGCAGACGATTCCTCGCTTCTTCTGGGATGCCCCACGGGGGGCGCAGGGGTCATGGCATAACGTGCACGCCGCGGCGAGTCATTCCGACGGACGACTTTCACGCCCGGGGTGGGGCGTAGAGGTCGACGAGCTCGATCGGCTCGGTCAGCGCGACGTCGACCTTGGTCCGTTCGCCCATCGCGTCGCCGCCGATCTGGAAAGCGGTGGGAGGCTCGAGCTCGATGCGGATCTTGTCGACGAGGAAGTCGAAGAGCGTCGTCGAGTTGGCGTACTCGCCGCGCCAGATCGGCTTGAAATTGGCGACGAATTCGACCGAGCCGATGGTGTTGATCCGCAGCGCCATGCGGTCGGGGCGCTCGTCGGCGAAGGGAAACACCCGGAAGCCGAACCCGTAATAGGGGATGGTGCTGCAGGAGGCCATGCGCGCCTTGCCCTCGAAGATGCGCTCGCCGTTGCGGATCGGGCGGTCGAGCGGCCGGCCGTTGGGGCCGATCTTCCAGGCGTCGTCGCCGATGTTGGTCACCCGCACGTACGGGATCGCGTTCACCAGGTACTTCGGGATGCTCATCGTCGTCGCCGCGACGGCGTACGAGACTGCACCCGCGACCCAGCGGTGGGGCACCGGGAGCTTCTTGAACGCATCGCGCACGCGGTGGTAGTCCGCGAGCACGTTGGCGTCGGTGCCGAAGCCGCAGAACGGCCCGAGGATGCCTTCGCACTCGACCAGGCGCAGCGGACGCGCGCCGGCCTCGTCGCGAAGCCGGAGCACGTCGGCCGCGAGCAGGCCGCCCTTGCGACCCGAGGAGCCGACCACCCACGACAGCGCGTTGCCCGTTCCGAGCCGCAGGAGGCCGAAACGAGGGGGCTTCACCCCGCGTTCACGCGAGAGCTTGACCACCTGGGTGACCACGTTGGTGAACGTGCCGTCTCCGCCGCCGGTGAGCACGGTGCCGTACCCGCGATCGATGACGGTCTTGGCGATTGCGGTGCCTTCGTCGATCGAGCGCGACACGTAGAGATCACCCGCCTGGAGGATCTCGTCGAGGGTCGCGAGCACCTCGTCGGTCACGCTCTTCGCGTTGCCGTTCACGATGACCGCGATGCGGCCATGCGGGCTCAGGTCGTGGGACGATTGCACGTCCGACGCGTAGCACCGAGGTCAGGGGGAGCGAAGCGCCCCGCCGGACAGGTCAGTTGCTGCCGACGACGACGTGACGCTTGACCGTGGTCGAGCCCTCGGCCTTGGGGAAGCTCAGCGCCGAGACGACGAGGCCCCAGCAACCGCGGTCGGCCGTGTCGAGGCCTGGCTCGGCGGTCACCAGAGTGGCCTTGCCGGCGGGGCTGATCTCGAGGGTCAGATCCTGCTCGTTGACGAACACGACACCGGCCTTCGTCTTGCGCGCGCAGGTCTGCAGCGACGGACCGAGCTTCGAGAGCGGCTCGCTCAACTGCTCCGCCGAGAGGCCCGGAGCCACCGGCTTGGGCGGCGTGGGCTCGATCACCGGCGCGGTGAGGACCGGCTCGGGCGCCGGCTTCGCGGCGGGAGGCACTGCCATCGGGTGCGTCGGCGCGTGGGGCGCCTGCGCGACCACGCTGGTGCTCGCCGGCTTCGGCGCGCTCACCAGCGAGTCCTCGACGAGCCTGGTCGCGAGCGCGGCATCGGTGCGGAGGGCGCCCGGCGCGGTCGCCGAATCGAAGCGGCCGACCACGCCGGCGGGAACGATGGTGCCCTCGGTGCGTCCCGGACCGCGGGGAAGACCGACGACGGCGCTCCCCTCGGACACGGCGACCTGCACGGCCTGACCGAGCAGCGCGACGCGAAGGTGGGTTCCGTGCACGGCCACGCGCTGGCCGGCCACGTCGACCGCGAACGGCTCACCGCCCGCGACCGGAACGACGTCGGCCGCGACAGCGCCGCTCTCGAGGACGAGGTGCACCCGCTCGCCGATGTCGAGCACGGTTGCGATCGTGCCCGGCTCGAGGTGAATCGAGATGCGACCCGCGCTGCGCAGCCACGCGCCGGAGGACGCCGTCACGCGCTGACCGACGCTGACGGGTTGGCCGTCCTCGGCGAGGAGGGGAGCTCGCGCGATCGAGGGCGTCGCGACGGGCTGCGGCTTCCCGCCCGCAACGCCGTTCTCGACCGGACGGGCGGGCGAGAGGATGGCGAGCGCGAACGCGGCGGCGAGCGCGAGCCCTGCGGAGACGGCCGCCCAGCGCGTGCCCGGACGACGGACGGACTCGCGGGGCGCAGGCGAGAGGCGCTGCACGCCGCTGTGCTCGTGAACGTTGCCGTCGGCGTCGAACAGGCGTGCCTCGAGCCGTTCCCAGTCGAGTTGCGGCGCAGAGGTTCGTACCTCGTCGATCATCCGACGGAGCTCGGGGCTCGGGACGTCGTCGCGATCATTCGCAGTCGCGCCGCGCTCTTCGTCGGTCATTTGCCCGCCCTCTTGGCCGTGCCGGTCAGTCCGGCAAAGCCGCCCTCACGATCGATGATGTTCGCGAGCAACGGGTGCGCTCGCATCTTCTCCTCGAGCTCGCGGCGCGCGTAGAACAGGCGCGTACGGACCGTGAGGATCGGGGCGTCGACGATGGTCGAAATCTCGTTCGGCGCCATGCCCTCGAGGTCGTGCAAGACGAAGACGATCCGCTTCTTCTCGGCGATCTCCTCGACGAGCGCGAAGAAGGCTTCGATGCGGTGGCGTCGCTCGACCTCGACGTCGGGCAGGACGCTCGAGGTGTCCTCGAGGGTGCCGGGCGGGAGCTCCTCGGTGAGCACCGGCCGGCTCTTCTCGGCGCGGCGGTGCATCAAGACGACGTTGACCGTCACGCGGTGGAGCCAGGTCGAGAAGCGAGCCTCGCCTCGGAAATCACGTAGGCTCTTGTGCACCTGGACGAAGACCTCTTGCACGAGATCCTCGAGATCCGATCGTGGGCCGACCATGCGGTAGGCGAGACGCGCGACGTCGTTGCGATGGCGCTCGAACAGCTTGCGGAACGCGGCGCGGTCGCCCTCGCGGGCCCGCGCGACCAGCGCTGCGGACTCGTCGCCGTCGCCGCCGGGAGCCGCGGAACGTTCGCGCGAAGGCTCGGCATGCGCCGGCTCCTGGGGCGCCCGCGAAGGACGCAGCGCCTCGTGCTCGCTCTCCGACACGCCTTTGAGCGTAGTCTCGGGCGCCGGGCGTAACCAGGGTGCGAATCCCCAGGGTGCGACGGTCGAGGTGGCTGCCACAACCGTTCCGATGCGGAATCAGGCGGGGGCATTCAGCTCGCCCGCCCGAAGGCCCCCGGGGTCAGCCGTGGCTGGTGATCAGGGGGGTCCGGCGACGAACCTGACGGCGTGCGAGGACGAGCTCGACGACGTCGCTGGCGACGACGAGAACGAGGACCGCGACGATGGCGATGACCATGGTTCGGTCGTCGCGCAGCGAGACCGATCGGGCCAAGAATTCAATACGCGGGTTGGTGTAGGCTCGGGTACGTGCCGCACGCGTTGCATCGCCTGCTCGCCGACGGCGGTCTCGACGCCCTCGTCCTCGAGGGGGCGCCGTGGGCGCGCGCGTTCGCCCGGGTCACCCCGACGGCGGCGCTCGTCCCCGCCCTCGCGATCCGTGGCGCGCCACCCGCGTTGCGGGGAGCGATCGCGGTCGCGCTCGCCGCGCCCATCGCCGCCTCGTTCGGGTACACCGCGGCCGACGGGCCACTCCTCCTCGTGCTGCTGCGCGATCTCGTGCTCGGGGTGCCGCTCGCGATCGCCCTCGCCACTCCGCTCTGGGTCGCCGCACACGTCGGTGCGATCGGCGACATGATGCGCGGTACGCCCGAGGCGACCATCGCGCCGCCGCCGGCGACCGAGGGGGCACGCGGTCCGCTCGCCACGCTGGCCGCGCTGCTCGCCTCGGCCGCATGGATCGAGAGCGGGGGCACCGTGCGGGCGCTGCTGCTCCTGCGCAGCGTGGCTCCTCGCGCGGATGTCGCGCCCTGGGCGTACGCCGCGCGCACCCTCGCCGACGGGATTCGCCTCTCGATCGCGCTCGCGGCCGGCGTGCTCGTCGCCTCGGTCGCGCTCGAGACCGCGCTCATCTCCATCGGCCGAGCCGCCAGCCCGATTCCCGTGCAGCCGATCGCCGTGGTCGCACGGCCGGTCGTCGCCGTGATCGCTCTGTCTCTCTCGCTCGAGCTCGCCATCCTCGCGCTGGTCCGCTCCTGACGCGCAAAATTTGTCCCTTCGCTCCCGAGCCCGGTAACGGCGACGGGTATGGTCGGTTCGTCTGCTCGCGCACCCCTCCAGCCGTTCCTCCGTGCCGGATCGCGTGACCCGCTGCGGGGTGGTGACGCTGCGAACAAAAAGCCCGTCCTGGTCTTCGACGGCGTGCAGAAGGTCTACCGACAGAGCTCGGGGGCCGACATGCACGTCCTCCGCGGCGTCGACCTCGAGATCGAGCGCAACGAGTTCGTGTTCGTCACCGGCCCTTCGGGTGCGGGCAAGAGCACGCTGTTGAAGCTGGTCTACCGGTCCGAGACGGTCGATGACGGCCGGATCCTCTTCTGCGGCCGGGACATCGCGCGGCTCACCGACGACAGCATCCCGTTCCTCCGTCGCAACCTCGGGATCGTCTTCCAGGACTTCAAGGTGGTCCCGACGTGGACCGTCGCCCAGAACGTCGCGATCACCCTCGAGGTGATCGGCCTCTCGACCCGTCTCATCCGCCAGCGCGTCGCGGTCGCCATCGAGCGCGTCGGCCTCGCCGGCCGCGGCGGCGATCGCGCCGGTGTCCTCTCGGGCGGCGAGCAGCAGCGCGTCGCCATCGCGCGCGCCATCGTCGGCGAGCCGGCGCTGGTGCTCGCGGACGAGCCGACGGGAAACCTCGACCCCGCGCTCGCGATCGACATCCTCGGGCTCTTCGAGGAGATCCACGCGCAGGGCACGACGGTGATGTTCGCGACCCACGACCGCACGCTCCTCGACGTGCGCCCCCGTCGCATCCTCGTCCTCGACGAAGGCCGCGTGACCGACGTCGCGACCGGCCTCGACCACTTCTCCGACGACATCGCGATCGACGCCGAGGACGAGACCTCCGCGCCGCGCGCGATCGTCGCCCCGACGCGCCTCCGCCGCGTCGGCTGATTCCTCCTCTCGACTGACGACTGACGACTGAGGACTGGAGACTCCCAAATGAGCGGCAGCATCGAACGTGCAAAGCGTGGTTTGGTCGCGGAGTGGCGCTTGCACGCGCTCAGCGTGGTCTCGCTGGCCGTCGCCTTCGTGTGCCTCGGCGCCGCGCTCCTCGTCGTGTTCAACCTCCACGCGCTCAAGGATCGTTGGGGGCGGACCGGCCGGGCCTCGGTGTACCTGAAGGACGGCGCACCGCCGGCGCAGGTCGAGGCGATCGTCTCGGCCCTGAAGAACATCCCCGAGGTGAAGGAGGTTCGCTACCTCTCGCCGGCCGACGCGCGCGCCGTCGTGTTCGGTCAGAGCGGCGGCGACCCGACCCTCAAAGCGGTGCCGCAAGAGGCCTTCCCGGCCTCGATCGAGATCGACGTCGCGCCCGAGGTTCCCGAGTCCGAGGTCCAGTCGATCGTCGGCAAGCTCTCGGCGCTCCCTGCGGTCGAGGGCGTGGAGACCTACGGCACGTGGACCGCGCGCCTCGCGTCGGTCCTCCAGGGCGGAACGATGGCGGCCGCTGCGCTCGCCGCCATCGTCTTCGGAGCGGTGCTCGCGGTCGTCGGTTCGACGATGCGGCTGGCGCTGACCCGGCGCCGCGCCGAGGTCGAGGTGATGCGACTGGTCGGTGCCTCGAACGCGTTCGTGAAGACGCCCTACGTGCTCGAGAGCACGATCCAGGGAGCGATCGGCGCCACCGCCGCGGTCGCGGTCCTCGCGCTGCTGTTCTTCCTCGTGAAGAGCAGGCTCGACGCCGATCTCACCGGGTTGTTCGGTCTCGATCCGATGTTCCTTCCGCCGCTCGCGGTGCTCGGGCTCGTCGCCACCGGCGGTCTGCTCGGTGCGATGGGCGGAGCGCTCGGTCTGCGTCGGCTCACGGCGGTCTGATTCGTTTCTCGAAGGGACTCCCATGCAATTGCGCCGCCTCCTCGCCCTGCCGCTAATGATCGTGCCGACGCTCGCGCTCGCGCAGGTCTCTCCGACGGTCAGCGGCGCGTTGTCTCCCGCGGCGATCGAGGCCGTGACCACCCGCCTCGGCGTCGTCGACAAGGAGCTGGAGCTCGAGAAGAAGGAGCTCGCGGACATCGGCCCGAAGAAGGTCGCCGCCGCGATGCGCGCGCGGACCCGTGGTCGTCAGCTCTACAAGCTCCTCCGCGCCGGTCTGATGCCGCTCGGTGGCGGCTTCGGCTCGTTCGTCGATCACGCCCAGCGCGTCGAGCGCCTCAAGCACGCGGTCAAGAACGATCTCGACGAGGAGAGCGCGCTCGGTGGGCGTGCCCACGCGCTCTCGCTGTCGCTCGGCGTTCTCCTCAAGGAGAAGACCGAGCTCTCCGACAAGAAGCAGATCCTCGAAGCGGCGAAGACCGCCCTCGACGAGGAGAAGCGCCGCCACGAGGCGTTCGAGCGCGCGTTCGCGAGCTCGATGGGCCCGAGCCCTTCCCTCGGCAAGGGCGCCTCGGGCGCGAGCGAGGGAGAGATCGTCGTCTACGGCCCGAGCGGCAAGACGGTGCCCGAGAGCCTCGATCCCGGCTCGTTCCGCGCCCGCAAAGGGCGCCTCACGTTCCCCGTGGTCGGACAGGCCGAGGTCAAGGCGGCGATCAAGGAAGGCGGCCCCGGCCTCGAGATCAAGGCCGCGCTCGGCGCGACGGTTCGCGCGGCGCATGCTGGTCGGGTCGCGTTCGCCGATCGATATGGAACCTATGGATCGCTGGTCATCCTCGATCACGGCGACCGCTGCTACACGGTGAGCGCGAACCTCGGCACCATCGAGGTGAAGGTCGGCGACGAGATCAGCGCCGGCGAGAAGATCGGCACGGTCGGCGACGACGGCCGCGGCCCGTCGCTGTACTTCGAGGTCCGCGTCGGCAACGACAAGGTGCCGCCTGCGACCTGGCTCGGGCTCTGACCTCTTCTCCCGGGGGTCAGCCTTGAACCTGTCCCTCGCCGCCGTGACCGCGGAGCCAGTCGAGCACGCAGGCGGACGGCGTGGGCGCCTGGCCCTCTTCGGTCTCGACGCTGCGAAAACGCACGACCCCCGCCTTGTCGAGGACGAAGGTGGCGGTATGCAGCCGGCCGGTGGCCGACCGTAGACCCCAGGCCGTCAGGACCGAGCCGTCCTCGTCCAGAAGGAGGCGGAACGGGAGACGCTCGTCCTCGTGCAAGGCGCGAGCGGCGGCGCGATCGCCGCTGCAGATGGCGATGACCATCGCCCCTGCCTCGTAGAGCGCGGCGTGTCGTTGCCGATAGTCGCGCAAATGCTCGACGCAGGCCGGGGAGGTCGGACCACGGAAGAACACCAGGACGAGCGGTCCCATCGGGATGAGCTCGCCGAGCGAGACCACGTGCCCGCCGAGATCGGTCAGCGCAAAGCGGGGAGGGGTCGTCTGGAGCTCGGGAGGCCGGCTGAACCGGGCGGGACCCGCGGCATGGCGAGAAGGCGCGTTCGGCACCCTCCATGGATGCCGGAACCCAGGCTGGCGTGGTTCGTCCGGGCGCATTCACTGCTTGTCCCCCGCCACCCCACACGCGTAAGGTCGCACCGTGCGACCCCGTCGAATTCACGTTCTGAGGTCCCCCGTAGCCGTCGCCCTCGCCCTCCTGCTGCCGCTCGCCCTCTCGATGGGTGCCGCGCGCGCGGGCGATCTGAAGGCACGCGTCACGGGCTTCGAGAATTTGCGCCCATCCGCGCTGGCGAGCGCCACGGCCGCGGACAAGAAGCTCTTCACCCTGCGCGAGTTCGATCCGCTCGTACCCCCCAAGTACACGACGATCACGGCCAAACCCGACAAAGACATCACTTTGGCCATCTACGGCGCGGGTGACAAATCGGCGTTCGGCCTCGGCGCGGTGATCCGCCTCGCCGGCGGGCGCGCCGTGCCGTCCACCGTGGTCATTCCGCCCGGGGTCCCGATCTTCCTGCGGAACGACGATCCGTTCATCCACCACATCGTGGGCCCCGACCTGTCGCGCGATCTGCGCCCGGGCGAGTCGCACAAGCTCGAGCCCAAGGGGAAGCTCCTGACGTTCACCGATACGCTCGTTCCCAGCGTCAAGGCGTGGGTCGTGGTCGAGGATGGCGTGATCGCCAATCGCTGGCCCAACCCCGACGGCACCATCCGCATCGCCGACATGGCCGACGCCGAGTACTCGATCAAGGCGTTCTTCGAAGGCACACCGAAGTCGACGGTGACCTTCAAGGTTCCGCCGAAGGGTTCGGTCGAGCTCAAGGAACCCATCGCAGTCGCCCCTCCGGCGGCCTCTTCGGGCGGGAAGTGAGGGCAGAACGATGATGCTCCTCTCGCGCTTCTGGTACGCCATCCTCGGCGTCGCGCTCGCGGCAGCGGTCGCCTTCCTCTACATCTCGATCCACCAGCACAACCGCATCCGCGAGTCGGACACGCGGCTGATCATCGACCACGACCGTGACATCGTCGATTGGTACATGCGCATCGACGCGCGACGTCGTCTCGACGCGCTCGCGATCGTCAGCATCGACGACCAGGTCCGCACCAACATCGTCAAGGCGAACGCGCAGGAGAAGATCCCCGCCGACGTCCGCGAGGCCACCAAGAAGCGCCTCAACGAGCTGGCGCAGAAGTTCGCCGGGCTGATCAAGGACGAAGGCAAGGGCGGCAATCCGATCGGCCTCTTCGCCGTCGATGGTCGCGGCCGCGTGGTCGGTTACGTGAACTTCGATCGCAGCGGTCAGGTCAAGGACGACACCTTCGAGCTCGGCGGCTTCCCGCTGGTGGCCGACGCGCTGCACGGGTGGCTGCGCGACGACACGTGGGTCCTCGATCGCGAGAGCATCTACCGCGTCGTCGCTCGTCCGGTCGTCGCCGCCGAGGGCGCGCCTCCGGCCGGTGCGGTCATCGCGATGCGACGGCTCGACGACAGCTACGCAAAGAACCTCGTCGAGCGCACCGAAGTGCCGGTGCTGTTCTACGTGAACGCGCCCGACGGCGACGGCGTGAAGTTCGCGGCCCGCGGCGTTCCCGACAAGTCCGACGTCTCCTTCGAGGGCTTCACGCTCGACGCGAAGCTCCTCGCCGCCGACAAGACGTACATGGAGAACGGCTCGTCGAGTCTCAAGCAGATCGGCCCGATGACGCTCGCGTTCTCGCGCATCATCGGCATGTCGTGGGAGTCCGGCGCCGGCTTCGCGGTCGCGCGCAAGGTGACCTCGATCGCCGATCCGAGCGCGGTGCTCGCGGGCGCCGACGAGAGCGACAAGAAGGCGGTCCCGATGGGCATCGTCATCGGCATCGCGCTCGCGGGCATCTTCATCGGCCTCGGCGCGACGATCGTGGAGCACGGCATGCCCTTGGGTCGCTTGTCGACCGAGGCGCGCAAGTTCTCCAAGGGCGAGCAGGACGCGTTGCCCCTCGCCAAGCTCGCAGGGCCATTCCGCAAGATCGGCCAGGACGTGAACGACGGCGTCGAGCGGGTCATCGCCAAGGGCGGCGGCGCTTCGCGCAAGGCCGCCGATCTCGAGCAGATCCTCGGACCGGTGCCCAAGGAGCCGACCATGAGCGCGTTCTCCTTCGGCCTCGCGCCCGAGCCGGCGCCTTCGTCGAAGGGCGGCCCGGATCTGTTCCCGAACCTCGGTCCGGCCGCCGGTGGCGCCCCCGAGCCCCCCAAGGCTCCGGCCGCACCGCCCGCCAGGCCCGCCGCGCCTCCTCCCAAGCCCGCACCTGCAGCTGCCGTCATCTCGGCGCCGGTCGCCGCGAGCGACGAGGAGGAGGGTGAGGGCGACGACGCGACGATGGTGCAGAAGATCCCCGACGAGCTCATGGCCGCGGCCAAGAGCGGCGAGGTTCGCGCCATCGAGAGCGCCGACGAGCTCGTGCAGTGGCGCACCACCTTCGAGGAGTTCGTGTCGATGCGCCAGAAGTGCGGCGAGCCGACCACGGGCCTCTCGTTCGAGAAGTTCCAGGGTCAGCTCCGCAAGAACAAGGAGCAGCTCGTCAAGCAGTACAACTGCAAGCGCGTGAAGTTCACCGTCTACGAGAAGGACGGCAAGGCCGCGCTGAAGGCGACGCCGATCAAGGACTGACCCCAGTCCCAAGTCGACAGTCGTCAGTCGACAGTCGACAGTCCGAGAAGAAGAAGCCCGCGCACCTCACCGTGTCGCGGGCTTCGCCGTTCCCAGAGATTCACAGGGAGGCACCGAGACACGGAGGAGAGGTTACTTCTCTGCCGTTCGCCGCCGACGCGCAGTCGCAATCGATGGCCACTGAAGATCTGTCGGAAAATCCCCCGGACTGAAGTCCGGGGGCAATTCTTCGACGGCTCTTGAGACGTACGCGCGACCATCGGCAGACCCCTTCTCGTCTCGTCTCGCCTCCCTGCCTCCGCGCCTCCGTGGTGATTTCTCGCTCACCGAGTCCAGACGCGCCCCTCGAGGGAGGGCCAGACGGTCGGGTCGTGGGAGGTGAGCACGGTGACGTTCTCGCGGGCGAGGAGGCGGTCGATGGCTCGGTAGGTCGTCTTCTGGCGTTCGAGGTCGAAGGTGGTGCGTTGGGCGAGAAGAGACTGCTCGCCGCGGCGGGCTTCGCCGAGCGTGTAGGCGGCATCGCCGACGTGCACGAGCGTGTGGTTGCCGAGGGTCGCGGCGACGGCGATGGTGCCCGCGGTGTGGCCGCGCACGTCGAGCAAGACGAGGTCGTCCGAGAGCTGGGTGCTCGCGGGCATCTCGAAGCGCGAGGGGCCGTCGATGGTGCGGAGGGTCCATCGACCGACCTTGGCCAGGGCGTCGACGTCGAACCCGTGGACCACGCCCCTCTCGCGGGCGCTGCCGAGCTCGCGCTCGGTCGTGACGACTTCTGCGTTGGGGAAATCCACGAGCCCGCCCACGTGATCGTTGTGGAGGTGCGTCGCGATGATCGTTGTCACCCGCGTCGGCTCGATTCCCCGTGCTCGGAGCTGTGCAGCAGCGTCGTCGCCCGCCTGCGCCTTCACCGAGAGGAAGAGCGCCGTTGCCGGGCCGAGCGATCGCAGGGGGGTACGGCACTGCTCGGCGCTCCAGCCCGTGTCGACCAGCGTGACGTCACCGCCGCGGTGCTCGAGGACCAACACGGCGATGGGCAACCGGACCAGGCCGAGGCCGAGTACGCCGGCTGGAATTCCGAGCGCCACGCCCGGACTGCCCAACGTGCCTGTCGTGAGGAACCATGCTCGCTCGATCGGTTGGCGTCCCACTGGTCTTCCTAAAGCCTCACCTTTGGACTACCCTGCGCGCGGTCGGTACGGTTTCTGCCGGGCCGATCCGAACGGGGTTCCGTTCGAATGTAACTGTCCTGCGGGCCCATAGCTCAAGAGGTCAGAGCCCCCGGCTCATAACCGGGCCGTTCCTGGTTCGAGTCCAGGTGGGCCTACTTCGCAAAGCCACGCCAGAGCCCGCGCTTCCCTAGTTCCGAGATCACGAGGAAAACCCTTGAACCCTGCCGTTCGCGACCAGTTCGAAGTCCTGAAGGTTCTCGTCGTGTCCGACGAGGAGATCCGGAAACTCGATCTGGAGCTGCTGAAGGAGCGCGAGGCGCTCGAGGGCGTGAAGAAGGACCTGACCCGCGTCCGCGAGCTCATCGAGCAGGAGCGCCACCGCTACGACGAGATCGACCACGATCGCGGCGCGCGGATCCAAGAAGGGCGCGTCATGCAGCAGCAGCTCGAGCGCTCGCGCGAGAAGATGAACCGCACGCGCAACGAGAAGGAATCGAACGCCGTCCAGCGTGAGCTGGAAGAGACGCGCAAGCTCCTCCGCGACGTCGAGGATGCGGTCGGCAAGCGCTCGCTCGAGCTCGACGAGCTCCGTAAGAGCATCATCGACCACGAGGAGCAGGAGGCCGGCTTCGTCGCCCGCATCGGCGAGACCGAGGGCGCCGTCTCCGCGCGCCTCCAGGAAATCGAGGCCGATCGCAGCGCCAAGGCCAAGCTCCGCGAGGAAATCGCGAAGAAACTCCCCGCAACGATGCTCCGCAAGTACGATCAGATCCGCGCCAAGCGCAATTCTGGTGCGGCGCGGCTGGAGCAGGGGCGATGCAAGGCGTGCAACATGAGCATCCCGCCGCAGATGGCGCAGCGGATCGTCCGCGCGGACGTGCTCGAGCAATGCCCCTCCTGCAACCGCTTCCTGTACGTAGAGCCGAACACGCCCTCCAACCCTCCGGCCTCGTGAGCGCTTGAAAGCCTGCCCCACCTGCTTCCGGCTGTTCCCCGCGGAGGGAGCGTTCTGCTCGCAGGACGGCACCCCGCTGTTGTCGCACGAGCAGGTGCCATCGCAGGTCGATCCGGACGATCGCCTGCTCGGCACGCAGGTCTGCGGTCGTTACGAGATGCGCCGAATCGTCGCCGACGGCGGCATGGGACGCGTCTACGAGGCGCGTGACATGGAGCTCGATCGTCGCGTGGCGATCAAGGTCCTCCATCCCGAGGTCGCGCGCGACCACGTGGCCCTCGAGCGGTTCAAGCGCGAGTACGAGATCAGCAAAGACCTCCCCCACGCGCACATCGTGGAGGTCCTCGACTTCCAGCAGACGAGCGACAGCCGGTACGTCATGGTGATGGAGTTCCTCGACGGCGAGGAGCTGCGGGCGCTGCTCAAGCGCGAGAAGCGCGTGGGCCCGGCCAAGATGGTCCGCATCCTCTCCCACGTCGCGATCGGTCTCGACGAGGCCCACCGCCGGGAGTTCGTCCACCGCGACCTCAAGCCGGACAACCTGTTCCTCTGCGACACCGAAGCCGGGCCGATCGTGAAGATCCTCGACTTCGGATCGGTACGCATCAACAAGAACCGCCAGATGTCGAAGCTCACCAGCATGGGCACGACCATCGGTTCGCCGTTCTACATGTCGCCCGAGCAGGCCCAAGGGTCCGAGAGCCTCGATAGCCGGGCCGACGTCTTCGCGCTCGGCGCGATCGCGTACGAGTCCGTCGTCGGCGAGGTTCCCTTCTCCGGCTCCAACGGGCCGGCGATTCTCCTCGCGATCCTCACCAAGAACCCGCCGCCGATCAGCACGAGGGCCGACCCCTCGTTCGGCATCCCGGCTGCGCTCGACGACGTCATCGACGACGCTCTCGCGAAGAAGCCAGAGATGCGCACGCCGAGCGTCGGCGCGCTCGCCGACTCGTTCGGTCACGCCTTTGGCCTGGCAGGCACCCACCACGATTGGGCGCAGACCTCGGTCCTCGAGCTCGACCGACTGATCGGCGAGGCCCGCGCGGCAGGTCGTGCAGGCGCGGTCGCGGTCGAAGACCCGTTCGCCGCCGATCCCTTCGCCGCCGGGGCGCCTCCGCCTCCGCCGCCGCAAATGATGGCGCCGCCGTCGAACATGGCCGCGCGTTCTGCGATGGACGACGCGTTCGCCGCTGCCGGAAATGGGTACGAAGTCGACGGCTTGCCCCCCAAGCGGCCCGTCGCGCTCTTCATCGTCGGCGGGCTCGTCGCGCTGGCGGCCATCGGCGGCATCGTCGCGCTGGCGATTCGCTGATCAGGGAAGAATTCGCACCTTCGTCCCCATCGGGGCGGCGTCCCACAACACGTCGATCGCCGCGTCGTCGACGGCGACGCAGCCGCTGGTCCAGTCCTTGTCGCCGCCGTTGCCGTGAATGCCGACCGCGCCGCCGAGCGGCGTGTCCCAAGGCGGCTTCGCGCCTCCGGCGAACGCGTCGTCGATGGCGTGCTTCTCGTCGGTCGTGACCGAGCCGGCCCACGCGTCGTTCGGCCGCGGGTAGCTCAAGCCGAGGAAGCGATGGAACCGGCTCTTGTCGTTGCGCGTGACGATGCGCAACTCGCCCTCGGGCGTCTTGCCGTCGCCCTCGCGCTGCTTGTTCCCGCTCGTCGAGAAGCCCAGGCCCACGTGATAGCGCACCAGCGGTCGGTCACCGACGAACAGCGTCAGTTGCCGCGCGCTCTTCTCGACGACGATGCGTACGTCCTTCGGTGGGTAGGCAACCCCGGCCGCAGCACAGAGCTCGGCGAGGGACCGCTTGTCGTGCTCGACGTTGACGTGCGTCGGCGTCGGCATCGCAGCGACGGCATGGCGCACGTCGCGCTCGGCCTGCACCTGTCGCAGCGCCAGTCCGATCAGCGCGAGCGCGACGACGAATGGCCACGCCCGCAGTCGGTGCGCGTGAGAGGTGACGAACGTGCTCCGCACGGACCGGAGAACGCGCCGGTCCGCGCCGACGATTCCCCCTCACGCAAGATCGCAGTGGAGGCGGTCGAGCACGCGTCCAATCGGCGAGCAGACGCTCAAGGTGTCCGTGCTCCCGAGGTGCAGTCCGATCGCGGCGTTGGAGGCGTCCTCGAGGACCAACGCGCCGGAGTCGCCGGGAGCGGTGAACCGCGTGACACCGATCTGATCGCCGAACCAGATCTCGGCGACCGAGCCGTCGGACTGCGGATAGGGGAGGGATGCGAGCCAGTGCACCGCCTGCACCTCGCCGAACGTGAGCTCGGTGGCCGCGCCGACCTTCTTCACCCGGGTCCCGATCGCGACGTCGTCGAGGATCCCCGCAGGCGTTGCGCCCACCAGCGCGATCTCGGACGAAAGGTCCGACTGCGAATCCGGCCGGAACGTCGCTGCGTCGACGTTGTCGATCGAGGCCGACCAGTCGAGGCTCGGCGCCGCGATTTCGACGAGCGATCCGAACCGCGCCTTCCCCAGCTGTCCGATGGACGTGGCGCCCGGTCGGGACGGACAGAGCACGCGATCGCCGACCGACCCCTCGCCGGACAAAGCCACGACGTGTGCGCACGACAGTCCGAGCTTCTCGCCGGTGACCCGCGAGGAGACCACGCACCCGAGCGTGCCCGCGCCGGCGTCGACGTGACCGATGTCGTAGCCCGGACGGGTGGGGCGCGCGGTGCTCACGAGCACTTCGAGGCGGGACGCGCCGACCTCGTGCACGTCGGTCCAGATGCGCTTGCCGCCGTGCGTGATGAAGTCGGGTACGAGGCGCCCGGTGGGGACCTTGTCGCGCGCCCGCTTCTTGCGGACGTGCACCTGCAACACCACGTCCCCGAGGCGACCCCGCTGCAGTTTGCGCGCAAAACACAGGCCGACGACGTTGGGCGACGACCACCACGGCGTGTGCGGCGAGCCCTTGGTGAACGCGATGCCCTTGATTGCCTCGCGCATCTGTCGGCTGTTCAATCGCACGTTCGCCTCTCGATCATGTGAGCGGTGCACGCTCCGATCGGCGCGAACTCGCGCTCGGTCATCGCGGCCACCACGTCGGGCTTCTCGTTGCACCCGGCCTCCGCGATCTTGCCGCGAATGCCGAACAAGCGCCGCATTTCGTGACAGCGCTGCTGGAAGATCTTCACCCCACCGAGGAACAGGGGGCGCATCACGTTTGGATCGAACGCGTAGGCCGACGCGTGCGGGAGGCCGACCTCGGGTTGGTACACCCACGAGGTCCGCCAACTGGTCGCGACCTGCTGGAACCGCGCGGCGCCGAGCCACGTAGGCGTAGCCTGCTCGGGACCGATCGCGGGCGGCTCGAAGCCAGGCCCGCGCCGCTCACAGAACGCCGACACCTCGGCCTTGGTCGGATCGTCGACCGCGAGCTCGTCGAGGCGGTCCTTGCACACGTTGTACTCGCCGAAGCGCCGTCCCACGGCGAGCAGCTCGGCCTGCTGCACCTCGCCGACACCATGCTGGGTGACGAACAGATCGAGCGTGCGCAAGAGAATCGCAGCCGCGTGCTCCGGAATCGGGTCGTGACCAGTCTCCATGCCCGCGTTCGCGAAGACCGCGACCCGCTCGGCGCCGCGCATCACGGCCTGGAGCAGCGGAATGAACGATCGCACCCCGCCGTCCATGAACGCGCCCGGGACCTGGCCCTTGCTCGAGGGCACCCACGCGACCGGCTCGCCGAGGACCGGCTCGACGATCGACGCAAGCACGCCCTGGATGCGCCCCTGCAGGCGAGGTCCATACGGATTGGGCGGGCCGGCGAGAGGCATCAGGTCGGCCGGATCCTGATCGCTGATCGGGAAGAGATCGGCCGACGCGTAGTCGACCGAGACCGTCACGAGCTCGGTCCCGTTCTCCCCGTCGGCAGGGGTCAACGCCTGCTGCAGCTTCCGCTCGATCCCGTCGAAGCGCACGAGCCCGGTGACGCTGGTCCCGAGGCGCCAGATCCACGCCGAGTTGCTGCAATACAAGTCGGCGGCGGTGGTGCAGGTGTAGTTCGAGACGAGGAGCTTCTTCGCATCCTGCTCGCGTCCGCGCGTGTGGAACACGTCGACGAGCGTTCCGATGAGCGAGCCGGTGCTGGTGCCCGACACGAAGTCGATGCGGACGTCTCCGCACCCACCATCGGCGCTCGAGACCTTCTTGCAGTCATCGAGGATCGACAGCAGCCGATGCACGGCACCGGCCGAGAATGCTCCGTTCGCCGCGCCGCCGCCGAGCACCAACGCGTTCGTCGGACGCTTGAGCTCGCGCTTCCACTTGCGCGCGGTGACATAGGCAGCGGCCTGCTCTGCGCCGAGCGAAAGGCCCTGTCTGATGAGCGCCGGATCGAGCTCCTGGCCGACCGCATGCCGGAACGCGACGAGCGTCGGTCCGAGGTTGGTCACGTTGGCGAGGAACCGCTCGACGTCGACTTCACCCGCGCCGGGCGCGTTCGCGAGATCGACCCCCGGGGCGGCCGGATCGGGTGGAGCGGGAATCGCCCAGTCGGCGTTCGCCTTGCGAACCGACTTGCGCGAGAAGTCCTCGTAGCAGACCCCGGGATCGGCTCCCGCCCGCGTGAGCAGACACTTCGAGAGCGCCATCACCGCGTCCGGCTTCTGCCCGAACGCGTGCATCAGCTTCGCCGCGTTCGCCGGATCGAGATACGAATCCGACAGCTGCGCCCGGGTGAACTTCGCGATCCGCTCGACCGGCTGGAACACCGGCGGCAGCGGCCCGGTGTTCGGCGTGCTCGACCCGGCGTTCAACTTGTCGAGGAGGAATGACGTGCGCAGGAAGCAGCCGCTCCCCACCGTCATTGCCAGCGTCATGAGTGCGAGTCCGTGTCGTGCGCGAAGCATGGTTCCCGAGCAGACCAAATCGGGACGCGTGCAGGCAAACTACCGGCTCATCCCTGACGAGAATCACAGGGAGTCACGGAGGCGGGGAGGCGAGACGAGATTTGGTCTGCCGATCTCCACCTCGACCTCCTGGCCACCGAGTGCGGCGACTGCGTTTCGGCGTGGCACGGCAGACAATCTCGACCTCCGTGCCTCCGCGCCTCCCTGTGAACTCTCGGGAGGGTTCAAGGAGGAGGGAGGCTCTCGCGGGCGCCCTCCTCGACGGGGTGGGCGCCGAAGGCGAGGCGGAGCATGCGGGCGGCGAGCTCGATGGCTGCGAGGGCGATCAACGCCATCGCCAGGGCGGGGCCGAGCTCGGTGGTCTGTCGCGCGAGACCGCTCGCGTTTCCCGTGGCGATCGTCGCCGTCAGGGTGCGGGGGCGGAGCTCGACCTCGGCGGCTGCAGGCGCGACGGCGCGCACGTCGCGGTGCGCCTGCCCGCCCTTGGGCACCACGTCGACCAGCCACGCGCCGATCTGCCCGGGTCGCACGCGGCGCCCCTCACCCGACAGATCGGCCGACAGCGGATCGCCCTGCGGGTTGCCGCGGTCGTCGAGGCGACGCGCGGTGATCACATCCGCTGGACCCACGGTCCACGCATCGCCGACCGTCAGGCGTGCGCCCGCTCCCCGATCGCGCGCGCGGGTGACGAACGCGTCGAGCATCGCGAGGAACGACGGTCGCACCGGCAGATCGCTCTGCGACGGCGAGAACGGCAGCGTGGTGAGCCAGAGCTCGCCCTGTCCCTGGGCGCGGGTCACGAGCAGCGGGGCGGCATTGGAGAATGCGCTGCGCACCACGAAGCGAGCCTCGTCCTCGCGGTCGATGATCGCGCGCCCGAGCGGCGCGAGGTTCGCGGCCGGCTCGACGCCGTCGCCGAGCGGGCCTGCGTGTTTGGCGTCGACGCCGAGCGGCCCGGTCACCCGTTCCCACTTCACGGGTCGCGCGAGCAGTGGCTCGAACGAGCTGCCCAGCGGGGGCGTCGCCGAGCGCGGTCCCAGGGCGACGAGCAGGACGCCGCCGCCGTCGAGCCACTTCGCCAGCGACATTCGCGTCTCGGGGCCGAAGCCGGACGGATCGTCGATCGCGAGCGCGGCGAACGGGGCGAGATCGGCCTCGCGATCGGGCACCGAGGCGATCGGCCGAATGGGCACGCCCGTGTTCAGCGCGGTGAGCGCGCGTTCGAGGACCGGTCCGCCACCGGTGGCGACGACCTCGTCGAGCGCACCCTCGTCGGCGACCACTACGCCAATCGCAGGCGAGGTCGCGGCGCCGAGCACGGGCGCGACGTCGTCGCTCGCGATCGCGTCGGTCTCGCCGACGATGCGCGCGACCGCGCGGGGCTTTCCGTTGCTCGGTCCGAGCGGACCCGATTTCTTTACGTCGATCGGGACCACGACGTCGAACGTCTGCGGTGCCGGCACCGGGGTGGGCGGGAACGCTGCGCGGCCGACCACGAGCGGCGTCGCGTCGAGGGTCGAGATTTCGATCGCGCGACCACCCACGGCAGAGCCCTGCAGCGCGCACGCGAGCTTGACCCGCACGGCATCGCCCGCGCCCTCGGGTGTGGCCGCGAGCACGGCGCAGTCGCCGAGTCCCTGCGGTGGCGGGCTACGCAGCGCCTCGATCGGGGCGTCGACGTGCACACCCTTGAGCTCCGCGAGCGCCGACGCGTTGGGGTTGCCGTCGGCGAGATCGGAGAGCAGCACCACGCGTCGATCGGGCTGCGGGAGCTCCGAGACGGCCGACGACGCGAGCGCGACCGCCCCCTCGAGATCGGTCGCGCGATCGCTCCCACCCTCCTGCGCGATGCGCTCGATCGTCGCGCGCACCACCGAGGCCTCTTGCGTGGGCGACAGCACCACCCGCGCGGGCGAGCCCGCGAGCACGATGGTGGTCGCGTCGCCGCTCTTGAGCGACGCCGCGAGCTCGCGGGCCGCGACGATGGCGAGCTCGAACCGTGTGCGAGCGCCGGAACGACGCGCCGCCGGCGGGAGCTCGGCGCGCATCGACATCGAGTCGTCGATGACGATCGCGATCGCGATCGACGCGCCGCCGTGCCGATCGAGCGCGAGCTTCTGGCAACGAACGAGCGGTGACGCGGCGAGCAGCGCGAGTGCGAGCACCGCGATGGCTCGGAGCGCGAGGAGCCAACGGTCCTCGAGGTGAGCGCGTCGGCGAGCGACCGGAGGCGCGGTCGGAACGAGTCGCGCCGCAGGAAACTCGCGCTCCTCGGGGCGCCGTCGACGCAACAGGTGCGCCACGAGCGGTCCGACGACCGCCACCGCCACCAGGAGCCCGAGCGGAACGAGGAACCTCATTCGTCCCCCGGATTGCCCGGCGTGGCGATCGCGCGGAGGATCTCGCGCGCGACCGCGACCGGATCGTCGGTCGTGACCGAACGGACCAGAGCGCCGCCGTGACGCGCGAGCGCGTCGCGCCAACGTCCCGCGCGTGCGTCGAGGTTGGCGAGGTACTCGGCGCGCACGGTGGGGGCGTCGGTCTGGATCGACACCACGTCGTTGGGGCCGGCCTCGACGGCGCGGAGGCGAATCGGCCCCGTATACGGCAGCGTCGCCTCCTCCGGATCGAGCACCTCGCACACGCAGAGCGGCCTGCCGCGGGTGCCGAGCGACGCGATCGACTCCATCGCTTCGTCGGGAAGATCGAGCAGATCGCTGAAGACGACGATCGCGCTGCCGCGGCGCGCGCCGCGCAGGGCGACGCCGAGCGAGTCTTCGAGCATCTCGGGGCTCTTGCGCGCGTCGCCGCCGGCGTTGGCCGACTCGAGGTGCGCGACGATGCGATCGAACGTCTCCGAGCGCGCCGAGGGCGCGACGCGCCGCACGTTTTCGCCCCCGATCCAATCGAGACCGACCGGATCGCCACCCGAGAGCGCGACCCGCGCGAGCGCCGCCGCGAGCAGGGCCGCGAACGCCATCTTCGCGCCCGGCGCGTCGTCGCCGCGGAAGCCCATCGACGCCGTCGCATCGACCACGAGGCGCAGCGCGCGCTCGGTCTCGGTCTCGAACTGCCGCACGACGACGCGCTCGTGGCGCATCGACGCGCGCACGTCGATGAAGCGCAGCTCGTCGCCCGGCACGTACACGCGGTGACCCGCGAACTCCACCCCGGCGCCGCGGCGCACGCTGCGGTGCGCACCCGCGTAGAGGCCATCGGCGACCATCCGCGCACGCAGGTGCAGCGGCGCGAGCTCTCCCCAATCGATCCGACCACGGATCGGCTGCTGTTTCCCGGGCCGCTTCGCCATGCGAGGGACGTCTTGCTACGGCTTCGTCGGGGGCGCGAGGGATCCGACCTGGATGCGCTCGTCGCGGCCCTCGAGGATGGCGCCGTCCACGGTCGCGGTGAACACGCCGCCGCCCGCCGCGAGAATGCCGACCGCAGGGACGAGCCACTCGTAGCTGTGGACCGTCTCCCACTTCGCGAAGCCCGCGCCGCCGACGGTGCTGCCGATGTTGAACCGCTTGAGGATGCGTCCCTGCGCGACCGCCCAGGCGATTCCGGCCGGGTCGACCGTCACCGCGGCCAGATCTCGCGTGGTCGAGCACTGTTCGGTCTCGATGCCGATGTCCTCACCCTCGCCGCGGATGGAGAGGACCTGACCGCCGGGCCCGACGGCATAGGCGACGCCGGCGCCGTTGCGCGCTTCGAGATCGCTCGCCACCGCGAGCAACGGCCGCGGTCCCGTCGACGCGAACGGGCTGATGTGGTGCCGTCGAATGTCGTAGATGGCGAGGTACGCCTGCCCACCCTGCGAGCGACCGACGAGCACCCAGCGCGACTCGTCGATCTGCGCGATCCCGTTGATCGCGCTCGCTCCGGGGATCATCAGCGCCGTACGCCACTGCCGGTTCTCCGCGACGTAGAGCACCGCCACGCCCGCGAGCGATCCTGCGAGCAGGAGGACGCCGTCGACGGTGCCCGAGGCGCGCTCGAAGGAGAGTGAGGGATCGCCATACGGCGAGATCTCGCTCCAACCCTTCTCCGACAGCTCGAGCAGGATGCCGCCCTGTCCGCCGACGAGGAATCGGCCCGCCCCGACCCGGAGCGTGAACTGGAACACGCCCGTCTGCATGCCCACCGGCGCGGGCACGTGGAACCAGCTGTTGCCGTCCCAGTACTGCAGGTTGTCGCGTGCGACCGCGAGCGCGCGACCGTCCGGCTCCCACGCGATCGAGCGGAGCACCCGATCGTCCCCAGGACGATGTCGTGTGTTCCAGCTCGTGCGGCCGGCCGCCTCGAGCATGATGGTGCGCAGCCGTTCGCGCGTGGCGGTGCGGCGCGTGCGCACCGATCGCGGATCGGCGAGCTGCCGCAGGATGGCCTCGACGCCGCCGAAGAACGCTCGCGCGTTGGGGAAGCGGTTGGACGGCTGAACCGAGGTGGCCTTCCGGATGGCCTGGTCGAGAGCCTCGACGTACGAGGGCTGCCGCGCGATGTCCGGGTGCAATCGGGCAGCGTCCTTGATGTGCGGCCGCGGATCGGCCCCGCCGTCCTTTCGGACCGCGAGCTGCGCGAACGGCACGCGACGGAAGTACTCGTCCGCGGTTAGCACGCGATAGAGCAACACCCCGAGCGCGAACACGTCGGTCGCCTCGCTCGTCGGTGCCTGCAACAGGCCGAGCTGCTCGGGCGCCGCGTAGCCGATGGTCCCGACGGGCTGCGGGCCGAACGTGACCTCGAACCCCTTGGAGCGCGCGACGCCGAAGTCGGTGATCTTCGCGACCTCGTCCGAGCCGAACCCGCACAAGAGCACGTTGTCGGGCTTGATGTCCCGGTGGATGACGCCGCACTCGTGGATGGCGGTGAGCCCCTCGACGATGCACCGGAGCAATCGGAGGATGCGCTCCGGGTCGAACCCGACGCCGGTCACTTCGACCGAACGGGTGATCCGCTCGGTGAGGGTGGTGCCCTCGGGCCCCCCGTTCACGAACTCCGCGGCGATCCAGGGGAGTGCGAGCTCCTTGTCCTTGTAACGGACACGCAGCTCGCCTGTGTCGGTCATCCGCACGATGTACGGCGACGGCGGGACGCGTTCGTTCAGCGCCTTCATCGCGCCCTTCTCCTTCTTCTTGGAGACCTCGGCGATGTCGGGCGCCTTGATGAGGAGGGCAGGGCGGAAGACCTTGACCACATGGGGGCTGTCGCCCTCGGCGGTGGTGCGCAGCGCGAAGAACGCGACGCCGGTTCCGCCCTCGCCGAGCGGCTGCTCGATGCGGTAGCGCGGGGGAACGACACCGGGTTGGCCGACGGCCTCGATGGTGAACCCGACGAGCGATCGCAGCTCGTCGTCCACCGTAGGCATCCCACCGCTCACGCCGAGAGGGTACGGGGGATGAACGAAGGTCGGAAGTCGAAATCGCGCCGAGGGCGCTTTCCGCCGGCCGCTGCGCAGGCTAACCACCGCGCCGGCCCGCCATGAACCGCTACTACCTCACGACGCCGATCTACTACGTCAACGACATCCCCCACTTGGGGACGGCGTACACCACCATCGTGGCCGATGCCCTCGCGCGCTACCACCGCATGCGCGGCCACGACACCCGGTTCCTCACCGGGACCGACGAGCACGGCGAGAAGATCGAGCGGAGCGCCAAGGAGAAGGGCATCGACGTGCGCAAGTTCGTCGACGACGCCAGCGCGCGCTTCCGCGACGCCTGGCCGCCGCTGTCCATCGAGTACGACGACTTCGTCCGCACCACCGAGAAGCGCCATGTCGAGGTCGTCCAGGACCTCTGGGAGCGCTGTCGGAAGAACGGGTTCATCTACGAAGGTACGTACGAGGGCCTCTACTGCGTCGGCTGCGAGGCCTATTACACCGAGAAGGAGCTCACCCCGTCCCCCGAGGGGCTGCTCTGCCCGACCGGGACGCACAAGCCGGCCGAGAAGGTCAAAGAGCCGACGTTCTTCTTCAAGCTCTCGGCGTTCACCCAGCGCCTCCTCGACCTCTACGAGAACAACCCCGGCTTCGTCTCGCCCGAGTCCCGCCGCAACGAGGTCATCTCGTTCGTGAAGGGCGGCCTTCAGGACCTGTCGGTCTCGCGCACGTCGTTCTCGTGGGGCATCCCCGTGCCTGGGGATTCGAAGCACGTCATGTACGTGTGGTTCGACGCGCTCACCAACTACCTGAGCGCGCTCGGGGCGCCCGACTCGTCGCTCCACAGCCGGTTCTGGCCGCCGGACGTGCACCTCGTCGGCAAGGACATCCTCCGCTTCCACGCGGTGTACTGGCCGGCGTTCCTTCTCGCCGCCGGATTCGACGAGTCGCGGCTCCCCCGGAAGGTGTTCGCCCACGGCTGGTTGACCATCAACGGCCAGAAGATGTCCAAGTCGCTGCGGAACGTGGTCGAGCCGGTGAAGCTGGCGTCCGTGTTCACCGCCGACGTGGTGCGCTTCTACCTGCTCCGCGAGATCAACTTCGGCCAGGACGGCGACTTCAGCCACGCGCAGCTCATCGCCCGCTACAACGCGGAGCTCGCCGACTCGCTCGGCAACCTGCTCAACCGGACGCTCGGCCTCTGCTCGAAGCTCCGTCCGGGCGGCGTCGCGATCGACCCGACGAGCGGCAAGAGCGATCTCGAGGCGCGCCTCGAAGAGCAGGCGAAGATCGCCGCGCTCGGCTCGTCGACGGCGTGGGACGAGGTCGCGCCCCACCGCGCGATCGAATCCACCTGGGTGCTCATTCGCGCGGCCAACAAGTTCATCGACGAGGCCGCGCCGTGGGCCGAGGCGAAGAAGGGCGACGCGGGCAAGGCGCGCGTCGATGCCATCCTCGCCACCGCGCTCGAGACCCTCCGCTGGGTCGCGTCGCTGATCTGGCCGGTGATGCCCGACGTGAGCGCCAAGATTCGCGCGCAGCTCGGCATGCTGCCGCTCGCGCCCAAGACGGGCGAAGACCTGCTGCGCCTCGTCTGGGAGCCGCGCAGCGACACCAGCGGGCTCGCGCTCGGCACCCCGATCTTCCCCAAGATCGACGCCGATCGGCAGGCCGCGATCTTCGCCGAGCTCGGCGTCGTGACGGCAGCTCCGCCGCCGGAGCCCACGGCTGCCGAGAAGAAGGCGGCCGAGGCGAAGAAGCCCAAGGTGGTGGCCGAGCCGGCCGCGGAGATCACCTACGAAGAGTTCACGCGCCTCGATCTCCGCATCGGCCGCGTGATCAGCTGCGAGCGCGTGCCCAAGAGCGACAAGCTCCTCAAGTGCCAGGTCGACGTCGGCGAGAGCGCGCCGCGCCAGGTCGTCGCGGGGATCGGCAAGTCGTTCACGCCCGAAGACATGGTCGGCAAGCAGGTCGTCGTGGTGGCGAACCTCAAGCCCGCGAAGCTCATGGGACTCGAGTCGCGGGGAATGATCCTCGCGGCCTCCGGCGAGAGTGAGGCCGATCTGGCGCTCCTCTCCCCCGGCAAAGAGCGCAACGTCGGCACGCGCGTGAAGTGAGGGGAACGAGATGAAGGTCGGATCGATCAACCACGTCGTCCTCACCGTCAACGATCTCGGAAAGAGCCGCGCGTTCTACGATCGCCTGCTGCCGGCGCTCGGGTATCGGCTCATCTACGAGCGCGACGAGTCGTTCGCGTACAAGGGGGCCGACGACCTCAAGCTGTACTTCGCGCTCGCCCCCGCGAAGAACCGCGACGCGAAGTTCGACCGCTACAGGGTCGGTCTCAACCACCTCGCGCTCAACGCCCCGAGTCATGCGTACGTCGACGAGATCCATCAGAAGCTCGTCGAGTGGGGCGCGACCATCCTCGACGCTCCCGCCGCGTACCCCCAGTACGAGCCGAACTACTACGCGGTGTTCTTCCTCGATCCGGACGGCATCAAGCTCGAAGTCGTCCACGTCTGATTGCTTCGGTCGACTCGGCTCGAGCACGAGAATTCACAGGGAGTCACGGAGCCACGGAGGAGAGCTCTTCCTGTGGTAGGCGCGGCCATCGGCAGACACATCTTGTGTCGTCTCCGCCGAAGGAGGGACGTGCATTTGTCTGCTCGCGCCCCGCGCCTCCGAGTCTCCCTGTGAATTCTCGCGCTCGTGTTCACGGGGTTGCGCGAGGGCCGAAAATGCGCTTTCCTCTGTCCTGACCGGCCGGCCAGTCTGACCGCTCAGCCAACTCAACCATGATGCACGCCCCCCTCGAAACCACCGGCTTCAAGCGTCCCGACGGCGGGCAGGTCGCGGCGATCGTCGAGGCCGCCGAGCTCAGCTTCTCGCGCGCGGGCTACGCAGGCGCCTCGATGCGCGAGATCGCCGAGCGTGCGGGCGTCTCCAAGAGCCTCCTCCACTATCACTTCCAGTCGAAGGAGCACCTCTTCGTCGAGGTGCAGATCCGCTTCTACGAACGCCTCGGCGCGCGCATCACCGCGGCGGTCGCGCCCATTCCGGAGGGCGACGCGCGTGGTCTCGCTGCGTTCGACGCGCTGTTCGAGGTGCTTCGCACGAGCAACGACCTCGCGACGCAGGCCGAGCTCTGGGCCGCCGCGCTCGCCAACGAGAAGCTCCGGTCGCACATCACCCGTCTTCGCGAGTTCTTCCGCCAGATGCTCGTGCAACGCATCGAGGAGATCCTCGGCGACGATCGCGATCGGTTGCCGGTGACCCCCGAGGCCGCAGCCGATCTGGTGTGGGCCACGCTCAATGGTCTTGGAATCGAGGCGGCGTTCGGCGAGCCGCACGACCGCATCGAACGCGCGATCGACACCCTGCGGGTGCTCGCCGCGATCGCTCTCACGCACAGGCAGAAGTAGTCCGAAAGGAGTCGTGATGCACTTCGAGAAGCTCCCGGTGAACGAGCGGGCCGCGCAGATCAATCGTGACGTCGAGCGCGTGGTGAATCGCGCCGTCCGCACGTACGACGCCGTCATGGGCAAGCTCGGCCTCGGTGGCCGCCGAGCAGCCTACGACGACGAAGCCTACGAGTTCGTCGGCGGAGCGAAGGACAACCTGCGCAAGAAGCATTACGACAAGTCGCTCCGGCTCCTGTGGAAGGCCGAGCACGCCGCCCCGTGGACGACGTTCAAGGACGCCGGCGAGGCCGAGAAGGCGCTGATGAACGTTGCCGAACGCGGCATGAGCGAGGCCGAGAAGTCCGCCCGCGCGAAGATCTCGAGCAAGGAGTTCAAGGCTGCCCTCGATCGCGAGTACACGCCCGCGCAGAAGAAGGCGCTCGTGACGATCCTCTCGAAGATCGGACACGGCGAGGCGTACGCATGGCTGGTCTCCGCCTCCATGCTCAACGAGGTCAAGAGCACCGGCGCGCGCGCCGCCGTGACGATGCAGGTGATGGAGGAGGCCAAGCACTTCGTCGTGCTGCGCGAGCTGATCCAGGCCTTCGACGTAGAGATCCCGCGCCAGGCGGCGTGGGACTACCTGCTTCTCGAGGGGTGTCTCCGCGCCAAGGGCTTCAATCGCTTCTTCGGCATGAACGTCCTCGTCGAGACCATCGCGCTGTCGATCTTCGGGCTGCTCAGCGACAAGCCCGGGCTCGAGGTGCTGCGCTTGTTCCATCTCGACGAGTCGCGGCACACGGCGCTCCCGGACAACTACTTCCGGGAGTTCCCGATGACCGAGTGGCAGAAGAGGAACCCGGCGGCGCGGATGTCGCGCCTGATGATGTCGCTGCCCGCGGTGCCGCTGGTCCTCTATCTCGAGCCGGAGCTCGCCGAGCTCGGCGTCGACGTGTTCGAGTTCGCCGGATCGGTCCTGCGCAAGGCGGTGCACCTTGCCGAGCGCTCGGGGTTCCTCATGCCGCTGCCCGGATCCGAGTTGCTCCCGGTGTTCAACGCGATCTTCAACGCGTACTGCTCGGCCACCCGGCCGAACCACGTGTTCCGGAACTACATGGCGGCGGACACGACCCACGGCGCGGCCGAAGCCGCGATCGAGCGCGAGATCTTCGGCTCGGCTGCCGCGGCCTGATCGTCAGTTCGAGACGTCGATGGTGAAGTCACACGACGTCGGGGTTCCGGCGCTGCGCGTGACCTTGATGTAGACCGTCGCCGGGATGATCTCCGAGATGGGCACGAACGCGTCTGCGGTGGGATCGGGCCCCGCATCCGCGCTCGGATCGATCAGTCGATACGAGACCTCGAAGTCCTTCAGCGCGGTCGAAGGCATGGCGTCTTCGTCGCCGCAGGAGAACGACTCGCCGCCGCACGTCTTCAGCACCGACGCGGCAATGCCCGTGTCCTTCGCCGTGAGCTTGATGTGCGGGTGCGCGGTCAGGTCGTCGAGCTTGCTGAACGTGACCTTGAACCAGAATTCGCCACCGGCGGGAGGGACGGCGTTCGAGGCCGACTTCTTGTCGCCTGGAGCGAGGGTGCCGAGATCGACGGCGGCCGCACAACCGTTCGGAACGCCGGTCTCGGCGCAGAGCGGTGGCGGCGGCGCGGTGTCGGGCTTGGTGATGTCGGTGTCGGTGCCGCCGCCGGAATCCCCCGATGGATCGACACCGCTGTCGCGGGTTCCCTTCGGCACGGTCTCGACTTCGTCGTTCGCCGTCGCACAGCCGAGCCAGGCGAGGCCGAGCACGCAGGGAACCGCACAGAGGGCCATGATCGCGACGGATGCACGCATACGCACCCTCGGAGCATAGCGCCCGGGCCGGACACGCAAAGTCGGGAGACGTGCGTGAAGGTGTTCAGGCCGGATTGGCGCGGCGCCAGACCTGGTTGGTCTCCAGGCTGTACTTGCGGAACTGGTCCATCCGGCTCTTCACGAGCTCGTGATCGACCGGCTGGCCCAGGACCTGCGCCTTCACCTCGGCGTAGCGATTCCAATACGCGAGCTCGAGCCGATCCCACTCGCGGAGCTGTTCGATCGTCTCCTGACCCCAGCTGCGGCCACGGCGATCGCGGTCGACCTGCACTCGAAAACGCTCGACCGCGTAGCGGCACGGCAGCGCAGCCTCTTCGGCGAACACGTGCGCTGCGCCGCCGCCGAACCAGTACGACACGGCGGTGTCCACCAGCACCTGGTTGACCGAGCCGCAGTGCGAGCAAGGGAGCGACACCGACTCGTGGCGGACCGGCAGCACGAGCTCCGCCCCGCAGCGGTTGCAGGGCACCGGCTTCTGCATCGCGGCCTGCACCAGCGGCCACATCGCGCGGTAGTACGCGCTCATCGCCTTGACCTTGAAGGTGTCCCACTGCTCCTCGAGGTGCAGCTCGAAGTCGCGCTTGCGATCGAGGCCCTTGTCGAGGAACCGACCGTCGCCGGCAGCCTCGAACTTGGGCTCGATCTGCGAGCTCCAGGTCTCGTCGATCTTCTTGACCAGATCCTTCACCCGGAAATCGAGCCCGCTCATCGCGTTGCCGATGGGCATCGGGTCGGTCGGGTGCTGCGCGAAGAGCACGCCGAGGCCGTTCTCGGCCTCGACGATGATCTCCTTGAGTCGCTCTTCGATCTTGCCGAGGAAGCCCTCGAGGCGCTGCCACAAAGCGGTCTGGTCGGGAGTCATCGGTCGCTCCATCAGTGGGTGCGGCGGAACAGATCGCCGCTGCAGTAGCTGCACTTGAAGTCGCGGGTCTTCTGCTGTGCCGCGCCACAGCTCTTGCAGATGAGGGTGAGCTGGAGCGACCAGCCCTCGTGCTTCTGCTGCCAGAAGTCGACGTTGGCGGTCGCGTTCTGGAAGATGTGCCCGAGGCTGCCCGACGCGCGCGAGGCCTGCTGTTTCGCCTCGGTGTCGGCGAGCTCCGCGAGTCGGTTCCACAGCGCCTCTATCCGCGCGGGAGCGACGGTGGTGCCGAGGGCGTCGAGCTGCGTCGCCGCCAGCCGCACCAACTGCTGGACGACCGCCCGAACGTGGTCGGGCGTCACGCCGCCGAACGCGATGGGCGTCGGCGGCAGGCCGTAGTGCTGCTGCACTGCGGGCCATGCCGCCTTGTCCCGTGCGCGATCGCGCACCCAGGCGAGGTGCTGCTCCAGCGTTTCCTCGATCTGTGCGAGAGGATCGCTCATCGAATCAGAAGCTGATGTCCTGATCGTGCTTCGGCTGCGAGGCCTTGTACTTCTGCTCGTAGACGGCCGACTTCTTGGTGTACTCGTCCATCAGCCGGAGATCGGCGGTCATGCGGCTCATCCACCACATCGAGCAGCTCGACCAGTCGACCGCGTTCATGTTGAACGTGCGCTGCAAGAGCGCGTTGACGTCCTGACCGGTGGTCGCCCACGCGCTCATCGCGCCCTGCACCTCGCAGAGCTTGTCGAACGTGATCGGCTCCGCGCCCGCGGCGACCGCGCCGCCGCCCATGAAGTTGATGTCCGCCGAGGCCTTCGCCGCCGCGCCGTACTGGCCGGCGCCGCTGTTCATGAACGCCTTGCCGTAGATGGTGGCGATGGTCGCGGTGGTGTCCTTCGACATCCGGTCGGTCCACGTCGCGTTCACCCGCTGCCACATCGGCATGTCGAGGCCCTTGGACGCGAGCAACGGGAGCAGCTGGTCCTGCGGGAGACCCGAGGCGACCTTCGCGGCGATCTCGGCGTAGGTCTCGACCGTGCAGCCCTCGACGGGCGACATGAGCTCGGGGTTCGCCGCGAGCGTCGCGTTCATCGTCTGCTGGTGCTGCATCTGCGCGGCCTTCATGCCGGCGTTCATGTACTCCTGGCTGTCGAAGACCGACTCCTGGAGCGTCGGCCCGTGCTGCGTCCCGTAGTGCTTGAGGATGGTGGCGCGCACCTTGAAGAAGTGACCGACGCTGCGATAGCCGAACTCGAGCAGCTTCTGCTCGGCGGCGAGCGGATCGCCGGAGCGGGTCATGTCGAAGGTCTGCTCGTGGAAGATGAACGTCGCGAGCGTGTCGGGGGTCTTGCTGCCGAGCGGGCCCCAGTCGTCCTGCCACGCCTGCGGGGGAACCTCGAGGTTCGTCCGGTCGCACCACTGCTGCTCGCCGTCGTCCTCGATCAGCTGCGCGCCCTCGGACTCCTTGATGACCTTGGAGCTCGCGCTGGTGCCGTGGACATGGATGTTCTCGGCGCCCTGCACGTGCTCGAGGCCCTGGATCGAGTTCTTCTGGATCTGCGCGCGGTCACCCGCGGAGAGCTGCGCGGGCTCCTTCTTCTTGTTGAGGCCGAACAAGCCGAGGAAAAAATCGATGATCTTTTGGAAGAAACCCATGACCCCTCCCGAAACGGTGAGGCGCGGAACGTACGATTCCGGCCCCGGGCTGTCCATGCGATTTGGCCGCTCGCGGCACGCTCGTCGCGCCCGATTCGGGCTGTGATACTAGGAAGCCATGGGCCTGCTCGACGATCTGCGACGGGTCTTCGCCGACGCCGAAGTGTCGCTGGTGGGCGCGCGCGAAGAGCGCCTCGAGGCCGAGCGCGCGCTCGAGGCGCGAGACTGGTTTCGGGCACGTGCCTCGGCGCGTCGCATCCTCGATCGGGTGCCCCACTCGCCGATCGGCCTCGCGCTGCTCGCCGACGCCTGCGAGGGCGCGGGGCTCGACGCCGAGCTGGAGGACGCGCTCGCTTTGCTGGCACGCGTCGCCGGTTCGACGCCCGACGTGTGGCTCCGCCTGGGGCGCGTGCGCACGCGGGTCGGCGCCTCGACCCGCGAGGTGCGCGAGGCCTTGACCCGCACGCTCGCGTGGAGCGACGACCTCGACCCGGAGAAGCGTTGGAGTGCGCGCCAGGGGCGCTTGCTTCTCGCCGATCTCGATCTCGCGGAGGGCAACCCCGTGCGCGCCGAGGGGTGGCTCGCTCCCCTCGACGACGGCACGGACGTTCGTCGTCGTCGCCTCGCATGCATGGTCGCGCGTCGCGCCGGAAGCGAGGTCGCGCGGCTGGTCTCCGGATTCGAGCCGGAGGTCGGTGACGCCGAGGGGCAGCGTCTCCTCGGGGAAGCCCATCGCCTGCTCGGCAACGCGTCGGCCGCGGTCCGGGCGCTCGCACGAGCCGCGATTCTCGCCGATCCGCGCGCGGTCGACGGCCTGCGCGAGGCCGTCGCGTGCGCGCACGATCTCGAGCCCGGCGCCCTGCGCGCGGCCGAGACGGTCGCCGAGGAGCTGAAGGTGCACGAGGCGCCGCTGTGGCGCGCTGCGCTGGCCTCCGCGCGGGGCGAGGCCAAGATGGCCGCGACCGCGCTTCGCGAAGCGATGGCGTCGAGCGCTACGCCCCTCAGCGGGCCGGCCGATCGCGCGGCAGCGCGCGCGGTGGCGATCAACGCCCGCGACGTCGCGCTGCTCGCGCGCGTCGAGTCGGCCGGGGAGCTCGCCGAGATCGATCGCGCGATCCTCGCGGCCGACGCGACCCCGAGGACCGATCCAGAGGCCGTCGCTCGGGCGCTCGACACGCTGCTCTCCCCCGTCACCGAGCGCACCGACGAGGCGACCGACTCGTGGCTGCGCGCGCTCGCCCACGATCTCGCGCTCGGCATCGTCCCGCGCGAGGGCAACGCCGCGTGGTCGACGCTCCTCGATCGACTCGGAGGACACGCGCGAGCGCTCGCGGACCTCGACGCGCTCCGGCGGCTCGAGCTCGTGGCCGCGGAGCGTGCGCGCCCGGTGCGCATCGCCATCGTCGGCGAGTTCAACGCGGGCAAGTCCACCTTCGTCAACGCGCTCCTCGGCATGGACGTCGCGCCCACGGGCATCCTCCCGACCACCGCCGTCCCCCACGTGCTCAAGTACGGCCCGGACCCGATCGCGCGGGTGCGCCTCAAGGGCGGCGGCGCTCGAACCGTCGCTCCGGAGCGGCTCAAGAGCGTGCTCGCCGAGACCGGCAGCGCCGTGCTCGACGTCGAGGTCGAGGTGCCGTTCTCGTATCTGCAGCGCGTCGAGATCGTCGACACGCCCGGCTTCAACGCCCCCGATCCGGCACACGCCAAGGCGGCGATGGACACGCTCGTAGAAGGCCCCGGCGTCGACGTCGCCATCTGGCTGTTCGACGTCGGCCAACCGATGAAGACCAGCGAGCGTCGCGTGCTCGAGGCCATCCTCGATCGCGGCATTCCGGTGCAGGCGCTGCTCAACAAGGCCGATCGATTGTCGCCCGACGACCTGACGCGCGTGCTTTCGACCTTCGCCACCGACGCCGCGTCGATCGGCCTGACCTCGTGGCGACCGCCGCTGGCGTTCTCCGCGCGCGCCGCGGTCCAGGCGCGCATGGCGGGGGACGAGGGCGCCCTCGCCAAGAGTGGTTTCGCACCGGTGCGTACCCTCCTCGAGGACGAGCTCGCGGCGCATGGCGAGACTCTCAAGGAGCGCGGTTTGCGCCGGCGCGCGCGCGACGTCGTCCTCCCGCTGAAGGCGGCCGCCGAGCGCGCGCACGAGGAGCGGATGGCGCGACACGTCTCGCACGCCGCGGCCGCAGGAAACCTGCTCGCGCAGGCCGCGCTGCTCGACCGGGCCGCGGCGATCGACGCGGGCGCCACCACGACCTCGCTCGATCAGCGGGCCGAAGAGATCCGCCGCGGCGTTCGCAACGATCTCCGTGAAGCGCTCGACGCGTTTCGCCGCGAGCGCGACGAGCTCGCCGCCAAGGATCACCCGTCGATGGCGCCGTACCTGGAGCGACGGCTCGTCGAACACCTCGAAGCGGCGGGCGGTCGGACCATCGCGGGCGTGCTCGCGATCGAGGGCGCGACGGTTCCGCTCGACGACATCGCGCTCGATGCCTCGGCCATCGCGCGCGGGTTCGCGGCGGGTGGCATCGACGTGGTCGAAGGCAAGCGGGCAGGGCGGGTGCGCGGCGACGTCGAGGGACCGCTCGTCCGAGCTCTGCTCCGCACCATGGCGGCCCGGCTCCGCACGCGCGGGCAGCGACGCGCCGACGACGACACCCCGACGCTGCCACGCACGCGGGAGCTCGCGGCATTCACCGAAGTCCTTGCGCCCCCCCCTCGTGCCGGCGCACAACAAGGATCATGAGAGGTCGTCTTGCCATTGCCCTCGCGGTCACGGCCATCACCGTGCTCGCAGACCGTGGCTCGCGGGGCGATCCCTCCGGAGGCCCGAAGGCGGCCGCGCCCGGCGGCTCGCTCCCCGCGTCCATCCCCGGCAACGTCGAGATCAGCGCCGAGAACCTCGACGTCGACACCAAGGATCAGTCCGCGGTCATGTGGGGCAAGGTCGTCTTCACCAAGGGCCAGGACCTGGTGCTCCGCTGCCCGAAGATCGAGGTCAAATACGAGTCTTCGGGCCCGCGCGTCAGCTGGGCCAAGGGCTCGGGCGGGGTCACCGCCGACGTGAAGGGGGTTCGCGCCGAGGCACCCGAGCTCGAGCTCGACCTCGGCAAGCAGAAGCTCTGGCTCCGCGGCGGGGTGCGGCTCTACCGCGGGCAAGGGTGGGTCGCGGCCGACGGCGCCGAGATCGATCTCGCGACCGCGCGCGTGAGCATGACCAACGTGAAGGCGTCGCTCCCCGTCGGCAATCTGAAGAAGCCCTAGGCATGAGCGAGTCACGGGCGATTCTGCGCGCCGAATCGATCGAGACGCGTCGCCACGGTGCGCCGATCCTCCGCGGCATCTCGCTCGACATCGGCCCTTCGAAGGTGGTCGCGTTGCTAGGGCCTTCAGGCGCGGGAAAGACCTCGTTCTTTCGCGTGGTGGTGGGCGAAGAGGCGCCGCACGCCGGCAAGGTGTTCTTCGCCGACGCCGAAGTGACCTTCGAGCCGCTGTGGAAGCGTGCGCGGCGCGGCCTCGGATACCTGCCGCAGGGGCCGAGCGTGCTCTTCGATCTGACCGTTCGGCAGAACCTCGTGACCTACGCGCGCCTCGTCGGCCGTCGCCAGTCCGAGGTGCTCGCGCTCGCCGCGAAGGTCGAGCTCGACACGCGCCTCGACGTGCGCGCCGGCGATCTGTCGGGTGGCGAGCGTCGGCGCCTGGAGATCGCTCGCGCGCTCTCTGCCCGCCCGCGCGTGCTGGTGTGTGACGAACCCTTCAGCGGCGTCGACCCTGCCGGCGCCGAGCGCATCGCCACCATGCTGCGCGCGCTCGCGAACGACGACGGCGTGGCGGTCGTCCTCGCGGATCATCACGTCGTCGAGTCGCTGGCGATCGCCGATGAGGTCTTGCTGCTCGTCGACGGCGTGGTCGAGACCCGAGGCACTCCGAAGGAGTTCGCAGCGCACCCACTCGCGCAGGGCCGGTATCTCGGTCACTGGCGCAGCGGCGAGAGCCTCCCGCCGCCGAAGAACTGACTCAAGCCCCGCGCTTGCGGGTGACGTAGGCCTCGAGGTTGGCGATCGAGTCGAGGTTCTCGGGGAGCAGCTCGTCGTCGGCCACCTGGATCTCGAACTTCGACTCGAGGAACGCGGTGAGCTCGAGCACGCCGGTCGAGTCGATGATGCCCTGATCGAGCAAGGATGCGTCGTCGGCGAGCGCGGCCGCGTCGGGCACGTAGAAGTTGGTCGTGATGAACTCGCGCAGGCTTTGTTTGATGTCCACGGCGTCCTCTATGTCACTTCGGGTTTGGCGATGAGCTTGGCGGCGACCACGCGCACGGCACCGGCGGCGTCGCGGAACATGCGGGGAGCCTCGTACGCGCGGGTGCGGGCGAACAACAGCTCGAGCTGTCGCTCTTGTCCCTGGCCGATCTCGAAGGCGAGGAAGCCACCGGGCGGCAGGAACTCGGGAGCCTCGCGGACGACGCGTTGGTGGATGGAGAGGCCGTAGGGACCGCCGTCGAACGCCTCGCGGGGCTCGTTCTCGAGGAGGTGCGCGCTGTCCTTCGCGAGCCGGCCCGTGGAGATGTAGGGCGGGTTGCACACCACGAGGTCGACGCGGCCGACATCGCCGAGCGACGCGAACAGATCCCCCTGACGGACCTCGATGCGCCCGTCGAGACCGAGGCGCGCCACGTTGCGGCGGGCGAGCTCGACGCACGCGTCGGTCAGATCGCTCGCCCACACCCGCAGGTCCGGCCTCGAATGCGCGAGCGCACACGCGAGGTTGCCCGAGCCGCAGCACATGTCGATGACCCGCGTGGCCGAAGGGCCGAGCTCGTCGAGGAGCCCGAGGGCCGTCTTCGCGAGCAACTCGGTCTCCTGGCGCGGGACCAGGACCGACGGTCCCGTCTCGAGGTCGAGCCCCATGAACCGGACGGTCACGCGAGGCCCTTCTTCGAGATCTTGCCGGTGTTGGTACGGGGCAGCTCGGCGATGAGCTCGATGTACTTCGGAACCATGAAGTTCTCGAGCCGCCGCTGACACTCACGCTCGAGGTGCTTCGGGTCGAGCGTGTGGCCCTCCTCGGCGACGACGAACGCCTTGACCGCGTGCCCCCACAGTTCGTCGGGGACGCCGATCACCGCGGCCTCCTTGACGCCGGGGATGCTCACGAGCGCGTTCTCCACCTCTTTGGGGGCGACCTTCTCGCCACGCGACTTGATGATGTCGTCCATCCGTCCGACGAACGTGAGGTACCCCTCTTCGTCGAGCATGCAGGCGTCGCCGGTGTAGAGGACCTGCTCGCCGGGGATCGGGCCCGGGCGCAGCCGCTTGGCGGTGGACTCGGGCTTCTCCCAGTAGCCCTTCATCACGGTGGCGCCGCGGATCACGAGCTGGCCGACGACGCCGGGGCCGACCTTCTGGTCGTTTTCGTCCACGATCCAGAGCTCGGTGTTCGGGATGGCGATGCCGACGCTGTGCGGCTTGCGCTTCACGTCCGCGGGCGGGAGGTACGTGCAGCGCTTGCACTCGGTCAAGCCGTACATCGAGAAGATCTTCGCGGTCGGGAAGATCTCCTGGAGCATCGTGATGTGCTTCACCGGGAGCGCCGCGGCGGTGTTGCTCACGTAGCGGATCTTCGAGAAGTCGTAGCTCGACAGGTTCTTCAACTGCGCGAGCGTGGCGAACATCGTCGGCACACCGGGGAACCCGGTGACGCCCTCTTGCACCACCCGCTTGAGCACGTCGGCCACGAACGTGAACGAGCGCTCGAGGACCAGGCGCGCGCCCATGCGCACGCTCATGATCATCTGGTAGAGCCCGTAATCGAAGGCGAGCGGCAACACGCAGAGGATGACGTCGTCCTCGACGTTCTCGAGGTAGGTCGAGATCGAGGTCGCGGCGGTGAGCATGTTGCGGTGGGTGAGCATCACGCCCTTCGGCTCACCGGTGGAGCCCGAGGTGTAGATGATCGCCGCGAGATCGATGTCGATGTTCCGGCGCGGCGGCGCGCCCGAGCCCGGAGCAGCCAGTGCCTCGTCCCAGGACGCCACGGTGGGCAAACCATCGAGCCTGGCTGCGTCCTTCGCGCCCGACAGGACGATGCCCTTCAGGTGCGGCGAGCGTCGCGCCGAATCTGCGAACACGTTGGTCAGGTGCCCATCGGTGATCAGCACCTTCGCGCGGCAGTCGTTGAGCAGGTACGTGAGCTTGTCGGCCTTGGTGAGCGGGTTGACGATGACGACGACCGCGTTCGCCTTGAGAACGGCGAAGAACGAGATCACCACCTCGGGCGAGTTGTCGGCGAACACGACCACCCGATCGCCGCGCTCGATGCCGAGGGAGACCAGCGACCGGGCCAACGCGTCCGACTTCTCGTCGAGCTCGCGATAGGTGAGCCGCCGCGCGCCGGCGACGAGGGCGACCTTGTCGGGCAATCGAGCCGCCGAGGCGAGGAGAAAGTCGTGGAGCTGGGGGATTGCGGTGTTCCGCGGTGAATTCACGGCGAGGCCTCCGTGGCGTGATCGATCGAGGTCGTGAAGCGCAGGTGCTCGCCGCCTTTGGGCTCTGCGGTCAGCAGCTGCTGGTGGAGGAGCTGGGTCGACAGCACGCCGACGACGGCCATGTTGTCCGCGTTCGAGTACTGGCCGTTTTCGCGCCGGGCGAGGCACTTCTTCCACAAGGCGGTGACCATCGCCGGGTCGAACACGCCTACCTTCCGGACCTCGTGCTCGCTGAGCACGCTCTCGACCCACGGGGGCGGCGCGTCGACGAACGACAACGCATCGGGGGCGCGGTACGGCTGCTTGGTGCGGCGGACGATTTCGGGCGGCAGGAGGCGCTCGGCCGCGCGCTTGAGCACGTGCTTCTCGTCGAGAACCGCGAGCTTGTAGCTCGGGGGCAGGCTGTGGGCGAGCGCGACGACGTTGACGTCGAGGAAGGGAAACCGACCCTCGACCGAGTGCGCCATCATCATGCGATCGCCCTGCGAGCAGAGGATGTACGGCGAGAGCAGCGTCGCGATCTCGAGGTGCTGCGCCTGCGCGAGCTGAGACCAGCGCGGCAGATCGTCCGGGAGCGACGCGACGAGCTCGGCGACCGCGCTCCGTCCGGCCAACGCCGCCTTCACCTCGCCCGAGAACAGGCGCGAGAGCGCGTGGGCGGAGCTCCACCGAGGCTCGTGGGCGAAGTCGGCGCGCCCGTGATTCGCGAGGTTCCTCCCGAAGAACTTCTTGGCCATCTCCTGCTCGGCGACCGGCGAGCGGGCGAGATACGGATAGAGCCGCTTGAGCAAGAGCGGGCGGAGCCGCGACGTGGGGGCCTTGGCCCAGAACCGTCGGACCTTGGCCTCGCGGAAGATGTCGTAGCCCGCGAACATCTCGTCGGCGCCCTCGCCGGTGAGCACCACCTTGGTGCCGAGGCTCCTCACGAGCCCCGAGAGCAGGAACAACGGAGCAGGGGCGGTGCGCAGGAGCGGGCGTTCGGTGTGGAAGACCACCTTGGGGAACGCGTCCGCGATGTCCTTGCGCGACACGACGAGCTCGTGGTGATCGCTCTCGAGGCGCGCGGCCATCGTGCGCTGGAACGACGTCTCGTCGTACTCGGCGTCCTCGAACCGCAGCGAGAACGTCGAGAGCTTGCCCGCACGCTGTCCGATGGCGAGCGCCGCGATGAGGGAGCTGTCGAGCCCCCCCGAGAGGTAGCTGCCGACGGGGACGTCGGAGCGGAGCACGCGCAGCCGCGTCGCTTCGTGCAGCGCGGCGGACACGGCCTCGGTCGCCTCGCCGATCGTGCCCTGGAACTGCTCGTCGGGGCCCGTGGGGAATCGCGGTGTGTAATACGCACGCTCGGTGCGCCCACCTTCCTGGATGACGAGAACCTTGCCGGGCCCGAGCTCACGGATGGCGGTGAACGGCGTGTGCGGTGCGAGCGGCGCCCAGAAGGTGAAGGTGTCGTCGAGCCCGATGGGGTCGAGAACGCGGGGGATGCTCCGGTCGGCCGCGAAGATCGCCTTGGCCTCGCTCGCGAAGTACACGCGGCCCTCGTGCTCGGCGATGTGCAGCGGCCGCACGCCGAGCCGATCGCGGGCGAGCACCAGCCGGTGCTCGCGAGCATCCCACAGCGCGATGGCAAACTGACCGTTGAACCGCGCAAACGCCGCCTCGCCCCAGCTCTCGAACGCGTGGACGATGACCTCGGTGTCGCTCTTGGTGCGGAACCGATGGCCGAGCGCCTGAAGCTCGTCGCGGAGCTCGAGGTAGTTGAAGATCTCGCCGTTGAAGACGACGAACAGCGTCCCGTCCTCGTTGCACAGCGGCTGCTGGCCCGAGGCAAGATCGATGATCGAGAGCCGGGTGTGCACGAGGCCGATGCGGTCGTCGCGATAGAGGCCGAGCTCGTCGGGGCCGCGGTGCCCGAGGGCAGCCGTCATCCGGCGCAGCGCACCGAGCTCGGGTGCGCGACGGAGATCGAGGATGCCGGCGATGCCGCACATGCCCGCTCAGCTCTCTTCTGCAACCAGGAGCGGTCGCTCGTGGAGGTAGCGGGCGGCGCGACGCTTGGCGTCGATGTCCTTGTAGACGCGGAGGACGTCGGCGGCGCTGCGGCCGAGAGCCGGGGCGACCTCCTCGGCCGGGACCTCGTGGTCGCGCCCGTAGAGGCACAGGTCCATCGCCCCGTACGGCAGCGCGAAGAAGAACTCGTCCTGCCCCTGATCGAGCGAGTACGTGTCCGTCGTCGGCGGCCGTGCGCAGATCTCCTCGGCGACGCCGAGGTGACGCGCCAGCGCGTAGACCTGGGTCTTGTAGAGGTGCGCGATCGGCTTGAAGTCGGCCGCACCGTCGCCCTGTTTGACGAAGAATCCCTGGTCGTACTCCAGGCGATTGGGCGTGCCCGCCACCGCGTACCCCAGCCGATCGGCGTGGTAGTACTCGACCATCTTGCGCACGCGCTGCTTGAAGTTCGTCGCTGCGACGAGCTTGCGGAACGCGTCGGCGCTCATGCGCGAGGTCTTCATCTCGCCCGATGGGGCGCGCACCGTCAGGTGGAAGACATTGAGGCGATCGCTCTCGAGGATCGAGGGCAGGGTGATCTTGCACTTCCAGCCGTCGCCGTAGTCGGGGAACACGGTGCGGATTGCCTCGACCTGGCGTCGATAGCAGCCGATGCCGTCGAGCGCCGGACCGACGTCCTCGAGCTCGGCCGCGATGCCGAGGGACTCGGCGACCACGCGTCCGAGCCGCAACGAGTCGCCGGAGGAGTCGCGTTCGGGCATGAACAGACCGAGCACCCGCTCCTTGCCGAGGGCGCGCACGGCGAGCGCCGCGACGACGGAGCTGTCGATCCCGCCCGAGAGCCCGACGACCACGCCGCGGCGGCGCAGGCTACCGAGGACCTGTTCCTTGATCGCGTGCGTGATCCGTTCGGTCACGGCAGCAGCGTCGATGGACAAGACGTCGGGAGAGAATTTACGTACCCCGGTCCCGCCTTCGGCGGATCCCGGGAGTGGTGCGCTATTGGTCTTCATCGGCTTCCGTCAGGTACCAGCGTTGGAGGGACGAGGGGGGACCATCGGCGAGGCGATCGCCCGGCAGGCCGATCATCACCCGCGCGGAGGGCCTCGCCTGGAAACCGAGCGACCAGAGGCCGGCCACGAGGGCAGGCGGCGCGGCGCAGAGGAACGAGAGCGACGCGCAGCCCTGCTTGCGCACCTCGTTCGCGACGAGTCGAAGCGCGCTGCACATCGCCTTCACGTCACGCCCTTGCAGATCACGGACGTGCGCGACGTCGCCTCCGACATGGACGACCACCCACGCGTCGAGCTCGCCGCTGTCGCGCGCGCACAAGCCATAGACCGTGGTCCGCTCGTCCGGGCGTTCGAGGAACCGACGCTGGAGGAACGCCCCGTCCCTGCTTCCCGCCGAGTTCTCCGGGAGCGCGCGCGCGTCGAAGAGTCGCGCAAATCTCGCGTCGACGCTGTCGAAGCGACGCCACGCGCGGCCCCGAGGCGCACCACGCACGAGCCCAGGCTGGACCAGCAGTCGATAGGCATCGAGAGGCGCAGCGATCAACTTCGCGAGCCCACGTCCGGCCCACACCTGCTCGACGTAGCGGAGGTGGTGGAGCACCAGGACGTGACGCTCGAGGTGCGCGAACGGCCCGAACCCGAGCTTCTTCATGATCGGCGAGGCCGACGGGTTGGGGAACCCGTACACCAGGTCGAACTCGCGCCGGGCCCACCCGAACGTCGCGCGCTGCAGCGTGAGGGCCGGGAAGAACGTGCGATGGTTCTTCTCGACCTGGAATCCACCGAGCAGCGCGGCCCTCCGCCTCGTGCCCTCGACGACGACGTCACGCGCGTAGATGCCGACCATGCCCACGACGGTCGAACCGCTGCCGGGCGCACCGGACGCATCGAGCAGGAAGCAGCGCGATCGCTCCGGACCGGGGTCGAACGCCCAGTCGAACCTCGAACGAGCATCGCTCTCGGACGCACCAAGTCGCTGCCAGAGGTCGATGACCTCCGGACGGGCTTCGGCGGCGCAGAGGCCGCGAACCGAGTACTTCATCGTCCTCCCGGGCCGCGTCTAGCCCGCGGGCGGCTGAGTGTCGATGGCATCCGTGACTCGTTTCGCTCCATGGGGTCAGAGCACCGTGACGAGCGACTCGTCGAGGGTGCCGGTTCCGAGCACCTGCCGGTAGTAGCGGAGGAACCGACAGACCTTGGAGTCGGGGTTGTCGAGGTCGTGGTCTGTGGCGCGTGCGCCACGCAACGGCATGAGCAGGTTGCGCACGCACCAGGCGTCGATCGCCACCGGATCGGTCCCGGCGACGACCGTGCGTAGCTGGTGTGCCGACTCTGCCGCCACCCGGAGATCCTGCGTTTCGTCGTCCCACTTGGCGCCAGCCGGGACCGTCCCGACCCACTCCGCCACGGCGAGGATCAAGTCCGGCCGTCGGACGTTGCGCGCGAAGTGCGCGAGCGGCCCGGCCATGCGCCACATCGCGTCGGGCGCGCCGAAGTGATGGACCGACTGGTGATCGACGACCCGCGGATCGTTGCCCATCCGGCCCGCGCTCATGTCGACGATGCCCATCGGGGATTTCACGGCGCCCGTGAAGCCCGTCGACGCATGCTCGTTGGCGGTGACCAGGTTGATCCACGTGAGCTTTCGTTGCGCGTCGACCAGGCGCCCGCCCTCGCGGCGGAGCACGCCGTCGCGGAAGTCGACCACGAGCCCCGACTGGCCAGAGGTGAAGCGCGGCCAGGTGAGCGGAGTCTTCGCTTCGTCGACGCGGCTGCGTCGCAGGCGGAACTCTCGCGCGAAATCCCAGCGGTACCCGTCGCGCGGGTCGCCCTCGGCGATCGGCCCGCGACCGTCGCCGCCATAGACCCCGTGCGCGTGCGACGGGTCGTGCCAGTGATCGTTCGAGAGCGCGCTCGGCGCCGCATCGACCAGACCGACGAACGAGACCTTGTTCGCGAAAGTCGCGCTCTGGAAGTGCGGCACGAGATCGCCGAGTCTGGTCCACCCGGGCACGTCGACGTTGCGGTCGCTCGGGTGCGTCCACGCGCGCGACAGGCCAGAGCCGTCGGCGAGGCGGAAGTGGGTGTTCTCGAACACCACGACCTCGCCCCGAAACCCGGGAACCGCGAGGATGCTCTCGATGACCCGGCGCGCCGCGGCGACGTTGGTCATGCCCTGGTTCCACCACTGCGCAGAGACCTTCACGATGACCACGTCGTCGGCGCCGACGACCTTCGAGAGGCCGCCGAGCTTGTCGAGGACGGCGTCGACGTTCGCCGCCGGCGAGCCGCCGCGTGCGACGTGGAGCGTGCGGCGCTCCGACGCAGGATCGTGCGGTACCAACGGCGGTGTCGCCGTGAACTCGGGCGAACGCGTCCACGACGAGAGACGGCTCCGGAGTCTGCGGCGCATCAACACCGCGGCACCGGCGAGCGCGAACCCTCCCGCAGCGGCTCCCGTGAGGAATCGACGACGGTTCACGCCGCTTTCCATACTCCAACCTCCGTCGCGACGCGCGCTATCATCGCGTCGCCCATGGAGCCGCTCTCGATCCTGGATCGCCCGCACGTCGAAGCTCGCGCGCTCCTGGCGAGCGGGGCGCCGGTGCACCTGTTCGTCAATCCGGTCGAGTATCACGGCCCGCATCTCTCGCTCCACAACGACCGCCTGGTGAGCGAAGGGCTCGCGCGTGCGCTGCATCAAAGAATCGGGGAGAAGAACGGCTGGCCGTTCCTCGTCGCGCCGGACCTCGAGCTCGGGGTCGAGCCCACCCGTGGCGCAGGCTCGCGACATGCTCCGTTCGAGGTCGCGCGTGCGGCGGTGCGCGAGGCCTGTCGCGCGATCGCCGAGCTCGGCGCGCAGCGGGTCATCCTCCACACGTTCCATGGCGCGCCGCTCCACAACCTCGCCATCCAGGCGGGCGTGGAGCTGCTGCGCGAGGCGCGGGTCCGGGCGCTCGCGCCGTTCAACGGCGTGCTGCGCGAGCTGCTCGAGGTCGGAAGCGCCCGCGACACGGGGGCCCGTTACGCCGACGCGCTCTCGCACATCGAGGACCCGGTGGAGCGTGCCGAGATGCTGCGCGACCTCCACCTCGATTTCCACGCAGGGTTCTTCGAGACCTCGATGGCGCTCCACCTCGCGCCTTCCTCCGTCTCTGGGAGCCACGTCGCGTTGCCGCCCTGTCCGCCCATCACGCCCCACGTGCTCGCCGCCAACGCCTCGAAGATCGCGCGGGTCGTCGGTCGGGACGTGCTCGCCAGTGAGCTGACGTTCGCGGCGTTCGGCCTCGGGTGGCAGCAGCTCGATCCGTTTCCCGGCTACACCGGCCGGCCCCATCGCGCGACCGCGGCGTCCGGCGCCATCTTCACGCGCCACATCCTCGAGGGATACGAACGCCTGGTGGACGAGGTGCTGCTCGGGGACGGCCGCTCGCCCGATCCGATCATGGCCTGGGTGGCTGCGCTCACGGCCGGTGGCCGTCTGACGCCTTAGTCACACGTGCTAGCCTCCCGCTCTCCGATGCCCGGTCGCGATTCGACCCACTGGCTGCTCCGTTTCTCGCCGGACGAGTGGCTTCGCGCTGGCATGCGCGAGCTGAACGTCGCGAAGGAGTCGTTCGCGCGCCACGCCGCTCGTCCCGGTCTGGCGAGCGCGCGCCGCGCCGCGGGCATGGGATGGAACGCGGTCCTCGCCCTCGAAGAGACGCCCGACTCCAAGTTCGGTCGGAGCTACGCCGAGCACCTCGTCGCGCTGGCCGAGGGCAAGCAACTCGACACGACCGATCCGACCCCGATCCCCGAGGAGGTGCGGGCGGCTGCTCGCCGGCTCCTCGAGGATCCCGCGGCAGGGAGGCAGGAGGTCGTGCAGATCCTCACCCCCCGCCGGGACGGCGCGCTGCTCGATGCGGCGGAGACGATTCTCGCCGAGGCCCTGTCCCGGGTGGTTCGGCGGAGCTCGGCCGCATCCTGAGCCGTGAGAATGGGGATTTCCGCCCCACCTACACGCTTCCACGTCGGCACCCCACGCTAGCCGTTAACGAGCGCCTCCCGCTCGACGTAGTATCTCCCGTCCGATGTCCGAAGCGCTCTCCGCCGTGTCCGCTGGTGCTCCGCCCCAAATCGTCACCCTCCGCACTCTCATCGAGCAGCGCACCAAGGCCGGGAAGCGATTCCACCTCACCGAGGTCGTCGCGATCGTCGTTCCGATCTGCACCGAGCTCGCGGCCATGCACGCCAAGGGCGAGGACGTGTACGTCCACCCGTCGTCGATCGGCGCCGGCCCTGATGGCGTGCCCCGGATCATCACCGCGCTCGCGGGCACCAAGCCGAGCGATCCGCGCGATCAAGCCGCGCTCGCGCCCGAGCTCGCGTCGGGGGCTCCGACGTCGCGGTCCAGTGTCTTCGGCGTCGGCGCGCTCGTGTACGAGATGCTCACGCTGCAGCCCGTGGGACCGGGGATGAAGCCGCCGTCGCAGGTCGTCGAGCACATGCCCCCGATGGTCGACACGATCCTTGCCAAGGCGCTGCTCACCGATCCCGCGCAGCGTCCGGACGACCTGCCCGCCTTCGCGCAGGCCATCCACCACTTCGCGCCGGCTTCGATCGCGCCTCCGCCGCACGTCGACGAACACGCGTTCGAGGTCGAGGTCGACCTCCGCGCCTCGATGCTGCCCCCGAGCGCGCCGGTGCCCGCGGCACGCATCAGTGCCTCCGACGATCCGTTCGCGGCCGTCGTCGACGTGCGCGCCTCGCAGCCGCAGGCGACCCGGACTTCCGGCGCGGCCGAAGAGCTCTCGGCGCTCAAGGCCCGCCTCGAGGCCGACACGTCCCCGCGGTGGATCGTGGTCAAAGACAAGATGGACCACGGCCCGTTCGCCGCGATCGAGCTGCTCCAGCAGATCGTGACCAACAGCTTCACGCGCGACGATCTGCTGATCGACACCCACAGCGGGTCGAAGACGCCGATCAAGGATCACCCGGAGTTCTCCCGCTTCGCGCACCACGCGCACCTCAAGCGCGAAGAGGTCGCCGAGCAGAAGGCAGTCGTCGTCGCCGAGAACCGCGAGAAGGTGGCGGCCGGTGCCAAGACGACCATCGGCATCGTCGCGGTGGCTGCGGTCATCGCGATCGTCGTGGTCGTCGCCCTCAAGATCAAGAAGAGCCGCGACGAAGAGGCCGCGCGCAAGCTCGACCAGAACGCGGTCAGCATCGAGGGCGCGGGCAGCATCGCCGGCAAGAAGAAGGACCCCCCCAAGGTCGCCGGCGGCGGTGGTGGCGGCGGCGGCGGGTTCGGCGGCAAGAGCTACGAGGACGCCCTCAAGAACACCGTCAGCGACATGGAGGCCGAGACGCTGGGCACCAAGGAGTGCGCGGCCCCGATCAGCGGCGACATCGCCGGCGGATGCGGCCTCAACGGCAGCGCCACGGCCAAGGTGGTCGTGAAGAACGGCCGCGCCGTCGGCGTGACCGTCACCACCGACCCCTCCCAGCCGAGCGTGAACTCGTGCATGGCCGGCCGCATCTCGGGTCTCTCCTGGCGAAGCGTCTCCGGCGCCACCGGCTGCATCCGGACCTTCAAGGTCCACTGACGGGACCAAACCGCGCGCCGGCCGTGATATGACCGTTGGCCGATGCGGCTCGCCCCGGCAGCGCTGATTCTCGGCCTCCTCTCGTGCGCTGCGTGCACGCGCGAGGTCGCGACCGGGCTCGACGAAGCCGACGCCAATCGTGGAGTCGTGGCCCTCGCGCGGGCCGGTGTCGACGCCGAGAAGGGCGCCGATCCGACGAACGAGGGGCACTTCAAGATCACCGTGGGTCGCGACGAGGCGACCATCGCGATCTCCGTGCTCGCCGGCGAGGAAATCCCGCGCGCCAAGGCACTCGCGGTGGCACCGGCCGGCCTCCTTCCGTCCCCCGAGGCCGATCGCGCCGCGCGCGTCCTGTCGATGGCCGCGCACGTGGAGCACAGCCTCGCGTCGATCGACGGCGTGCACGATGCGCGCGTTCACCTCGACGTGCCGCAGACGGATGCTCTCGCCGCGGCACTCGTCCCTGACGGCAAGACCCCGCGCGCGACGGCGTCGGTGCTCATTCGTCACCGTGGCGCGAACCCGCCGCTCTCCGTCGAAGACGTGCGCAAGCTCGTGTCGGGAGCGGTCGCGGGCCTTCCCCCGGACGCGGTCGCGGTGGTGATGGTCCAGATTCCCCAGGCCAGCGTCGCGGGCGACCGCGAGCTCGCGCACCTCGGACCGATCGCCGTCACCCGCGGATCGCTCGGAACCCTGCGCGCGCTCGCGGGCGGCCTCTTGATCCTCGTGGCGCTCCTCGGTGTCGCCCTGCTCGCGCTCGCGGTACGCGTGCGCCGTCTCAAGGACGAATCGCTCGAGAACGCCTCCGACACCGCAAGGCGCGCCGCCGTTCGATGATCCGGTTCCAAGGCATCTCCAAGAGCTACGCGCAGCCCGTGCTGCGAGACGTCTCGTTCGAGGTGCCGCAAGGCTGTCTCTACGGGCTGATCGGCCCGGGCGCCTCCGGCAAGAGCGTGCTCCTCAAGTCCATCGTCGGCCTGGTGAAGCCCGACTCCGGGGCGATCTTCGTCGAGGGCGAGGAGGTCACCCAGCTCGACGACCTCGCGCTCGGCAAGCTGCGCCTCAAGTTCGGGATGCTCTTCCAGAACAACGCGCTGTTCGACTACATGCCGGTCGGCGACAACATCGCGTTCCCGCTGCGCCGCCTCTACGACCTCCCCGAAGAGGAGATCCGCAGTCGTGTGGCCGAGCGCCTGCAGCGCATGGCGCTCGCCGGGTTCGAGGAGCGCGCGGTCGGCGGGCTCTCCGGCGGCCAGAAGAAGCGCATCGGCGTCGCCCGCGCCACCGTGACGCGCGCGCCGATCGTCCTCTACGACGAGCCCGCGGCCGGTCTCGATCCGGTCACCTCGCAGAAGATCTTCAACCTCTTGCGCGAGGAGCAGCGCGCCGCGAACGCCACCGTGGTGATGGTGTCGAGTGACATCGATCGGCTGCTGACGGTGACCGACAGGGTGGGGATGCTCTATAAGGGCCGCCTCATCTTCGACGGCACGACCGCAGAGGCGAAGGCGAGCACGCATCCAGCGGTCAAGCAGTTCATTTACGGTCTCGACGAAGGTCCCCTGTGATGGAGCACTCGTTCACCGCGGGCAAGAGCACGCTGAGCCTCTGGGTCGGTGACATCACCACGCAGGAGACCGACGCCATCGTCAGCGCCGCCAACGCGCTGCTCCTCGGCGGCGGAGGGGTCGACGGCGCCATCCACCGCGCGGCTGGCCCGGAGCTGCTCGAGGCCTGCAAGCTCCTCAAGAAGACGTTGCCCGGCGGGGTGCTCAAGACCGGCGGCGCGGTGATCACGCCGGGGTTTCGCCTTCGCGCGAAGCACGTCATCCACTGCGTCGGGCCCATCTACGATCGCGAGGGCCCCGAGGCGCCCGCGCTGCTCGCGAGCTGTTACCGCGAGGCGCTGGCCATCGTGCGCACGCAGAACCTCGCCTCGGTGACCTTCCCGTCGATCGCCACCGGTGTGTACGGCTACCCGGTCGAAGAGGCCGCGCCGATCGCGGTCGCCACGCTCGTCGAGGAGCTCCGCGCGCACGGCGCACCATCGCTCGTGCGCATGTCGCTGTTCGATGCGTCGATCTTCGACGTCTACCGTCGCGCGTGCGAGGCCGTGCTGGGGGCTTCATGAAGAAGATCCCGCCGTGGGTCCTCGTGCTGCTCGGCGCGCTCGTGTGTGTCGGCCTCGACTTCGGCTACGACGCCGTGGTCACCGCCGACCGCGCGATGAAGTTCTGGATGCACATCGCGGTGATCTGCGCGATCAACGTGCTCGGCGCGACGTCGCTCAACGTCGTCAACGGCATGGCCGGCCAGTTCTCCATCGGGCACGCGGGCTTCGTCGGCCTGGGCGCCTATCTCGGCGGCGCGGTCGCCGCGCGCACCGGCCTCGTGATGGGGCTCTCGGTCGCGCAGCTCCACGACAACCTCACGTTCGTCCAGTCGCTCGTCGTCGTGCCGGTCGTGCTGCTTCCGGTCATCCTGGTTTGCGCGCTGGTGGGCCTCGTGGTCGGTCTGCCGTCGCTGCGCCTGCGCGGCGACTACCTGGCGATCGTCACCCTCGGGTTCAGCGAGATCCTCCGCCTGACGGTACTCGGCACCGTCGAGGACACCGCCAACAACCCGGTCAGCCGCGCGATCGCGTCGCTCGGCGGCTCGCTCGGCTACCGTGGTCCGAAGGTTCCGACCCCCGAGGGCACGTTCGACTTCACCGGGGTTCCCAGCGCCGCCGGGCCGTTCTGGACCGTCGGCGTCGCCGCGCTCGCCGTGTTCCTCGCGCTTCGCCTCAAGCGCTCCGGGTTCGGTCGCGCGCTCCGCGCCGTGCGCGAGGACGAGATCGCAGCAGCCGCGGTCGGCGTGGACCCGGCCAAGTACAAGGTGACTGCCTTCGTGCTCGCGGCCGTGGGCGCGGGCGTCGCCGGCGCGCTCCTCGCCATCCAGCGAGACGGACCGGGCATCGTCAGCCCGGCGCTGATGAAGTTCGACAAGTCGTTCGAGGTCATCACCATGGTGATCCTCGGCGGCTCGGGCTCGGTCTCCGGCGCGGCGATCGGCGCCATCCTCTACACGGTGGTGTTCTACGCGAGCGAAGAGGGCCTGCGGATCGCCGGCCAGTCGGGCGTGGAGATCTTCGCCAAGATGGACGCCGCCGCGCTCCGCATGGCGCTCTTCGCGGCGACGCTGGTCATCGTCATGTTGGTTCGCCCCGAGGGCATCTTCGGCGAGCGCGAGCTCTTCGAGAAGAAGCGGGGCGGCAAAGACGCGCCCGTCCCCGACGAGCCCAAGGGCAAGCCTCCCTCCGAGAAGGGCATCCCTGGCGAGCTCGAGGCGTGAGCATGGCCAACACCGCGAACTCTGGAGATCTGCTCGTCGTCGACAACGTCGACAAACACTTCGGCGGCCTGCGCGCGGTCGGCGGAGTGTCGTTCAAGGTCCCGCAGGGCTCGATTTTCGGCCTGATCGGGCCGAACGGCGCCGGCAAGACCACGGTGTTCAACCTGGTGACTGGCGTCTACCGCGCCGACACCGGGTCGATTCGTCTCCCGGGCATCGAGCTCGTCGGCAAGTCGCCTGCGCAGATCGCGGCCGAGGGCGTGGCACGCACCTTCCAGAACATCCGCCTGTTCGCCTCGATGACCGTGCTCGACAACGTGCTGGTCGCCGGAGAGCTCAAGCGCCGCGCGAACCTCCCACAAGAGATCATGCGCACGCGCCACTTCTGGGAGGACGAGAAGGCGCTCGACCAGAAGGCCAAGACACTGCTCGAGGCGATGGGCCTGCTCGACGTCGCGGACGTGCCCGCTACATCGCTTCCTTATGGATCGCAGCGACGCCTGGAGATCGCCCGGGCGCTGATGTTGCAGCCGAAGCTCCTCCTGCTCGACGAACCGGCCGCTGGCTTGAACTATGGCGAGGCCGAGTCGCTCAAGCAGCAGATTCGATCGCTTCGCGACACCTACGACCTCACCATCGTCCTGGTCGAGCACAACATGCAGGTCGTGATGGGCGTGTGCGAGCGCATCCACGTGCTCGATCACGGTGTGACCATCGCCGAGGGCACTCCCGACGAGGTCAAGCGCCACCCCAAGGTCATCGCCGCGTATCTCGGCGACGAGCCCACGGGTGAAGAGGCCGAGGCATGAGGACGAGCCACCCGCACCGCGCCTCTCCCGACGCGAAATACGCCGACGCGGCGACGCCGCTCTTGTCGCTCTCGGACGTGGAGGTTCATTACGGCGGCATTCGCGCGCTCAAGGGCGTGTCGCTCTCGGTCCGTCGTGGAGAGGTCGTCGCGCTCATCGGCTCCAACGGCGCCGGCAAGACGACGACGCTCCGCTCGCTCGTGCGCCTCGTGCCCTGGGCCAAGGGGACGGCTTCGTTCGCGGGCGCCGATCTCGGCCCGCTGTCGACCGAAGAGGTCACCGATCTCGGCATCTCGCTCGTGCCCGAGGGGCGCGCGATCTTCCCGAACCTCACCGTGCGCGAGAACCTCGAGCTCGGCGCCTACCTCCACCGCGACAAAGCCGTCATCGCCGAGACCCTCGACGACGTCATCAAGCTGTTTCCGCGGCTCGGCGAGCGCATCAAGCAGGAGGGCGGCACGCTGAGCGGAGGCGAACAGCAGATGCTCGCCATCGGTCGCGCGATGATGGCGCGGCCCTCGCTCCTGCTCCTCGACGAGCCCTCGCTCGGCATCGCGCCCAAGCTAGCCCGCCAGATCTTCGAGGCCATTCGCGCGATCGCCAGCTCCGGGATCACCGTGTTGGTCGTCGAGCAGAACACGCGTCTCGCGCTCGAGGTCGCTGCCCGCGGATACGTCCTGCGCACGGGCGAGGTGGCCAAGGAGGGCAGCTCGAAGGAGCTGCTCGCCGATCCGATGGTACGCGAGGCGTATCTCGGGGGCTGACGCGTCACCGGGTCCAAAAACGTCTCCGCCACCGTCGCGCCCATCGGGCAGCGAGCAGTGGCGGATCCGAGTCTACCGGTTGCGAACTACGGGATGCAGGCGATCGGGGTCTCGCGCGCCGCGATCACCGGCGTGCCACCCGGTGCGTTCGTCGCGAGTGTGGTGAACGTCGTGGGCAGGGTGGTGAAACCACCGTGCGTCGGACAGCCCCAGTACGAGGTGATCCCGGCGAGCACGGGGTGGGTGGAGCCGGCGGTCGTGGTGGAGGCCGCACAGAAGTTCGTCGCGTTGCCGGTGATGCCGGTGCCGAGCACGCTCGCGAACTTCTCGGGCGAACCCGCGGCGCCAGGTGCGTAGGGCGTGGTGACCTGGGTGCAGCCCCAGCTCATGAACAAACCGGTGCGCCCGCCGTCGGCGTTGCGGCCCTGGCCCTTGAGCCACTGCACCGAGTTGTTGAAGAAGGAGACCGCCGCGGCCCCGCCGTGGAGATCCGGGTCGCCCGAGATCAGTACGATCCGGCCGCGAACCGCGGGGCCCCAGGTCGCCACGTTGGTTTCGGCCGTGCCGTAGACGCTGGTCATCGATCCGCCGCACGAGGCGCCGTCGATCCAGATGACGTCGTACTGGCCGAAGTCCGCGGTGGTCATCGCCGCCCACTGCGTCGCCGAGGCGACGGTGACCGTGGCGCTGCCGCCGGTGAACATCGCCGTGCCCGCGGTCCCGCCAGGACCGTAGACCAGGACGCGGGGCGTGCCGGTGTAGCAGGGCGCGCCGCACTTTCCCGCGGAGCAGACGCCACCGGGGCAGACCGTCCCGCAGCCGCCGCAGTTGTTCGGGTCGTTCGTGAGGTTCGATTCACAGCCGTTGGCGGCGTTCTTGTCGCAGTCACCGAAGTTGGTGTTGCAGGTGAACCCGCAGCTGCCGGTCGTGCACGTCGAGCTCGCGTTGCTGCGGACCGGGCAAGCGTTGCCGCAGGCGCCGCAGTTGGCGAGGTCCGAAGCCGTCTTCTTGCACACGCCCGAGCAGTTTGTCTCCTCGGTCGGGCAGACGATCTTGCAGGTGCCCGAGACGCAGCTCTCGCCGGTGGCGCACGCGGTGCCGCAGGTGCCGCAGTTGAGCGGATCGAACGACACGTTGGTGCACTTGCCGCTGCACTCGGTCAGGCCGGTGCCGCACGACGTCTTGCAGGCGCCGTCGGTGCAGACCTCGCCGGCGGCGCACTTGGTGCCGCAGGTGCCGCAGTTCGCGACGTCGGTCTTGAGGTCGCGGCAGCTGCCGCTGCACTCGGAGAGACCGGTGCCGCACGACGTCTTGCAGGCGCCATCGGTGCAGACCTCGCCGGCGGCGCACTTGGTGCCGCAGGTGCCGCAGTTCGCGACGTCGGTCTTGAGGTCGCGGCAGCTGCCGCTGCACTCGCTCAGGCCCGCTCCGCACGAGAGCTTGCAGACGCCGTCGGTGCAGATCTCGCCGGCCTTGCAGGACGTGCCGCAGGCACCGCAGTTCTCGCGGTCGGTCTTGGTGTTGGCGCAGTAGCGGCTGCCGGTCGAGCCGTCGGTCGACGCGTCGCCGGCGTCGGCGCTCGTGCTGCCGCCGCCACACTCGGTGAGCGGGGCCGCGCAGGAAAGGGCGCACTTGCCGCCGCTGCAGACCTCGCCGGCCGCGCACTTGGTGCCGCACGCGCCGCAGTTGGCGTTGTCGGTGGCGGTCGAGACGCACTTGCCGTCACACGCGCTGGTGCCGGCGATGCAGTCGACGGCGCACTTGCCGGCGACACAGAACAGACCCTTGTCACAGGCCTTGCCGCACTCGCCGCAGTTCTCGCGATCCGCGGTGAGGTCCTTGCACTTGTCGCCGCAGACCGTCTGGCTGGGCGTGCAGGTCGGCCCCGTGTCGATGGACGTGTCGGCGCTCGAGTCGACGCCCACGTCGAACACCGTGTCGCCCGGGGTCTCCTGGCCCGTCGAGCAGCCCAGAGCCGACACGACTCCCGAGAACAAAAGCCATCCAAGCGTATTCGTTCGCATCGTCTCTCCCTCGACGCCGACCGCCGGCGCAGGCGTGAACTGTATGCGAGAAACGACGCTGCGCAAGCACATTTCCTGCGCGCTGACCGGTTAGACTGGGAGGCGATGGGCCGTGAACGCGAGTGTGTCGCCAGCATCGATGGCAAGAAGTCCCAGGGCAGGGCGCTGCTCGAGACCGGAGAGATCGTCTTCCGCGGCTCGAGCTTCCGCCTCCGCTTCCCGCTGCACCTGGTGAGCGGCCTCGCGGTGAAGGGCGAAGCGCTCACCTTCGTCGCCGGCGAGCAGCGCGTCTCCTTCGAGCTCGGAGCGGCCGAGGCCACCAAATGGCTGCGGGCGATCGAGAACCCCAAGTCCCGCATCGACAAGCTGGGAATCAAGCCGGGACAGAAGGTTGCCGTCGTCGGTGTGCGCGACGAGACGCTGGTGGAGGAGCTGCGTGACAAGGGGGCCGAGGTTCGCGAGGGCGCACCGCTGAAGAACACCGCGGTGGTCTTCTTCGGTGCCAACGCGACCAAGGACCTGATCCGTCTCGCCAAGCTGCGCGAGAAGCTCGCGCCCGACGGTGCGCTGTGGATCGTGCGACCCAAGGGCGTCGCGACCATCACCGAGGGCGAGGTGAGGGAGGCTGGCAAGCAGGCGGGGCTCGTCGACGTGAAGGTCGTCAAGCTCTCCGAGTCTCACACCGCCGAGAAGTTCGTCATCCCAATGAGTGAGCGCGGCCCGAAGAAGCGAGTACGCTAGCGGGAAATGCGCCTGTCGTGGCTCCTCCTCGCGTGCAGCACGGTTGCGTGTAGCAGCAACGATTCGCCGGTGTCGCCGACCGACGGCGGGAGCGACGTGGCCGTCGTCGTCGAGCACGACGATCCCTGCGGGCCCGATCCCACGGGACTCCCCGACAAGCCCGTTCCCTCGACGCGGGTGTCCACGTTCAAGTCGAAGAAGGCGCCGCTCGCCAAGGCGGGAGCTGGGGGTCCCTCGGAGCCCGGGCCGCTCGCGAGCTACCTCGCCCAAGGCTTCGGCGACCTCGAGAAAGGGCCGGCCGAAGAGGGCGTCGTCGTCGACACCCTGCTGCCGGGCGCCGGGCCTTCCGCCGGCAAGGCCGGCCGCAAGAGCGTCGCATACATCGCGCACCTCTCCGATCTGCAGCTCATCGACGACGAGTCGCCGATTCGTCTGATGAAGCTCGACAACCCGATCTCGCCTGGCGCTGCGCGTCCCGCCGAGGCCTCGATCGCGCTCGCGACGTCGGCCATGCACCGCACCCTCGCGAAGATCACCGCCTCGCGCCCCTTCGACTTCGAGCTGATCAGCGGCGACTGCGTCGACAACGCGCAAGAGAACGAGATCGCCTGGTTCGTCGATCTGATGGACGGCAAGGCCGGCCTCCACATCGACAGCGGCGACGACGACGATCCGGTCGTCGGTGCCCACAACGATCCAAAGGACCCTTTCGATCCAGTGCCTGCGCCGGCGCCCTGGTTCTTCGTCTTCGGCAACCACGACGTCGAGACGGTGGGCACTACGGTCCCCGACGATCTCACGCGTATCAGCGCCATCGGCACCGAGCCGCGCAACGGCACCCGCGACTACCGATTGAAGGGCGCGCCCTCGACCCGCGAGTCCGTCCCCGCCGACCCCAAGCGACGACCGCTGGTGCGCGGAGAGATCGTGCAAGCGCTGCAGAAGAGCACCAGCATGCCGGCGGGCCACGGGTTCGCGGGCATCGCGGTCTCGGGGCCGCCTGCGAACTACGTCGTCGATCCGATCGCCGGCGTGCCGATCCGTCTCGTACAGCTCGACACCAACGATCCGTGGGGAGGCTCCGACGGGATGGTGGAGAAGAAGACGGTCGACGAGTTCCTCGAGCCGGTGCTCACCAAGGCGGACACCGAGGGACGGATCGTCATCCTCTCTTCGCACCACGCGACGACGAACATCGATCCGTCCAAGGGGCTCGACGGCCCCGCCGTGCCCGGTGCGCTGACCGGCAAGGAGCTCGAGGCCGTCGTCGCCAAACATCCCAGCGTCGTGCTCTGGCTGGTCGGTCACAACCACATCAATCGGGTCCGCGCCATCGCCGGCCCTTCGACCGATGCTCCCGGCTACTACGAGGTGATGACCGATGCGATCGCCGACTGGCCCTCCCAGGCCCGCGCGATCGAGCTGGTCACACTGCCTGATGGAACGCTCTCGATCTTCATGACGATGATCGACTACGAGGCCCGGACCTGCCTCGAGGAGCGATATCGCAAGCTCACCCTCGTCGACGTGAACTCTGCCTGGAGCTGGGACGGAACCGGCGCCAAGACCGATCGGAACGTCGAGCTTCGACGCGTGCTCCCGAAAGGGGTGTCCCTGGCGGGTCTCGGTCGAGACAAGATCGAGACCGAGACCACGCTCCTCGGGAAATAACTTCGACCGACTCGGAGGGAGGAAGTGCCGGCGTGCTACCTGCACGCCGGTCGATCAGTGTCTGCACCGATGTCCGCGCGCTAGGCTGCGCGGTCATGCGCACCCGTCTTCTTCTCGCACCGATCCTGCTGACGGCCTTCGTCGGCTGCAGCGACACCGAGTCCAGCGTCACGCCGGGAGTCGACACCGGAGTCGTCGACACCGCAGTCGCCGATACCGGAGTCGCCGACACCGGTGCGACGGTCGACTCGACGACAACCGACACCGCCGCCGACACGGCCGTCGTCGACTCGGGGGCTTCCGACACGAGCGGCGACGCGGGCGCGGGCAAGAAGACCGTGTGGGTCGCGCGCATCGGCGACGGCACCGCGATCGCGGCCGACGCGGCTGGCGCGTTGTTCCTCGATCCCATCGAGATCTCGTACTCCGGCACCACGGCGACCGGCACGGTGGGCACCGCCGTCGCCATTCCGGCCACGGGCGCGGGTGCGATCACGCTCCCGATCTCCAACTCCGTCGGCAGCCTGTCACGTTCGACCGACGGCAAGCTCGTCTCCTTCATGGCCTACAAAGCGGCTCCTGGAACGGCCGCGCTCGCCAACGCGGCGCCGGCCACGGTCAAGCGCGTGGCGGTTTCCGTCAACGCGACCGGCACTGTCAGCTCCATGGAGCTCGGCGCGGAAGCGGCGGGTTCAGGCGCCTCGCTCCGCGGTGCGGTCACCGTCGATGGCAGCGCGTTCTGGACTTCGTCCGGCGAGGGGATCGCCTACACCGCGACCGCGGGCACCACGACGAAGATCGCGACGGGGAACACGCGATGGCCGTTCGCCTTTGGCGGGCAGCTCTACGTGACCTCGGGTTCGGGCACGCCCGGACGCGGCGTGCTCAGCGTCGGGACCGGTATGCCGACGGCGACGGCCACGCTGACGGTCTTGCCGGGCACCTCGTCCGGAAGCTCGGCTTCGCCCTATGGCGTGTTGGCGCTCGACACCGATTCGACCGCGGGCGTCGACACGCTCTACGTGTGCGACGACCAGGCCACGGGCGGGGTGCAGAAGTTCAAGTTGGAGTCCGCGACATGGGTGCTGAAGACCACCCACACCGGAGGCTTCGCCGGCTGCCGCGGTGTCACGGGCTGGGTCGACGGAACGAACGTCTACCTCGTGGCGGTGACCATCGAGACCTCACCGCGTGCGGTTCTGATGGTCGACACGGTGGCGGGAACGACGGCCCTCACCACCTCGACCGAGCTCGCCAAGGCAGCGACCAACGCGCAGTACCGGGGCGTCGCGATCGCGCCGGCACCGTGATCGGCTAGGATCCTCCAACATGGTGCGCCGCTTCCTCTCTCTTCTTCCTCTTCTTGCCATCGCCGCGTGCTCGTCGAAGGACGAGCCGGCCAACACCAACCCTGACGTCGACTCGGGCGAGCCCGAGACGGGCATCGTCGCCGTGCCCGAATGGGACAAGCCGGTCACGGCGCCGGCCGACGACGAGGCCACCAAGAAGCGCACCGAATGCGGCTACGGCAAGGGCACCATGCCCGCCGAGACGCAGGGCAAGTCGTTCCCGATGGGCAAGGACATCCCCATCGAGACCATCGTCATCACGATGATGGAGAACCGCTCCTTCGATCACTACTTCCAGAAGCTGAAGGACAACGGCTGGACCGACGTCGACGTCGCGCCCGCCGACTTCTCCAATCCCGACAAGGACGGCAAGCCCGTCAAGATCTTCCGCGACACGCGCCTGTGTTTCGTCGACACCAACCACGAGTGGGAGGGGTCGCACGAGCAGGTGAACGGCGACAAGATGGACGGCTTCGTGAAGACCAACGAGGGCTGGTCGGAGAACCCGCCCGGCGGCAGCCCCGAGCTGCTCTCGGGCAGCCGTGCGATGGGCTACTACGAGAAGGCCGACCTCCCGTTCATGTACTGGGCGGCAGAGAACTTCGCCATCGCCGACAAGTACTTCTGCTCGCTGCAGGGGCCGACCTGGCCCAATCGCATGTACCTCTACGCCGCCACCTCGTTCGGCCGCACGAGCAACAGAGTCCCCGACAAGGCCGACGTCGTCCTCTTCGACAACCTCGAGAAGCGCGGCGTCACCTGGTCGATCTACGCGACCACCAGCCCCGGCCTCGCGGTCATCGCCGATCGCGCCGTCAAATACCGCGACCACATCCTGCCCGGCTCGCAGTTCGCGGAAGACGCGCGCTCGGGCAAGCTCCCGCAGGTGGTGTTCCTCGATCCGAGCATCGGCAAAGAGGGCTACGCGCAGAACGACGAGCACCCGCCGGCGATCATGCAGTTCGGCCAGAAGTGGCTATCCGAGCAGGTGAAGGCCTTCATGGAGGGCCCGCAGTGGGCGCATGGCGCGTTCTTCCTCACGTACGACGAGCACGGCGGTCTCTACGATCACGTCGTGCCGCCGAAGGCCTGCGAGCCCGACGACAAGCTCCCCGACGCCCCGCCCGCGACCGCCGGCGAGAAGTTCGACCACTACGGCATCCGCGTGCCGTTCGCTGTGATCTCACCCTTCGCGAAGAAGAAGTTCGTCAGCCATCACGTCTACGATCACACCTCGATCGTCCGCTTCGTCGAGGCCCGTTGGACGCTGCCCGCGATGACCAAGCGCGATGCCAACGCCGACGCACTCTGGGACATGTTCGACTTCACCGGCGCGCCCAAGAGCCCGCCCGCGCCCCCCGCCGTCCCCATCGACGAGAAGACCGTGGCCGAATGCAAGGCCATCTGGGGGAAGTGACCCGCGCAGGCGAAACCTGACGAGAAATCACAGGGAGGCACGGAGGCGGGGAGGCGAGACCAGAGATTCTTGGTCTGCCGATCTCCGCCTCGACCTCGTGTCCACCAGGTGCGGCGAGCGCGTGTCGGCGCTGCACGGCAGACCCTCTCGACCTCCGTGTCTCCGTGGCTCCCTGTGAATTTCGCGGAGGGGCGCGTCAGGCCTCGTCGAGGACGTCGTCTTCTTCCGAGGAGGCCACACCCGTGCGCACGTTGCTCCCGAGGATGGCGGCGAGCGCGTAGTTGGCGAGCTCGAGGTCGGCGCGGGTGCCGCGGAACTCGCCCTCGTCCCAGCGTTCGATCTCGGCCGCGAGCTCTTCGGGGAGGGCGCCTTGGTTCGCCTCGACGAGGAGCTCGTCCATCGCGCGGCCGGCCGCCACGCGAATGCGCAGATCGTCGCCCGAGAGCACGGCAGCCTCGAACGCGGCGAGCACCTCGCGGGTGACCGGGCGAACGCTGCGTGAGCGCTCGTACGGGCGCAACGACTTCGCCCGCGGCCCCTCTTGAACGGAGGGGCTCGCGACGGGTTTGCGCTCCGCGATCGCCATGGCCGGAGTCTAGCCCGGCATGCACCGACCCGGCCACTGAACGGCAGAACCGGCTTCTTGGCGCGCCAATGGAGCAAGCGAGCAGAAGAAGTTCACCACGGACGCGCAGAGATCAGGAGGACGCGATGGTGCTGCCGCGCGCGTTGCGCTGGCCTCGTGCTGAGTCGGCGATGGCCATGCAAGGCAGCGAAGCGGTCACGATCTGCATCGGCAGACAACGCTCGTGCTCCTGAGCTCCGTGTCTCCTACGAAAACCGCGGTCCATCTCCGCGAGATCGTTCGATACTCGGGCCAAAGTCCCAGAGAAGAGACTCACAGGGAGGCTCGGAGGCACGGAGCTGGGATTTGTGCTGCCGCGGGCTTCGCGCCGAACCAGCCTCTGCATCCGATGAA
>Ga0208492_1000144_pt1 | contig 74356 bp, 64 predicted proteins | sample Subbioar_CSW14AB_FD_184820 | JGI IMG/M metagenome (GOLD analysis project Ga0208492, IMG submission 184820) | Serpentinite rock and fluid subsurface biosphere microbial communities from McLaughlin Reserve, California, USA - CR12Mar_CSW14AB (SPAdes) | ecosystem: Environmental > Terrestrial > Deep... | reverse complement strand
GCGCAATCGACCTCCGACTTCAAGGGCTACCGGGCGTACTGTTTCCCCGGAACGAGCTCGGGCTCGACAGCTGCCACCAAGGGCACCGACGCTGCTCTCGAAGTGCTCGACGATGCAGCGGTCGACGACACGGCCGTGAGTGACAGCGGCGACGATTCGGCGAGCACCGCGACCGATGCCTCGTCGACCGGGGAGCGCGCGGCCGATTGTCCGGGCGGTGACCCGTTCGTCCCTGGTGAGCTGCCCGGTCCCGAGATCGAGAAGTATGCGTGCGGCGAGAGCAGCACGCTCACCGGCGAGATGAAGATCGACGGCCTGATGAACGGCGTGCCCTACGCCGTCGCCATTGGCACGACTGACCGGCAGGGCAACAGCGGCCCGCTGTCGACCGTCGCGTGCGCAATGCCCAAAGAAACCGACGATTTCTACAACGTGTACCGCCGCGCCGGCGGCACGGCAGGCGGTGGATGGTGCGCCATCGGATCGGGTGCAGCCGCCCCGTTCGGCGTTGCCGGCGCCGCGTTTGCTCTCGCCCTCGCCGCCCGCTTCGCGCGTCGTGCGCGCCCCCGCCGATGAAGAAGAGCCCCTTCGTTCTGGTCTTGGCGTTGACGTCGGGCGTTCTCGCCTGGACGAGTGTCGCACATGCCCAAGAGGCGGACGCGGCGTTCCCCAAGCCGCCGCGTGCCGAGTCGAAGTTCGGGTTGGAGCTCCGCTTCGGTCCGTACCGCCCCGACGTCGACAGCGCCTTCAGCGGCATCAAGCCGTACGAGCAGGTGTTCGGCGACTCCACCCGCTTCATGGTCGGCGGCGAGTTCGATTGGCACCCGCTGCACATCCCGCATTTCGGCTCGCTCGGCGTCGGAGGGCTGATCGGCTTCACCAGCGCCAGCGGCAACGCGAAGTTCACCGACGGCAGCGGCGACAGCGCCGAGACCACCAAGCTCTCGATGTGGCTACTCGCCGCCCTCGCGGTCCTCCGTGTCGACGTGATCGCACGCGAGACGTGGATCCCGATCGTCCCCTACGCGAAGATCGGCCCCGCCGCGGGCTTGTGGACGTCGGAGAACGGCCTCGGCATCTCCGAGGTCGATGGCGTGCTCGGCCGCGGCAAGACCTACGGCATGATGTACGCGCTCGGCGGCATGCTCATGCTCGATTTCCTCGACCGCCAGTCGGCGAAGACCTTCGACGCCGAACAAGGCGTGCGCCACACGTACCTCCTCGGTGAGTTCACCTGGGCCGACGTGAACGGCCTCGGTCAGTCGGGCGCGCTGCGCGTGGGCGACAAGACCTGGACGACCGGGCTCGCGATGGAGTTCTGACGGCTCACTTCGGAATCGGGCGCGCCTCGGCGCAGCCCCAGGACTCGAGCTCCATCGTCCAGTCCCACTTGCCGTTGAGGCCTCCGCCGTCGCCGCCCATCTGGATCTGCCAGATGCGACCGTTGGTCATGTCGAGGAGCGCGCCCGCGTCGATGGTCTGCTGCACGCTCAAGCGCAACGTGTCGCCGCCGCTCGAACCGACCGCTGCCTCGACGATGCCCGCAGCGATGGCGCCGACGCCGAACGCCCAGCCCCACGGACCGGCGACGCCTCCCGCCTTGACCGCTTCGTCTTTGATCGCACCGAACACCTTGGTGTACGCCGAGTTGTCCGTGTTGCGGTAGCAGCGGTAGGTGATCGTCAGGTTGTTGATCGTCCGGTGCAGATCCTTGCCGCCCCAGAACAGCGCGGCCGTCGGATCGAACACCATCGAGGCTCCGTCGGAGAGCCCCTTCTGCAGCGGCGTGACCGCGACCTCGCTCGTCGCGCCGTCGGTCGCGTTGACGATGCAGTACATGTCGAGTGTGCCGGGCCACACGCCGATCTTCGTCGCGTTGATCTTGCGGATGCGGATGCGCAGCTGCGGATCGAGGCAGGTGCTGCCGCTCGCGGGCTTCGCGATCTCGGTGCCGCACGTGTAGAGGTTCTTGCCCTTGTTGTCGAAGCTCTCGAGCCGCGTCGAGGTGGTCGGCACCGCGATCGCGCCGGTGCACGACGGCGCGAGATCGCACTTGGGGCACTTGCCGCAGTCGGTCGGGCAGTCCTCGCAGGTCTCCTTGCCGTTGCACATGAGGTCGCCGCACTTGGGCGCGACGTCGGGCACGTCGTCGCTGACGTCGAACCCTGCGCCGGCGTCTCCGCTGCACGTGCACGAACCGAGCATGCCGTCGCGACACGTGCGTGTCCCGGAGCGACCGTCCGAACAGGTGCAGACCTGCGTTCCGCCGCTGCAGGAACCGTCATCCTCGGTCGCACCACCCGCGCAACCCGTGAGCAGAAGGCACCCCACGACGCCCAAGACGCGCTGCAGCATTCCCAGAATGTACAGTGCGGGACAGGCGCCCTCAAGAACGTGATGAGCGCAATCGGCCGGCGTGCAGTCAGCCGATCACACCGCGATCACGGGCGACGCTGGCGATCTCCGGTCGCCGCGCGTCGAGCTCCGGTCCGTCTTTGACGGGCAGGAACCGGGAGGCGAGCCCCTCCCGCGGGACCTTCACGAAACGCGTGTCCAGCGCGCTCGTGAGCTCGCCGAGAAGACGCTCGAACTGCACCACGTCCTTGCCTTCGACCTGCTTTTTGACCTCGAAGAACGTCCAATCGATCCGAACGTCGCGAAGCGCGCGGGCGTCGACGATGAACGTGTTGGTGTTGAAAGTGCGCACCTTGGTGGCGTCGAAACCCTTGGGCAACCGGAACTCCTCGAGGACGACCGGGCGACCGTCGAGACGGCAGGGGATGCCGCCCTTGTCGCTCCCGACCTTGTCGACCACCTCGACCGACAGCGGCGCGCCGTGCCCGAGGTGCCAGCCGAGGAGCATCGGATCGACCGTGGCCCCGAGGTTGTCGATGTTGGCGATCCAGATGCTCTTGCCGCCCTTGGCGAGGAAGTCGTCGAGCAGCCCCGAGCGTTTGAGCGCGTCGGGGAGGTCACCGTGACCCGTCGCGTAGATGCTCGGACCGCCGTCGGCCGCCTTGAAGAGATCGCCGCCGGGCGTGAGCCGGAGCGAGGTGTCCTGTTGGAACGTCGCGATCGAGCGGCCTTCTTTGTACGGTTCGATCGCCTCGCCGACCGCTTTCGCGGTGGCGAACGACGTCATGATCCACAAGGGAATCCGGGCGCCGTACCGCTGGTGGAGGAGATCGATCTCCTTGATCCGGTAGCCGAGGAAGGTGAGGTCGGGGAGCACCTCGACCAGCGCCTTGACCACGCCGCCCATGCGCGTCGCCATTCCCCCGGCGAGCACCACGAAGGCGACCTCTCCGCGGGCCAGGGCCGCACGGCCCCGTTCGATGGCCGCGGCGCCCTCGGCGGTCGCCGCCGCAGGTGCGGGGACGACATCGTCGGGACGAGGAGGGTCGACGACACCCGCGACCCGATTGCTGTCGGCGCTGGTCTTGCCGACACGCTGCGCGAGCATCTCCAACCTCGCGCGATCGAAATGGGCTTCGTCCAGCTGGTTTCGGAGCTTCGGGGGGAGTCCGTCGAGGGCCTTGGTGATCCGCATGGGGTGAAGGCCTCATGCTACCGGAAGCCGCGGGACCAAGGGCACGGATCGCGCTACGCTCGTGCAGGCGAGAGCATGGACGAGCGATCAGACACGCCTGGAGCAGGCCGGCGATCCTCTTCGAGCACGGTGAGGTGGGTCGGGATCATCGCGCTGGTCGCGTTGAACGTGTCCTGCGTCGTCGTCGCGCGGCGGTCCGCCCGCTCCGAGGTCAGCTACCCACCCCCCACGCCAGCGTACGAAGCGCCGGTGATGTGCAATCCGGGCTACTCGCGAGTGCCCGGCCACTGGCGTTGGAACGGTTACCAATATGCCTGGGTGCCCCAACGCTGCGTGTATCGCCCCGGTCATCGTTGGGAACAGGGCGGCTACTATCCGTGCGGCGACGGGTACTGCTACCGCGAGGGCGGCTGGATCCAAGTCGGCGGCGCGGTGATCGTCTCTCCCTGAGTCATCCTGAATCCTCGCGGAACCTTTTCCCCGTTTCGAACGTCAGCAATTCCGTGCCCCTGCCCCCGCACCCTCGCGCTCGCGCCCGCGCCGCCTCCCGCGGTGCGCTCGTGCTCGTCCTCGCGATCGCGGTGCCGGCGCTGGCGCAGCAGGCCCCGACCGTCCACGAGTACGTCCCCTACGATCCGAGCGCCGAGACCGAGCTCGGCGTCGTCACCACCGAGGGCGGGTTCGACGTCGAGAAGCTGACCAACAGCGGCAAGATCACGGCGCCCGATCCGGGCCGACCGATCACCGACAAGACGCCGCTCTACGGCAACAAGAGCAGCGCGCCCGAGAAGTTCGTGCCCGATCGCGACACACGGCGCGTCGATCGCCTGCCGTACGACGACCCGTTCCGCCCGCGCCTCGCGCCGTTCAAGCGCCTCGTCGCCTTCGACACCGTCGACAGCGACTACTCGCTCCGCGTCGACAGCCCCAAGCGCACCAAGGTCGACGTCGGCATCGAGAAGCTCAAGGGCGTCCCGTCCTACAAGACGAGCGACATCTTCTACGCCGACATCGCGATCGAGCTGCACGCGGGAGATCCGATTCGCATCCCCAGCGCGGTCGGCGGCAACATCGTCAAGCGCGCGCACCTCACCCCGGCCGTCGGCTACCGCCTCGAGCGCGACGGCGCCGACAACCTGTTCATCGTCGGCGACGGCAGCGGCAAGGTGCGCCTGGTCATGGAGATCGAGGCGCCGCGTGATTCGTTCGGCGGCACCGACATCCTCGGCGACTGGCCCGACCTCTTGCGCATGCCCGTGTCCACGCTCCCTCCGAGCGTGCAGAAGGCGGCCGACGAGTTCGTCACCAAGGACCTCAAGATCGACAAGGCGTCGACCACGCCGCGCGACGTGGTGCACGCGCTCGTCCGCTACTTCCGCGAGTTCAAGGAGAGCGAGGACCCGCCGCCCAACACGGGCGACATCTATCTCGACCTCGTTCGCAACAAGAAGGGCGTCTGCCGCCACCGCGCGTTCGGGTTCATGATCACCGCGCTGTCGCTGAAGATCCCCACCCGCTTCGTGCACAACGAGGCGCACGCGTGGGTCGAGGTCGGCGACGGCACGCTCTGGCATCGCATCGATCTCGGCGGCGCCGGGCGCATGCTCGAGGACAAGACCGAGCGGCCCGAGAAGGAGCAGCCACCGTACGCGTCTCCCGACGATCCGTACTCGTGGCCTCCCGGCGCCACCAAGGGAACCGATCTGCTCCCGCCCTCCACGTCGACCTCGCCGGGCACCTCGCCGACCGGCGGAGGAACGACACCGCCACCGCTTTCGCCTCCGACCTCGAGCGGCTCGAGCAGCGCGCCCACCGCCCCCCCGTCGAAGGTCACGCTGACCATCCCGGGCGCGCCGAGCGACGACGCGCTCGAGACGCTGCGGGGCAAGCCGTTCTCGGTCAAAGGCCGCGTGGTCGACTCGACGGGCGCGCCCTGCAAGAGCGTGCGCGTGGATCTCAAGATCTCGAGCAACACGGCCGGCGAGGTCAGCGTCGGCACCCTCACCACCGACGCCGACGGCAACTACGAGGGTAAGGTCGCCATCCCCAGCGCCGCCAAGCCGGCGGAGTACTCGGTCATCGCGACCACTCCGGGCGCTGGCACCTGCGGTCAGGGCTCGAGCGAATGACCCTCGCGCGTCTGCGCGAGAAGTACCTGCAGATGAGGGCGCTCCGCGCGGCGAGTGGGGAGCCGAATCGCGACGTGCTGCGGGCGCTCGCGCGGGAATTTCCCGGCGCGCTCGCCGAGATCGATCGCCTCCATCCCCAAGTGCTCGACGCGCGGATCGCCACGCTCGATCGCTTGATCGAGCGTGAGGACGAGCTGCCGTTGTGGGTCCGAGGCTGGATGCTCGCGCACCCTGCCCTCCGCGGGGCGCTCCTCGCGAAGGCGTGGCTCTGCGGACGACGCACCGTGGACGAAGCGACGCGCGCGGAGCTCGCCGCCGAGGTCCCGACGCTCCCCTACCCGGAGGACGTCCGCCCGTGGATCGCACGTCTCGACGAGGTCGCCGCTCCGCCCGACGGACGACTCGTCGACCTGGTCTTCGCCGACATCGCGCGCGAGCTCGGTGTGCCGAGCGCCCATGCCCTCCGCTCGCTGCTGATGCCGCGAACGGCTCAATGACCGTTCTCGATTCAGGGACCCGTCATCGACTCTGGCGCCCGACGGGCTGCTTGGTCGACAGTCGATAGCCGACAGGGTGTAGACCTGGTCCTGACGCCGACTCCTCGCGTCGTGCCGAAGAGAAGAGCTCACCACGGAGGCGCGGAGGCACGGAGTTCGAGAGTAGTGCTGCCGCTCGCTTCGCGCCGACCGAGACTGGACTCTCGTCGACCTGCACCTCGTCGAGGTGTGCGCTCGGATGACGTACGTGAGGCCTGCGTCTGCATCGGCAGACAATCTCGACCTCCGTGCCTCCGTGCCTCCGTGGTGAAATTCTCGGGCAGCAGCGACGAGGCTGCCGTCACGTGAGCAACGAACCGGTGCGTTAGTTGAGCAACCGATCCGGGGCTCGCGGTTCATCGCCGTCGGCCGGACCGAACAGCGCGTCCCAACCGGCGCGATAGGCTTCGCTGCTGACGCGGGCGGGCCCCTTCTGCGGAGCGGGTCGTGCGTCGACGTGGACCTTCACGTCGCAGACGCGCGGGTCCTCGGTCGAGGGCGTGAGGCTCACCAGCTCGCCGACGATCGGCTCGCCCTCGCGCACGCCACGGAGGACGCCCGCCTCGACCGGTGCGCCTTCGCCGCGTTGACGCAGCACGGCAAGGCCCTTCTGCTCGGCCAACTCGCCGACGATCAACGCGCGATCGCGTCCCTTGTCTTGGGCATCGTCGGACACCCTTCTTCTCTAGCACGCACCAATGCCTCTCGCGACGGACGGCGGCGCAAAGACCCTTGTCGGATGAGGCGTCGCAGAGGATTCTCCGCCCCGCCATGGCCGCCCCGGACGAGGAACAGCACAAACACGGTCCCGCCGACATCGAGGAAGCGCACGTCCGCAACGACGCGGGCGCGACGGACGCCCCCGACATGGAGTCCGAGGATCGTGCGATGGCTGCGCCCACCGGCGACGCGGCGCTCGCGATCGAGCTGAAGTGGCTCGACGAGGTCTACCAGGGCGACCACGTCAAGCAGGCCACCTTCCGCGCCATCCTGATGGGCGCGATCCTCGGCGGAGCCCTGTCGCTGCAGAACCTCTACGTCGGTCTGAAGACGGGCTGGGGCCTCGGCGTCGCGATCACCGCCTGCATCCTCTCGTACACCATCTATTCCGGCCTGGTGAAGCTCGCGCCCAAGCTCTTCGGACCGCCGATGAGCATCCTCGAGAACAACGCGATGCAGTCGACCGCGTCGTCCGCGGGCTACTCGACCGGCGGCGTGATGACCTCGGCGATCTGCGCGTTCCTCTTGTTCACCGGCAAGCACGTCCCGTGGATGGCGCTGACCGCGTGGACCTTCTTCCTCGCGGTGCTCGGGACGGTGATGGCCATCCCGATGAAGCGCCAGATGATCAACATCGAGCAGCTCAAGTTCCCGAGCGGCATCGCCGCCGCCGAAACGCTGCGCTCGCTCCACGCGGAAGGCGACGAGGCCGCCAAGAAGTCACGTTCGCTCGGCTGGGCAGCCGCGATCGGCGCGATCATCGCGTGGTTCCGCGACGCCCACGCGAGCGCCCAAGCGGGCACGTTCTTCAAGGGGATCACCAAGTTCTCGAAGTTCCCGGCGATGGTCGAGATCCCCCAGCGTTGGTGGAACCCGCTCGAGTGGTACCGCTCGGTGGCGATGAAGGGCAGCGCGGGTGGCGCAGCGACGCTGCTCGTCGCAGGCAAGCCGGCGATCGGCTGGACGCTCGGGTTCGAGGGCTCGCTCATCATGATCGCGGCGGGCGCGCTGATGGGTCTGCGCACCACCATCTCGATGGTGATCGCCAGCCTGATCAACTACGGCATGGTCGCGCCTTGGATCATGACCAAGGGCGGCATCACCAAGCTCGGCTACCGCGGCATCGTCTCGTGGTCATTGTGGCCCGGTGCGGCGTTGATGGTCACGAGCGGCCTGCTCACGTTCGCGCTCCAATGGCGCACCGTCGTCCGCGCGTTCAAGGGTCTCGGCGCCGCGTTCAAGAGCAAGAAGCGCGAGGACCAGGGTGAAGACGCCTACCGCACGGCGAAGGAGCGCGATCCCCTCGCCGAGGCCGAGGCCCGCATCGAGGCCGTCGAGGTCCCGCCGTCCTGGTTCATCGGCGGCATGGTCTTCTCGACGCTCGGGATCGTGATCACCGGCAAGCTCGCGTTCGACATCCCGCCGCTCCTCGGCCTGCTCGCGGTGGTCCTGTCGTTCGTGCTCTCGATCGTCGCCTGTCGTGCCACCGGCGAGACCGACACCACGCCGATCGGAGCGATGGGCAAGATCACCCAGCTCACCTACGGCGTGCTCGCGCCAGGCAACGTCGTCACCAACCTGATGACCGCATCGATCACCGCGGGCGCGGCCGGCTCGTCTGCCGACCTGCTCACCGATCTCAAGAGCGGCTATCTGCTCGGCGCCAACCCGCGCAAGCAGTTCCTCGCGCAGCTCGCGGGCACCGTCATCGGCACCGCCGTCGTCGTGCCGATGTTCTACGTGCTCGTCCCCACGCCCGACGTGCTCGGCAGCGACAAGTTCCCTGCGCCGAGCGCGCAGGTGTGGAAGGGCGTCGCGGACCTGCTCTCCAAGGGCGTGCACCAGCTGCACTACACCGCGCAGATCGGCATCCTCGTCGGCGCGATCATCGGGATCATCATCCCGCTGTGCGAGCTCGCCTGGCCGAAGAAGAAGAACTTCATCCCGAGCGCGATGGGCCTCGGCCTCGCGCTGGTGATTCCGGCGTGGAACTCCATCTCGATGTTCATCGGCGCGCTGATCGCCTGGATGTGGTGGAAGAAGTCGAAGGAGCAGGCCGAGCGCTACACCGTGGCGATCTCGTCCGGGATCATCGCCGGCGAGAGCTTGATGGGCGTGTTCATCCTCCTGCTCGGTGCCGTGCTCGGCTACCTGGAGTAGTCAGCGAGCCGGCTCGCTCTCGATCCACGCGTCGATCATGCGCCTGAGCGTCGGCGCGGCCCAACCGTCGGCGAGCACGCCGGGCGCCGCCGCGTTGACGCGATACGCGCCCTCGATCGCCGACAGCAGCGCGGCGGCGATCCGATCCGAGCTCCGGGTGGAACGACCCGCTGCCCTGAGGCACGCGGCGACGAGCGTGCGGAGCCGATCGCGCGACGCAACGAGGGCCGCCGTGTAGAGGTCACGAACCTCCGGCTCGCGCACCGCCTCGGCGCCGATCACCACCCACGCAGCAACGGCGCGCGGGTCCGCGTCTGCGCCGAGCGCGACGTGCGCGTCGACCCACGCGAACAAGCGCGCGCGCGGCTCGTCCCCCGCCTCGGCCAGTCGGGTCTGGAACCGCTCCTCGAGCCGCGCAACGAGCCGCTCGACCAGCGCGACGAGGATCTCCTGCTTGCTCGCGAAGTGGTAGTGCAGGAGCCCCGCGGTGAGTCCCGCCTCGCGGGCGACGGCGGCGATCGTCGCTCGCGCGTAGCCCTCCTTCGAGACGACCGTCAGCAGGGCGTCGACGATTTGCGCGCGCCGCTCGGCGGTATTCGAAGGTCGCCCCATCTTGACGCAGGTTTCTCCGCGCGGAGCCCCGGGCGTCAACGCGGCCCTTGACGCCGTCGGACCCGACCCCAGTATATTGGTCATGCGACCAATTTACTCCGACCAGCCCTCGAGCGCCATCGGGTACGTGATCGACGACGCGGTCGACGCAGCGTCGTGTGCGCGATGGATCGCCCTGGCCACGGCGGACGGGTTCGCCCCCTCGGCCGTGGACTACCCCCCGTCCTATCGCGACAACGACCGCGTGGTCCGCGACGATCCCGCGCTCGCGGCCGCGCTGTTCCAACGCCTCCGCGCCTCACTGCCCGCCCGCGTGTTCGACGCGCAGGGTAGCGAGCACGTGCTCGTGGGTTTGAACGAGCGGTTCCGGTTCTGTCGCTACCGGGACGGCCAGAGCTTCCGCATCCACCGCGACGGGGCGCACGCGCGGAGCGACGACGAGCGCTCGAGGCTGACTCTGCAGATCTACCTCGACGACGGGTTCGAGGGCGGTCACACCCGGTTCTACGCTTCGCGCACGGGCCCTTGCCTCGGATCGGTGCGTCCCGTGCGTGGCGCGGCGATCGTCTTCGACCACGACCTCTGGCACGACGGCGAGCCGGTGGTCCGCGGTGAGAAGCACGTGCTCCGCACCGACGTCCTCTACCGGCGCGTCGGCGCCCCCGGGATCGAGGCCGAACCGTCGACGCTCGGCAGACATCAGGGGTACGTGTTCGCCGCGATCGTCCTCGAAGACGGGCGCGTAGCTTCGGCGTCCCGCGATCGGACGATCATGGTCTCGGGGCGTTCGTTCCCGAGCGGGCACGACGCGTCGGTGCATGCGCTGGTGGAATCGACGCCCGGCGTGATCCTCTCGGGCTCCCGCGATCGAACGGTCCGCGCCCTCTGCCTCCACGACGGCTCGTCTCGCGTCGTCGGACATCATGCGGGAGCGGTTCTCTCCCTCGTGCGAATCGCAGACGGCGTCGCGAGCGGCGGGGCAGACGCAGCCGTTGTCCTCCGCGATCTCGACGGGCGTGCCCGCGCGACGCTCCGCGGTCACGACGGCTGGGTGTGGTCTGTCGCCGGGCTCGGTCCCGATCTCCTGGTGTCGGGCTCCGAAGACGGGTCGATCCGCCTGTGGAACGTCGCGCTTCCGGCGTGCGTCGACGCCGCCCACGTCGGTCGTGGCCCCGTCCACGCACTCGCTCGGCTCGACGACCACCACTTCGTCGCAGGTCACGCCGACGGTCACGTGCTCACCTGGGAAGTCGATCGGCGGCGCGGCATGCTCGCCTGCGTCGACGTGCTCTCCGCCCTCCCCGGCGAGATCTACTCGCTCTGCCCGCTGGGTGATGGTTTGCTCGCGGTGGGCGGCGAGGACGAGCGCGTGCGAGTGTTCCGCGGAGCGTCGTCCGTCGCCGAGCTCGCGCACGGAGGGTTCGTCCGCGCGCTCGCCGCGTTGCCGGACGGACGCCTGGTCAGCGGCTCCTACGACGGAACGGTACGCGAGTGGAACGTCAGGCGATGATTTGGGAGATCAGGCCCTTGGCCAGGCTCGAGTCGCCGAAGTCGTCGAGCGGTCCGCCCGCGCCGTTCTTGCAGCCCATGCCCGTGCCGAGGGTGTTGAACAGCTTGTTGTTGAACACCTTGCCGGCGTCGATGTACTGCCCCTGCTTGAGGTAGCCGCCGAGGCTGCCGGCGATGACGTACGGCACGTTGGTGTAGCTGTGGGGCGGGCCGCTCGCGAGGTCGTTGGTCCACACGGTGGCACCGAGATCGAGCAGCGTGCCGCTCGCCGTCGTGTAGGACGAGAGCTTGTCGAGCAGGTACTTGAACATCTTCCCGTGCACGCGATCGATCTGGTGGTGCTTGCCCATCGCGTCGGGGATCGGGTCACCGCTGGAGCCGTCGCTGAAGATGCGGTGGCTGATCTGGTGGAAGCGCGGGTAGCGCACGCCACCGATGGTGTATTCGGTCGAGTCGTTGCCGTCGCCGATCTGCAGCGTGGCCGCGCGGGTCATGCCGGCCGAGACCGCGAGCGCGATGATGTCGCACTGCAACTTGGCGATCTCGACGATGTAGCTCGGGTTCGCGACGTTGGGCGACATCTTCTCCATCGCGACGATCTGATCGTCGGGGAGCTTCACCGCGAGCGAGATCTCGAGATCGCGGATCGAGGTGAAGTGCAGGTCGAGCCGATCCTTGTCGGTCTTGCTCAGGTCGGGCCGAGCGAGCAGGGCCTTCATCTGCCCACGAACGGTGTCGTTGACGCTCTTGCGCAAGAGCGCCTTGCGCTCGGCCACCGAGGTATCGGGGTCGGGTAGACCGAACAGACGCTTGTAGGCGTTGTACGGGTTGCGCTCGGCGGCGCGCAGGTCCTTGGCGCCGCGGTAGCTGAGGACCTCGTTGATGTAGCCGCCCATGCGACCGGCGTAGAGCGTGAGGGGCTCGGTGCCGGGGGTGAGCTCGCGCGCGATGCGGTTGTCGATCGACTCGCCCATGGCGAGCGACTTGTTGCCACTCGGATCGCTCGAGACCTTCGCCGCCGTGAGGCACTGGTTGCCTCCGCCGGAGTGCCCGCAGCCGTTGCCGTCGAACGCGAAGCTGATGCCCCTGGGAATGAGCAGCTTGCTCAGGTACGCGTCGAGCTCCGAGACCGCGCGCCCCGCGGTGGTCGCGGTGGTCAGCGCGCCGAACGCGCTCGGGAAGAACATCTCCGGCTCGGTGCCCTGCTTCTGCACCACGCCGTTCGCCTGGCGCATGAAGATGACGTACTTCTGCGGCGTCGGCGCGGCCTTGGCGCTCTTCGACGAAATCCCCTCGAGGAACGGAAGCGCGACGGCGACTCCCCCGAGACCGAACAGGAACCGACGACGGTCGATCACGATCCACCTCCGGGGCGCCGGGAGAAAGACTTCTCGAGCACCAGCTTCAGAATCAAGTCCTTGGTCGAGGCACCGCTCATCGAGGCCGTCGCGACCCGCTCGATCAGCGCGGCGTCCCCCTCGGCCTTCTGGCGTCCGTACGCGTACTCGAGCCAGTTGCCCGTGTAGCACTTGTGCACTTGCGGACGCGCGGTGAGCACCTTCGCGAACTGCACCGCGCCGTCGTAGGTCTGCGGACCGTCGACGAACGGATAGGTGTCGACAGTGTTCACCGGCTTGCCATGGTCGGTCGTGCGCCACTTGCCGACGGCGTCGAACGCCTCGAACGCGAACCCGGCCGGATTGATCATGGTGCCGTGGCAACCCGAGCCGCAGGTGTTCTTGCCGGTGTGTGCTGTGATCCGCTCGCGCATGGTCTTGGATCCGCCGTCGTCCTTGGGGAGGGGCGGAACGTTCATCGGCGGCGGCGGGAGGTCGGCGCAGATGATCTTCAGGTTGATGAACACGCCACGGTGAATCGGGTCGGTGTCACGCGGAGACGCGTTCGCCGCGAGGAAGCCGATCTGCGTGAGGAACCCCGCGCGCTGGCTGGGATCGAGCTCGACCTTCTTGAAGTCCGGACCGAAGGTGCCTGTCAAACCGTAGAGCGGCGCGAGCTGGTCGTTGACGAAGGTGTAGTTGGCCGTGAGCAGCTGGTTGAGGCCGCCCTTCTGGGTGATGGTCACCTCGCGGACGAACATCTCGGCTTCGGTGCGGAGGACTCTGTCCATTCCGGTGGCCGGCCACTGCGGAAACAGCGTCGCGTCTTTGTTGAGCGAGTTGAAGTGATCGAAGTCGAGGAGCTTCGCGTGGAAGTCCGCGATCATCGGCTCGGCACGTTTGTCGTCGAGGAGCCGACGCGCCTGCTTCTCGATGCCTTCGTTCGTGACCAGCGAGTTGTCCTTCGCGGCGGCGAAAAGCTCGTCGTCCGGCATGGTGTTCCACAGCGCGTACGAGAGGCGCGAGGCCATCTCGAAGTTGCCGAGAGCGACCGTGCCGTCCTCCTTCTTCTCGCCGAGCTCGGTGCGATACTCGAAGAAGGGCGACTGCAGCACGGTGGTGAGCACCACCTGGACGCCGCCGGCGACCGGATCGGCCAGCCCGGTGAGCGCCGGTCCCTGCTTGAACAACGCAATGAGCTCCGCCGTCTCTTCGGGCGTCAGCGGGCGTCGGTACGCGCGCCACGCGAAGGCATCGACGAACGCCTTCGCCTTCGCGTCGAGGTCGCCGGTCAGCCCCGCAGGAACGATCTTCGCGAGCGCGACGGAATCCTTGGCAATCTTGTCGCCGAGCGCCTCGACCGCCTTCTGGTGGTCGCCCCACAGACCAGGAGTCACCTTCAGCAGGTTGCCGTCGTTGCCGAAGGTCGATCCCGGCGGATCGGTGGTGAACGACGACGACACGCCGGGCGCGCTCGCGAGCTTCAGCAGATCGCGGACGGTGTTCTCCCACTGCGCATGGGTGAGCCGCGGGAACCGGGTCGAGTCGACGAGCGCGTCCTTCGCGCTGCCGCCGCCAGGGTTCTCGGAGCCCGGGCCGAAGCCGCCGGTCCCTGACTCGTCCCCGATCATCCCGGTGCAGCCGACGGCGGCCGCACCGACGATCGAGAGCGCCACCAGGGCGGTGGACATCACGCCTCTCGGTCGCCCGAAGAATCGCGAGTGCATCGCTCTGCTGCCCAGCACCCGACGTGCCGCTGTGGGGCCATCCACCCAAAGTGGAAAACGGCACCACGACGAGCTCCGTCGCCACGATTTCTCGTTCAGCCAGAACGTGCTCCGGAGCGTCATACCCGAATTACGCGGGGCGGAGCCCCCCCCGCGGGGGGACAACCCCCCATGGTCCCACCGCCCTCGCGGTGCCAACCTCCCGCCGATGGAACCGATGGAACGGTACCTGACCCCGCGTTCGCCCGGCGGCGGGCCGGCGATCGCGCTCGGAACGATGAACTTCGGCAAGCGCACGCCCGAGGACGAGGCGCGCCGGATCATGGCCCGAGCCGTCGAGCGCGACGTGCTCTGGTTCGACACGGCCAACGTCTACGGCGACGGCGCCTCCGAACGCATCGTCGGTCGTACAGTGCGCGAGCTCGGGCTGGCCGGACGCGTGGGGATCGCCACCAAAGTCGGCTTGCTGCGCCTGCAAGGGAAGGCAGAAGGTCTCGCCCCCGAACGCATGCTCCGCGCGCTCGACGAGAGCCTCGAACGTCTCGGCGTCGGGGCCATCGATCTCTGGTACCTGCACGCGCCCGATCCGCGCGTCCCGCTCGACGAGACCATCGACGCCGTGGCTCGCGCGGTCGCGAGCGGCAAGGTCCGCGCATGGGGCATGTCGAACTACGCCTCGTGGGAGGTGCTCGAGGCGATGGGAAACGCCGCGCGTCACGGTCTCGCAAAGCCCAAGGTCGCGCAGCTGCTCTACAACCTGCTCGTTCGTCAGCTCGACGTGGAGTGGTTCAAGTTTGCCCGGAGGTTCGGGGTACACACGACCGTCTACAACGCACTGGCGGGCGGCCTGCTCACAGGGCGCCACCGGCCCGAGGACAAGCCGCCCAAGGGCTCGCGCTTCGACGGCAACAAGCTGTACCTCGACCGCTACTGGACCGAGCGGAACTTCGCGCTGGTCGCGACCTACGCGGAGCTCGCCCGGCGTGCGGACACGACGCTCGGAGGCCTCGCACACTCCTGGCTCGCCGGTACGAGTGGGGTCGACTCGATCTTGATCGGACCCGGCAGCGTCCCACACCTCGACTCCGCGCTCGACGCATGTTCGCGTGCGCTCTCCCCCGAGACGCGCGCCGAGATCGAACGTATCCACCTCGCCGCCATGGGGACCGATGCCCGATACGCTCGTTAGTCCGTCCGACCTCTTCGGCCCACTCGAAGACGATGCCCTCGCGGCCGCGCTCGCTCACTACGAGGAACACGGCTGGGCCCGCCTTGGGAAGGTGGTGCCCGACGCCGTCCTCGAACGCCTGCGCGCGCGCCTCGATCAGATCATGCTCGGCGAGGTGCGATGGGACGGCCTGTTCTTCCAGCACGATGGCCCGACCGGCCGCTACGAGGACGTGCCCATCGGCCTCGGCTGGCAGGGGCCGTCGCTCGCCTATCGGAAGATCGAGAAGCTCGAGCTCGACCCGCTCTTCCGCGAATATCTGAACCATCCATTCTTCGAGCGGGTGGTACGCGCCCGCATTGCCGGCGACGTGGCGATGTACCGCGCGATCGCGATGACCAAGGCTGCCAACGGCGGCAGCCACCTGCCGTGGCACCAGGACGGCGGCACGTTCTGGGGGCTCGACCGCGACCCTGATCTCCAGGTCTGGACGGCGCTCGACGACGCGCCGGAGGACGGCGGGTGCGTCGAGTTCGTCTCGGGCACGCACCGTCTGGGCCTCGCCACCCCGCTCGGCGGTGTCATCCCCGACGCGATCGCCGGCGAGGGTCGGGCCGAGGAGCGCCGCGTGTTGGTTCCGGCGCGCGCGGGCGAGGTGCTCCTGATCCACAACTACGTGTGGCATCGATCGGGCCGCGCCCTGACCGGCCACGCGCGACGGGCCTTCAGCGTCTGCTACATGAGCGCCGCGACCCGCTGCCGTCGAAAGAAGCGCGCGCCACGCACGTTCGTGCGGGTGTTCGACCGAAGCTGAGACGCGTCTCCTTTTGACATTGCGCCGGCACAAGAGATCGACGCTCTGCGCGCGGAAGCTGACGAGAAACGTCACCCGCGGCGCCCCCCTTGATGGAAACCCGCGGCCGAAGTGCGGCCGCGTCTCCAGTCGCGACGGGCATGCAGGTTGCTGAGGGGCAACGAATGAGGGTTCGGTCGCGCGGGTTCACGCTGGTCGAGGTGATGTCGGTGGTGGCGATCTTCGGGATCATCGCCGCCTTGGCTACAGCGGGGGTGATGCAATACCTCGCGCACTCGAAGACGCCCGAAGCGACGACGACGCTCGCCGCGCTCGAGAATGGATCGCGGACCGCGTTCCAGACGCAGACCGACCTCAGCGGCGCCGGTACAGGGCCGTTCGTTCACAAGTTCTGCCCGCCGGCGGCGGCGAAGGTTCCGACGGAAGTTCCAAAGGCGTCGCGCGTGAACGCCGATTGGACGGCAACGACGTGGAGCTGCCTCAAGTTCACCATGACGGGGCAGCAGTATTACCAGTACGACTACCAGAGCTCTGGCGAGGGCACTGCTGCCGTCTATCACGCGTACGCATTCGGCGACCTCGACGGCGACGGCACCTTGTCCACCTTCGTGCTCAAGGGAGTGGGCGGTCCCCGCGGAGAGGCCCAGCGCGAGTCGCTGACGATCGTGCAGGAGAACGAATGAGCGACGGCGTCCGTGTCGTCCTCGAGGAAGCAGCCGCAGACACTCGCGGCAGCTTCGAACGCACGCCGCTCCCGCACCTCCTCGTGCACGCCCTCTCGCGCGGGCTCACCGGATCTCTGGTGCTGCACGACGACACGCGCCCTCTTGCCGTGGTCGTCTTCATTCGAGGCACCCCGGTCGCCGTCGACGACGGCACCGGCGAGGATCCGTTCTCGATCATCGCCCGGCTCACGCCCCTCGCTCGCTCCACTCGCTACGCGTTCCACGCAGAGCGCGATGCGCGCGACAACATGCCGCCAGCGGCCACCGCCACCATCGACCCGCTGCGCGCGATCACCGTGGCCGCCCGCGCGATCGAGGACCGCGCTGCGCTCGGCGACACACTCGCCAAGATCGGCGAACGCCCGCTTTCGCTCCACCCCGACGCCGCTCTGGAGCGGTTCGCGTTCATGGGGAACGAGGTCAGGGTCCTACAGGCCCTGCGCGACGGCCAACCGTCGTATCCCGCGCTGCGCTCGTCGCTCGGCGACGACCACGCGGTGGCGACGGTGGCGTTCTCGCTCGTCACGACGCGTCACATCGACTGCGGGAAGGCTCCGCTCGGCATTCGCGCGACCTCGGACGAGGCTCCCCCGTCCCAGGCGGTCACCTCGGAGTTGAGCGAGACCGACCGCGTGCTCCGCGCCTCGAAATGTTCGCGGCGCGCGTTGCGCCTCGTCGAGGAAGGCGATCTCGCCGCAGCGCGATTGGCAGCCCGTGAGGCGAAGACACTGGACCCTTCGAACGCCGAGCACCTTGCGCTCCACGGCTATCTGGTGGGCATCGCGGGTCTGAGCGGCGAAACGTTGCGTGAGGGGCTCGCCGAGCTCGACGCCGCGATCGCGCGCGAGCCTGACTCCGATCGAGCGCTCTACTACCGCGGCATGCTCCACCGGCGCCTCGGCCAGGAGCCCAAGGCACTCGCCGATTTTGCGCGTGCGGCGGAGCTGAACCCCGACAACATCGCTGTCCAACGCGAGTTGCGCGCTGCGCCGCCGCCAAAGGTGGTGGAGAAGCCTTCGACCCGACCCGTCGCGCGCCCACGCCGGGTGCCGCCGGTCGTCCTCGCGCTCGGTGCGCTGCTGGTGCTGGTCGGCCTGTACTCCGGGGGAACGTGGGTCGCGCATCTGCTCCGTCGCCCACCCGCCGCAGAGCAGATGCTGCGGGCACACCTGGTGCACAACGAGGTCGATCATGCACTCGGCCCCGCGCACACCGGCGGCTACTCGCACGAAGACGCGCTCGACGCCTTGGGGAGCAAGAGCGCCGCGGCCGCGATCAAGCTGCTCGCCGATCCGAGTCGCGCCGAGGTCGGCGACGTGCGCTCGAGCAAGAGCTTCCAACAGGTCGCGCACGAATACCTCCTGCACTATGCGAACACCGTCGCCAAGACGCCGCCGCCGCCCGGCGCAGATGCGAGCGAGAATCCGAACTTCGGTGCCTTGCAGCCAGCCTGGTCGGAGTGGCTCGGCAAGCAGCAGTGATCGTTCAGGGGAACAACTGCTCCCACGCACGTGCCTCTTCGGCCGCGTCGGCGCACCCCGCTCCGACGCCGTGCGCATAGAGCTCGGCGAGCTGCAGCAACGGGCGCACGCGCTCGTGACGCGGCATCGCGCCCTTCGAGAGGAGCGCGACGGTCGCGCGCGCAGGCGTCGAGCTGGCCGCCCAGGTCGCGGCGAGGACCTTGCGGGCGGCGCTCGCGGAGGACACGCACTCGGCGCGCGGCGCGCACGAGACTCCGATCGTGACGGCATCCGCAAGCGCCGAGAGCGCACGCGCGCGGTCACCCGAGGCGAGTCGCGCCTGGGCGAGCCTTGCCGACGCGGCTGCGAGGAACGCATGGTCGTCGGCGTTGAGCTTCGCTCCGGCCCACTTCAGCACCCGTTCCTCGTGCGCCGTGACCAGCAGCCAATCGCGCTCACGAACGGCCTGTTCGGCGCTCATGAACGCGGCGTCGCGCGAGGCACGGGTGCCGGCCGCGGCGACCACGACGGCCTCGAGGAGCGAACGCGCGAGCTTGCGATCGGCGTCCACCGTCGGACCGACGACCGTGTACACAGCTCGGCGAAGGAGCGAACGTGCGAGCGAGACGCGCTGCTCGTCGAGGCGCGCATGTTTGGGGAAGCGCGAGACGAACACCCTTCGCAGCGCGATGGAGCGACCCACCGCTTGATCGCGCGCGGCGAGCTTCGCCTTTTGTTTGGGGCCCTTCGCCTCGTTCGCGAGATAGGCCGAAGCCCCTTCGCTCGAGTCCGACGCCTCGGCCGCTCGGATCAGCTCGAGGTCGGTCGCGGTCTGCTCTTTGTTCGCGACCGCACCGAGCGCATCTGCGGCGCCGTAGACCTCGAGCGTGGGAAGGGGCGGGAGCTCGAGCGTTCCGAGCTCCAGAGCCGGGCCTAGACGATCGGCGATCGTCGCATCGGGCACGACACACGCGGCGACGAACGCGGCATCGTCGCGCAGACATTCGCCTTTGCCCCCTGCGGGCTCGTGGCTCCCCGGCGGACACACGCAGCCGGCGAGGGCGCCGTCCTTCGCGCACATCCGGGCGCGGCCGGCCATGCAGGTCGCCGTGCCCTCGTTCGGCGCGCACACGTGGTCGGGTTTGGGCGCGGGACCGGCCAGGGCCGCGCCTGGAAGCACGGCCACGAGCACGAGACCCCAAAAAGACCGCACGCCGAGAGCTTGGGGCTTCGGCGTGCGGAGTCAAATGGCGAGGAGCGCTCAGCTCTCGTCGTCTTCGTCCTCGTCGGACACGTTCGAGTCGTCCTCCGGCATCTCCGGCTCTTCCGGCAAGGCCTTGCCCTCGGCGCGGGCTGCCTCGCGGGCCTTCTCGGCCGCGGCCTTCATCGCCTGGGCGCGCTGCATCACCTGCGGCTTGGGCGCGACCTGGAGGATCATCGTGCGACCGTCGAGGCGAGGGTTGAGCTCGACCTGCGAGAGGTCTTCGACCGCCTTGAGGATCTGCTCGAGCTGCATCGAGGCGCGCTCGGGGTGGGTGATCTCACGGCCGCGGAAGCGGACGGTGAACTTCACCTTGTTGCCGAACTCGAGGAAGCGACGCGCGTGATTGATCTTCACGAGCAGGTCGTGGTCGTCGGTCTTCGGGCGGAGCTTGAGCTCCTTGATCTCGATGACCGTCTGCTTACGACGGGCTTCAGCGGCCTTCTTCTTGTCCTCGTACTTCATCTTTCCGAAGTCGAGGATCTTGCAGACCGGCGGATCGCTCTTCGCGTTCACCTCGACGAGGTCGAGCCCGGCCTCTTGCGCCATCTTCAACGCTTCGTGCGTGGAGACGACGCCGACCGGTTGACCGTCGGCGCCGATGAGGCGGACCTCCGGGACGCGGATGCGGTGATTCACGCGTGTCTGCGGCGGGCGCTTGTCCCGCGGGTCCATCGAGCGACGGCCGAAACCCATGTCTGTGTGTTTCCTCTTGGCAGTTCTTGAAAAAGGTCACCTGTCGGTGACTCGGGCGGCGGAGCTTACTTCGATGCGCGGGGGAATGCACCCTCGGCGGCGAGCCGGGCTGCGACGTCCTCGAGGGAGATGGCCCCCAGCTCCTCGTTGCCCCGCCGGAGCGCCAGGCTGCGGGTCTCGGCCTCTTTGGCCCCGACCACCGCCAGGTAGGGGTAGCGCATGCCCCGGGCATTGCGGATCTTGGCGCCGAGCTTGTCCGGGCTGAGGTCGGCGATGGCGCGAACCCCCTTGGATTTGAGGAACGCGAGGGCCTCGGCGGCATAACCGTCGACCTTCTCGCTGACCGTGAGCAGGCAGACCTGCTCGGGCGCGAGCCAGACCGGGAAGCTCCCACCGACGTGCTCGAGGTAGACGGCGAAGAACCGCTCGAGCGAGCCGAGGATGGCCCGGTGGAGCATGACCGGCGTCTGGTCCTTGCCCTCCTGGTCGACGTACTTGAGCCCGAACCGCTCGGGCATGTTGAAGTCGACCTGGATGGTGCCGAGCTGCCAGGAGCGCCCGATGGCGTCCTTGACGTGGAACTCGAGCTTCGGTCCGTAGAAGGCCCCCTCGCCCTCGGCGAGGTCGAACGAGCGGTTGGTCTTGCGGAGCGCGTCTTCGAGCGCCTTCTCGGCGGCATCCCAGAGGTGATCGCCGCCGACGCGCCGCTCGGGACGCGTGGCAAGCTTGATGCGCACGTCCGAGAAGCCGAACGCGCCGTAGACCTCGTCGAGCAGCTCGTTGAACGAGGTGATCTCGGCCTCCATCTGCGACGGCGCGCAGAAGATGTGCGCGTCGTCCTGGCAGAACGTGCGCACGCGCGCGAGGCCGTGGACCACGCCGCCGCGCTCGTACCGATGGAGACGACCGAAGTCGGCGCAGCGCCACGGCAGCTCGCGATAGGAGCGCTTGCGGTGCCCGAACAGCTGGCAGTGGCCCGGGCAATTCATCGGCTTCACGCCGCGGACGTTGGCGGCGAGCAACGCGAGCTGCTCCTCGGTCCGGTCCTGCGCGACGATCGCCTGGCGCACCTTCTCGAACTTCTCGCCGTCGACCATGTCGTCCGCGGCGAGCGCGAAATACATGTTGTCGGCGTAGTTCGCGAGGTGGCCGCTCGTCTTGAACATCTCGGCCGTGAAGATCTGCGGCGTGATGATCTCCTCGTAGCCGTAGCGCACGTAGAGGTCGCGGATGTACTCGACCATCCGGTTGTAGACCTTGGCGCCGCGCGGGAGGAAGAACGGCGACGCGACGGCGACGCCGTCGAACGCGAACAGCTCGAGCTCCTTGCCGAGCTTGCGATGGTCGCGCGCCTTGGCCTCCTCGAGCTGCTTCATGTACGCGGCCATGGCCTTCTCGCTGGGGAAGGCCGTGCCGTAGATGCGTTGCAGCTGCGGGTTGCGCTCGTCGCCGCGCCAATACGTTCCGCTGACCGCGGTAAGCTTGACCGCCGCGAGCACGTCGGTGCTCGGCACGTGCGGGCCCTTGCAGAAGTCGACCCACTCCTGGCCGGGAGCGCCGTGGCGGTAGACGCTGAACTCCGTATCGGGAGGCAGCGTGCTCATCCACTCGACCTTGTAGGTCTCGCCCATCTTCGTGAAGAGGTCGATCGCGTCCTGCCGCGCGATGGTCTCGCGCCGGAACGGCGATTTGGACGCGACGATCTCGCGCATCTTCGTCTCGATCGCGGCGAGGTCCTCCTCGCTGAAGGTCCCGCCCGGCCGATCGAAGTCGTAGTAGAAGCCGTTGTCGGTCGCAGGCCCGAAGGTCACCTTGGTGCCGGGGAAGAGCTTCTGCACCGCGTCGGCCATCACGTGCGCCGTCGAGTGACGGATGACTTCGAGGCCCTCCGGCGTGTCCTTGCGGACCTCCTTGAATCCGGGGGCCCACTCGCTCTCGGGGAGCGGGGTCATCAGGTCGACGATCGCTTCGCTGCCGCGACGGCTCTCGAGCTTCACTGCGATGACGGCGGGATCGATCTTGCCTCGCGCTTCGAGGATCTCGCGCGCGGTCTTCTTGGTGGAATCCATCGGAAGACCACCTTCTGCGACGGGACCGGGCCCGATGCAATCGTCCTCGTCAGGCAGGGGGCGCTGGAGCTCCGTGCGGGCGATAGACTCGGCCGATGCGAACGGGTTGGCGGCGGTGGGCTCTCCTCGCTGGGACATGCCTCCTCGGATGCGGTGCCCGGGCCACGGCTCGATCGCCCTCACCCACACCGGGTCCACCACCCGAGAGACCGGCTGCCGTCCTGCCGACCGCGCCGGTCGCCGCATGCGTCAACGGAACCTTCGTCGCGCGCGGCGAGCCGATGCGCATGGATCCTTGGTTGCTGGGGACCGCGCCGACCGCGGAATCGGCTCCTGCCGACGCCGTGGTTCGTGGCGCGTGCTTAGCGCACGAGGGAATACGAGATTGCCTGCGAGCCTCGCGGGCACGGACCGGTCGACGTTTCCAAGGTACCGTGAACTTCGAGTTGGCGATTGATGCGAGCGGCAAGGCGACGGCGAAGCTCGTCGGGCCTCCCCTGAGTGATGCGATCCTCGGCGCCTGTCTGGAGTCGACCCTGGCCGGTCCGACCTTCAGTGCCGAGGCAGCGGGGGTGACGCGATTTCACCTGCAGCTACGGGATGGCACACGCGTCGTCCGCATGATCGAGCTCGGGACCGAGACCTGGTGGATGCGACGGGAGCCCGCAGTGCGCACCTTACGCGCAAATTTCCCGCGCCTGCGCGGCTGCTACGAGCAACTCCTCCTGCGTCGCGGGCTCGTCGATGGATCGGTCACGTTCGATCTGAGAGTGCGCACCGACGGCACGGTGTCGTCCCTCAACGTGGATTCTTCGCCGTCGTTCGAGAAGGATCCTCTGCTCTGGTGCGTCGCCGACGTTGTTGCCAGCCTGGGGTTCGAAAAACAGGAATCGAGCGACGCGAGGATTCGCTATCGCCTCGGCTTCGCGGCCGACGCGGAGTAGCTGACCACAGTGTCGTAGCCAAGGGCGAGCACGAGCTCCAAGCCTCGACGATCTCCCCAGACAGCCTGCGCGTGGGCTGCTGGCGCATTCGTCGCGAAGCTCGTGGCGACCGCGAGCTGGCCGTGCGCTCATTTCGCAGCCGCGAGCGTCGCCCCAGGATCCAGCACAATCGGTTCGAAGAAATGCGGCCGGCCGGAGCTCCAGGCGTCGGCGACTCCCTCGACGGTGACGCGATGGCCGACGAGCGCGTACCACGCCTTCGGTCCCGTCCCCTGCCACACCGCGTCGATCTGAGCGGTCGGATACACCGCGCCCCAGCCTCCATCCGTGATACAGGGCGGATCCTCGAGATCCAGCACGAATACGTCGTGCCACTGCCCCGAATCCACCCCTACCGCGGGCTTCATGACGCGCTTGCGGAGCTTTCCCGTGAGCACGACCGACGATCGATTCGCGATGAAACGGGTCGCGCCGGCCTCGCGACAGCCGGCGACGGCGTCGGGCAACCCGTCGTACCCGGCGTCGAAAGCGCCACTTGCGGAGGGACTGACATGGACGGTGTCGGCGACTGCCGTCGCGGCGTCGTCTGGTCCGATGGCACCGGGCGACTTGCAACCCGCAAGTGCGGCGAAGCCTACGACCAGAAACCGGTGATTCTGCCGCCCGCCCCGATCCCGAGCGCCCGCCGATCTTTGTGTCTGTAGGCGGTGGCGGACAGATTGCGGGGTTGGCATCGAGGTAGGCCTCACTGCGACGGCCAGATGTCACGGAGCCCACTTCATCGTGTGTGGCACGAGGTAGAAATCGTCAGGCGGTCTGGTTGCCCCGTATGAAAGGCGGAACATGTGGGCGCCGTGCCAGCGAAGGATGTGGGTCCACTGGGGATCGCGGTAAGAGAGTGTCACGTCGCCGTCGGCTGTCGCCCCCATCTGCGCGTCCGTGATGGAGTCGCGGTGTGACTCGAGCCAGTCCTCTGGTGTACCCAGGGCTCTCACGCTGCTGAATACGCAACGATGGACCACGCCAGTGCAGCCCCAAATCGTGTTTCCAGAAGTCATGTCCCACGCCCGCGGAAACCGCATCGTGAGGCGAGGCCCTCTGACGATTTGCCAATCCGACAGCGGCGCTGAAAGCTCGTAGGACCTCGTGCCGTCGTTCAATCGAGCCGGCGCCGACTCGGTGAACGGCGACGGGGGAGCGATGTCTTCTCCTGTGGGGTTCGCGCGTGAGGTGAGGACCGAGTCGAGCTCGTCGAGGCTGCGCGGCGGCGCCGAGCGGTGAGCGTCCCCTGTTGCGCGGGCGCAACCGGTCAAGAACACAGTAATCAGCAGGGAGCACGGCGGAATCGGCAAGAAATTCTCGAACAGCCGCCGCACGATACGAGGTTACACCTGCCCGAGTGCCGTCGCCATCGGCGGCTTCGCGCCGAGATTGATCGGCGCCGTATCGAAGATGCCCCACTGCTTGAAATCTTCCGAGCGCTCGAACCAGCGTCGATCATGCGCCAACGGCGATGACCGCAGCGTCGTCGCGAAGCGGCTGCTTCAACTCCGCCGTGATGAGACCGACCATGCCCTGAGGCGTGGAAGCCGCGAGCGCCCGCTCGACGAGCGCGGGGTGGCCTACCCAGACGCCATCACTGCAGAGGAAGAACGCATCCCCAGGTTCAACATCAAACGTCGCGAACTCCGGCTCCACGTGAGCGGGGAAACCCAGAATGCGGGTCACGACGCTCTGGTGCGCAGGATCGGGCTCCTGACCGGCAGCCGAGAGTTGGGTGTTCAGCGTGTGGTCTCGTAACAGCGGTTCACCGCGCCGACCCCTGCGGCGGTAGACGCGACACGATCCGATCTGGGCGACGTGCATCTTCGTGCCCGCGAACAGGCATGCACTCACGGACGCGCCAGTGTGGACGAGACGGTCGCCGTGAAAACCGAAAGGTTCGGCAGCACGCCCTCCCGCCCGTGCGCTTCGAAGCAGGGCGTCTTCGAGGCCCGTCATCTTCTCTCGTTCTGCCTCTATCGCGCGCTCAAGATCGCACATCACGCGATGTGCCGCCCCGAGTGCACCGACGAGGCATGGCATTGAGCAGACGTGGTCGTGCGCCCGGAGCTCGCCCTGGAGAGCCGCGAGCCCGATGTCCATACCGAGCGGCATGAAGTACCCGCCGTACGTCGGGCTTGTTGCATCGGCGACGACGGCAAGGAGGCGGCGCTCCGTCCGTTCGAGGATCACGCGGTCGTCACAGTGGCCCCAAGCAGCCGCCCAGCCTCCGGCAAGCGTCACGTAGGCAGTCTGTAAAACCGAATCGCTGAGTCCTCCACTTCGTGAGAGTACCGCGATGTGCGACGCCACGACGGTCCCTCACCTACGGAAGGTTTCGAGCCTCGATGGACACGACCGAGGGCAGACGTCGCCTACCTCGCTCAGAGTGACCGGCACCGAGCCTCGACCGCCATCATTCAAAGAACGGCACGAGGGCTGGTCCCTCCTGTGTCTTGGCGCACGCTGCCCTCGTGTAGCTGACGTCGCCGAGCTCCGGAGAGAGATCGAGCGGAGACGTCCCGATGCGACGCGGCGGGCTGCCGTCGCCGTCATCGTCGCGCTGAACGACGGTGATCCCCGAACTGGGCAGGTTGTCGATCCGGAATACGCGAACCCCGCCCTCGTCGCGGATCCGTTCGACCTTCAGAGCCTCGGCATCTCCCGGGGTGGCAACACGAGCGTCCATCGTCACGACGTGCATCACCGAGGGAACCAGCGGGTCGAAGCACTGCATGAAGCCCGCTGGACGCCCGACGTGAATCTCGATGGCATCGTCTTTGGTCCAACGGTCGTCGTGGACCTCGACGTAGAGCGCCCCGAGCTTTGCCACGAGGAGCTCCCCGCTTCGTCGGTCAGCGACCCCGGCCAGCATGAACCCGTGCCCTTTCTTCCCGTCAACGCGGACCGCACACGTTCCGAGTCCCTTGGCAGGATCGAGGCCGGAGTCGAGCGTCGACGCCGGGATGGGAAGGAACGAAGCCGAGCGCGAATCGCAGACGTAGCTTCCATCACCCGTGCCCTCTTTGAAGTCGAGCTTGTCGTCTCCGGTGGCGGCAGCTCCACCGCGGTGGTGGGGTCGGTCCGAGAACGCAATCATCCTTGGCGGCCAGAGCTGATACGTGCGCCACGGGTACGACTGCCAGTTGCTCGTCGGCCACCAGTCGTGCCACGTCGTGAGCGCGTTGGGCTTCACGGTCAGTGTGGTCTCCGCCGAGTACGATGCGGTGACGTACTCCGTCGCGATGCGCGCCCGCGCGATGATGACGCGGTCGCGTCGGACGATCGTCCAGTACTCACGGGTGCTCATTCCGTCGAGGTCCCCGAGCCTAAGGATCACGACCGACAACGCGTTCCCCAAAGCGTCCTTGCCCGCCGCCTTCTCGCGCATCACGGAGCAGTCGGTCCTCTTGCCGCAGGTCGCGCGCTTGATGTCGTTGCCGAACGGGGCCGTGTCCCGTAACTCCTCCGGAAGTAGCGCTTCACCGTCCCAAACCTTTTCGACGACCGGAGGCGACGCAGCCGGGGCATCGACAGCGGCGACCTCGGCGCTGACGTCTTTGGGCACGAGCTCGGTGTCGGGTGGTGCGACCTTGCGGTGGCAGGTGACGCAAAGGCAGGCAACGGTCACGAGCGCCGCACGCTTCAGCATGCAATAGGAACGCCCGAGTCGGTCAGGCGATGCCGGCGGGGCAACGATGGGAACAGCAGTTGCTCCAGTCTGGGTCACGCGCTTCGTCAACTCGCTCGAGCTCTGCTGGGCGAGTCGTCGCTCCAACCGCCGCCGCTCCAAGACACGGTCCATCATGGCACGTGTCACAAGTGAAAGGGCGAGGAGCACCGATCCGTGCGACAGCTGTCGTCGGACCACAGAGTGCGCACGCACTCGCACCTAGATCTTCGCGATTGAGGATCGTCGCCGGACGCTCACTCGAAGCCAGCATCTAGCTTGGTCCCTCCGACACATGCAATGATCAGCCCGTGACGAGGGGCAATCCATATGCAGCCCCGGAGAGCCCCTCGGAGTACGAGGACGAGCCCGAGTATGCCGCCGGTCCCGACCGCCTCGGACAGGCCCTCGTCGCCCTGCCCGTCCTAGCGGCCGTCCCGACCTACGTGTTGCCGCTCGACATGGTGGAGTGGGTGAGCGTCGTCATGGTGATCGGCTGCTTCGTCTTGGCCTCGATCGACGCACAAAGACTGCGCATCTCGTGGGCGCCCACACTGCTCATCCTCGTCCTCTGGCTCCTTGGATACCCCTACTGGCTGCACCGACGCGCTCGCCATGGCACGCTGCGGTTCCTGCCGCTCGGGCTCGCGGCCATGATGGTCTGGGGAATCGCAGTCGGCGTCAGGATTCTCTAGGCCCATGAACGCGCGTTGCGCAGTGTTTGCCCTCGCCTTCCTTGGTTGCGGTCGTCGAAGCACGCCAACAATCCACCGTGACGATCCGAAGCCCGACGCGTCGGCCGAAGTCATCGTCGACGCAGAGGTCGGGACGACGTCGACCTTCGAAGGACGGAGGCTCCATAGGAATGAAGGCGCCGCCTCCTGCGTCGCAACCGACGCCCTCTATGTGCGTTCCAACAGCAGTGTGCTTGGGTTCTCGGGCTCCGGCGCCCCGAAAGTGGTGACGCTCGAGCCCTCGTTCGCCACCGCCGCGCGTTGGGATGCGCGTGGGGACGACTACGCCTGGAGCGAGTCCGATGAGGAGGTCGGCCCCCATGCGATGCTACGCGTGTCGGTCGGCGCAGGCGCGAGCACGCTCCACCCCGGGAGCGACTACCTCAAGCCGACTCTGTGTGGCGGGTGGACGGTTCACCCCCTCGCGACCGCGTATCCGGGCGCGCCAGGGGGCCACGCGGCGCGCACCGATCACCTGGTAATCCGTTCTCTCCGAGGCGCCGGGTACCGCGAGCTCACCTCCGGACCGTACGTCTCGCTCCACGTGTTTGGCTGCGCGATGGACCATGCGCTGGTCCTGTTCAACGACATCGGATCTCCCGAGCTCCACGATGTTTCGCTCGCCACCGGTACCAAACGGCTGCTGGCCAAGCGCGCTGGCGAATGGTGGCTCGCGTCGGCGGCAGTGGACGCGAATGCCGCGCTGCTTGCGACCAACTCTACTGGGGCGCCGGGAGGCCGGGTTGACGCCGTCGAGCGTATCGAGCTCACCGGAGCCGCGCCGCCGAAGAAGCTGTTCGCGCCAGCAGCCGACGAGGAGTTCTGGGCGATCTTCGCATCGGCCGGCACCGTGCTGGTGCCGCTCACCATCTCGCGCGCGTATGGCACGCCCAAAGAGCACGCGCTCTTGGTGCTCGATGCGCGCTCCGGCGCTGAGCTTCGGCGAATTCGCACCGACGACGACGTGCTCGCGGCCTGGCATGGCGATAGCCTCGTCTGGTGCACGGCGAGCGGCGTCTACACCCTGCCCTAATGACGGCGGCGCCCCTCCCTACATGAGCAACCCTCCTCGTACGCCGGCATGGCGGGTGGCCCTCTCAGGAACGGCTGAGCAACATCCCAGCTGAATCCCACGGTTCAGGCCCGCGCCTCAGGTGGCGTCGACAACGCAGTCGCTGATGACGATCTCGATCGTCCCGACCGGCTGGCCATCGATCAGCGCGGTGACGGTGACGGTTCCGGCTGCGAGCCCACGCGCGACGCTGCCCTCCAGCACGAGCTTTGCCGGATCGCTCGTCGCGAACACGGTCTTCGGGGTCACGTCCTCGCTCGTGTCGCAGGTCCCAGCGATTGCACGCAGGAGCACGATCTTCCCGACACAGGCCGCAGACGACTGGCCGAGCGTGTATGTCTTCTCGCTGGCCACGCAGCCGGGCGCGTACTCGAGGCAGACGCTCGGCTCGCCGCACGCGGCGCCTCCGCCGATGGCGCCCATCGCGAGAGCGACGCCGACGAACCGTCCGCGCCGCGTGAGAATGGACTGGCGAACGGCATCGTCGATCATTCCCTGAAGGTTACCGCGCGGAAGGCCGGCCGCCATGCCATCCGCCGTTCCAAGGGAGCGTCGGTTGGCGTCGTACATGGTGCGGCCGTACGGCTGGCAAGCCCCACCGCGGGCGCTGCCTCGGCCGCACGGCCTCTACGGTTACTTCGCAGGCAGCAGACCGGAGTCTGTCAGCGAGCCGGAGTCTGTCACCGGGGGCGCGGGCGTCGGGTCGCACTGCGTGGCGAGTTCACCGAACTCGCGGGGGTCCGCTCACTTATCGCCGCCGCACCCAACGGTGAAGAGCGCTGTGACGGAGACCGCAAGAAAGAGAGCAGTGCGCATTTCCTCATTTTGCGCCCCGGCCCATGGGCTTCGCAACTCGGCCACACCTCGCGATCACGGGTGGCCATCGTCGGCCGCCCCCCGTGACGCTGCGTCCCTCGGGCCGCGACCACAGCCAACGCGCTCTTCGACAAGCTGGTTGAGCCAGGTTTCGCGAAAACGCTGCGACAATCTGTGTCGCGTTGCAGGTCGCGGCCCCGGGGCGAAATGAGGTATGACCTCGCGCGATGCAGGACTCGTACGATGTAGTCGTGTACGGCGGCGGACTCACGGCACTGTCGTCCGCCCTCTGGTTGGCTGAAGCCGGTCGACGGGTCGCGTGCGCGCCGGAGCTCGGACTCCTCAGAGCGCCGCCCAGGCGGCTTCAATGAGCTCGACGGAAGCCCCAATCGTGGCAGAGCCCTCGTAGGCCAACGAGGCGGCGTCAAACGTCGCCCAGCCGCTACCGACGGGCCCGTGCGTGCCGAGCGCGATATCCCAACGACTGCAGATGCGCCCCGTGAGGTCGGTCATCTCGGGCCCAAGCATTTGCGCTGAGACGACATGAAGTGCATGGAACGGGTGCTGCCTGGAAGTGACCACCCCCAGGATGCCACGCAACTCATTCTGGAAATCGAAGAAGGACGCCACGCGTATCGCGAACGGTCCGGCGGCTTCGATGGTTCCGTAGTCTCCGAAGGGCATCGAGCCACGCGAGCCAAGCGTCCATCCCCAGCCGTAGCGAGGCACAGCCCAGACTTCCTTGCCGACGTACTCGAGGCACTGGACATCGAGCATCGTCTCCTCGAAAACGCCTCGGGCTTCGGGCGTGTTCCCGATGGCGGGTAGATGTTCGAGTGCCCCTAGCGTCCGTGTGATGCCCCGGTGCCGATGGTGCAATCGGTGCAATCGCGCGACGAATCAAAGAGGTTTCCCCCTTTGCGCCTCGAGCGAGCGCAGGATCGCTTCGACCTCCGCGCGATCTGCCGGATCCGACTCGAGGTAGAGCCGGAACCAGGCGATCGCTGGGCCGACCCTGTCGAGCTCCCGGTTTGCGCGGCCGAGGTTGTACGCGACCACGGGATGCGGCTGGATGCAGTACGCCATCTCGAGCTCGGCGATTCCTTCGACGAAGTTCGACGCCTCGATGTGCGCCATTCCGGCCTTGAAGTGCGCCCTCGCGCGAGTCTTGCGGACGGCAAGAGGCAGCTGCGAGTCTGGGCAGGCGAGGACTCGCGGGTCGACGAGGGCGCTGCTCATGGTCTCGGGCGACGTCGCCGCGGTGCGAGGCACTACCGATGCCGGTTCGCGCGCGTGGCACGCGAGGACCACTCCGCCGATCGGTACGATCGCGAGCATCCTCCGCAGCATCTCGAGAGCGTAACGCAATCCGAACCGCTCAGAGAGCCGGCCCCGGTGACCCGACGCTCCTCACGGCGTCGGGCAGGCATCGGCGTCCACGCAGAGCGCGGAACCACCGGTGGTCAGCGGCGCGCAGCAGCGACGGCCGCCGCAGGAGCAGGGGCAGGTGGTGCAGAACGAGGCGGGGCGATAGTTCTCGCACTTGGCGTCGATGCACACCTCGTCGACGCCGCACTTGTTGCCGCAGCCGCCGCAGTTCGCGTTGCTCGTCCTGGTGTTGACGCAGGCACCGGCGCACGCCGTGGTCCCGCCGGTGCACCCACCGGCCTTGCAGACGCCCGCGTTGCAGACCTCGCCGGTCGCACAGGTCTTGCCGCAAGAGCCGCAGTTGGTCGCGCTCGACGAGGTGTCGACGCAGGTCGTGCCGCAGAGACTCGTTCCCGGACGGCACGTGCAGGCGCCCGCGGTGCAGACCTCGGCGTCGCCGCACTTCTTCCCGCAGTCGCCGCAGTTGTTGTAGTCGTTCTGCACGTCGGTGCAGTTGCCGCCGCAGAGCTTCGCCGTCGTGGGACAGGTGCAGGCACCGCCAACGCACGCAGCGGTCGCGCCGTTGCAGGTCGTTCCGCAGGTGCCGCAGTTGCGCGGGTCCTTGGTGGTGTCGACGCAGTTGCCACCGCAAGTCGTGCCCGTGCTGCATGCGCACACGCCGGAGGTGCACTTCTGCAGCGCGTTGCACGTTCGGGTGCAGCTGCCGCACGCCCCGTTGTCGTTGCTCAGATCGCGACAGACCCCGCCGCAGTTCACCAGGCCCGTGGGACATGCGCCATCGGCCGCGGCGATCACGTCGGCCGCGGTTGCGGTGTCACTCCCTCCGCCCGACCCGGTGTCGGTGGTGGAGGTGCCGTCGGCCGTGGTGCCGTCGCCACCCGTGGAGGAGCTGTCCGTCGTCGAGGCATCGACGTCGGGCTCGGAGCCGATCTCGTCCGATCCACCACACGCTGCCACACCGGTGAACGCCAAGGCGAAGAGCAAGGAGGAGAGTTTGCGCATGACGAGCCCGTACCCCGACCTGACGGACATCAGGCAGAGCCTCCGGGCCCCAAGCCTCAGCTGGGAGCGAGGAGCCTGGCCAGCTCGGCGCGCGCGAGCCTCACGCCGAGCGGGTCGCGCTTCTTCTGGTATTCGGTGATCGCCCGACGAAGCTCGGCGACGGCGTCGTCGCGCATGTCGAGCTGCGCGAAGCCCCGCGCAAGGTGGAGCCGCAGCGCGGTGCGCGTCGGATCGAGCTTGAGGATGGTCGACCAGATGGCCACCACGCGTAGATCGAACCCCTCGCGCAGGTAGAGCGTCGCGGCGCGCTCGTACGCCCCGATGGCATCGGCGAGGCGCCGTTCGACCTGGAGGAGGTCGCCGAGCTTCAACAAATATCGCGGATCGTCGGGGTGCTCCTCGACCAGTCGTTCCCACCGCTCGATGTCGTCGACGCGCTTGGACAACCTCCGCCGATTCTAGCCAGTTCCCGTCGTGAAAGCTCCCGTTCGCGTGAAGATCGCCTACGCTCTCGGCCTCCATGGCCGCCACGCAGACCATCCATCTCGACCGCTACGCCCCCGATGCCCGAGCCATCGTGGCAGGGGCCCAGCAGCTCGCCGACGAGCGTCAGCACGTCGAGGTCGAGCCAATCCACCTCCTCCATCGCGCCGTCGACCGCGACCGCGGCGTGGCCGAGGTGTTCAAGCGGGCTGGCGCCGAGCCGGCCGAGGTGCTCGCCGAGGCTGACTCCGCGCTCAAACGGATGACGCGCTCGGGTAAGGGCGAGGCGTACCTCTCGACCGCGTTCATCGATCTGTTGGCCCGCGCCGAGCGCGAGGCCGAGCGGGACAAGAAGGCCGAGGTCAGCACCGAGAACCTGCTCAACGCGCTGTCGCAGGAGATTCGTGGAGCTGCGGGCGCCGTGCTGCAGGCGATGCAGATCGGCCCCGGCTCGCTCCGGCCGCATCTCGGTGCGCTCCGCACCGTCCCGCGCGACGTGCCTCCGGTCGGCAACGCTCCGCCGAACGTGGGAGAGCTGCTCCAGCGCTCGACGACCGATCTCGTCGAGGCGGCCCGCAAGGGCGAGTTCGATCCCGTCATCGGTCGGGACGTCGAGGTCCGGCGCGTCCTCCAGATCCTCGAGCGGCGCGCGAAGAACCACCCCTTGCTCGTCGGCGAGCCAGGGGTGGGCAAGACCGCGATCGTGCGCGCCCTCGCGCAGCGCATCGCCAACGGCGACGTGCCCCGTCATCTCGCCAACGCCAAGCTGCTCGCCCTCGACCTCGGCGGCGTCATCGCCGGCGCCAAGCTCCGAGGAGAGATCGAAGAGCGGCTGCGCGCCGTGCTCCTCGCGCTGAAGGCGAGCGAGGACGGCGAGCCCATCTTGTTCATCGAGGACCTCGCCGCCTTGTTCGGCAGCGGTCCTGGCCCGGGCGGTGTCGGCGAGCTCCTCAAGCCCACCCTGATGAAGGGCGACGTGCGGATGCTCGCCACGGTCTCGACCGAGGGGCTGCGGCGCATCCAGGAGAAGGACGCCGGAGTGCTCCGTCGACTCACCATCGTGGAGATCGACGCGCCGGACGTCGAGCGCGCTCAGGCGATCGTCCGGGGCGTCGCGGTTCGCTACGAGAAACACCACGACGTGCGCATCGGCGAGGGCGCCATTCGCGCCAGCGTGGTCCTCGCCAAACGCTACGTGCAGGATCGCTCGCTGCCCGACAGCGCGCTCGACCTGCTCGACGAGGCGGCGGCGCGCAAGCGCGTCGAGCTCGAGGGCCTGCCCGCCGAGGTCGACGACAAGCTCCGCCGTCTCGACGCGCTCCGCGCGCAGATGGCCGCCCTCGCGAACGACGACGACCGGCTGTCGAGGACCACGTTCGAGAAGCTCGGGTCCGAGGTCAAAGCCCTCGAGCCCGAGGTCGCGACCGCACGTGAGCGCATGACCTCGCGGAGGGGCGCGTTGGCGGCGACCGAGGCTCTGCGGGCTGACCTCAAACAACGCGAGGCAGAGTTCGAAGAGGCGAAGAAGACGAGCCAATACGCCAAGCTCGGCGAGCTCGAGCACGTGGTCATTCCCGATCTCCGCCGCCGCCTCGCGGCCGCCGAAGAGGCGCTCGGTCGTGACGTCGGGCCGAGCGCGTCGAACGCGCTCGACGAGAACGACGTAGCCAAGATCGTCGAGGACTGGACCGGCGTGCCTGCGTCCAAGATGCTCGAAGGTGACGCTGACAAGCTGCTCCGCATGGAGGAACGCCTCGGCAAGCGGGTCGTCGGTCAGGCCGAAGCCGTGACCGCGGTGACCAAGGCCGTCCGTCGCGGGCGTGTCGGTCTGCGCGATCCGGGCAAGCCGATCGGCTCGTTCCTCTTCCTCGGTCCGAGCGGCGTCGGCAAGACCGAGCTCGCCAAGGCCCTCGCGGAGTTCCTCTTCGACGACGAGATGGCGATGACCCGCCTCGACATGTCGGAGTTCATGGAGAAGCACATGGCGCAGCGCCTGGTGGGCGCGCCGCCGGGCTACGTCGACAGCGAGCAGGGAGGCTTCCTCACCGAGGCCGTGCGTCGTCGGCCCTATTCGGTGCTCCTCTTCGACGAGGTCGAGAAGGCGCACGCCGATGTGTTCAACCTGCTCCTCCAGGTGCTCGACGACGGTCGGTTGACCGACGGTCGAGGGCGCCTCGCCGACTTCTCCAACACCGTCGTCATCATGACGAGCAATATCGGCTCGCAGAAGATCCTCGAGACCGATCACAAGATCTTCGAGAGCGAAGAGGGCCGTGAGGCGCTCAAGGACGTGCTCCGCGACGAGCTGAAGAACTTCTTCCGTCCCGAGTTCCTCAACCGCATCGACGACGTGGTCGTGTTCCGTGCGCTCAACAAGAACGACCTCAAGGGCATCGCGTCGATCCAGCTCCGCAAGCTGGAGAAGCTCCTGGCCGACAAGGAGCTGAAGATCGCCCTCACCGACGCCGCGCGCGATCGGCTGGTCGACCTCGGCTACGAACCGGCCTTCGGCGCGCGGCCGCTCCGTCGGGCGATCGTGCGCGAGGTGCAGGATCCGTTGGCAGAGGAGATCCTCAAGGGCGGTTACACGCCCGGCACGACCGTGAAAGTCGACGTCACCGGCGAGGAATTCGTTTTCTCCAAGGCGTGATCGCTCGCCACACGCGCGGCGCTGCGCCATCCTGCTTCTGCTTTGTCTGCGCGCACGATCCGAACGAAGGTCTCGCGGCCTCGCGGGCGGCCCCGAGCGCGTGGTACGCGGAGCGGGGGGCCCGCGCCGCTCGGTGTGTTGCTCGACGCCCTGCCGTTCGCGGCCGTTCTGCTCGACGCGTCGGGTGGGGTCACGAGGCTCAACCCTGGAGCGGTGGCGCTTGGACTGCAGTCTGCGGCGCTTTCGCTGTTCGGCGAAGACGAGCACACGAAGGTCCGAGCCGTGGACGTTGGCTCGGACGAAACGCCTCTCTTCCTCCGCAACGCAACAGTGCCCGAGGGGCTCCATGTCGTCGGCTCGTTGCGGCCGCTCCTCGACAGGCGAGGCCGCCGGTTCGGCGCGGTCCTCGTGCTTCGTGATCGAATGGCCGAGCGTTCGGTCGCCCGTGATGGAGCGGCCGAAGGCGAGACCCGACTTCGCACCTTGCTCATGAGCATCCCCAACGTCGCGATCCAGACGTTCGATCGCGATGGGCGCGTGCGGTCTTGGAACCTCGCGGCCGAACGCGTCTTCGGATGGTCGTCGCAGGATGCGTTGGGGAAGACGCTCGACGAGCTGACGCTCGACGCCGAATCCGCCGACGAATTCGTGCGCATCCTGCGGCGCATCGAGACGATGGGGCCCTCCGAGCCGATGCAGTGGCGTCACAAACGACGCGACGGGCTCGGTGTCTCGGTCTACTCGACCACCCTCGCGCTCCCCGGGTCCGACGGCGCGGTCGAGTTCCTCACGCTCAACGTCGACGTCACCAAGCTCGACGCCGCCGAGGCACGGCTGCGCCGCCGCACCTCGGAGCTGGAGGCTGCAGCATTGTTCGCCCAACGGCTGGAGGTCGCGGGCCTCGCGTGGTCTGCCGTCGTCGATGCGATCGCCAAGGCGGTCCGGGAGATCACTGGTGAGGCGTGCGCGGTGCTCCTCCTCAGCGATGACCGGGCTTGGTTCGATGCGGTGGCGCGGCGTGGCTCGAGCTCCCCAGTCCCACGCCCCTGGCGCGTTCCGTCGCCCCTCGAGCGGGTGCTCGCCGGGCGCACGGTCGTCCTCTCGTGTTACGGCGGCGAGGACGCAGCGGTTCCCCTCGCCGAGGCGTGCGACATCGACCTCGCCGAGGGCGGCTGCAGCATCGTCGCGGCACCGCTCGAGATCGATCGTCAGGTCGGCGGCATGCTCGTCGTCGCGCGGGCCATCCCCCTGCGTGGCGCCCACGACGCCGACCAGGCGCGCTTCATCGCGAACCTCGCGCGACACGCGGGGCTCGCGTTGGACAACGCTCGGCTACTGCGCGAGGCGGAGCAGGCCCTTCGCGCCCGCGAGGAGTTTCTCTCGGTCGCCTCGCACGAGCTACGAACGCCGCTGACCGCGCTGATTCTCCAGCTCGAGCTGCTCGCGCGCGGGCCAGAGGAGCACACGGGCAACGGGAAGCTCGAAGCCGCCATGCGACAGACGCGTCGGCTCGCGCGGCTCGTCGACGAGCTGCTCGACGTGTCGCGCATCAGCGCCGGCCGCCTGCAGCTGGACGTCGATCGGGTCGATCTCGTCGCGTTGGTTCGCGAGGTGCTGGCTCGTCACGAGGACGAAGCACGTCGCGCAGGCAGCAGCGTGGTGCTGGCCGCCACCTCCGAGGTGATCGGTGTCTGGGATCGGATGCGCATCGAACAGGTGCTGACGAACCTCGTGACCAACGCCATCAAGTACGGCGAGGGGAAGCCGATCGAGGTCGGCGTGGACGCGACCGACACCCTCGCCCGCATAAGGGTTTGTGATCACGGTCTGGGCATCGACGCGGACGATCAGGCGCGAATCTTCGCGCGCTTCGAGCGAGCGGTCTCGCAGCGCAGCTACGGAGGGCTCGGCCTCGGGCTGTGGATCGTTCGACAGATCGTCGAGGCGCACGGCGGCTCGGTGCAGGTTGCGAGCGCTGCCGGTCAGGGCTCGACCTTCGTCGTCGAGCTCCCGCGTTTGCGCGTGGAGGGCGTGGCCTGACTGTAGTCGTGGTCTCGATTGGCGATACCATCAGCCAATGGCGTTCAACGAACGGGTCGGCGAGCTCGCAGCGTGGATCGTCACGCGCCCGGCGCGTCGGTTGTTCTTCGATCGGAGGGACGTTCGCGAGGTCGACTTCCCGAGCGAGGACGGCCTCCGGCTCCGCGGGTGGCTCGCCGACGTCGAGCACGCGCGCGGCACCGTGGTCCTCGGGCACGGGTACCGTGACGACCGCCGGCAGCTCTACGCGCTCGTCCCCGCGCTCGCAGCGCTCTCGCTGCGGGCCCTGCTCATCGATTTTCGCGCGCACGGACGCAGCGCCGGAAGGCACATCACCATCGGCGTCGAGGAGTCTCGCGACGTGCGCGCGTCGCTCGCGTGGGCGTCGCAGCTCGGAGGTCCGGTTTCCTATCTCGGCTTCTCGATGGGCGCCGCGGCGTACCTCCTCTCGGGCCAGGAGGCTCGCTCGGCGGTCATCGATTCGCCGTACGACACCCTCGACGAGGCGATCGCGGTTCGCGGTCGTTTCGTAGGCGCTCCGTCACGGTGGGTCGACGCGTTCCGGCGTGCCAAGGAGCAGCGAACCGCGGTGAGAATCGAACAGATCCGCCCGGTCGAGGTAGTGCCCCGGCTCGCGCATCCGACGTTGTTCCTATTCGCCCGTGGGGACGAATGGATCGGCGCCGAGGTGCGGGCGCGGTATCGCGCGGCACTCTCGGCGTCCTGTGAGCTGGTCGAGGTCGAGGGCCGACACAACGGCCACTTCGACGCGGGGTGGATCGTTCGCGTGGCGCGCTTCTTCGACAAGCACGCCACGTAGTCAGAGGGTCAATCAGCGTCGGCGACGCGATGCGAGCGCGAGACCGAGCGCCGCGAGCGCGAAGGTCGCGGTCGCACCCTCGCGCGAAGCACCCGGGATGGTGCACCCGCAGCTGGTGGTGGTGGTCTCGGTGGTGGGCGTCGGCTCCGCGGCCGGCCCCACGGGCGCCGGCTCGGGCGGACCCTCGCTGGTCACGACGAACGAGTCGAGATCCGCGCCGTTCTGCCCTTTGTTGCCCACCATCAGCATCAGCTTGGCGGTCTCGCCGTACTTGCCCGGCACGTCGAGCTCGAGATCGCAGGTGCCGGACTTCTTGTCCGCTGCGACGGTGCAGGTTCCCGTCGCCGTCGCGTCGTGCGTCAGCGGCGAGTAGGTGAACTTGATCGGCTCGGCGAGCTTGCCGACGATCGTCGGGGTGAACGGCGTGCCGCTCGAGCCGCCGAGGGCGCCGCCGGTGCCGCTGCCGAACGCGCCACCGCGCTGGAGCATCTTGAAGGTGACGTGCACCTTGGTCGTGCCGCCCGCGGGCGCGTCGTAGCCGATCTGGAAGAGGTTCGGCGCGAACTCCGCCTTCTTCCCCGACGGCATGTCGTTGGTGCCGGGCGCGTGGATGCCAAGTTGGCCGACCACCGAGCGAATGCCCGGATCGGCGTAGGGGATCACCCGCGGCTCGTCCTTCTTGATGCCACGCTCCTCGTACGCGGTCCGGAGCGCACTCCCCGTCGCGGCGTCGAGCTTGGCCCCGATCTTGGCGATCAACAGCTCGGCGAAGTCGGCGTAGCCGAGGTTGCCCTGCGGCGCGGTCAACAACGTCTCGAGGAACGCCTTCTGGAAGGTGACCTTCTTGGTCGCGTCGAGCGTCGCGTAGACCTTCCACACCGCGGCGGTGTGGGGCTCGGCGTCCTGGTGGACCTCGCCGGTGATCGCTGAGGGGAAGACGAACTTGTTGACCGCCGAACGAAGGCCCTTCCCCGCGGGCAGACCCAGTCCGGTGGTGGTGTACTCCCCGAGCTCCGGATCGTTGGTGACCATGAACGACACGATGTCGGCGATGCTCTCGTTCAAGCCGCCGGGGCTGTACGAGAGGCCGAACGCGTCCTGCCAGGTTCCGCCGCCGAGCTTGAGGGTGCGCGACACCACGAAGTGTCCGAACTCGTGATAGACGACGTCGCCGTCGTAGCCGAAGTCCGCCGCGGTGCCCTGACCGAACCACATCGCGTCGCCCTCGAGGCCGAACGCGGTCGAGAGCAGGGGATCCTTCTCGGCGAAGAACGCGTTGTCGAACGGCGCGAGCGGGAGCTCCGGGTTCGCCATCTTGGCGGTGTCGAACGAGTTCATCCCCTGCGGGACGCGGAGGTTCGCCACGGCGTTGAGCTGGATGATCTTGGAGTCGGGGAAGCCGAGGGCCTTGACGAACTCGTAGACCTTGTCGGTGTGATAGAACATCGACAGCTCGGCGTACTTGTCCTCCGCGCCTCCCGGGACCGGGACCACGTCGAGGTAGTCGCCGCTCGAATCGGGCGCGATCGTCTGCAGGAGATCGCAGGTGTGGACCTTCAGCGGGATGCCGAAGTTCACGTCCTTCACCGACTTCTTGTCGATGCAGTTGAAACCCTTGACGAAGCCGTTCTCGAGGCCGGGCTTCGCCGCGTCGTTGGTGAGGGTGACCTCGGTCGTGGTCGGCGTCTTGATCGGGTTGTTCTCGTAGACCTTCGCCTTCTTCAGCGTCTTGGCGGCGTCGTACTGCATGACGACCTCGCCGGTGTGCGCGTCGAGCAGCACCACGGGACGCGTGGGCAGCGCGCCGAGGTCGGCGACGACCCCGTAGACCAGCAGCGGCTCGCCGCCGGTCGGGAGGATCATCAGGCGCGCACCGAGGTCGTTCGCCGGGACGCCGAGCTTCGCGGCGGCGGCGAGCGCGCCCGTCTCGGTCAACGTGGGGACGAGGGTGAGAGGCCTCTTCTCCTCGACGTTCGTGGTCAACGTGGTCGCGCGGCCGTCCTTCTCGACGACGACCCGCGCTCCGCGCTGGAGCACCGGCACGCCGCCGATGGTCTGGTGGAACGCGACCACGTTCGCTCCGTCGGCGAGCGCGATCGTCTCGAGCAGCGGGAGCTCGAGCGAGGTGGCCCACGCCGCGTGGCGCGAGAGCACGTCCTTCGCGACCGCGAGCGGCGCGCGCGACGAGGGCGGCGCGAGCTCACCGGTCGCGAGCCACGGGTGCAGCGCGCCCGCGCGGGTCACCTGCTCGATTCGCCCGACGGAGGTGACTGCGGGAGTCGCTCGGCCATCGGCCGGCGTCATGAAGGCGGCGGTGCCGAGAGCAGCGGTGAGCAGCGCAAGAGGGGCGAACGAGAAGCGACGCATGAAGGACCTCCGGGGTACGCGAGGTCTTTATCATTCGTGTGCGGAACATCGACCTCCTTCGGGTCTCGTTCCGTGCCGCTTCAGCTTTTCCACCGAACCGCGTGACCTGGATCGGGTGGCACGCGAATCGGTTGACACGATCGCGAAGTCTTACTACTACACGCGTCCCCAACGTTGCGGCGCCCTCGGGCGCGGCTGCGGAGGCTCAGGCGCGTAGCTCAGTGGTAGAGCACTACCTTGACACGGTAGGGGTCACTGGTTCAAGCCCAGCCGCGCCTACGACGACACGAGAAAACAAGGGTCCGGGCACCATGCTCGGACCCTTTTTTCATTCCGCGTTTGGCTTCGGAATCTAGCCCCTCTGCGCGACGAGCTGCGAGAGCACCGTTCGCGCGTGCGAGAGGCCCTCGCCCTCGCCCGCGAACGCCGCCACGAGCTGCTCCACCAGGCCTCCCGAACGGAGGAGCGGCTCGATGTCGGCGCGCGACACCAGCTCGCCCTTCTTCGCCCGCAAGACCAGCGCGGAGATCAGGGCTTCGCGGGTGACGCAGGCCATTCACTCACTCGGGATCGCAGGAGCCGTTGCAGGTCTGGGTGATCTTGCCGGTGCGGAAGAAGGTGTCGGCCATCTTCTGCGCCGCCGTCAGGCTGCGGATGACGCCGTGCGGGTCGTCGCCCTTCTCGTCCGGCGGGATGTTGGTCTTCGGCGCCTCGGGCGTGTGGGTGTCGAACTCGACGATGCCGGAGCCGTCGTACGGATACGCCTGCTCGGGGATGCCCCACACGGGCCGCGCTTTCGGCGTCATCAGCTTCACGTTGCCGATCGTCCGCGCGAGCCAGTGCGCGCCGAGGGGCGTGACCTGGAAGTCGCCGATGGCCACGTGCATCAGCACGTCGTGCTTCGGCGTGCCGGGGAGCAGGTCCTTGGAGAGATAGCCGACGTATCCACCCGGCTCGGTGCGGTCCCACAACATCTGCACGAGTCCCTGGACCAGCGGCATGTCGCGATCGCTCGAGTAGGGAAGACCCAGCAGGAAGTGGAACGGTTTGAAGTCTGCGCTGCGGTCGAGGAGGATGCTGTACGGCCCGCCGGGAACGCTCAGAAGGCCGCGCGTGACGTCGGTCGAGATCGACATGTAGACCGCGCCGAAGATGCCGCCCTGGCTGTCGCCGCGGTAGAAGCAGCCCTGCGTCGGGTCGATCGCGCTCTTGCCGCCGAACTGCACGTTCGGATCGTTCTTGAAGCGTCCCTTCATCAAACGCATCGCGAGCAGCTTGTTGAGGTGCCCCTGGTGCTGGCGATCGACGACGGTGCGGAACCCGCCGATGTCGCCGACGACCGTGTCGGTGATGGTCGGGCTGTCGTCGTGGGCCATGCCGACCCAGTCGACGGAGAATGCGACGTAGTTGTAGGTGCTCGCGAACTTGGTGAGGTACCCGCCGCCGCCCTCGCTCCGATAGCCGAGCAGACCGTGCCCGTTCTGGATCAGCGGTGCCGGCGTGGTCGTGGCCGACTTGGGGATCCACACGGTGAAGGGATATTCGGCGGTGCCGTTCTGCTTCGGCAGCTTGGTCGCCGGATCGAAGACGAGCTTGCCGCCAGGCCCCGGTTTGTCCAGGTAGAGCGGCACCTTCATCAGGCCCTCGATCTTGCGGGCGACGCCGTCGACGTCGTCCTTCACCTCGACGATGGAGTACTCGGGGCCTTCCTCGCCCACGGTCTTGAGGGCGTCGTCGCGCATGGCGATCATCCACCCGGTGATGTTCTGCTTGCTCGCCGTGGTGAAGTCCCACGCGAGTTGCAGGTCCTTGCGGGCGATGCCCTTCTTCTCGAGGCGCGAGAAGACGTCTTCGTAGAGCTTGCGACGCGGCTCGATCGAGGGGTGGTCGAACGGCTTGCCGTCGCGCAACGCGGCGAACGCCGGTGAGGCTGGGATGGCGTCGCCCTCGGGATCGACCACGCCGCGAATCGCAACGATGTAGCGCGTCGCGTCCTTGAGGCGAACGACGGGGCGCACCATCAGGTCACGCTGATCGTCCTCCTTGGTGAGCATGTCGATCTCGCTCCAGTGCGGCACGAGCTCGCCGGTCTCGGCGTCCATCACGATCGTCTTCGATTGGGCCGTGATCGACGTCTGCAGATCGTCCTGCGTCGGCAGGCCGGTCGCGGTCGCACGCCACATGAACGTCATCAGCGTTCCGCTCGGGGAGAACCCGTCGTTGTCGGCCCACGCTGCGGGGTTGGTGTCCTTGCCGCCCCACTTGGGCAGCGCACCGGTCTTGAACGCGACGCGCTTCTTGGTGGGCGTCGCGGCGTCGTCGACGAGCTGGGTGTTCGAGGGAAACGGAAAGCCGCAGTGCCAGGGCACGATCGGATCGCAGTCGGGCCCCCAGAACAACGGCTCGGGCGCAACGGGTTTGCTCGCCGCCGTGGTGCTCGGGGTCTCGTCGTTCGACGAGCACGCGGCGGGAGCGACGACGACGGCGGCGAGGAAGGAAAGGAGAAGCGGTGTGCGCATGCGGCCGACGAACTGTACCCCACCGGGTCGCGATGTCCGCTCCGTCATGCGATGCTCTGCGCGCGGAAGAACGGCTTCTCGATGACCGCGCGCAGGCCCTCCCACATCCGCTCCTCCCGTCGCCTGGGCGGCGTCGCTGCGAGCGTCCTCGCGCTCGCGACGATGGGCAACGCCCCGTTCGGACAGCCGCCTGCCCCGCCGCTCACCGCCAAGAAGGAGGCGAAGGCCCCTGCGGGTGCCGCGTTGCTGGCTCAGCCGCTCGATGGCGTGGTCTTCCTTCCGGGCGGCACCTTCACGATGGGTTCGGGGCTGGACGAGCTCCAGTTCGCGCTCGCTCAGTGCCGGACCGAGGTGCTCGGTCAGTTCTGCAAGGAGTACCCGTTCGGCTACGAGCTCTGGGTCCACACCGTATTTCTCGACGCGTTCTTCCTCGATCGCACCGAGGTCACGGTCGCCGCCTACCGCCGCTGCGTGACCGCAGGCGAGTGCCTGCTCCCGGCCTTCACCGGAGGAGATCCGAAGTTCGACCGGGACGACCTGCCGGTCACCCATGTGGGCTGGGACGACGCCAGGAAGTACTGCGCGTGGCGGGGCGGCAGGCTACCGACCGAGGCCGAGTGGGAGCGCGCGGCCCGCGGACCGGCACCGCGGCGGTTTCCGTGGGGCAACCTGCCGAACCCCAAGCTGGCGAACCACGGAGCCCTCGACACCGGCTCGCTCTTTCTCTCGCAGACCGCCGAGCCGCTGCTGGGGATCGCCGACGCGAGCGACGGGTACGCCGGCCTCGCACCGGTCGGCAGTTTTCCTGCGGGGAGCACGCCGGAGGGCCTGCAGGATCTCGCGGGCAACGTCGCGGAGTGGGTTCAGGACTACTGGGCCGATCAATACTCGAATGCGCCCGCTGGCAATCCCAAAGGGCCTCCGGCTGGAGCGCTGCGCGTGCTGCGCGGAGGCTCCTATCGTCACCCGCTCTCGTTCATGCGAGGAGCTTCCCGCGATCGGCGTCCGGCCTCGGCACGGGAGCCGACGATCGGGTTCCGCTGCGCGCGCGACCCCAAGAGCTGACCTGACGAAAGCGTCATCCACCAACCACACAGCTTGACCCCAAGATCCTGGGGTGGGAATCTCGTCCAACCGCCCGAATGGCCAGCGACCAACGATATAGAGTCATCGACCGCCTCGAGTCCGGCGGCATGGCGGAAGTGTTTCGCGCCGAAGCCCTGGGTCTGCAGGGGTTCAAGAAGCAGGTAGCGATCAAGCGCGTTCTCGCGCACCTCGCGACCAAAGAGTCCTTCATCAAGATGTTCCTCGACGAGGCGCGGCTCTCCGCGCGCTTGTCGCACTCGAACTGCGTGCAGGTCTTCGACATCGGCGTCGGCGACGGCACGTACTTCATCGTGATGGAGTTCGTCGACGGCGCGAACCTCCGCGGCATCATCGACACGCTCAAGGCGCAGAACCGCCCGTTCCCCGTCGAAGAGGCCTGCTACATCGCCATCGAGCTGGCGAAGGGCCTGCAGTACGCCCACAACATCACCGACGAGAACGGCGTCCCGCTCGCCATCGTCCACCGCGACATGTCGCCTCCCAACGTGCTCATCACGAAGCACGGCGAGGTGAAGATCGTGGACTTCGGTCTCGCCAAGGCGCACACGCAGCTCGAGAAGAGCGAGCCGGGCGTCATCAAGGGCAAGTTCAGCTATCTCGCGCCCGAGGCCGCGCGTGGGCAGGAGGTCGACGCACGCGCCGACATCTTCGCCATCGGCATCATGCTGTGGGAGCTCCTCGCCGGAAAGCGGCTGTTCCTCGGCAAGACGGACCTCGAGACCGTGCAGATGGTGCAACGCTCGATCGTCCCGCCGATCACGCGCCTTCGCCCGGACGTCCCGCCGGAGCTCGAGCCCATCCTCGCGCGCGCGCTCGCGAGCGACCCGAACCAGCGCTACCAGACCTCGCGGGACCTCGGCTCCGACCTCAACGCGTTCCTCTATCGCTTCGGCCAGCACCCCGTCAGCGACTTCGAGATCGGCGATCTCGTCAACAGCGCGATGGAGCACAAGCGCCGCGAGCGCGAGGCGCAGCGGGGCAGCGGTGTCGAGCAGTTCCTCCAGTGGGCCGAGCAGGCGGTCTTCCAGTTCGAGTCGCTGCAGACGGGCGAGAGCACTGGTGCGCGTGCGCTCGACGTCGGCTCGCTCGGCGTGGGCATCGGCGCCGTCCACGCGCCGCTGAACCTCGGCATGGGCGGCGAACAGCGCCACGCCACCACACGCGGCCTCGCCAACATGCCCGCCGCGGGGGACCTCTCCGCGCTCGAAGACGACGAGCCTCCACAGGCCGGCGGATACGGCGGTGGTGGGCACGGGCTGCATGCCCAGCCCGCTCCCCTCGCGAATCAAGCGCAAGCGGGGGTGAACCCGGCGGCGCCGGCCACGGGTGCGGCCGAGGAGAAGAAGGGCGGCGTCGTCGCCAAGCTCCTGCTGGTCATCTTCGCGCTCGCCGCAGCAGCGGGAGGCCTCTGGGCCTCGGGCGTGATCAAGAAGTAGGCACGCAACCGGAAGGCTCGTCCGGTCGACCTCGGTCATGTCCATGATCGAAGGCCACAAGGTTCCGCTCGCCGTACCGATCTCTGCGGGGCCCGGCCCCGTTCCCAAGGCCGTCCCCAAGACCGAGGGCCCGAGCTTCGGTCAGGTCTTGAAGGCGATTGGCGACGAGACCCGTCGAGGCGAGGCGCTGGTCGAACGCGCGGTGCATGCGGGCGGCGGAGGGCGGGAGCTCGCGCCAGCCGAGCTGATCGCGCTCCAGGCCGGTGTCTACCGCTGGGTCGAGGTCGTCGATCTCGCATCCAAGCTCGTCGACCGGGCGGCGCAGGCCGCGAAGACCGTCACCCAACCTGGCGGCGGCTGACGGCGGCAGGTGTTGTGCTTGGGACGACACGCTCCTAGGGTGCGGGTCGACATGTCGGCGAGCCCCCCGCTTCCCTCGAGCCGCCCCAGCGCCGCCGGCACCGCCGCCTTCATGGCGTGCGTGGCGATCACCGCGGTCCTGTTCGGCCTCTCGCTGCACCAGATCTTCTTCGTCGCGCCGGTCGAGGCAGTGATGGGGATCGTGCAGAAGATCTTCTACTTCCACGTCCCCGCCGCGTACGTGATGTACGTCGGGGCAGTGGTCTGCTTCGCCGGCAGCGCCTGGTACCTCGCGAGCGGCAACAAGAAGGCCGATGCGATCGCGCAAGCCGGCGGCGAGATCGCGGTCGCCTTCGGCGCCATCGTCCTCATCACCGGACCGCTCTGGGCGCGCAAAGCGTGGGGCACCTATTGGACCTGGGACCCGCGTCTGACGACGACGCTGCTCGCGCTGCTGATCTACGTCGCGTACCTCGTGCTGCGCGCGTTCGGCGGCGACGGCGAGGCGGAACGCAAGTTCGCCGCCGCGCTCGGCATCCTCGGCGTGGCCGACCTTCCCATCATCCACTTCTCGGTGCGCCGCTGGTCGGGTCAGCACCCGAACGTCATCAACAAGGGCGGCGGCGGCCTCGATCCTCGCATGGTCCCCGCCCTCCTCCTCTCGCTCGCCGCGTTCTCCGCGCTCGCAATCGTGCTGGTGTGGGTTCGCGCGCGTGGAGAGATTCTCGCGCGACGTCTGTCGGACGCGCGTGAGGCGGCCATCGAAGCCGGTCTCGTGAAGGAGGACCAGTCGTGAGTTCCCAGCAAGCCCCGGCCGCATCGTCGTCCCCGACCACCACGACTCCCACGAGCAGCACCGGTGGCGAGGACCGCTCCACCGCCTTCGCCGCCAAAGACGGCGGAGAGGCCGTGCCCGGCGGGTCGCTGATGGTCGCCGCCTACGCGATCGTCTGGCTCGTGGTGCTCCTCCTCGTGGTGCGCGTGTTCCAGCGACAGAGCACGGTGGCGAAGCAGATCGCCGAGCTCGAGGACGACCTCGCCAAGAAGGGCGCGCGGCCAGGCGGCGGTGACTGAGCGATGACGTTCGAGCACGTCATCTTCATCCCGGCCGTGCTGCTCGCGGGAATGGCGCTCGGCTACGGCCTCGGCGCGCGCGCGGTACGCAACGAGCTCGCCAAGAAGAAGGCGCGCCTCAAGGAGTAGGTCGGCAGTTCGCCTTCGGGACGCGCCGGCCGCGCGCGTCACGCTTCCACGACGGGATACATTCGTCGACGAAGCTCGGCGCGGACATCGCGAGCTCGTCGAGCGCGCGGGGGCTGGAACAGGCGATCGCCGCGGGTGCTTTTGTCGCCGCTTGCTTCATCGGAGGAGCGGGAAGCGGAGGTGGCGCGATGCTCGACGCGCCGGCGTCGACCCCGACCACGGCGACCACGGCGGCCACGGCGAGGAGCGCAATCGCGACCTCCACGATCGGACGACGGGGCGCACGACGCGAATCGATCCGGACGGTCGCTGGAACGGCCTCGTCGCGTTCGATCCACTCGACGAGCTCGAACGACGGCCCCGCGTGGACGCAGACGGTTCGTCGCACACCGGACTGATCGCACTCGTCGTCGAGCTGCTCGCCGCGCGCGAGCTCGAGAAGATCGTCGCTCGGCGCGCAGGGTCGGGTCGGCCCTGGGTCGAGCGCGGTGAACCGTTGCGTGAGCGCACCCTTGACTACCGCCATGTTCCCCCCGTTGCGCGGCTTCATGGGCAAGAACGTCGCCACGAGGACGAGGCGCTAGAGCTGACGCGGATGGAAGCGAGCCGCGCTCCCGCGCTGTGCGCGTCTACGCGCCGACGCGGAGCGCCTCGGCGTGATCGCGCCAGTCGTGCACGATGTCGCGCGGGTGCGTCGGGACCCGGTACGGCTGCTCGCGCACGCGTCGCAAACTGGTCGCACCGTCGCTGTGAACGAGCAGATGGCGGAACGAGGTCGTCGCGTAGAACATGCGGTAATGGAAGAAGTTCTTCTGCACGATCGCGTCGGCGTCGCGCGCCGAGAGGCCGAGCGCGGACCAGAAGCTCGGGTGGATCGGCAAGGGTGAGCGATCGGTGACCACGACGTGGAACGACCCCACGTCGAACCGAAGGGTGCGTCCGAAGTCCGTGGTGCACCGCGCGGCGAGCGTGGCCTCGAGCTCCACCGCGGGCGAGTCGTAGCCGGGCGTTCCGCGCAGTACGACGCGGCGTCGGGCACCGATCGGCGTCTCCCACTCGTCGGCGACGAGCGTGGGATCGTGGACGGGTACGAAGGCGCGGAGCCCCCGATCGGCTCGCGCGAGCGCCTCGACGATCCGGGTGTTCCCTCCTGGCGCGCCGGCGCCGACGATGTCGTCACCGTCGACCAGCGTCACCGGACCGAGCTTGCGCCACGCCGAATCGCGAACCTCGTCGAGCGCTTCGTCGACCGAGCGGCTGCGCGGCATCTCGACGTTCCGCACCGACCAGACCTTGTCGGCGAGGCGGTCGGCGGTCTCCGCGGCCAGGCGCGCGTCGCCGTTGGTGGTGACGTGCACCGACCATCCGAGATCGGCCGCCGTCGTGTACGGGTGCACCATGAAGACGTTGGTCGTGAGCACGCGCGGATCGCGTTCGAGCTCCTTGGCGAAGCGGAACACGCCCCGCATGGGAGCGAGGAAGTCGATGGTGGTGCCGCCGCCGAGCACCATCGGGAGCTTGCGCCACGCGTGCACCGGCGATTGGTGACCGCGCAGCGTGCGAATGAGCCGCTGTCCCGCGCGAAAACCGGTGGGCGCGAGATCCCAGTGGGGATTGGTCCGGTAGGCGACGAGCACGTCGACGGGATCGACCAGGCCGGACGAGAGGTTCGCGTGCAGGTCACAGCTCACCGCGATCTTCGCCGAAGGCCCGATCGCTTCGCGTACGCGGCGGAGGATCACCGCCTCCGGTGGCTCGTCGAGGCCGTCGACCTGCATCGAGCCGTGGAGCGCGAGGTAGATGCCGTCGAGCCGCCCCGCCTTCCGGATGCGCTCCTCGAGTCCATCGAGCAGCCACGCGAAGCACGAGGCCGAGAGCGGACCGTTGGGAACCGCCAGCGAGGACTGCAACGCCACGGTCTCGACGTTGCGCGCGAGCCGCGCCGCCTGCCGGAACCCGGTGAGCTCGGCGTGCGGCATGAACGACTTCAGCTCGACGCCTCGCAGCGTCGTGGCGCGCTCGAGGGCGTCACCCGCGACGTGGTGCATCCGCTCGAAGTCCTCGCGCTCGGTGAGGAGCGGCGAGTGCGCGTTGGCCTCGTGGAACAGGCGACCGTAGCCGATGCGGAGGGGGCGACCGAAATCGAACATGCTCATTTGGACCTGCGACGTGGACTCGTGGAAGCGGTTTTGGCGGGTTTGGAGAGGATCAGTGGTGCGAACACCCGCTCCCAGACGAGCGCGTGCACGGGAGGGAGCTCGACGCCGCTGGTGACGCGCGAAAGGAGGAGCCCGTCGATCATCGCCCGCACCAGCGTCACCAGCGCATCGGCGTCGCACGGTGCAACGGTGCCCTCGGCGATGCCTTTGCGTACGCGGTCGGCCGCGTCGCGCCGGTGTGCCTCGAACACGCGGGTGCCGGCGGCGAGAATCTCGGGAAGTCGCTTGCCCGCGGACGCCGCGATCGCCTGGGTGAGGAAGACCACCCGCGCCTCGCGCCCCTCGTGGAACGCGTGCACCGCACGGAGCTGCGCGTAGAGTCGCTCGATCGGGTGCTCGTGCTCCGCGATCGCCGAGAGCACGAACGCCGACTGCTCGACGAGCAGGTCCTCGAGCGCGACCTCCAGCAGGTGGCCGTAGGTGGGAAAGTGATAGAGCAGCGTCGGACGCTTGATCCCGAGGGCCTCGGCGAGACGCGCGGCCGAAATCTCCAGCCCCTCGCGCTCGAGCACGCGCGTGGCGCGTCGGGCGAGCTCGCGGCGCTTCTCGGGTTCGGGTGGCCGGGCCATGATTGACGAATTGTCAGATAACATTTCCTGACGGTTCGTCAACTCGAGCCGACAAGTCCCAGAGAAGTGACTCACAGGGAGGCCCGGAGGCACGGAGCTGGAATTGTGCTGCCGCGGGCTGACCAGCTCTGCGCCTACACCGTGCGGAGGGGCATTGCGCACGGATCGGCAGACGACTCTCGACCTCCGAGCCTCCGTGCCTCCCTGTGAATTCTCGAGATTCCCGCAACGGCGCGCGGGCTCCCGCATCGGCTTCACATGTCAGGCGGAGACAACGCGCTCGGCGGCCCGGATCTCGCGTTGGGCATCGAGTCCGACACACTCGCAGAGGGCGCGCCGCTCCTCGGCCACGTGCACGGCGAGCCGGTCCTGCTTTCGCGGCAGGGGGCTCTGGTGTTCGCCGTCGGCGCGACGTGCTCCCACTACGGCGGCCCGCTCGCCGACGGGCTGATCGTGGGCGAGACCGTGCGTTGCCCGTGGCACCACGCCTGCTTCTCGCTGCGAACCGGCGAGGCAGTGCGCGCGCCGGCGCTGAACCCGATCCCCTGCTTCGACGTCGACGAACGCGGCGGAAAGCTCTTCGTGCTCGGCAAGCGAGCGGTCGCGCCGAAGGCGCCGAAGCCCGGGCCCCCGTCGGTCGTGATCGTGGGTGCGGGCGCCGCCGGGAACGCCGCGGCCGAGGCGCTGCGACGCGAGGGGTACGAGGGGCCGATCACGATGATCGGAGCCGATCCGTCGGTGCCCTACGATCGGCCCAACCTCTCCAAGGACTACCTCGCCGGCAACGCGCCGGAGGAGTGGATCCCGCTGCGCTCGCCAGAGTTCTACGCCGAGCAACGGATCGACCTGCGCCTCGACGCGCGGGTCGCGCGCATCGATCCGTCGGCGCGGGTGGTCGAGCTCGCGAGCGGCGCCCGCATCCCCTTCGGCGCGCTGTTGCTCGCCACCGGCGCCGAGCCGGTCCGACTCCGCGTGCCCGGCGCCGAGCTCCCTCACGTGCTCTACCTGCGCACGCTGGCCGACAGCCGCGCCATCATCGCTCGCGCGTCGAACGCTCGACGCGCTGTCGTCCTTGGTGCGAGCTTCATCGGCCTCGAGGTCGCCGCGTCGCTGCGGGCACGCGGCCTCGATGTTTCGGTCGTCGCGCCCGACGCGCGCCCGCTCGAACGGATCATGGGGCCGACGATCGGCGACTTCGTTCGATCGCTGCACGAAGAACACGGAGTCGTGTTCCACCTCGGCCAGACGGCGGCGAGCATCGACGAAAGAGTCGTGAGCCTGGCCAACGGGGTCTCGCTCGAAGCCGACCTGGTCGTCGTCGGCATCGGCGTACGTCCGAATGTCGAGCTGGCCGAGAGCGCGGGGCTCTCCCTCGATCGCGGCGTCCTCGTCGACGAGCACCTGCAGACGAGCGTCCCGGGCATCTTCGCCGCCGGCGACATCGCGCGCTGGCCCGACCCACATTCCGGCGAGCGAATCCGCGTCGAGCACTGGGTCGTGGCCGAGCGTCACGGCCAACTCGCCGCCCGGAACATCCTCGGCGGGAAGGTCGTGTGCGATCTGGTGCCGTTCTTCTGGAGTCAGCACTACGACGTGACCATCAGGTACGTCGGTCACGCCGAGCGGTGGGACCAGATCGACGTCTCTGGGGATCTCGCACGGCGCGATGCGACGGTCGTCTTCCGTTTGGGCGAAAGGACCGTCGCGATGGCGACCGTCGGTCGTGATCGCGAGAGCCTCGAGGCGGAGCGCGCGCTCGAAGAGCGAATCATGCGGTAAATCACCGACGGACACCGACGCGGTGACGCGCGCCAGAAGGTGCGGTACGTCGCGCGCATGCTCGATTTCAAGCTCACCGAAGAGCAGGAACAGCTCATCGCCTCCTCCCGTCGCTTCGCCAAGGAGCGCATCATCCCGGTCGCCGCAGAGGCCGACCGCACGTCGGAGTTCCCCGCAGGCCTGTTCGAGGCAGCGTGGGAGACCGGCCTCGTGAACCCGACGGTTCCGCCGGAGTACGGTGGCATGGGCGTCGGCGAGCTCGAGAACACGATGCTCACCGAAGAGCTCGCCTACGGCTGCTCGGGCATCCAGACGAGCATCACCGCGAACACCCTCGCCGCCACGCCGATCATCCTCGGCGGCTCGGACGAGCAGAAGAAGAAGTACCTCGGCATGCTCACGAGCTCGCCGATCCGCGCGGCCTACGCCACGAGCGAGCCGAACGCGGGCAGCGACGTCGCCGGCATGCAGTGCAAGTTCGAGAAGCACGGCGACGACTACGTGCTCAACGGCGCCAAGGCGTGGATCACCAACGCCTCGTTCGCCCAGTGGTTCGTCATCTTCGCGACGAACGACCCTGCGTCCCGACACAAGGGCATCGCGGCGTTCATCGTCGAGCGCGACACCCCCGGCTTCAAGGTCGGAAAACACGAGGACAAGCTCGGCCAGCGCGCCAGCGACACCTGCGGCCTCACGCTCGAGGACGTGAAGGTGCACAAATCGCAGATGCTCGCGCCCGCCGGCGCCGGCTTCAAGCTCGCGATGGAGACCTTCAACCAGACGCGCCCCGACATCGGCGCGTCCGCAGTCGGCGTGATGCGCCGCTGCCTCGACGAGTGCGTCGCCTACGCGAAGGAGCGCAAGACGTTCGGCCAGCCGATCGCGCAGCACCAGGCGATCCAGTTCATGCTCGCCGAGATGGCCATCCGCATCGAGGCGACCCAGCTGCTCGTGCGCAAGGCCGCGTGGTCGCTCGACACCAAGCAGCGTTCGCCGCTCACCTCGTCGTGTGCCAAGGCGTACGGAGCCGACAGCGCGATGGCGACCGCGGTCGACGCGGTGCAGATCTTCGGCGGCAACGGGTACGTCAAGGAATACCCGGTCGAGAAGCTCATGCGCGACGCGAAGATCCTCCAGATCTACGAGGGCACTTCGCAGGTCCAGCGCATCGTGATCGCGCGTCAGGTCCTGGGCGGCTGACCGTCGCCGAACAGCCATCGGCCGCTCGCGCCCAGACGCGGGCGGCCGTTTCTACTCCTTGACGGCGCGCACGCTCGTGCGAGGCTTCTACCGTCGATGAGTGACGACTCCGCCCCGACCCCCGAGAAGTTCCCGAGCGAGCCTGCGCCGCTGCCACTCCCGCTCGACCGCCTGGTCGCGCTCCTGCCCGACGACGGCGAGATCGACGCGCGTTGGGGTGCACGCCGCGAAGGCGAGCGCATTCCCTTCACCAAGCCCCTCGCGATCACCAAGGTCGAGAGGGAGGGCTCGAAGGTCTCCGAGGTGCAGCTCGAGGCCATCTTCGAAGGATGGGCGCTCAACATCTGCCACGGCGGAATGCGCATCATCACCGAGGAGCCGCTCAAGGCGGGCGACACCATCCAGATCGAGGTGAACAGCGCTGGGCGCAACTACCTCGGCACCGCGCGCGTGCAGTGGGTCCGCGAGCAGGCCGACGGCGTGGTCGCCGGCCTGCAGTTCAACAAAGACGACTGACCTCGCGTCAGAACTTCAGCTCGTTGCTCGGCTCGAGGTACTGGAAGGTGATGGCGCCCTCCCTGACCTCGACTGCGCGGCGGGCGAACTGAACCACCGACCCGTCGGCAGCGATCCCCGTCGCGATGAGACCCAGCTTGCGGTCCGACGGCACGTCGATCATCGCGAAGAGCGAGGAGCGCGACGTGTACGTGCGGGCGACATCCGGCAGCTCGGTGTCGCCGAGGTAGACGAGGCACAGGCCCTGCCCACACTTGCCGAAGGTGAGCTCCTTGCCCGCCGGATCGTCGGTGTAATCCTTGAGCGTGATCTTCGCGTACGCCACGAATCGGCGATCACAATCGGCGACGCGCGAGGACACGATGCCGGTCTTGGGCTTCATCGTGTAGCCCTTCTCACCGGTGATCGCGAACGCGAGGAACTCTTGCTGGGCGCGCGTGATGCCCTGCCAGCGCGGCACGGTCACGGGAGGTACCGGGTAGTGGAGATCGTCGAGGGCCCAGAAGTCGGAGAGCAGCTCGTTGGCACGTACGTGGTAGCCGACGCGCAGGCCGAACGGCACCTTCACCCGGACCATGCCCTTGTCGTCCGAGACGAGGCCGACGACGTCGGGCGTCCCGCTCAACGTGTTCGAATAGAAGACGTCGACGGTTTGCTTCGGGAGCTTCTCGGTGCCACCGCTGCCGAACGCGATGAGCTCGATGTCTTTGTCGACCAACGTACCTGGCGGCACGGAGGCGTCGCTCGATGAGGCGTCGCTCGCGGTCTCGGAAGCTCCGGCGTCGGTAGAGGCCGCTCCGGTGTCGCCCGTCTCTTCGACGCTCGCGTCGTCGCCGGCATCGGCAACCGCCGTCTCGGCCACGGCCGTGTCCGCCCCCGCGGCATCGGGGAGGAGCGGCCCGGCGTCAGGGCGAGGTTTGCCGTTGCACGTGAGGTTGGCGGGTTGCTCGACACCGTCGATGAGCACGGCGAGGGGCGGCGTCGACGCGGTCACTTCCTGGTTGGTGTCGGGGATGTGCACATCGGCTGTGCCCTCTGCCGGCGGACGGTCGTGCGTGCAGGCAGAACCGCCTACGACGACGGCCGCAAGGAGGGCGCCCGAAATGACAGCTGCGGTGGAGGCGGCGAGAGCGACGCGGCGAGGATGCACGAGTCAAGACTCCTTCGAAGAAAGCGTGGACATTTGCTCGCGCCAAGGACGCGGCCCCTCCCAATGTCCGACGGCCTCGGGCTAGCACCAAAGTGACCAACGTCAATGAAGACACTACGCCAGGACGAGGCCGTTGGCGTAGAAATCACCTACCCACGTCTCGCTCGGCGGCTGCGTGGAGTCGGGGTGCTCACTTCGGGCTGAGCGCGCGGAAGTTCACGGCTGTGGCAGTGATCTCGAGATCGACTTCCGCGAACTTGCGGAGCTCGGTGCTGCCACCGTAGAGCCCCTTGGCGATGGCCTTGAGCCTCTTGCCGCCGGCTTTCGTCTCCGGAACGTTGATCGCCGCGACGAGCCCGGAACGCGACGTCCAGTAGCGGCCGGTCGACGGGAGATCGTTGTCCGTGAGGTAGTGGACCGGTTTGAGATCGGCATCGCCCGGTCCGGTCGGCAGCGGCGTGCCGGTCGCGGCGTCGACGATCTCGACCACGGCGTTGGAAACCTGGTTGCCCGCACAGTCGTGCACGCGCGCCGAATAGATGCCGGTGTTGGGCGCGGTGAGAAAGCCCGTCTTGCCGGTGATCGCGAGCGCGAACTGGTCGTACTTCGACTTCGTGATCGCCGTCATCTCGTAGGTGCCGGTGAGCGACTTCGCCGTCACCGCGTCGCTGTCGAAATAGACGAACGTGCGGAGCGCGCTGTTCGGGTTGACGCGATAGGTGAAGCGCTGACCGAAGGGCACCTTGAGCGTGACCAGACCCTTGCTGTCGGTCTTGCCCTTGGTCTCGGGATCGCCGCCGAGGAGCGTGTTCTTGTAGAAGAGGTCGACGTCGGCATCGACGACGATGTCGGAGCCACCGCCTCCGAACTCGACGATCTTGAACGACTGATCGACCAGATCCCCGGGCTTGGGTGCGGTGCCGCCGTCAGTGCCGGCCTCGTCGCCGCCGCCCACGTCTGCGGTGCCCGCGTCGCCCGTCTTGCCCATGCACGAGAGATCGGCGTCGACGTCGACCTTCGCGGCGTTGAGGACCTTGAGGGGCTCGGTCGGCAGCTTCGGCCCCGAGTCGGCGCCGGTGTCCTTGCCGGCGTCGGTGCCGGCGTCGGTCGTCGCAGGCGTGTCGTCGTCGCTGCCGCCGCACGCCTGGAGGGCGAGCGCCGAAACGGCAACGCTGAGACCAGAGAGCGCGAAGAAGCGGAGCATGCGAAGCGACGTCAAGGTTTCCTCCCAATTCACCCGAAGCGAGTCCAGCGAGGGTACCACCGCTGGAGAGTCCTATGGGCGCGCGATCGGCGTCTTGGTCTTCTGGAGAAGGTCCCGCAGCGGCTCGACGATCTCGGCCTCCACCTTCGGGCCGATGGAGTTGGTCTCCTCGTAGTGATCGCCCGCGGCCTCCTCGTAATACGGGTCCACCGGGTCGAGCTCGTAGTTCCAAGACGGCACGATGTACCCGATCTCGTCGTTCGCCATGCCGAGCGTCCAGTGGAACTTTGCAGCTGGGTCGGCGAACGAGAGCAGGTGACCGCCGCTCGGCGCCTTGTCGAGCTTGGGCGGGTTCTTGTTGCCGGGCGCGACGCGCGTGTACGGAGCCGGCGTGAGCTCGGGTGTCATGCCCACGACGAGCTCGGGGTGGATCTCGCCGGGGATGGTGAGGATCTGCGCCGGCCCGATGTCGAGCACGCCGACCTCGGTGAGGATGTCGGGTTGGTTCTCGGCGTTGATCGGGAGCGCGGTGTCGTAGTGGTACGCCGTGCGATCGAAGAGGCGCGAGGCGATCGCCACGTGGTAGCCGCGGTTCTCGACGGCGCCGTACACCTTGCGAATGCGTGCCCCGAGGCGCACCGTCTCGAAGCTCGCCGCCCCCTGCCCTGCGTCGAGCGAGGTGAGCGCGTAGTAGGCGTAGTTGACGCCGATGGCCTTCGCGCGCGCGAGCCCGATGGAGGGGTCGGCGTCGCTCGACTCCGGGTACGCCTTGCCGGTGGCGTCGGCGACCTCGACTTGCCCCGGCCCGATCTGACCGCCGCACGCGCCCTGGAAGAACAACGCCACGCCGCCGAGGCCCGCCTTCTTCATCGGGCCGACGTCGATGCCCTTCTCGACGCTCTCGCGAAGCGTCGAGTTGAAGTCGCTCGAGAGCATGGTGTTCTCCGAGCCCGCGAACTCCGGGTGTGAGCCGAAGTTCACCACCGTGGCGACGGTGCCCTTGTCGCCCCCGGCGCGGGTCAGGCGCATCGTGTTCATCGTCAGGTCGATGATCACCGGATCGCGTCCATCGCTGACGAAGGCCTTCACGCCCTTCCCGAGCGGGTCCGAATCCTTCAGGTGACCGTCGACCTTGATCGCGCCGAACGTCGCGTTCACCCGCTCGGCGCTCGCGAGCGCGCTCTTGATCGCCTTGACGGTCTGGTTGCGAATGAGCTCGTTGTACTTCTTGTCGAGGCCCGAGGTCGCGTCGTCGACGCCCCAGATGCCCATGGTGTCGCGGGTCTCGTGCACGTGCGTCGCGCCGACGAGCACGTACGACAGATCGACGCCCTCGGCCTTCAGCTGCTCGCGGGTGCGGACGACCTCTTCGTACATCCAGCCGATGCAGTCCACCGACACCATCGCGATCTTGGTGTTGCCCTGCTTCAGGACGAGCGCGCGGACGTAGGTGTCATCGCTCACGCCTGCGGCGGCGCGACCGGTGCCGAAGCCCGCGATCCACGTGGCGTCGAACACGCCGTTGCCGTTGGTGTCCTCGAACTTGTCGCCGCCGGTCGCGCGGTACTCCCACGGCTTGCCCTTCGCGCTGAAGGTCAGCTTCTCGGTGATCGCAGGCGTGATCTTCTCGACCGCCACGCCGGCGAACAGATTCGCGTCGTCGCTCGGGGCGCACGCGGGATCGCCCGGGCACACGAGATCGGGCGGGAGCTCCGCGTTCTTCGGGTGGCCGACCAACGAGCGCGGCGGCGGGCCGGAGACTTGCGGATCTTCCGATTTGCTCCCACAGGCGACCGAGAGCAGCGGGAGCAGCGCGGCGAGCAGGCGAGACGAACGCATCGGGTGATCCAAGTATCAACGCTGCGCGGGCGACGCTATGGGGCAGGCCGTGAGCGCTCGGACCTGGTGGCGCACCGCGTTGATCGCCCTCGGCCTGGGTCTCGGCGCAGGATCGGCCTCGGCGCACCTCGCGCCGCCGACGATGCGGGCCGATCGCACGCTCACCGTCTCGCTCGGCGAACGAACCACGCTCCTCTACGCGCTGCGGCTGTCCGCCCCCGAGCTCGCGCGCGTCCGAGCCTCCGCCGACAAGAACCATGACGGCACGCTCAGCGCCGAGGAGGCCACGCAGCTCCTCGGCACGTGGACGGCCGCGGTGCGCGCCAACGTGTCCCTCGCCTCGGGACGCGGACGGGTCGGGTTCACTTTTCCCCTCGACGTGAAGTCGTTCGAGATCGGCCGCGAAGCCACGGGCCTCGAGGGGCCGACCGAGCCTCCCGCAGCAGAGATGGCGCCGGGCGCGCGCGTGGCGTGGACCTTCGATTTGCGCCTCGCCGGCGGAGACGACCGGCTCACGCTGGTGGACGCCACGAGCCTCCTGCCGATCGATCACTCCGAGGTCTTCGTGCGCGACTCCGCGTCGCGACGCCTCACGGGGCTCGGCGTCGATCCGGCAAAGCTCGGCGTCGCGTCGCAGCTCTCGTGGGTCGACGCGGCGACGACCGACAAGACGCGCACCATCCACCTCACGTGGACGCCACCGCCGGAACGCCCCTGGTGGATGGTCCCGCTGGTCATCGCCATCGGCCTCGCCATCGCCGGAGCGACCTTGTGGTCCGTGCGCCGCTGAATCAGCGTTTGCGGTCGTCGATCATGCTGTCGGTCACTTGGATGGCCGAATCGGACGCGACCTTCCCGGGCGCCACCGCGTCGATGAAGGAGAGCCCTTCTTCGACCGCGTCGCGTGGGGCCTCGTCGAACCGCACGTCGACGGGGTGAACCTCCGGGAGCAGCTCCGCGGGGGGCGGCTCGGAGGGCGGTTCCGCGACGACCGTCACCCGCGCCGTCGACACCGCCCCTTGCATGGTGATGGCATTGGGCCAGCGTCGATCGCGCTCGAACGCGAGCGCGCGGTCGACGAGCGCGACGAGCGCGGGGTGCGCGGCCGGCATCGCGACGGCGAGCGAGCGCACGGGGATCGAGGCGGCGGCGATCATTCGATCCATCGCCGTGGGGCCCTCGTGGACGTGCTCTCCCGTCAGAATGGTGAACAACGTCGCGCCGACTGCGAACAAGTCGGTGCGCGCGTCGATCGCGTCGGTCTTCCCGCGGGCCTGCTCGGGCGCCATGTAGTTCGCGGTGCCCATCACGACGCCTTCGCGCGTCTGGCGCTCTTGGAACCCGCTCGCCTCGCGTACGCGGGCGAGCCCGAAATCGAGCACCTTCACCTTGCGATCGCGACCGAGGAAGATGTTGCCGGGCTTGATGTCACGGTGAACGATCCCCTTGCCGTGTGCCGCGGCGAGCACGTCGAGCACGCCGTCGGCGATGCGCAACGCCTCGCGCACGGGGACCCGACGATCGCGTTTGAGGCGGCCGTCGAGCGACTCGCCCTCGAGCAGCTCCATGACGAGGAACACCGAGCCGTCCTCGGCTTCGTCGTCGTCGACGATTTGCACGGCGCCCGGGTGGCCGACCTTGTTCGCGACGTAGCCCTCGCGAAGGAAGCGGGAGCGAACGTCCTCCTGCCGCGAGAGCGCGGTGTGCAGGAGCTTGATCGCGACGCGGCTCCCGTTGCGGTGCGTCGCAGCGAAGACGGCGGCCATGCCGCCCGTGTCGAGCAAACGTTCGAGCCGCCACTTGCCACGCAGCACTGAGCCCACGCGCGACAGCGCCTGCTCACGGGAACGATCTTCACTCACGCGCTGAACCTCGAGGGAAGCGTCGCTGATGACACCGCGATGTCAAGCGCTGGCATTGCGTGTGCTCCGAGGGACGGCCGGACCGGCCCGCCATGTTCGCGCCGACGACGAGCGACTGCTCCGGGCGTGTTCAATCGAGCCAAAGCGGGATGAGGAGGACGGGGATGAATCCGAGGAACGGCACACACAGCGGTGGGAACGGCGGTTCGGTGCGCGAGAGGCGCGAGCGCGCCGAGGAGCCGGGACGGGGGCCGGGTTCTCGCGGCGAGCTGTCGATGCGCGAGGGGCCGTTCGGACGGGCACGCGAGCGCGAGAACTACGGCCCGCGCCCTCGCGGCGAGGAGCCGCGGGTCCGCGTGCGTGCACGTCGCTGGCGTGGCGGGGGAATGACCGCCCGCGACGTCATGACCCGCAGCCCGAGGACCGCGCGGCCGAGCGACTCGGTCCAGCAGATCTCGCAAATCATGATCGACGAGGACTGTGGCATCGTCCCCATCACCGATCAGGACGGACGCTTGCTCGGCGTCGTCACCGATCGCGACATCGTGTGTCGCCTCGTCGCACGCGGGATCGACATGAAGGAAGCGCGGGCGCGTGACGTGATGACCGACGAAGTCGAGTGCGTCACCGAGCACGAGGACTTGCACTCGGTGCTGCGTCTGATGAGCGAACACCAGGTTCGACGCATCCCGGTGGTCGCGCGCGGCGACCGGCTCATGGGGATCATCTCGATGGCCGACCTCGCCCGCGAGGCCGACGTCGACGCGGACCTGCAAGAGACCTTCGACGAGATCTCGTCGGCGCGTCGCTTCTGGAGCCGGATGCGCTGAATCACCGCTCTAGGGCGGGCACTCGGTCGCTGCGGCGTCGCAGGCGGGTTCCGCGTCAGCTGACGCGGGAGCGCGCGGACCGCCTCCGACACCCCCCGGTTCGGCGGCGTCCGTGCGATCCGCTTTCGCGCGCTCCTTGGCCTTCTCGCCGAGCTCCTCGGTCTTCTCGCCGAGCTCCTTGATGCCTTCACCGACCTTCTCCACGGCTTGGCCGGTCTTCTCCTTGGCCTTGTCCTCGTGGAGGATGATCTTGCCCTCGCGGCGCTCACAGCCGACCGCTACGAGGCTCACGATCGCGAACGCGACCCCGAGCGTTCCAGAGAGAACCTGCAGCTTCATGCTTGCGCGGGATCGCGAGCCCCGTGCCAGCTCGACCCGTGCACACCGTGGCCGAGCAGCCTCCGCCTCGATCAGCCGACGATGAAGTTGAGGATCCGGCCGGGCACGTAGACCAGCTTCTTCTCGGTCTTGCCCTGGGTGTGCGTGAGGAGGGCCTCGTCGTTGGCAACGGCGGCGCGCGCGTCGGCCTCGGTCGCGTCACGGCGCAGCTTCACGCGACTGCGGACCTTGCCGTTCACTTGCACGGCGATTTCGACCTCGTCGTCGACCGTGAGCGCGAGATCGAACGAAGGCCAAGGCGCGTAGGCGAGCGAGTCCTTCTCGCCGAAGCGCTCCCACAGCTCCTCGCCGAGATGCGGGGCGAACGGCGCGAGGATGAGCGTGAACGCCTTGGCGGCCGCGACCGGCACCGAATCGAGCTCGGCGAGGCGGTTCACCAGGATCATCATGGCGCTGATGGCGGTGTTGAACCGGAGCGCGTCGATGTCCTCGCCGACCTTCTTGATGGTCTTGTGGAGGAGCCGGTTCGACTCGTCGTCGAGCGCTGCCGTGCCGTTCGCCTCGGCCAGCGTGTTCCACACCCGGTCGAGGAACCGGCGCACGCCGACGACGCCGTTGGTCTGCCAGGGCTTGGTCGCCTCGAGCGGGCCCATGAACATCTCGTAGACACGCAGGCTGTCGGCGCCCTGCTCGCGGACGATGTCGTCGGGGTTGACGACGTTGCCGCGTGACTTCGACATCTTGAAGGCGACCGACCCGATGCGGATCGAGGGATCGTCCTTGCGGAGCCAGTGGCCGCCCTTCTTCTCGAACTCGCCTGCGTTGGCGCGCGTCGCGAACTCGTCGTCCGTGAAGGTGTCGGCCTCGAGCGCCTCGTCGGTCTCGCGCAGCTTGTAGACGCCGATGTCGCTCTGGTACGCGCGCTCGTAGCTCACGAGCCTGCCGCTCGCATCACGGAGCTGAACGTAGACCGCCTCACCGAGGATCATCCCCTGGTGAACGAGCTTGTGGAACGGCTCGGCGTGCTTCACGACGCCGGCGTCGTAGAGCACCTTGTGCCAGAAGCGCGCGTAGAGCAGGTGCAAGACCGCGTGCTCCGCTCCGCCGACGTACAGATCGACGGGCATCCACGCGTCGTACGCGTCGTTCGAGAAGATCTCCTGCTCGTTCTTCGGATCGAGGAAGCGGAGGTAGTACCAGCACGACCCCGCCCACTGCGGCATGGTGTTGGTCTCGCGGGCGTACCACTTCCCGTCCTTCTGGAAGAACCTCCAGTCGAGGACGCGCGCGAGGACACCGGCCGGGTCTCCGGCGCTGAAGTCCTCGAGGTCGGGCAGCCGCAGCGGAAGCTCCGATTCCTCGACAGCGATCGGCTGGTCGTAGCGGATCTTGCCGCTCTTCGGATCGCCATCGGCAGAGACCTCGACGGGGAAGTAGATCGGGATCGGCTCGCCCCAGTAGCGCTGCCGCGAGAACACCCAGTCGCGAAGCTTGTACTGGACCTTGCGCACGCCGAGCTTCTCGCGCTCGAGGTGGTCGATCATCGCGGCCTTGGCCTCGGGGGTCTTCTTCCCGTCGATCAACGACGAACGAACGGCGACGCCGTCGTCGGTGAAGGCCTCCTTCCAGCCGTTGGCGTCCTCGAGCGAGCCGTCTTTGGAGACGACCTGCACGATCGGAAGGCCGAACTGCTTGGCGAACTCGAAGTCGCGCTCGTCGTGCGCGGGCACGCTCATGATCGCGCCGGTTCCATAACCACCCAATACGAAGTCGGCGATCCAGATCGGGACCTCGGCGCCGCTGAGGGGATGGATGGCGTAGCTGCCGGTGAACACCCCGGTCTTCTTCTTGGCGAGCGCCGTGCGATCCATGTCGCTCTTGCTCGCGACCTCTTTGCGATACGCGAGCACTTCGTCGCGCTGCGCGGGGGTCGCGAGCGACTCGACGAGCGCGTGCTCGGGCGCGAGCACCATGTACGTCGCACCAAAGAGCGTGTCGGGACGGGTCGTGAAGATGCGGAGCTTCTCGGGGCGGTTCTTGATGCCGAAGTCGACCTCGGCGCCCTCGCTCCTGCCGATCCAGTCGACCTGTTTCTTCCTCGTCTCGGGCCAATCGAGGCCTTCGAGCTCGCTCGCGAGGCGGTCGGCGTAGGCGGTGATCTTCAGCGTCCACTGCCGGAGCGGCGTGCGGACGACCGGGTGCCCGCCGACCTCGCTCTTGCCGTCGACCACCTCTTCGTTCGCGAGCGTGGTGCCGAGGGCGGGGCACCAATTGACCGGGATCTCGGCCTGGTAGGCCAGGCCCCGCTGGAAGAGCTTGAGGAAGATCCACTGGGTCCAACGGACGTACTCGACGTCCGTCGTCGCGAGCTCGCGCGACCAGTCGTACGAGAAGCCGAGCGACTTGAGCTGCCGCTTGAAGGTCTCGATGTTCTGCCCGGTGGTGACCGCCGGGTGGGTGCCGGTCTTGATCGCGTACTGCTCGGCGGGCAGGCCGAACGAGTCCCAGCCCATCGGGTGGAGGACGTCGACCCCGAGCATGCGCTTGCGACGCGCGACGATGTCGCTCGCGGTGTAGCCCTCGGGGTGACCGACGTGGAGGCCGGACCCCGACGGGTAGGGAAACATGTCGAGCACGTAGTACTTGGGCCGGCCCGGGTGCCGTTTGGCCTCGAAGGTGCGCTGCTCGTCCCACCGAGCCTGCCACTTCGGCTCGATCGTCGCGGGGTCGTACTTCGGTCGTTCGGTCGACATGTCGCGACGGTCCTAGCATCGGGGCGCGCACGCGAAAACCAGTCTCGATTGCATCCGCGCGAAGGCAGGGGCACATGCTCCGGGCGATGCGCGAACTGATCGAGAAGGCAAACGTCCTCCACGAGGCCCTTCCCTACATCCGCCGGTTCCACGGGAAGACCTTCGTCATCAAGTACGGCGGTCACGCGATGATCGAGCCGCACCTGCGCGACGGCTTCGCGCGCGACGTCGCCCTGCTGAAGTACGTCGGGATCAACCCGGTGGTCGTCCACGGCGGCGGTCCGCAGATCGACCAGATGCTCGCCGCGATGGGCGTGGTCAGCGAGCGCATCGATGGTCTGCGGGTCACCGACGACCGGACGATGGAGGTCGTCGAGATGGTGCTGGGCGGCAAGCTCAACCAGGAGATCGTCTCGCTCGTCTGTCAGCACGGCGGTCGCGCGGTCGGCCTCTCCGGCAAGGACGATGGGTTCATGCGCGGCACCAAGGTTCTGCAGATGAGGACCAAGAAGGGCGCGCTGGTCGACCCGGGCCGGGTCGGCGAGATCACCCGGGTCGAGACGGCCATCCTCGCCCAGCTGATGAGCGGCGGCTTCATCCCGGTCATCGCGCCCATCGCCGTCGACGAGAAGGGCGCCTCGCTCAACGTCAATGCCGACACGGTCGCGGGCGCCGTCGCCGCGGCGCTCTCGGCCGAGAAGCTCGTGCTCATGACCGACATCGAGGGCGTGAAGGACCGGGAAAGGAAGCTCATCCCTCATCTCACCGCCGCCGACATCGCCCGCCTCAAGAGCGAGGGCGTCATCGAGGGCGGCATGATCCCGAAGGTCCAGTGCGGCCTCGACGCGGTGCAGGCTGGCGTGGGCAAGGCGCACATCATCGACGGACGGGTGGAGCACGCGGTGCTGCTCGAGATCTTCACCGACCTCGGCATCGGCACGGAAATCGTCGCGGCATGACCGCGCGACCGAGCGCCGAACGACTCGACGCCATCGCCCGCGACCACCTGCGGGGGCTTGGCGAGCGTGCGCGGAAAGCCTGCGCTTCACCCCCGATCCAGCGAGCGCTCGACACGGCGCGTGCCCTTCCCGAGGGCATGCGCGCGCCGATGATCGCCTGGAATCTCGCCGCCCTCCGGGAGCCCGCCGCCGATCTCGCCCGGCTGTTCGCCGCCGGCGATTCCCTCACCGACGAGGAGGCCCGCGCTGCACTCTCTCAGGAGCTGTGCGACGGGTTGCTCTCCGCCGGGGTGCTCTCGCGCCGCGACGGGCGCGTGCACGCGGAGATCCGGCTCTCTCTCGGGCCGGGCCACGTGGCCATCCTCGAGGATCGCCCCGCCTTCGGTGCCGTGCAGCTCGCGCGGGCCGCCGTGACTCGGAAGCTCGGTCGCGCGCTGGCCTTCGGCGGAGACCCGACGGCCTTCCTCCTCGCAGAGCTGGCGGACGAGGTAGTTGCGTTCGATCCACGGCCGCGCGTGGCCGCACTCGTGCGAGCCAACGCTGGACTCGCAGGAGTGAGCCTCGCGAGCCCCGAAAGACTCGAGGAGCACGATCGCTTCGACCTGGTCACCGTCGATCTGCGTTTCGACGACCCCGTCGAGCGTGTGCCGTTGTCGCGCGCGGTTTCCTCCCTCGCCCCTGGCGGCATGTTGTGCGCGGTGATCGAGACCTTCGACCGCGGGCTGCTCGAGGCACTCTCGCCTCCGGACGCGAGCCAGGTGCTTGCGGTCGGCATCCCCAGCCAGACCATCGACGAGGCCTGCGCGCAGGGTGCCGCCACCCGTCACCCGGAGCTCGGCGAGACATACGAGCACGACTTCGACTCGTCGCTCGCCACCTGGACAGCGCGCCACGTTTCCGAGCTCACTCGTGGCGCTCTGGTCGTCGTGCGTGCCGAGCCAGCATGGAAGGTGCCGCGATCGCTCGACAGGGACGAGCTCGCGCGGTTCCCATTTCGTGCCGCGTTCCGTGCGCGGGTGCTCGCCTCGCACGACGACGCGACGCTTCTCGCTGCGAGCCTCTCGATCGCCGCCGGCACGCGCGGGCGCGAGGTCGACGGCGGCTTCGCGCTGCGCCCTCCGTTCGAAGAGAACGCGACGATCCTCGGGGGCGTGAGCGCCGAGCTGATCGACCGCGTGCACGCGGCCCCAACGGTGCGCGAGGCAGTCGAAGGCCTCGCCAGCGCCGCGGGCAGGCCCGTCGACGAAGCGATCGCCATGCTCCTGCCCATCGTGCGCGAGGCGCTGTCCACCGGCCTCCTCGAGGTGGCGTCATCATGATCGGTCTCGTCGACTCCGCCGCGCTCGCGCGCATCCCGCTCGAGATCTTCGAGAAGCTCGGTACGCGCTTCGTCGAGCTGCAACTCGCCGCGGCTCGCGACGAGATCTTGCTGGTCGGGCGCGGGGTCCCGATCGAGCAGCGCGCCCCGCTTCGCCGCCGAAGGCTGCGCGCGCGCAGCGACGACGCCGCCGTGCTGCTCCGGCTGTTCTGCTTCGACGACGCAGTGCCCGCCGACGATATCGCCCGCGTGCTCGGCGCCGTGGTCACGGGCGCCCTGCTCGGCGCCGGCGTGCTCGTGCGCCATCCGACCCGGGGCGTGATCGCCCTGCTCACGCTGACGCCGCTCGATCACATCCTCGTGCTGGGCGATCGGCTCGCGCATGCGGGCGAGGCGGTGATGGGCGTGGGCGCCACCACCATCGCGCTGTGCCGTGCATCGGTCCCCACCGCTCCGCTGGACCAAGCGCTCGACATGGGCTGCGGTGCGGGCGCGTGCGCGCTGTACCTCGCGAAACACGTCCGCCGCTCGATCGGGGTCGACATCAACCCCCGGGCAGCGATCCTCGGCCGCATCAACGCGGCGCTCAACCGGATCGACAACGTCGAGTTCCGGGTGGGCGATCTGTTCGCGCCGGTCGCCGACGAGCGTTTCGACCTGGTGGTGTCGCAGCCGCCGTTCGTGGCTCGGCCCGAAGGCGCGACCGAGGCCACGTACATGTTCGGCGGCACGCGCGGCGACGAGCTCGCGGTGCGCCTGCTCCGCGAGCTCCCGCCGCTCCTCGCGGAGCACGGGCGGGCAGTGGTGGTGATGGAGTGGCCACGGTTCGACGACCAGCCGGTGACCGCGCTCGCCCGCGCCGCCCTCGATCGGCCCGACCTGTCGGTCCTCTCGCTCGAGGTGCGCGACGCGTCCGCCGACGAAATCGCCGCGTCGTACGCGTCCGCCGAGCACCCGACCCTCGACGAGTCCTACGCGGCGAGTGCCCGCCGCTTCCGCGAACACCTCGCGCGCCTCGGCGTGCGCGCCGTCACCCAGACGCTGATCGTCGTCGGCGACGGCGGCTTCACCGCGCGCGTACCGCTATCCTCCCCTCGGATCACGCATCTGAGCGGGGCGCGCATAGAGGCGCGCGTCGCGGCGGAGCGTCTGCTGGTCGGCGATCGGCGCGCGTTCCTCCGCGCGCGGTTGAGGCTCGCTCCAGGCATCCAGATCGATCGCGTGTGGGGAGCCAAGGGCGCGCCGGCGCGATTCACCATCGACCACCCATCCGATCCCCTCGTCGCGACCACCGACCTCAACGCGCCGACGCACGAGTTGCTTCGCGAGATCGATCGAGCGGACGACGTCGGCACCGCCATCGCGTGGGTCGCCGCGCGTCATCGCCTCCCGAAGGACAAGACCCTGTCGACGCTGGTCCCGATCGCGGAGAACGCGCTGCGGCAAGGCGTGCTGGTCCCCGTCTGAGCCTCACGCGTAAGGACCTACGCAGCTGCGTCACGAATTACGCGTGATAACGGTCATTTCGCCGGGGGCGTTCCAGAATGATGCTCCCGCGCGATGTTTCCCCATCGCGTCGTGGTCACCGGCGTCGGCCTCGTCACCGCGCTCGGAATCGACGCCAAGAGCACGTGGGCAGCCCTTTGTGCCGGAAAGTCCGGGGTACGCCCGGTCTCGTTCGATGCGACCGGGGACAAGGTCTCCGTCGCCGCCGAGTTGCCACCCGAGCTGGTCGACACCCTCGGGGCCCGGCTCCCTCCCGACGTCCGCCAACGGAGCGCGCGCTTCGTCCACTTTGCCGCCGCTGCCGCGAACGAGGCCCTGAACCAGGCCGGGCGCCCGCACGAGCAGGCGCGTGAGCGGTTCGGGATCATCGCCGGCGTCGGCATCGGCGTTCCCCATCCGTCCGAAGGCTACGACGTCGGCCCGACCTCGATCATCAAGGTGATGCCCAACGCGGCGCCCGCGTGGATCACCATCCTCGAGGGGCTCCGAGGCCCGAGCCTCGCGGTCAGCACGGCATGCGCGTCCGGCGCACATGCGATCGGCGTCGCGTTCGATCAGGTCCGCCTCGGGCGCGCGACCGGCATGGTCGCTGGCGGCGTCGACACGGTGATCACGCGCGACGTGCTCCGCGCCTATTCGTGGATGCGCGCGCTGAACACGGCGCGCGACGAAGCGCCCGAGACCATGTCCCGGCCGTTCGATGCGACCCGACGCGGCTTCGTGTTGGGCGAAGGCGCCGGGTTCCTCGTGCTCGAGGAGCGCGAGCACGCACTGTCGCGCGGCGTCCCGATCCTCGCCGAGCTCCGCGGGTTCGGTGCCGCGTCCGATGCGCACAACATCGTCGCCGTCGCCCCCGAGGGCGAGGGCATGGCGCGGGCGATGCGCGCGGCGATCGAGGACGCCCATCTGCCTGCCGATGCCATCGGCTACATCAGCGCGCACGGCACCAGCACGAAGATGAACGACAAGGAGGAGACGACCGCGATCCGTCGCGTGTTCGGTCCTCACGCCGATCGCCTGATGGTGTCCTCGCAGAAGTCGATGCTCGGCCACTGCATGGGCGGCGCCGGAGCGGTCGAGGCGGTGGTCACGGTGCTCACGCTCGCGAATCAGATGGCGACGCCGACCATCAACCTGCGCACACCCGATCCGGAGTGCGATCTGGACTACGTGCCGAACGTGGCGCGCGCCGCGCGAATCCAGGCGGCGATGAGCAACTCGTTCGGCTTCGGTGGACACGACAGCGCGATCGTCTTCGCGCATCCGGAGGTCTCTTGAGCTCGCTGCTCGTCGACGAATCCCACCCGCTGCCCCGCGCCCGCACGCTGCCCGAGGCGCTCGAGCTCGCCGCCGCGTCGGGCGCCCACCTCTGGACCGCCGACAAGGACGGCCCGCCGATCGAGTTGCCGCTGAAGGTCCTCCTCGATCGCGCCGCGCACGTCGCCCAGCACCTGCTCTCGCACGGACTGCCGGTCGGGGGGCGCGTCGTGGTCATGCTTCCCACGGGCGAAGACTGGCTCGCCGCGTTCTTCGGCACCTTGCTCGCGGGCGGTGTCGCGGTTCCCGTCGGACCGAACCTCTCGTTCGGCGGCATGGATCGCTACGCCGAGACGGTACGGGCGATCCTCGACGACGCCGGCGCACGGTTCTTGGTGGGCAGCAAGGCGATCGAGCCGTGGGTTCCCGCCCTCGGCGCAGTGGACTTCGTGCGCGTCGACGCGCTCGAGGGGTCACCCACGCCACGCGCCCTGCCCTCGACCTCGCCCAACGACGCCGCGATCATCCAGTACACGAGCGGCACGACCGGCAAGCCCAAGGGCGTCGTGCTCTCGCACCGCGCGCTCCTCGCGAACGCGTGGATGATCGGCGAGCGCTCGGGCATGTCGACCAAGGACGTCGGCGTCTCCTGGCTCCCCCTGTTCCACGACATGGGCCTCGTCGGAGCGCTGCTGACCGCGCTCAGCTGGCACTACCCGCTGCTCTTGATGCCGGTCGAGTCGTTCCTCCTCCAGCCGCGACGTTGGCTGCAGTGGATCAGCCGTCAGCGCGCGACCATGTCCGTCGCTCCGAACTTCGCCTATCAGCTCGTGATCGACCGCGTCGCAGAGCGACACCTCGACGGCCTCGACTTCTCTTCGTGGCGACACGCGTTCAACGGCGCCGAAGCCGTACGCCCCACCACGCTCCGCGGCTTCGAGAAGCGCTTCGGCCCCCTCGGCTTCGACGCCGCGGCGTTCCAACCGGTCTACGGCATGGCCGAGAACGCGCTCGCCGCGACGTTCCCCAAGCGCGGCACCCGGTGGTTCTCGCAGCCGAAGAACGGCATCGAGCTCGTGTCGGTCGGAACGCCGCTCTCGGGCGTGAGCGTCTCGGTCGTCGACGATCATCGCCGTGTCGTCCCGACCGGTACCACCGGCCACATCCTGATCAAGAGCCCGTCGCTGATGGACGGCTACTTCCAGAACGAAGAGGCGACGCGCGCGGTGCTCGAAGACGGTTGGCTCAAGACCGGCGATCTCGGGCACGTGCAGGGCGGCGAGCTCTACGTCACCGGTCGCGCCAAGGAGCTGATCATCAAGCGTGGGCGCAACTACCCGCCGGACGACTTCGAGCGCATCGCGATCGACACCGGCGCCGGACGCGTGCTCCGCGCCGCGGCGTTCGGGGCGCCCAACGAGCGCGCCGGAACCGAGGACCTCGTCGTCGTCATCGAGACGCGCGCGATGACCACCCACGAGCGCGACCTGCTCTCGCGCGAGGTCGCTGGCGCGATCAACGGCGAGCTCGGCATCGGCCCCGATGTCACCGTGGTCGTGCCTCCCCACACCATCGAGCGCACCACCAGCGGCAAGCTCCGTCGGGCCGCGCTGCGCACGCGCTACCTCGAGCAGGGCCTTCCCCAGCACGAGACTCGTGTCGAGGCGACCCCATGAAGTGTGTCGTGATCGGCGGCAACGGCTTCGTGGGGATGAACCTCCTCCGCAAGCTCGTGGCCGAGGGTCACGACGTCATCGGCACCCGGAAGGTCCACGCGAACACGCTGTTCGCTCGGAAGCTCGGCGCGCCGCTGGTCCGCGCCGAGCTCGATGACGAGAGCTCGCTCTTCGAGGCGATGCGGGGTCGGGAGGTTGCGTTCATGTGCGCGGGGCACTACCCGCGCTACTCGCTCGACGTCGACGGCGAGCTCGAGATCGCGCGAGCCCGAATCCGCCGCACGCTCTCGGCCGCGCGCCGCGCCGGGGTGTCGCGCCTCGTCCTGACGAGCTCGATCGCGACGGTGGGTCCCCCCGAAACAGGCGAGCGCTCCACCGAAGACGACCCCTTCGACCCTCGAGCGCTCGAATGCGTCTATCACCGGGTGAAGCTCGCGATCGAAGAAGAGGCGCTCGACTCGGGTCTCGACGTGGTGATCCTCCTCCCGACGGCGATCCTCGGCGAGCTCGACGTCAAGGCAGGCACCGGCTTCCTCGTCGTCGCGCTCGGCAACGGGATGTTGCCGTTCTTCGTCGAGGGCAAGTCCAACGTCATCGACGCCGACGACCTCGCGACCGCCCACGTGCTCGCCGCAGAGCGCGGCAGGCGCGGCGAGCGCTACGCGATCGGCGGCCACGACCTGCTGGTCTCCGAGCTCCTCGAACGCGTTGCCGAGACGCTCGGCATCCCGATGACGGCACGCCCGGTCCCCTACTGGCTCGCGGCCCCGAGCGCGACGTTCGCCGAGATGCGCGCGTCGACCAGCAGCAACGGCCAGCGTCCGTTCCTCTCGCGCGAGCTCGTCGACGTGGTGCGCTTCGGTCGGTTCGTCGACACGAGCAAGGCCACCCGGGAGCTCGGCCTCCCAACACCTACTCCGCTCGGGGTCACGCTGCAGAAGGCCTGCGCGTGGTACCGGCGTCACCGCTACCTGCAACCAGAGACACCAGGAGATCGTAATGCCGCACGTCCCCCCCCAGCAGATCACGCGCGACCTCGAGACGATCATCCGTCGCCTCAAGCCGGAGCTGTCCGGTGAAATCCGCGCGACCGATCGGCTGCGCGACGATCTCGGGCTCGACTCGCTCCACTCGATGGAGCTGCTCTCGGAGGTGACCGAGAAGTACGAGGTCGACATCGACGTCGAGCAGGTCCAAGACGTGCGCACGGTGGGAGACGTGGTGCAGTTCCTCTCCACGGTCTTGTCCTGATGCGCGTTCAATTCATCTACCCGGCGTTCGAGCGGCACGCGCAGTCGCACCCCGAGCTGCTGCAGTACGTTCCGTGCGACGAGTACCTCGGCGGCGCGGGTCTCGGCATCGCCAGCATCGCGGCGGTCACGCCGCCCGAGGTCGACGTCGCATTCCACGACGATCGGGTGACACCGTTCCCGCTGGATCGCGAAGCGGACCTCTACGCGTTCTCGTTCTTCACCCCCGCGGCGACGCGCGCGTTCGAGCTCGCCGACGCCCTCCGCGCACGCGGCAAGAAGACGGTGTGCGGCGGGATCTTCCCCTCGATGATGCCGGAGGAAGCCGCCAAACACTTCGATGCGGTGGTCGTCGGCGAGGGCGAAGGCGTGTGGGACCAGGTGCTGGCCGATACCCGGAACGGTGCGCTCAAGCCCCAGTACCGCGCGACCGAGCCCTATGATCTGAGCAAGCTCCCGCCCCCGCGCGTCGACCTCTACGTCGAGAACGAGTCGCCGACGTTGAAGCCCGACGACTACCCGTTGCAGCTCTCGCGCGGCTGCCCGCTGACCTGCGACGCTTGTGTGGTTCCGGGAACGCTCGGTCGAGGCCTTCGCGTGGTGCCGCGCGACACGGTCGCCAAGGAGCTCGCGAACCTCGCCCGTCTCGGCAAGCGCGCCGCGCTCACCGAGGACACGTCGTTCTTCTTCTTCTCCGGCGCACGCCGGCACTTCCGCGAGTTCCTCGCCGTGCTTCGCGACGACCCGCGCCCGAGCCACGACAAGATCAGCTACGTCGGCATCAGCGCCCCGATGGTGCTCTCGCTCGATCCCACGCTCCTCAAGGAGCTGATCGATTCCGGCGTCGACCGTTTCTACCTCGTCGGCGGCTTCGATCCGATCACCCGCGCCGCGTTCGGCTGGGGCGACGCCAAGGCGCTCGACAAGGCCGAGCGAACCATCGCCCGCTGCCACGAGTTCGGCATCGACCCCTACGTGAGCTTCCTCGTCGGAAACGACGGCGACGACGAGGGCGTCTTCGATCGCATGCTCTCGTTCTGCCAGAAGACGAAGCTCGACAAGTGCGAGTTCGCCGTCTTCACGCCGTACCCCGGCACGCCCGCCTGGGACCGCATGGTCAAGGAGGAGCGCATCCTCGATCGCACCTGGAAGCACTACAACGACGCGAACGTCGTCTTCCAGCCCAAGGGCATGTCGCCCGAGCGCCTGCAGCGCGGGTACATCGAGCTCTGGCGCGACTTCTACCGCGGCCGCGACGAGCTCCGCGCGCGCGAGCACCACGCGCGCACCATCCAGTTCTGAGCAGAAGAAGAGAGTGCACAGGGAGACACGGAGGCGCGGAGACAAAAAATTCATTCTCCGTGTCTCGGTGCCTCCCTGTGAATCTTCAGGAGCAGCCATGGGTCCGTTGGAACAAGTTGCGAAGCAGACGGTGATCGCCGCTGACGATCCGCTCCTCCCGGTCATCCTCCGTGAGGTCCGCGCGTTCTGCGCTGCGAACGTCGACTCAGCGCGGATCGATCGCGATGGTCGGCTCGGCGGCGATCTGCTCGGTGCGATCGCCGCGCAGGGCTGGTTCGGCCTCACGGTCCCCGAGGAGCACGGCGGGGTCGGACTCTCGCTCGCCGGCGCCACGCGCGTGGTCTCGGAGCTCGCCGGCCACGACGGCTCGGTCGGCACCTGCGTGGGGCTGCACTCGGGCCTCGCGCTCCACGCGCTCCTCCATGTCGGCACGGATGCGTTGCGCGCGCGGTACCTCCCGAGCATCGCCGAGGGCACGCGCCTCTGCGCGTTCGCTGCGACCGAACCGGGCGCCGGCTCGGACATCGCATCGGTCAAGACGACCCTGACCGAAGTGGACGGACGACTCCGCCTCAGCGGCAGCAAGTGCTACGTGACCAACGGCGCGCTCGCCGGCCTCGTCACCGTGCTCGCCCGCAGTCCCGGCCTCGGCGGCGCACGCGCGGGGCACACCCTCGTCGCGGTCGATCCCCGCTGGCCCGGCGTGCGTCGTGGGCCCGAGGAGCACAAGCTCGGCCTCAAAGGCTCGTCGACGATCACGATCGATTTCGACGACGTCGAGGTGCCCGGAGACCACGTCCTCGGCGAGGCCTCGCAAGGGCTCGTGCACGCGCACCGCGCCCTCGGTTGGGGCCGCACGTTCATGGCAGCCGGCTGTCTCGGCACCGCACGCGCCGCCTACGAGGCCGTCAAACAGCACGTCGAGACCCGCCAGCAGTTCGGTCGACCGCTCGCGCGCTTTCCCCTGGTGCGCAACTCGCTCGCCGAGATGCGCGCGGAGATCTTTGGCATCGAGCGAGTCCTCGAGCGGGTCTGCGCGTCGGACGAGCTCGCCCTCCCCTCGAGCGTCGTGAAGATCCTCGCCTCCGAGGGGGCGTGGCGCGTCGTCGATCGCGCCGTGCAGTTGATGGGGGGCGCAGGGTTCATCGAAGACGCGGGCATGGCGCGGCGTCTTCGCGACGTGCGGGTGACGCGCATCTTCGAGGGCGCCAACGATGTCCTTCGACTCAGCCTCGCCAGCGACGCGCTCGCTTGGAAGATCGCGCCGCTCCGCGATCTCCGGATTGCTCCGCCCATCGATGCACGACTCGCCTCGTTCCTCGACACGCTCGACGGTGTGAAGAAGACCTGGGGCTTCCGCCTGTTCGAACGCCAGGCGCTGCAGGTCCACCTCGCCGACGCGATCGTCGCCCTCTACGCCGCGATCGCGAGCCGCGGGGAAGGCGATCTCGCCGATCTCGCCACGCGTATGCACCTCCGCCGCGCCGACGAAGCGATCGCCCGCGCGAACGAGCCGGTGGACCGCGAGCTCGAGGCCTTGATCGATCGCTTGGCTTGAGCGCGCCCGAACGGTCGGACTTTTTGTGACTTCACACGAAGGCGCAAAGTCGCAAGACGTGAGGAAGAACTTGGGGGGCTGCCGGTCTCGGCAGGCGCCTTCGGTCCGGCTCGGGTCGGCTTGCGCGTCCTCGAGGCCGAACC
>Ga0208492_1000143_pt1 | contig 74535 bp, 55 predicted proteins | sample Subbioar_CSW14AB_FD_184820 | JGI IMG/M metagenome (GOLD analysis project Ga0208492, IMG submission 184820) | Serpentinite rock and fluid subsurface biosphere microbial communities from McLaughlin Reserve, California, USA - CR12Mar_CSW14AB (SPAdes) | ecosystem: Environmental > Terrestrial > Deep... | reverse complement strand
GCTTGAGAAACTCGAGTCGTTGACAGGCAAACGCCTCAACACGATCCACATCGTGGGCGGCGGGTGTCAAAATGCCCTGCTCAACCAGTTCACGGCCGATTGCTGCCAGCGCCAGGTACTGGCTGGCCCGGTCGAAGCGACGGCGCTTGGCAACATCATGACTCAGGCGATGGGGTTGCGACTGGTTACCGGCCTTTCCCAGGCCCGGGAAATCGTGCGCAATTCGTTTGGATTAACCACATTTGATCCGGCGCCGGCCGGCGATTGGGATCAGGCCTGGCAACGGTTTACCGCTCTACTCGCCTGATTTTTTTCCTTTTTCTTTTTTTCTTGTTTTTTACTTTTGAGACGGCGCGGCTCCTTTTTCCCTCTCCAGGAGATCGATTGATGAACAGGCTTTCCCGTCGAGGTTTTGGATCGGTTATGACCGCGGGCGCGGCGATGGCGTTTGGGGCCAACTCCCTGTTGGCCCAGGACCCGCCGCGCGATTTCCGGCCCGGCGCGCAACCGGTTCGCTATCCCGATCCAGACCTGATCACGCTCGACGATTCGTTCAACAAGTACAAGATCGGCAACACGCCGATCAAGCGAATCTACACGGGAGACCTCTGGGCCGAAGGCCCCGCCTGGAACGGCGTCGGCAATTATCTCATCTGGTCGGATATCCCCAACGACCGCCAGCATCGGTGGCTGCTCGAAGACGGCCATGTGACCACCTTTCGTAAGCCGGCCGGCAACTCCAACGGCAACACCTTCGACCGCGAAGGCCGGCAGATCTCGTTTGAACATGGCAACCGCCGGGTCGTGCGCTACGAGTACGATGGCACCGTGACCGTGCTCGCCTCGACTTTTGGCGGCAAGCGGTTCAATGCCCCCAACGACGGCGTGGTCGCCGCCGACGGCGCCATCTGGTTCACCGACCCGGGCTACGGTTCGCTTGGAGAATACGAAGGGAATAAAGGACCGCTTGAACTAAAAGAGGCGGTCTACCGCATCGATCCCAAGACCCTGAAAGTGGAAAAAGCGACCGACGAGATCTTCAAACCCAACGGCATCTGCTTTTCCCCCGACTTCAAGCGCCTCTATGTCGCCGATACGGGATCGTCGCATTACAAGGAAGCCCCCAAGAACATCAAGGTGTGGGATGTCGTCGATGGCGTCAAGCTGGAGAACGGCCGCGAGTTCACCTCAATGGCCTTCGAAGTCAACGGCAAGCAGGTGGCCGGCCTCGCCGACGGCATCCGCTGCGATGTCGATGGCAATGTCTGGTCGAGCGCCGGCTGGGTCGGCGCCGGTTACGACGGTGTCCACATCTTCAATCCCAAGGGACTGCGTATTGGCCAGATCCGTCTACCCGAGATCTGCAGCAATGTCTGCTTCGGCGGCCCCAAGCGCAATATTCTGTTCATGACCGCCAGCCAGTCGGTTTATATGGTCTACACCGAAGCCCGGGGCGCGGGCTACGCCTGAGATCGGTCATAAGCGCAAACCAAGCGGGTTCGCCGGGCGTTTTTCAATCGCCCGGCGAGCCCGCTTGGTTGAATGACCACTTCCGAGACAGCAAAAATCCTCGATACTACCCAATCAAAGTCTCAGGCTTTCTTTTCACTCATGTTCTGCACATGGGTGTAGCCAAAGCGCCCCTTGATGCACAAGTTTCCCTCGGTGATCGGCTGATCTTCCGGTGAAGTCACCTTCACGATCTGATTTTCCTGCACATGCAAGGTCAGGGTGCAGCCGACGCCGCAAAACGAACAGATTGTGTCGGTTTTGGTCTGGCTCGTTTCGTCCCAGGTGCCGGCCTGGCGCATGTCATGTTCGCTCTTGAACATGAGGGCCCCCGTGGGGCAAACGCCGATGCAATTGCCGCAGTAGACGCAGGCCGACTTTGGCAACGGCTCGGCATGTTCGGTCGAAATGCGCGCGTCGAATCCGCGGCCCGCCACAGCGATGGCGAAGGTGTTTTGCGCATCGGTGCCGCAAGCTTCGACGCACTTAAAGCAGAGCACGCACTTGGAATAGTCGCGTACATAAAGGTCGTTGTCGACCTTCACCGGTTGCGCCACCGTTTCGGCGGTATTGCCGACAGGTTCATGATGGTGACCGGCATGCCGGCCATCGCGTTCGCCTAAGGGCGCGGGCGCAGCCTTCGGCCCGTATCTCTCGGGATTAGCGCCATATTCCTGGCAAAACCCCTGAATGGCCGGAGCCGTGGAAAGGTCGACCGACGAACTTAGAAACTCCAGCACCATCCTCCGGGATAGCTTGACTCGTTCCGAATCGGTCTTGATCACCATTCCCGGTTCGACTTTGCGCGAACAGGAGGGGACCAGCGTGCGCGAGCCTTCCAGTTCGACCACGCAGACGCGGCAAACATTGACCGGCGTCAACGTGTCGTGATAGCAGATCGTCGGCGTGGCAATGTTCCTCAAGCGGCAAGCGTCAAGAATCGTCGAATCGGGAGGCACGCTCATGGCTTCCCCATCGAGCGTGATGTTGACCAGAGGCAAGGGCACCTTGACCGGGGCCACCGGAATGACCGATGGCCTTGGGGGAGGACGGAACCACAATCCGCTATTGCTCATGAGTGCTCCGCTTGAGAATTCCTGGGCCAAAGAGTTTGAACGCCGATTGAATGGCGCTCGAGGCGGTATGGCCCAGGCCACAGATCGAGGCATCGCGCATCACCTGGGCGATTTCGCCCAGAAGCGCCACCTCTCCCTCGGGAGTTGTCAACGGTTGATCGTGGCGCAACCGCGCCACCAGCTCTTCCTGCCGCACCGTGCCGACCCGGCAAGGCACACACTGCCCGCAAGACTCGTCGCGAAAGAACGCGGCGATGCGTGTCAGCGTGTCTCCCAGATCGGTCGAATCATCAAACACCATGACGACCCCGGAGCCGAGCGAAGCGCCGATGGCCCGGGTTCCTTCAAAGGTGAGCGGCACATCGAGCTGCTCGGGCCCGACAAATCCGCCCGCCGCCCCGCCCAGAAGCACTGCCTGAATCGGCCGGCCGTTCGGCACGCCGCCTGCCAAATCAATCAGTTGCCTCAAGGTAAGACCGAAGGTGGTTTCGTAGACGCCCGGCTTGGCGATGTGCCCCGCCACGCAAAACAACTTGCGCCCTTTCGAGTTCGCGGTGCCTAAAGCGGCATAGGCCGCACCGCCTTGCCGGATGATCCAGGGAACATTGACCAGCGTTTCGACATTGTTGATGACCGTCGGCTTGCCGAACAACCCGGCATATACCGGGAAAGGAGGCTTGTTGCGCGGCTCGCCGCGTTTGCCCTCAATCGAGTTGAAAAGCGCCGTCTCTTCGCCGCAAATATAGGCGCCCGCCCCCTTGCGCAGTTCGATATCAAACGACTTACCCGATCCCAGAATGTTCTCTCCCAGCCAGCCGTGCTTGCGCGCCTCCAGGATCGCGCGGCCCATGCGCCTGGCGGCCCGAGGATATTCGCCACGAATGTAAAGGTAGCCGGTTTTCGCGCCCACCGCCAAGCCGGCAATCGCCATCCCTTCCACAAGCGCGAACGGATCCCCCTCCATGACCAGTCGATCTTTAAAAGTGCCCGGCTCCGATTCGTCGGCATTGCAAACGACATAACGGACCGGTGTTGTCGCCTTGGCGACCGCATCCCATTTGCGGCCGGTGGGAAATGCGGCGCCGCCGCGCCCGACCAGGCCGGAGGCCGTCACCTCCTTGATCACTTCCTCCGAACCGATCTCGATCGAACGGGACAGGGCCAGCCCGCCGCCCATCGCCCGGTAGTCTTCGATCTTTTCCGGATGAGCGCGGCCGATTCGGGAAAGCAGCACGAGGTTCGGATCGCCCCACTGCGGCGTCGAGGCCTTGAGCCATTCAAGGTCCTGATCAGGATACGATTCGGTTTCCACCGCCTTGATCGCGGCGGCCGGCGTCGCTTGCCCGATGGCCCCGGCACTGGGCTGGGTGCCCGATTTCAACACAAGCGCGACCGGGGCGCGTTCGCAAATTCCCAAACAGGGACTGGAGCGGATGCCCACCTGATCGCCAGGAGCAAACGACTTCTCAAGGTCTTCATGCAGTTTCGCCGCCCCCTTGATGCGGCAGCCGACATCATCGCAAACGTGAATTTCGGTGGGCGGCCGCTTCTGGAGCGAGAACATGTGGTAAAAGGTGGCGACGCCATGAGCCTCGGCCGGGGGCACGGTAAGGCGCTTGCAGATGTAGTTGAAGGCCCCCTCAGGGATCCAGCCGAAGCGCTCCTGCACCGCATGAAAGACCGGGATCAGGCGATCGCGCAGGGAGCGGGCGCGCGATCCGCCGAGCAAGGCGATGCGCCCTTCTCTATCCAGATCGCGCCTGCCGCCAGCCCAGGCCGATGCAGGCGGCCCCAATACCGAGTCGACCGCTTCTCGTTCTTCCGCGGTCGATTCACTGCCCAGAACCTTGATATCCATCTAGCTAGTCAGCCTTTCCACGCGGATTGAACAGGCTTTGAACTCCGCGGTTCCCGCCTTGGGGTCGGTGGCATCGATCGTCAGGATGTTGGTGTTCACCTTGTCTTGAAAGTGAAAGGTCATGAACGCCAATCCCGGACGCAGGGAATCGCTGAAACGCACCGGAGCTTCGATCGCGCCGCGCGGCGAAACCACGCGCACGCGCTCGCCATTCTCGATTCCCAGACCCAAGGCATCCTCCGGACAAAGATCGAGCGTTTCGCCTTTACGCAAAGGAGACAAGAATCCCGAGGTCTGCACACCGGTGTTGTAATCGTCCAAACGCCGGCCGGTGGTCAAGCGCAGCGGGAATTCGGGGGTCAGTTTCTCGACCGGAGGATCATGCTCGACCGGCTGAAAGGCGACCCTCGGCCCATTGAGCGGTTTTTCCCAAAGGCGGCTATGAAGAAACAGTTCGCCCGGATGGGTGTCATCGTAGCAGGGCCATTGCAGGCCTCCCTCGTTTTCCAGCCGCTCATAACTGAGACCGCTGTGAACGGGGCTCAGGGAACGCAGTTCATCCCAGATCGCCCGGGAATCGGGTTGGCCCCAGTCGTGGCCCATCCGCTTCGCCAGTTCGTACAAGATGTCGATGTCGTCGCGAGCCCCCTTGGGCAAATCGATCGCCTTGCGTACCCGCTGGGTGCGCCGTTCGCTATTGGTGACCGTTCCTTCCGACTCGCACCAGCCCGCGCCGGCGGGAAGGACCACATCGGCCAGTTCGGCGGTGGGGGTCAGAAAAATGTCTTGCACCACCAGGAAATCGAGCTTCCTGAGGAGTTTTTCGGTGTGTTTGCGATCGGCTTCCGATTGGAGGGGATTTTCCCCGATCACATATAGGGTCTTGAACTCGTCATGGTCCATGGCGTGGAGCATGCCGGTGAGGTTCAAGCCGCGCTTGGGCGGAATTTGCGTGTTCCAGGCCTTGTTGAATTTCTCGCGATACTCGTCGATTTCGACATGCTGGAAGCCGGGCAACCGGTCGGGCAAGGCTCCCATGTCGCCGCCGCCTTGCACATTGTTTTGGCCGCGCAAGGGGTTCAAGCCGCTGCCGTACTTACCGACATGACCGGTGAGCAGGGCCAGATTGATCAGCGACAAGACATTGTCCACGGCATTGTGATGTTCGGTGATGCCCAGCGTCCAGCAGATCATCGCCTTGTCGGCCCTGGCGTAAGCGTGAGCCATTTCGCGAATGACCGCCGCGGGCACGCCGCTTTCCTTTTCGGCAAACTCCAGGGTATACGGTTCCACCGCCTTGGCGAATTCCTCGAAGCCGCTGGTGGCATGTGCAATGAATTCCTTGTGGTGAAGTCCCGCATGGATGATCTCGCGGGCCGCGGCGTTGGCGATGGCGATGTCGGTGCCGACATCGAGCCCCAGCCAGGTGTCGGCCCAGCGGGCCGAACTGGTGCGGCGTGGATCGACCGAGAAGAGCCGAGCTCCGTTATGGACCCCTTTGAGCAAATGATGAAAGAAAATCGGATGCGTCTCGCGCGCATTCGATCCCCACAAGAGAATCAAGTCGGCATGTTCGATTTCCTCGTAGGAATTCGTTCCGCCGCCCACTCCAAATACTGTCGCCAGACCGACGACGCTTGGAGCATGTCACGTTCGATTGCAACTATCGATGTTGTTCGAACCGATGACGGTGCGGATGAACTTTTGCGCCGTAAAGTTCATCTCGTTGGTCGTCTTCGAGCAACTGAAGATCCCAAACGATTCGGGCCGGACCTTGGCCGCGGTGAATCCCTGCACCACCCGAGCAAGTGCCTCATCCCAGGAAGCGGGCCTCAGCGCTCCATTTTCACGGATGAGGGGCTGAGTCAAACGCGGACGGGCGCCGCGTGAAGTCAAAGTGGTCATGAGAACCCCCGAAGCAGATCGGTGGAGGAACGAGGCAGGCACTCTTTCATCTTATTTCGGCAAACCGGCCTATCAAACCTTTTGGCAATCCCATGGTCCTCCCCGAGCCTTCCCGGCCCGGCCCCCATAAAAAAGAACCCATGCCAAGTCAGGAAAAGGATTTGCGACAAGCCGCGGCCACGGATCCGGCCTTCCGGGAAATGGAAGTCCGCTTCCTCGGCCCCCGGGCAAACCGTTCTCCCGCTTCAGCCGATCGCGATTGCGTTGCCACCGAAGGGCCGCTGGAATTGCGTCTGCATGGCAAGCCGGCGGCCGTGCTCTTGCGCACTCCGGGCCATGATGAAGAACTGGCCCTTGGTTTTCTTTTCCACGAAGGAATCATCACGCGGCGCGATGAAGTCCTCGATTTAGAGCGGCCCGATGACGACGACAGTCGGGCCGGCACGGCGCTGTCGATCAAACTCACTTCCTCCTCGCGCGGCAAGAGTATCGAACGCTTTTTCTACAGCACGTCCAGTTGTGGCGCTTGCGGCAAGAACAGTCTCGAATCGCTGGAAGTGCGCGGCACCGGCCCTAAGGGCCATTTCACGGTGCCAGCGTCCTTGCTTGCGCGGATGATCGAAACCATGCGCGCCGAACAAGCGCTGTTCGCTACTACGGGCGGCACGCATGGCTCTGGCCTGTTCGATATCCACGGGAACATGCTGGCTCTGCGCGAAGATGTTGGCCGGCACAATGCCCTCGACAAATTGACCGGATATGGTCTGAATCAGGGATGGCTTCCCTTTTCGGATCGCGTGCTCGTCCTATCGGGGCGAGTCGGCTACGAAATGGTGCAAAAAGCGGTGGTTTCGGGAATTCCGATGATCGTGGCGGTGGGTGCGCCCACTTCCCTTGCTGTCGATATCGCCTTGCGCTTTGGCATCACCCTCGTCGGTTTCTTGCGCGGTCCGTCGATGAATGTCTATGCCCATCCCGAGCGGCTCGCTTGATGCCGGCGGCTTCGTCGCAATGACCTCCGCTTGAGAAACCATCACTCCTTCATCAGGTGAACGGCGAGGCGATTGATCGAGACGGCCAAGGTTTGGCCATGCGTGATCGCCTCTTTTTGTTCGCGAGGCAACCGGACTCGAGCGACCAGCGGGAATCCGCAGTCCAGCCCCAGCCGGGTGGTAGGCCCTTCCTGCACGATCGATTTCACCTTGGCGTTCAAGGCATTGTCCGCGGGCAACGGGGAAGCCGCGGGCCCCACCTGAACCTCTTCGGACCAGATTCCCACCACCACCTGCTGATCAAGTTGAACCGCTCCGTCGAAATTCAGAGGCAAGGCCGCGAAAACTTTGACGTCGCCCATCGCCACTTGCAGCGGATTGAGGTTGGAAATCCGCGCGGGAAGAAGGTTGTCCATGCCAAGGAGCTTGGCCGAGATGCGCGATCGCGGCTGGGCAAAAACTTCCGCAAGCGGTCCCTGCTCCAAAATGCTCCCTTCCTTCATGACGACCAGATGATCCCCGAGCGAGAGTGCGTCCAAGCGGTCATGGGTCACCATGATCACGGGAATGCCGAAATCTTGGAGGATCTTTTTCAGCTCGGGGCGCACCCGGGCCCGGGTTTCGTCATCCAGGGCCGAGAGCGGTTCATCAAGGAGCAGAAGTTTTGGTTTGCGAGCCACGGCTCGGGCCAGGGCGACACGCTGCTGTTCGCCACCGGAAAGCTGAAAGGGCAAGTGCTTTTCCAGACCGTTGAGTTCGAGTCGGTCGATCAGTTCCTGAATGCGCTGCTGTCTTTTCTGCCCGGAGCGGCGGCTCAGGCCAAAGCCGATGTTGTCGACCACATTCAGGTGGGGAAAGAGGGCATAGTCTTGAAACATGAAGCCGATGTCGCGGGCCTGTGGGGTCAGGCAGATCCCGCGCGATCGATCGAACCAGGCACGGCTTCCCACGGCAATGGTTCCCGCTTCCGGCCGGATGAGGCCGGCCAGGCAGCGTAAGCTCGTTGTCTTGCCGCAACCCGATGGCCCCAGAAGCATGACGAGTCCAAAACGATCGAGCGCCAGTTCGGTCTCGAAGCGGATCGGATCGGAAGTCGCAAAGCGCTTTTCGAACTTTGCCGTTAGCGATTCGCCCATGGGCCCTCCGGGCGCTTTTGCAGGTAATAGTAAAGTCCCAGTCCCACCACGCATAGGAAGAAAACGCCGTAGATCATCTCGCCCACCGACCCGATCTCGATCGACTGCGATGCGGCCAGGAACGCGGCAAAATCCTCGGGACCCGTTTTGATCCGAAACACGTTGGTGAGCAATTTTCTGGCAACGGGGCTGCTTTCGCTCATCAGGAGCAGGAACGACCACTGAGCGGCGACGATCAGGAACGTGCCCAGGCCTGCCGCCAAAATCGCCGGCCTGGCGACCGGCAGCACCACCCGGATCCAGGTCTTCAACCGAGACGCCCCCGCACAAAAGGCCGATTCGATGAGCGACCGGTCCACCGATTGAAAGGCCCACAAAAACAACTGGGTGGATCCGGGGAGATTCACCAAAAGAAAACCCAGGATGATCCCCTCTCGACTGAGAAGGAAATCCTGGATCTTCCGATCCCCCCAGGAGGCGTCGGGGAAAAACCTGGGACCGACGGCGAAGTCGAAGTAGATCCAAACGACGATGGGGGAAACGAGAAAGGCAATGAACAAGAGCCAGCCGGCCAAGCCCTTGCTCAGAGACGGTCCCAGCCAGATCAAGGCCGCCATGGTTGGCGCCAGCACGAGCAGCGGCAACATGGTTAAAAGGATCGTGATCATGCGTGGACCTTTTTTCCACGGGAGCGCTGCCCGCCCAAGAGGGCAATAGACGAGAGCGCAAGAGACGAGAGCGCAAGAGAATTGCGCTGAGTCTTCGTCTGGATTTTTGATGGAACGGTATTTTCCACTACCAGGATCTCCCGACTCGTTTTTGCAAGGCAAAAGTCAAAGACAGTGCGGTGAAGGCGATCAAAAGCAAAACGAGGGAGGCATTGCCCGCCGCCTGATAGTCGAGCGCCTGCACATCGTCGTAAATGGCGGTCGATAGCGTCCGGGTCACCCCGGGAATATTGCCTCCCACCATGAAGACGACGCCGAATTCTCCCACGGTATGAGCAAAGGATAATACCAGGCCGGTCAAGATTCCCGGCCAGGCCAGGGGCAAAACCACCCGGAAAAACGTGCCCAGCCGCGATTCGCCCAGGCACCAGGCCGCCTCGACCAAACGCGAGTCGACGGCATAGAACGCCTGCAAAAACGGCCGGACCGCGAAGGGCAAGTTGAATAGCACCGATCCAAGGACAATCCCGGGGAAGCTGAACACCAGGCGGCTCCCGCCGATCCACTGCACCGATTGACCCAAATATCCGTGAGGCCCCAAGGCGGCCAGTAGGTAAAAGCCCAATACCGTGGGAGGCAGAAACAGGGGCAATGCAATCAACGCCTCGACAAGCGCCTTGCCTCGGAAATGGGTGCGCCACAACCAGTGAGCCAGCGGCAGACCACCCAGAAACAAAAGGGCGGTTGTCCAACACGCCAGGCGGATCGAGACCCAAAATGCGGAGTGATCCACTCTTATTTCCCAGGCAGCGTGAAGCCGTAACGGGTCAAGACTTCTTGGCCTCGTGTTCCCAGGAGATGCTTTTTAAAGCGCTCGGCCGCTTCGGGATCCCTGGCCGATTTCAAAATCACTCCCGATTGCAGGATCGCCGGGTAGGATTTCTCAGGCATCGGCCAGGCCTTGCCCTTTCCCTGGAACGAGGGCGAATGGGTGGTGGCCAGTGAGAGAAAGCCCGCGTCGGTCAAACCGGTCGAAGCATGCTGCGCCGCCATGGCGACATTTTCCGCGATCACCAGTTTGGACTGAATCTTGTCATGCAGCCCCATCGATTTGAGCGCCGCCTCGGCGGCACGGCCGTAAGGCGCATGGCGCGGATTGGCGATCGCGATCGTTTGGAAGGGGTTGCTTTCAAGTAATTTTTGGATGCCCAGGGGCTCCCATTCTGGCTTGGGTTGGGCGACCCACAGCACAAGGTGGCCGACCGCATAGGGGAAGGGCCCCTCGGCAGCGGCCTCCCCCTTTTCCTTGAGCTGCTCGGGATAAAACGAATCGGCCGACAGGTAGAGATCGTAAGGCGCCCCCGCAACGATCTGGGCAAACAGACTGCCCGAGGCCCCAAACTGCAAGGTAACTTCCGTCCCGGGATGATCCTTCTTGAAGCCCTGGACGATCTCGTCGAGGCAGAATTTCAGATCCGACGCGGCCGCTATGCGCAAATCCTTCTGCGCCGGTTCTTTTGCCTCGCCCCCACAGCCGGCCAACAGCGGCAGGAGCCCAAGCACCATCGCAAAATGTGGAATTCCCACTCCAAGCCCAATCCCACGCATGGCAGCCTTTCCCAACGGATTGCAAGCACCCTCCTTCATCTTCCAACTTCGTCCTGGATTTTCCCTTCGATTCATTCCTTAAGACCGATTGACCGAAGCGAAAGCATCGCAGGGGCCCGGCCCCACGAATTTGGTGACCGATCAACACAAACCCACAAGACCGCACCGCTTTCCTGTTCCTCGATACGGGTATTGGACATGCTCGCAAGAGCTTTCCGATCCGCTATTTTAATCGTTGTCATATCGCGCGCCGCTTCCTGGCAATTCGGAATTCCCTGTCGGAAGTTTCCCCTGGTTCGGAGAAATATTCATGCGAATACCCTCTCGATTTTCCTTGTTCGCAACCCTCGCTCTGGGGGCGTTTTTTGGCTGGATGGCAGGTTCGGGCAAATTCGATGCGATCTTGCGCGCGGGCGATTCCTTCCGGATCGCCAAAAGCCAGCCCTCAAGCGTCGCCCTTGCGCCCACGCTCGAGATTCAAGCAGGCTCTTGTTGCGACGGCGCCAACGATAAGAACCTTCTCGTTTCGGCGATTGCCGTGCATAACGCCCGCGTGGTCGCCAAAAGTCAAAATGAAGGCAAGAAGCCGAATATCTGCATCATCTGGGGAGACGACGTCGGCCAATCGAACATCAGCGCCTATTCCATGGGCCTGATGGGATACAAAACGCCCAACATCGACCGGATCGCCCGGGAAGGGATGATCTTCACCGATTACTACGGCGAGCAAAGCTGCACCGCCGGCCGGGCCTCGTTCATCATGGGCCAACACGGCATGCGCACCGGCCTGACCAAGGTGGGACTTCCCGGAGCCCCCATCGGCATGCACAAAAAAGATCCCACCATTGCCAAGGTGCTCAAGTCGCTTGGTTATGCCACCGCGCAAATCGGCAAGAACCATCTGGGCGACCGCGACGAACACCTGCCCACCATGCATGGATTCGATTAGTTTTACGGAAATCTCTATCACCTCAATGCCGAGGAAGAGCCCGAACACCCCGACTACCCCAAGGACCCCGAGTTTCGCAAAAAGTATGGTCCCCGCGGCGTGCTCGATTGCAAGGCCGACGGCAAGGGGGGCCAGTCGATCGTCAACACGGGGCCGCTTACGAAAAAGCGCATGGAAACGATCGATGACGACATTGCTGCCCGCTCCGTCGATTTCATCCAGAGGCAGGCCAAAACAGGTAAACCGTTTTTCCTCTGGGTCAACTTCACCCACATGCATTTCCGCACTCACGCCAAGCCGGAAAGCAAGGGGCAATCTGGCCGCTGGATGAGCGAATATGCCGATGTCATGATCGATCACGACAAGAATGTCGGTACGGTGCTCAAGGCGCTCGACGATCTGGGCATCACCGACAACACCTTCGTCATGTACAGCACCGACAATGGCCCGCACATGAATAGCTGGCCCGATGCCGCCTCCACCCCCTTCCGCAATGAAAAGAACTCCAACTGGGAAGGGGCTTATCGCGTGCCCTGCATGGTGCGCTGGCCCGGTAAGATCGCTGCCGGTACCATTTGCAATCGCATAGTTTCCCATCTCGACTGGCTGCCCACCTTCGCGGCCATCGCGGGAGAAGAAGGCATTACCGAAAAACTGCTCAAGGGGACGAAGCTCGAAGAAACCGAATACAAGGTTCACCTCGATGGAACGAGCCTGCTACCCTACCTGACGGGCAAGTCCGACAAGGTGGCGCGCGAATCGTTCATCTATTGCAACGACGATCAAGAAATCACCGGGTTGCGCTTCGACAACTGGAAGATTGTTTTCCTCGAACAGCGGGTCCAGGGAACCTTGCGCGTCTGGGCCGAGCCGTTTGTAAAATTGCGGGTGCCCAAAATCCTCAACCTGCGCATTGACCCCTACGAGCGGGCAGACATCACCTCGAATGTCTATTACGACTGGCTGCTTGACCACGCGTTTCTGCTCGTGCCCGCCCAGGAGGTCGTCGGGAGGTTCGCCGCCACCTTCAAGGAGTTCCCACCCCGGCAGAAGGCGGCCAGCTTCAGCATCGATCAGTTGATGGAAAAACTAAAGGAACCGGCAGGTCCCTGATCGTTGCCATTCAGAAACAGGAAAACCTCATCGGTCGACTGCTTCCTGATATACTCCCAGAAGTGAAACGCCGGCTTGAAATTCTTGGATCCCAGGAATTCAAGCCGGGAGTTTTTCCGGTCTTCCCTGGGAATTTCCTAACCCATTTGAGTGTTCCCTTGAAACGATCCGGCTCGCGTCCGCTTTTGCCGCCGGGGCAGTATCCGGTGCCTCCCACGCCCACCCCGCACCCAGTTTGGGAGAAATGGGGAGGAACGGGCATTGTCGTCCTCCTGGGATTTTTTGCCTTTGGCATCTCGTACTATCTGACCCGCCTGGGAGAACTGCCCGGGGAAAGACCCAAGGGAATGGTCTGGTTGCCGCCGGGTGAATTCCTCATGGGATCCGGCTTTGCCGACGCCAACCGCAATGAACAGCCGGTGCGCAAGATCCAGGTCGATGGTTTTTGGATGGACGAGCACGAAGTCACCAACGAGCAGTTCGCGCACTTCGTTCAAGAGACCGGTTATCTCACCACGGCCCAGAAAAAGCCGATCTGGGTGGCCTTGTCCCAGTATCTTCCCCCAAATGCCGCCAAACCCTCGGAAGACCAACTGGTCCCCGGTTCCTTGGTATTTACGCCTCCCCCTGGCCCGGTTCCGCTTGAAGATAGCCGGCAGTGGTGGAAATGGGTTCCCGGTTCCGACTGGCAACACCCCGAAGGACCGGACAGCGATCTGGCCGGCCGCGAGAACCATCCTGTGGTTCATGTCTCATGGGACGATGCCACGGCCTACGCCAAATGGGCGCATAAGCGTCTCCCCACGGAGGCGGAATGGGAGTATGCGGCCCGGGGAGGGCAAGCAAGCAAGAAGTTCACCTGGGGGGATTCTCCCGCCAAGGAAAACAAACCGCTCGCCAACATTTGGCAAGGGACCTTTCCCAACCAGAACACGGCAAAAGACGGCTTTGAGAGAACCGCTCCGGTGAAGTTCTACCCACCCAACCGCTATGGCCTTTACGATATGGCGGGGAATGTTTGGGAGTGGTGCGCCGATCTTTATCGCGCCGATGAATATGCCCGCACTTCGCCCGAAGGAGCCGGCATGGTGCTACTGGTGAATCCCGCGGGACCGACCGATTCGTGGGATCCGAATGAGCCTTTTGGCAAAAGGTATGTGACCCGGGGCGGGTCGTTTCTGTGTCATGTTTCCTACTGCGAAAGCTACCGCCCCGCGGCCCGCCGCGGCACCCCATCGGATACAGGCATGTCCCACATCGGTTTTCGTTGCGTGCAGGACGCAAAACCGGCCCAAGAGGCCCAACGGGCCGAATCCAAGGACTGAAAGCGGCCCAGGGGGCCAAACACCCCGCGCTTCACCCGAGTAGAATGGGATAGGGAACCTCGATTCCGGCCCACTCGTATTACTTTGATTCAATTGACCAGGCCAAGCGCAACGGTTACAAAACGAGCGAATCCAAAAGTGCGCTAAAGGGGTTCTTTTGCAACTTCTGCTCAAAATCCTGGCAATTCTCGCACTGGGGCCCAATTTATCCCCCACCAGCTTCTGTCTTTGCCTGGCGTCCACTTCGGGTTGTTTCTCACAAAACGGCTGCGCTTGCGCACTGCACTCCCATCGAGACGATTGCCATCACGCCGAAGGCGACGACGAGCACTGCGCTCAAGGCAGCGCTTGCAAGCTGGCGGAACCGGGGTTCGCCGAGCAATCGTGCTGCAAAGACTTGGCGGGCACGCAAATCGCTCCGGGCTCGCAAATCGCTCATCGGACGGCTCCCCTTCCAAGCGAAGCGGCCGCAACTTTGGGAAGCGAGGCGTCAGGACAAGGCGAACCTTCAAGCGATTGCCTGATTTGCCAGTGGCTTGAACATATCGATGGCGCGCCGCTTGATGGCGGCGTTTCGATGCCTGCCGATTGGACCTTGGCTCCCCTCCTCTTTTTGCCGCCGCCGGAAACCTCAGGCGATCGATCGGTCGATTCTCTGGTGATCGTTTCTTCAAAGGTTCCACTTTTCCTCAGTCAGTGCCGTTTGCTGATTTAGTCGATATCTCCCCCCTTTCCGCCATCACGCAGGAATTTCGCGCATGCGATCGCAACGATCGTTCGCGCTGCCTTACCGTGCATCTATTGGTCCCAAACCAAAATCAAGCAAAAAAGCCAAAATCGACTCTCCAAGCACGACCGCTGACAGGGAACCACGACCATGAGCGATGCCTCGCTTACCCCCTACGGGAGTTCCGCGCACTCAGCGCATGCCGCACCGGATACGAGCTCCCCCGCTCCTCAAGAGGGACCGCCCAAGCGGGGATGGATCGGCTGGGCCCTTTCGGCGATTCCCAACCTCTTGGCTCTGGGTGCTCTGGCCGCCTTTGGTTGGTGGGGCCATAGCCACGACTGGAAGTTTCCCAAATTCTCCGCCCTGGGCAAGACGGTCGAGGAAGCCGACGATTGGTGCAAGGAACATGGCGTTCCCGAATCGATCTGCGTCGAATGCGACGACACACTTTTGCCCAAACCCAAACCGAAAGGCTGGTGCAAAAAGCATGGCATCGCCGAGTGCCTATTGTGCCATCCTGAATTGGCCGAGCTGAAAAGCCCCCCGGCGCCCGCGGAAATGGAGAAACGCCTTGCCTCATCGCAGGCTTCGCTCGATTTCGCGCCGCGGCTGGAAAACAACCCGATTTGCAAAACCCATCTGCGCCGCATTCAATTCCTCGATGAAGTCGCGGTCGACAAGGCCGGCATCGCCGTCGAGCCGGTCTGGACCGGGCCAGCCGTGGAATTCATTGGCGCTCCGGGAGAAATCGTTTACGACCAGACCCGCGTCGCCCACCTGTCCTCCCGGCTTCCTGGCAGCGTCTGGCGCGTGATGAAGCACCTGGGCGATCCGGTGCGAAGCGGCGAACTGCTCGCGCTCATCGATTGCGCCGATGCGGGCAAAGCCAAGGCCGAACTGCTGCAATCGATGGCCATGCTCGATTTGAAAACGCAAACCCTCACCACCTTCCGCGGATCGTCGGGATCGGTCTCCGACCAGAGAATCCGCGAGGCGGAAGCCGCGGTGCGCGAGGCGCAAATCCGCCTCAAATCCGCCCGGCAGGCACTCATCAACATGGGCCTGCCCCTGGGAATGAAAGATCTTGAAAATCTCAATTCCGAACAAGCGGAAAACCGCCTGCACTTCCTCGGGCTGCCGGCCGACCTGGTCATGACGCTCGACCCCGCGCGTACCACCTCCAACTTGCTACCCCTCGTTTCCCCGATTGATGGCGTCATCGTTTCGCGCGAAGTGGTGGCGGGCGAAGTGGTCGATTTGTCGCGCATCCTGTTCGAGGTGGTCGATAAACGCAATCTCTGGATCGTCTTCGATGTGAAGATGGAAGAATCGCGCAAGCTGAAATTGGGTTTGCCGGTGCAATTTCATCCGGACGGTTCCCGCGAGGAAATCGCCGCCAAGATCACCTGGATCAGCTCGGAAGCCGATCATGTCACGCGCACCGTCAAGGTTCGCGCCGATTTTCCGGACCGCGAGGGAAGCCAGAAAGCGAACACCTTTGGTTCAGGCAAGATCATTTTGCGCCGCGAGGCCGAGGTCGTGCGCGTTCCCAACGACTGCGTGCAATGGGATGGCTGTTGCCAGGTCGTATTTGTCCGCGACAAAAACTTCCTCAAGGAAGCTTCCCCCAAGATCTTTCATGTCCGCAAAGTCCGCACCGCGGCGCAAGACGCCACGCACACCGAAATTGCCGCCGGCTTGCTGCCGGGCGAGCTTGTCGTCACGGCGGGCAGCGGCCTCTTGTTGACCGAACTTCTGCGCGGCAACCTGGGCGAAGGTTGCGCCTGCCATTCCAAGAAGTAACCGGCAAATTGCCGCGGCTCACGCCGCCGCGGTCGTACGCTCCTTCTCATAGCACGGTCCGTTTCTTTGGGAGTTTGTCTTGCTTAAGGGAATCATCGAGTTTTCGCTGAACTACCGCTGGCTAGTCATTCTTGGGGCCCTGGGCTTTGCCATCGCCGGGGTACTCTCGATGCGCCATCTCGATATCGATGCGTTTCCCGACACGACGCCCGTGCAGGTGCAGATCAACACGGTCGCCCCGTCGCTTGGGCCGGCCGAGATCGAACAGCAGATCACTTTCCCGATCGAACAAGCCCTGAGCGGGCTGCCAAAAATCGAGCAATTGCGCTCGATCTCCAAATTCGGTCTGTCGCAGGTGGTGCTCATCTTCGCCGACGGCACCGATATCTATTTCGCGCGCCAGGTCGTCAACGAACGGCTTTCCCAGGCCCAGTTGCCGCAGGGGCTCGACCGGCCCAAGATGGGACCCGTTTCCACTGGCTTGGGCGAGGTGTTCCACTACATCCTCACCGGCAAGGGAGACGATGTCACGACCTTGCGCACCGTGCACGACTGGGTCGTCCGCCCGCAGATGCGCCAGGTGAAGGGGGTCGCCGAGATCAATTCCTGGGGCGGATTCGAACGCCAATTTCAGGTGCGCATCGATCCGACCCGGCTGGCGAAGTATGGCTTCACATTCGATCAGGTCACCCAGGCAATCCGCGAAAACAATCAGAATGTCGGCGGCGGCGCGATCGATCGCGGCAGCAACATGCTCCTGGTTCAGGGGCTTGGGCGCACGACCTCGATCGAGCAGATCAAGAACATTCAAATTGCCGCCAAGGACGGTGTGGGGGTGCTGCTGGGCGATGTCGCCGAAGTGCAGATCGGCCACGAAGTCAGGCGCGGCGCCGTCACCGCCGACGGCCAGGGGGAGGTTGTGCTGGGTCTGGGATTCATGACCATGGGAGAAAATAGCCATGAAGTCACCTGGAATCTCAAGCGCCAACTGGAAGGACTGCAATCGACCTTGCCGGGCAACGTTCGCGCCGAAGCGGTTTACGACCGCACCGAACTGGTCGACTTTGTCATCGACACGGCGCGCGCCAACCTGTTCGAAGGCGGACTGCTCGTCATCGCGGTGTTGTTTCTTTTCCTTGGCAATTTGCGCGCGGCTTGCATCGTCGCCCTGGCCATCCCCCTTTCCATGCTCTTTGCCTTCACCGGCATGCTGCGCTTCGGCATCGCGGCCAGTTTGCTTTCCCTGGGCGCGCTTGATTTCGGCATGGTCGTCGACTCGTCGGTGGTGTTAATCGAAAACTGCGTGCGCCAGTTGTCCCACAATCACGATCGGCGCCCGACACAGGATGTGATCCGCGATGCCGCGATCGAAGTGCGCAAGCCGACGCTATTTGGCGAACTGATCATCTTGATCGTTTATTTGCCGATTCTCACGCTTGAAGGGATCGAGGGAAAGTTATTTCGGCCGATGGCGCTGACGGTGATCTTCGCGCTGTTGGGCTCGATGCTCTTTTCGATGACCCTGATGCCCGCCCTGGCCAGTCTTCTTTTGCCGAGCAAGATCTCCGAAACGGAACCGTTGATTTTGCGCCTGATCAAGGCGGTGTACATTCCGGTGCTGCGCCTGACCATGCGCTGCAAGGGTTTGGTTCTGGCATTTGGCATCCTGGTGTTGGCAGTCGCCTTCGGCATGGTGGCGCCGAATTTAGGGAGCGAATTCGTACCCCGCCTTTCCGAGGGAGCGATTGCCCTGGGCACCGTGCGACTCGCGGGCACGAGTTTGCAAGAATCGGTGCAAACCAATACCCAGGTGGAAAAGGTTTTGCTCGCGGCCTTCCCCGACGAGATTCGCCATGTCTGGAGCCGAAGCGGCGCGGCGGAAGTCGCCACCGACCCGATGGGGGTCGAACTGACCGACATCTTCCTGAGCTTGAAGCCCAGAAAAACCTGGAAGAAGGCGGTCACCCAGGAACAGTTGACGCTGCTCATCGAAAAGGAGTTGCGCGCCATTCCCGGTTTGAAATTCGCCTTTTCACAACCGATCGAGATGCGCATCAACGAAATGCTTGCCGGCACGCGTTCCGACTTGGCGGTGAAACTCTTTGGCGACGACTTGATCGTGCTCAAGAACAAGGCGGCCGAGATTGAAAAGCTGATGAAAGACATTCCCGGGGTTGCCGATCTTGCCGTCGAGCAGGTCACCGGACAGCCGGTGCTTCAGGTGAAAATCAAGCAGGACCGGATCGCCCGCTACGGCATTCCCGCGCGCGCGGTGCTCGATCTGATTGAATCGATCGGCACCAAGCCGCTCGGCGAAGTGGTCGATGGCCAGTACCGTTTTCCGCTGGTGGCGCGCTTGCCCGACTCCTGGCGCGAAAGCCCAGAAGCGGTCGGCTCGATTCAGATTCCCACCGCCAAGGGAGAGCGGATTCCGCTGTCGCGCATTGCCGATATCGAAGTCATCGAAGGACCTTCCACCATCACCCGCGAGTGGGGCCAGCGGCGCATCGTGGTCACGTGCAACATCCGCGGCCGCGACCTGGGATCGTTTGTCGACGAGGTGAAGACGACGCTGCAATCGCGGCTAGCCTTGCCGCAAGGTCGGTATCACCTCGCCTATGGGGGACAATTCGAGCAACTGGAACGGGCGCGGGAACGATTGGTCGTGGTGGTGCCCTTGGCGCTCGTCCTCATTTTCATTTTGCTTTACCTCACCTACGGCAATGTCGTCGATTCGGTGCGCGTGTTCACCGGAGTGCCGTTCGCCTGGGTGGGGGGCATTTTCGCCTTATGGTTGCGCGATATGCCTTTCTCGATTTCGGCGGGCGTGGGGTTCATTGCGCTTTCGGGCGTTGCGGTGCTCGACGACATGATTCTCGTCAGTTATGTGCGCCAGTTGCTTTCGGCCGGGCGCAACCTCGAAGAGGCGGTCGAAGAGGCGGCGATCACCCGGCTGCGGCCGGTGCTCATGACGACGCTCGTCGCCAGCCTGGGCTTCGTGCCAATGGCCTTATCCACCGGCATGGGCTCGGAGGTGCAGCGGCCGCTGGCGACGGTGGTGATCGGCGGGGTGATCAGCGCCATGGTCATGTCACTGCTCGTGTTGCGCGTGCTCTATGTCGTGTTTCAGTGGCCAAGCCGCAAGGCCGCCCCCAAGAAGTCTTGGCCACAATTTCACGAGCCTGCCGCCGTGCAGGCAGCTTCTTTAAACACTTCGACCTTGTGATCGACCCTGTCCGGGCGTTCCGGAATGGATCCTTCTTGTTCGGTGGTTTTTTTGAGATGGGGAGTATGGCAATGAATCGTCGACTTTGCGGATCGCTTTTGGTGGCCGCGGCCATTTTTGTCATCGGTTGCGGCGAAGCCGCGGTCAAGACCGAGAAAGGGGGAAAGAAAGGCGCCAAAGCCGAAGATAACAAGACCGTCGCGGAAGCCCCGAACGAAAGCGGCCACACCGGCTGGTGGTGCGATGAGCACGGCGTCAAGGAAGAAGTCTGCAGCATGTGCAGCTCCAAGGTGGCCAAGGCCTTTCAAGACAAGGGAGACTGGTGCAAGGAGCACACCTGCGCGAAGAGCCAGTGCTTCAAGTGCGACCCGAGCCTGCAAAAGAAATTCGCCGCCGAATATGTTGCCAAGTACGGCAAGGAGCCGCCCGAACCGACCGCGCAACTGCCTGAGCCCAAGGAAAAGAAGTAACCGGCTCGCTCTGCGGCCCATCGACGTCCGCGGCGAGCTTTCCTGGTTGGGCCAACCTCATGGCCCAACCGGCTTGACCGCCTGAAAAATTCCCAGGGTGCCCACCGGCGTGGCGAACCGGGCGGTGCGAGTCCAGTGGGCAAACCCGGCCTGCTCTGCGAGCACGGGGAGTTGGCCATTGCCGTTATCGCGAGTGGTCTCGAATCCGTCGTAAAAGCGCACCACGAAAAACGCCAGGTACATCAGGGCGTTTTGGGGTACTTCCAGGTCCGCAAGGAAGAACTGGCCGCCCGGCTTGAGCACGCGCAAGGCTTCGCTCAATGCGGCCGCTTTTTCTTCGCGCCTCAGGTGATGAAACACCAGGGTGGTCACCACGCGATCAAACACGCCGTCGGCGAAAGGCAAGGACGTCGCCAGCGCCTGCCGCAGGTCAATCCTTGCGCCAAGATGATCGGTTTTGGTTTTCGCCAGGGCCAGAACTTTCGGATCGCCGTCGATTCCGACGAAGTGGGCCTTGGGGCACTGGCCCGCCAACATGGCGAGCAGGGTGCCGGTGCCACAGCCCAGGTCCAGAAGTTTGTGGTCTGGCTGCAACCCTAGCTGGCGAACCAACTGCTTTTTGAATGCGGTTTCCCGCATGATCCAGTGCACGCCGGTGTCGTAGTAACGGGTCAACCAGTGATACCCGGCGGCGGGAATCAAAGGTTTGGTGCGGGATACTTTTTGAGGCGGCCCCGATTTGTTCACTTCCGGCACGGGCCGCAACTCGTTGGACGGGAAGCACTCCGCCTCGATGGGCTTGGCTTCCATGCATCCATTGTAAAAGCGATTTCGAGTAGCGGCAGGGAAAGGGGCATTTTCCCAAAAGGGAAATCGATCGGACCGAATCGTAAGGGATAAGGAAAAGCCGCAACGCTCCGGGAACGGGCGTGGGCCGTAGACGCAGGTGCGCTAAAGCCGGGCCAAGGGCTCGTCGGGCACGCCCCGTTTTTTCATGATCTCGATCTGGTCGGCGTAGGCGATGCGGCGATCGACAAAGAACATGCCGCCCTTGGCGCCGCGCAGCTTGACGCGGAAGTGCGTGCCCCAGGCCAGCGCCTTCTCCGGCCAATAGGCCTTGTCCCGGCCCCGGTTGTAGGGACCTTCCTGGAAATAGGCGGCTGGGGCAATCGGCGGGCGCACGACCTGGTCCGCGCCGCCTGGTTTTTTGAGCGCGTAAACATCGCGCACCCAGGCTCCGGTGATGAGGTTGGCGGCAGGAAAGGGGGCGGCGTTGCCCCAGTGCACGCGCGCCTTGGGGCCATTGGCATTGCAAAACCAGGGAAAAAGCGTGCGCAAACAGCAGGCAAAATAAGCAAATTCGCGAGGGGAATAGTCTTTTTTACGAAAGAGGAACAGCACCTCGCGATGTTCCTTGCGGATGAAGCGGGCCAGTTCGGCGCGGAAGTGCGGATCGGTTACATGGCGGAAGCCATCGGTAAAATCGTTGAACAGGAAAATGCCGCTGTTGTAATGCGAGGTCCCATGGATGTAGTTGATTCCATGAGGCATGCGCCTTTGCGTGCCCAGCGGAATCTCGGGGGTGATGGCCGAAAGCATCACGCGATCGGCCAAAAACTCCCCGGTGCGCTTAACGATCAAATCGTCCGCGGGCAAATGCTCATGCTCTGCACTGCGAGGTGACGCGTAGATCAGGTTTTCGTGCCAAATGGGTTTTCCGGTTTCAGGACGGATGCCGGTCGCCCAGGGATGATCGGGGGCAATGAGGCCCGCGGGCAGCGGGCGGAAACGAATGATGTCAAGCACGCGGAGGATGCCATGGCCGTTATGGGCCATCTGGTAAGCCCAGCGAAACGGTAGGCCTAGCCAATAGCTCAGCGCGGAGCTCAACCGATCTATTTGGGAAGGGGACCCTCCACCGTCCGGCCGACGCCGATCGTCGCCGGCGACGATCAAGCGGTCCAAAGTGCGGCCAGAACCGGTGGGCACCGTTTCGTTACCTCTTGCAGGCGTCTTCGGGAATGGGGCCGGTGGAATCGGCGTCGATTCGCTCTTTTAGATTCTGGCCGGTGGCTTTTTTGCCAAAGGCATTGTTCCAGGCACGGCGAATGATGCCCAAAAGGCCAAAGGCCTTCAGGGGCGCCGAATACAGTTTCACCTTCTTGTGCTTTTCGCCCCAGTCGGGCACATCGTCATGGAGGACATAGGCCTCCCACAAGGTGAAATCGGGATCGGTGATCCAGAGTTTCGTCTGGCGGGCGTAGCAGCATTTCACATCGTCTTGCTCGCCGATGCGCGCGCCCACCGCCTTGAGGCGTTCGTGGGTTTCATGCAGTTGATCGAGATGGACGAAGCGCAATCCCAAGTGATTGAGCGGCCCCCCCTCGCAAGCCCGCTTGGGCTTGAGCGAAAGGACCAGCGGCGGTTCATCCAGTTCGAACTTGGCGTAATCGGGATAGTGCTTGCAAGGGCCTATCCCAAATAACGCCGTGTAAAACTCGACCGATTTGTCGAGATTGGAAACATTGAGGGAAGCGTGGAACTTGATCGTTTTCGTGGCCGCTTCCGGGGTCCGGTTCGCCGGTTTAGCAAGGACTGTTGACATCACTTACCTCCTCCTTGGGAGAGCGTTTTCAGGGAGACTCAGGCTCCGCTTCCGTGGCTTTCACTTCCAGAACCTTATCTTTCAGCCCGGCATCGGGTACCTCGACCGTCCACGGCGTTTTCGCGGGATCGGCGTAACTTGGAGCATTGAGGCGGCTGGCAACCGCGGGCGCCAGCGTCACCTTGTAGGTGCCCGGTGGAATGCCATCGCCAAAAGGAAACGTCTTGGCCGTAAACGAACCATCCAGTTGCAGGATGCTGCTTGGGTTGTCCTTCTGGTAGCTATTCGAGCTCTCCGGGAAAAAATGGATGCTGCCGGCGGTAACACCTTTTCCCTGGTGGATGACCTTGCCTGAAAAGTTCACCATTTTTGGTTTTTCAGGCCCGCAGCCACCAAGGAAAAGGGACGCCAAGGCGAACGGCGCAATCAACATCAGGCGTTGCATCGAAAGATCTTTCACTTGCGACTAAGGAAGGGTAACAACCTGGCCATCGGCGGGACGGATCAAAAGACGAACCGTCGGCGTGGGAGTGTTGTAGTTGAGCATGCGCACACTGCCGTCGGCAAAGACGAACTGCGGACCGGCGCTGCCGGGGTTGCCCCAGTTGCCGCCGCCGCAGCTTTCGCTGCCCACGGTCCAGCCGGCGCCCGAAGCACGATCGGGGAAAGCGATGAGTTGGGCGTCGGAATAAAGTTCGTCGCCGCAGCGCCCGGTGCCGCCGGTGCCGCCCATGACATAGGGCTCATCCCAGTACCAGGAGCCCGCGCTCACGGCAGGTTGGGCCATCGCCTTTTCGCCAATCAGGATCGTGTTGCTTGTTCCGTCAAGAATGCCGGCCATCGTGGTGACTTTGCCCCAACCAGCGTAGGTGGTGCAGTACACTTGGTCGTTGGCGGCATAGTCAGTGCGTGCGCTCGCTCCCAGGCCGGCGTCGTTGTACTGCCAACCCGGGTAAACGGTGTCGGTGGCGGGAACGATTTGCGAGGTTCCGGGACGGCGCTGCGGATTGTAATAGATCTTGATTGCGGTCTTGAACGCCATGGTCGGATCGCGAAACACAGCTTCTTGCTCGACATAGGGAAGGAGCGAGTAGAATGCGGAGCCAAGTTGGTTCGGACCTGCCTTGGCCGGATCGCCCCAGCGGGGACGGAAAGGGCCGTAACCCGGAATCGTGGTAAATGCGTTGGGAGTCGTGTAAGGGTTGGTATTGTTGGTGCCGTTGGAATAGTCGTAGCCGCCCCCGTTGGGCAAATGACGGTAGGTCGACTCAAAAGACAGCGAGCCCAGCCCCATCTGCTTGAGATTATTTTGGCTGGTCATGCGGTTGGCCGCGTCGCGGACTTTTTGGACGGCGGGGACGAGCAAGCCGATAAGGACGGCGATGATGGCAATGACCACAAGAAGCTCAATGAGGGTGAACGCTTTTCTTGAGGGTTGGGACATAAATTCTCCTAAAATTTGGGAGAGGCGGGTACAATCGATCCTAATGACCACTGCCCAATTGTCAAGGTGTTGGGCGTTTCTAATAAGATAGGGTGGGTCGTCAAAGACCCGGCAGGATTGGCTTGAGTGAAAACGGATTTTTCCGGACGATGCAACCGATGAAAGCCACCGATCAAGATCCCTTGCAACCGCAGCGCTGCGCCGAGGTGTTGTGCGCGCTCGCCAGCCCGGAACGGCTGCGGATTGTGCGCCTGCTCATCGACGGGGAAAAGAATGTCACCGAGATCACCGAAGCGCTCGGCATTCCGCCGCTCAACGTTTCCCACCATCTGACCGCACTGAAACAAGCGAGACTGATCCAACCGCGCAAGGCGGGCCGGTTTGTCTACTACGGTTTGTGCGAAGGCGTGTTGAGCGAGGCGATGGGCGCGGGCATACCGCGCGAAGCGCTTAACCTGGGCTGCTGCGAACTGGTACTGCCGGCCGCCGCGCAACCTCTTAAATAGCCTGTTTGATTTTCCTCTTCCATCCATTGAAGGCGCGAAACTCTTTCGAGCGAACCTCCGCCGAAACATCACCGGCGCCGGGTCCTTGCCGTTCTCGATCGTTTCTCCCTTGGCCCCTGTTCCTGACACCCAAGATATTGACACCAAATGAGGCGGTTGATGAATCCCAAATACATCATGATCGGCGGATTTCTAGGCGCGGGCAAAACGACCACCGTCTCTCGACTGGCCAAGCACTATATCGCCCAGGGCAAAAAGGTGGCGATTGTCACTAACGACCAGACGACCGATCTGGTCGATACCCAGAGCTTGCGCTCGCAAGGCTTCGAGGTCGGCGAAGTGGCGGGAGCCTGCTTTTGCTGCAACTTCAACGAACTGACCTCGACGGTCGAAAAGATGAGCGCGGCCGAAATGCCCGATGTCATCCTTGCCGAACCGGTCGGTAGCTGCACCGACCTTGTCGCAACCGTCTTGCGCCCCTTGCAAAAGGTCTACGGCCAACCGCTCGAAATCGCCCCCTACGGTGTCATCCTCAAGCCCTCGCACGGCAAGAAGATCCTTGAAGGCAAACCGGGCGGCGGCTTCTCTCCCAAGGCCGAATACATCTTCAAAAAACAACTCGAAGAGGCCGACTTCATCCTGGTCAACCGCACCGACGAACTGACGAGCACCCAGGCCGATCACCTCGTTTCGATGCTCGAAAAAGAGTTCCCCGGCCGGCCGGTACTGCGCATTTCCGCCAAAAGCGGCGCAGGGTTTGATCAGTTCATCAAGCACCTTGAAACCAAGGGCGCCCACGGGACGCGGGTCATGGACCTGGATTACGATGTCTACGCCGAAGGCGAGGCCGAACTGGGCTGGCTCAATAGCCAGGTGAATGTCACCTCGGCCAAGCCGTTCGACCTCGATGCCTTCTTGCTCGACCTGATCAAGGGACTGCTTGCGCGCTTTCAAACCGATGGCGCCGAAGCCGCTCACCTCAAAACGATTGGCCTGTGCGATGCCACCTATGCGGTCGCCAATCTCGTGAGCAACGAAACCGGACCGGAGCTTTCCCTTCCCTCGCTTGCCAAGGTGACTTCCGCGAATGTGGTGGTCAACGCCCGTGTCGGCACCGATCCGGCGATCCTGGAAACCCAGGTACGCGAACAGATCGACGCCACCTGCAAGGTGTTCGGCGCCAGCGGCGAAATTGCGACCATGCAAAGCTTCCGCCCCGGCCGGCCCGTGCCCACCCACCGGATTGCCGGGCCGGTCGCTTGATGCGCCCGGCTCGATTATTTTAACGCTCCCATCCGCGACTGCGGTTCCTGTCCGACCTGGCTCCAATCATTGGACTGGATAAGACCGTCTGTGGCCATAACACAAACAGATAGAAGAGGTACGCCGGCTACGACCGACGCCCGGTTGATCGGCGAGGTCATCGTAACAACATGAACCGCCGCAGACGGCCCTGCCGATGAACCCCAAGTTTCACCTGATCTCGCCACTGTGCACTCATGCTCATTCTCACTGCCCTCCTCGCCCTCTCGTTCTCTCAAGACGCAATCGCCAAGCCAAATGTCTTTGTGGATCCCGCCTTGCGGACGGAGTTGCTGGCTCGGGCCAAGAAGGACCAGGATGTCCGCGAAAAACTCATTCGGGAACATCGTGCTCGGGGACTGGGTCCCTTGCAACTTCCCGCCGATGTCCTCAGGGAGATGCGGACGATCGACGGTGAAAATATCACGTGGTTAAAGGACGTCGTCGAAAAGCGGGGATGGCCGGGGAAGATGCTGGTGGGTTCGGATGGTGCCCATGCCGCCTGGCTTTTGGTTCAGCACTGCGACCTGGTGTATCAGAAAAAGTGCCTGCCGTTGCTTGAGGCTGCCGCCAAAGCCAAAGAGGCCGACTTTGCCGACTTGGCCTATCTGACCGACCGAGTGCGCATCGGCGAGGGTAAGAAGCAACTCTACGGGACCCAACTTCGCGAAGTCGATGGTAAGTTCATCCCTGAACCGCTTGAAGACGAGGGTAACGTCGACAAGCGGCGCAAAGAGGTTGGCCTGCCTCCGCTCGCGGAATCTCTCAAAATCGCCGCCGAAAAATACATGTTGGACGAGGTCAGGTCACAGCCGAAAAAGTGACGTCTCCTGGCTCTTGGAATCCACAGCGAACCGTAAAGGCCTTGACCAACACGTCTCAACAAAGTTGCGTCTTCCGTACAACGCTCTGGCTGCAAAGATCGTGGTCGTCCACCCTGCCAGTGCTACGGTAGCACAAAGGCCATGAAAGAGAGCGGGCCGACTTAAGGATAAGCAGGCAAGACGGCATGGGCCAGAAACTGCCGCGTCCCGCCTTGCAGCAATCCATCGGGCGTCATCAACCCGGCATGGCCGTCGCAATACAGCGCGTTGAAACCGGTGGTATGTCTTTGGTCGGGGTAATGGGTTTTGGGATTGGTAGTGTCCAGAATGGGCCACGGGCCACGAGGATTGGTTTCGGTTGCCGCGTGGGTGGAATCGGCGCAGCCTGGCGTTTTGCCATGATCCCAGACGATGAGGATGTTCGAGGAGCCGTTGCCGTTGATCAGGTCGGTCAACTTCTTTCCATTCGGCCCGCCGTTGACATAGTTCATCACGTAGCTGCACTGAAACTCCTGGCCGGTGACCGAGTCCCTTCCCTTGGGGCACTTGAAGATCTTGGGATTGCCCTCGACGAAGGGCCAAAGCAATCCTCCCGGGTAGCCGCCGTTCGCATAGGTGTTGTCGGGGTTGGGTGATCCCTGAACCTGGGTCGTCGTCGAAGGCGAGGGCCTGTTGTCGTAGGGCGCCCACCAAACTTCGCCTGTTCCCGTCCAAGTGGTCGCGGAAGTCAACGAATAGCAATGGCCGTCATAGAGCCCGCTTGAGGTGTCGCAGACTCGATACCGGGGCAAGACGCCCAGCGTGTCGTGGTAATTGTGAATGGCGATGCCGATCTGCTTCAAATTGTTGGAGCATTGAAGGCGATTGGCTGCTTCGCGCACTTACTGCACCGCGGGCACGAGCAATCCGCTCAACACCGCAATGATCGCGATGACCACCAGCAGTTCAATCAACGTGAAGCCCCGCCTTAATCGCTTAACGAACCCACCCGCTATTCCCGATCAAACATATCGGGTCTAGCCTAAGGGGGAATCGATGCTCGTCCAAAGGTCGGTCATTTTCCTGCAGAAATGGAAGCTTTCTCAAGGGCATTGGCCGCATTGCCGAATGTCGCGAGCAGTCGATGGTAAAGCGCGATCGCTTCCTTACCCCGCGCCGTGATCTCGGCTCCGCCGCCGCCGGAGCCGCCCACGGCGGCTTCGACGAGCGGCTCACCCGTGGCGCGGTTCATATCCTGCACCAAGCCCCAGGCGCGCCGGTACGACATCTTCATTTCCTTGGCCGCCGCCGAAATGCTCCGATGCTTTTCGATCAGGCCGAGCAGTTCAACACGCCCCGGACCCAAGACCTTCTCTCCATCCCGTTCGACCCACACGCGCACTTTCAGTTTCCAGCCCGGCTTATCTCCCAACATGACGCCCCCGCAAGCAAACGGAAATCGCGGACAGAGCTTCTTCTGTCAACTTATTTTCCATCGCCCATGCGCGCCTGGCCTGGCTGCAATCATAAAATCTTGAACACTGGGCAGATGTCGGTATCTCAATAGCGGCCTCGCCCCTTATCGTCCTCAAGGTTGGCCAGACCGCTTGCAGTAGGGTGTGAATCGCCTGAGGCGCATTGGCTTGAACCGCCTCGATCGGTTCTCGTGAAGCAGTCGCTTTGCGCTTGATCGATCCGCTTGGCCCAACAATCCGCAGACTCAATACCTGGGCGGTAGCGGGGGAACCGGCCGCAAGGGAGCCAAGCTCATGCGCGACGCCCCGAAATTGATCGAGGAAGTCTCCGACAACTGGGTTTCCCAGATCGCGACGGAGTCTGGTTCTTATTCTGCGACGGTCATGTGGCGATGCTTAAGCAGACGACGCCCACCAAGATCGTCGCGGCTTTCATTTCGCCGAACAAGAACGACGCGGGAGATTTACCCTAGAACTGATGCGGTGTGTTCGTCTTTGTCGGCCATCTCGTTGGCGAGGTCGCCGAATTGAGATTTTCGCCCCGTTACTTCTCAAATCGCCTTAGTTGGGCAAGACGGGGCAGGATTTCAGGTTCGCCTTTGATCTCGGCCAGTGGCACCAACTGATTTTCAATCCACTGCCAGTCCAGCCTACCGGCTTGCCGTATGACGATGCCTTCGATATCTACCCAGTCCTTTGGTCGGGATGCAAAGGCTTTCAAAACGACGATGTCCTCAGCGGATGCCGTAAGCAGGGACAATCCAGGGGCAAATTCAAACCGGCTCGCTCTCGAAATCACGGCTTCTTCAAATGGAAGAAAACCTAAGGCAATGTCGAGTCCGACTCCGGCATGGGTTTGTGCCAACACCACTCGATTGGTGACTGCAAATTCGATGGGGTCGGCCACTCGCGACGAGTACTTCGATAGGATTGCACGGACGAAGGGTTCTTCCTGCCCGACTCCCGTCAAAAGGGTCATATCGACATCGATGGTCTCTCGGGGTTCTCCCCATCTTTGGAGGGCGATTCCGCCAATCAAACAATATCGCCAACCATGTGCGTCAAAAAGCGACTGTAAATCGTGAGCGGCACGGTAGATCTCAAGCATTCGCCCGGACTTTCATGAACCAGCGCTGTTGCTCGATTAAGCCAGAAGAAGGCCGCACTTTGCGAGGTTCGGCGTGGTAATCGGCAGGTCCCGTGAGCAAGGCGATGGCCTTTTTCGCGTCCAGTTCTCGCAACTCTTTCAAGCGCACGGCCTCCAACGCCAATCCAGCGGTTTGCCAGGTTTGCACCCAGAGCTTTGCCGCGGCGATTTGTTCTGGTGTCCAACCTGTAAGAGCTGATACCTGTTGAGGCATTGCGTGTTTACCCCGAATGCGACCCGTCCGTTGAAGATCATGGCTCAAGCCATTTAGGGACCACTTGCCCTCCATTCTATCGTTTCCGACCTGCCGGCCGATACCGGCGCTCCGGATCGGCTTGCCACCGCACAGAGTGCAATCCTCTCGACAGACCGCCGCACCCAGACTCAACCAATCTAGCGCCCAACGGGATTGACTCTCAACGATTTTCACCAAGAACCAATGGCCGCAGAAACTCAACAATCTCCCCGAGCGTCAAATCATCCGCCCCCTTTTGCCGTAACCCAGCCAGAAAATTCCCGAAGGGAAACTTCCTCCCATAATGCTCTTCGATTTTCTCGGCGATGATGATGACATCGATCGAGGCCAGTCCCATGTCGGCCAGGATGCGGGTGTCGCTGTCATAGGGTCCTGCAAGGTCCTGATCGGGCAAGGCCTTGCGCATCACGTGCGCCAAGTCTTCAAGAATCTGTTGATCCGAACTCATGAGGGCTCCACCTCGCACTCGGTGGTCGCAAGGATCACGTCGTTGCGGCGGCTGGTTTGCACCCGCAAGGTTTGACCTGAATGCGGAATTTCCAGGCCGCCAGGAATGCTCACCAAGTAAGCCCCCTCGGCACCGCCGCGAGGCATGACCTGCAATTCCAGGTCGTCTCGCTTTAAAGCGCATTTCACGGCATTGCGCGCGGCGAGTTCTCGTAAAGGTAAATCGTCCGCCTTCTTGGGAATCGCTTCCATGGCAATACCGACATGGGGCCGGTAAGCCGCGAAGGCACAGGCCTTGCCAGGCAGCACAGCGTAGGCCGCCGAGGGCAAGGACTCATTCGTGCCAATGTCTCTCAGGGTGCAAATTACGGCGCCTGACGACGCCGTGCCCGTATCGATGTCGGCGGGAAATAGTCCGGTGCCATGCTTGCGTGTCCAGGCTCCGCGCACCGCATCCTTGAGGGCCAGTTTGCCAAAGAACCAATCATTGAGTTGGGCGTCCGTTCCTTCCCAGGTGTTGTATTGCTCCTGTTCGGCCGGAGTCATCGCCACGCGTGAACCCGAAGTGCGTAGCACCTGCTGCTTGAGATCGGCCGGATGGTCGAGGTAATAGCAGGCGCCCGCGGTCGCGCCATCCTGGCGAACGCCTTCCGCGGCGGGAAACGGCTGACTAAGAACATAAAGGTCCTTGGGCCCGAAGTAATTGACCTCGCCGAACGGCAGATAAAACCGCCAGTAAGCCGCCCCCTTCATCCGCATCCAGACCCGGCCGTTGTTGTCGAGAATTTCGAGGCCATGGCGCATCTTGCGGGCCGTCTCTTCCTCGTTGTGACCGCGAAGGGCCAGTAATTGCCCCACCTCCGGATTGGGCCCAAAAAACTCGACTTGATCGATCCCAATCGGCAACAAAATCCGTCCCGACCAGTCGGGCTGTTCCAGGTGCCATGCCCCGAGAATGTGCATTCCCGCATCGATCAACGCCGGGTCGGTTGCCAGGTAAGGATTCGCATTCGTTTGAAACCAGCCGTCTCGTGGCTGAACTTCAATCGTGCCCTCAATCCCTTCCTTACCGAAGCGATCCAGACTACGAATCATCTGGAACAAGGGCCCATGAAACATATTCATCCGGAGCTGTTCGACCGAAACGCGGCAGGGTTTTGCATCGGTCAGAGCGAACGGCAAGGGCTCGGCCGGTTCGGGATAAGCATCGGCAAGAATCACCGTGGCCTCGGCCGCCGGCTTCGACGCACCATCGGCAAGGAACGAGTTGCCAAGATCCCGGGTATTCGCCCGCACTTCCACGAAGCCGGTTTCCGGATCGGTCTGAACGATTTCCGCGCGAATTTCAAAAGTGGTGGCTTGCGCGTCGAAGGGCACCCAGCGGAATAACCTCAAGTTGCGAATCGCCACGACGACCTTGCCCGGACATAGAAGCGAGGCCGCTTGCGACATCGCCTCCATGGTGAAGGTCATGGGCAGAATCGGCAAACCCTTTTGATCCGGATCGGCCCGGCTGACTCCCCTGCCGCCAAGCGTGTGGTGCTCGGCATAGAGATCTTCGCTCTTGTCGAGCCGGCGGCGAGCCACCAGCGACGTACCCGGTTCGGAAAACTCAACTTCATCGATCAGCGCGAAACGCGGCCGCGAGGTGAACGAATCGAGTTCAGGAGCATCGATCAAGGGGTCAGGAGATTCCTGCGTCAATCCGAGGGACGGGATATTGAAAGCCCCTTTCTTGACCTTGGAAGATCGCAAATAGGCTCCCATCACCTGATCCTGCACGATCAGAAACTGCTCCATCAAGGCGAAATGCTGTTCCATGACATCCCCACGAGCGCAAGCGAAAGGATCAAATGATTGTGGTTCGAAGACCTCCGGCAATTGCGGCTCCGCACGAGGCTGCGGCGGTTCCTCAAGGGAACCTTCCTCCCGGCCCGTCATGTCGCCAAACAGCGCCTGCAAGTCGAGCGGCACATGATGCGCGAAGAGCTGGGCGGCCATCAGGTTAATTTGGGTTGGGCCCGACTTGCGCGCCACATTTGCCGGAATCGCCGCGAACGATTGGCCCCGAAGAATATCTTCAATGAACGCCGACAGATTCCCGCGCGGCCCCACCTCGACGAAAACGCGCACCCCATCGGCATGCATCGTCTTGATCATCGCGGCGAATTCCACTGGCGAAACCCAGTGATTGACCGCCAGGGTTTTGATTTGCTCCGGGTCGCCGGGAAAGAGCTTGCCCGTCGAACAGCAGTACGTGGGAATCCGCGGCCGCTCAAACGGAACATTGTCAAAGAGCTGGCGAAACTTCTCCATCCACGGCTCAAACAGCGGCGTGTGGTAAGGCCTGCGAAAAGGAAGCCGCTCGCAGATGAAGCCCTTGCCCGTGATCGCTCCTTCGAGTTGCGCCACTTGATCAGGCAAGCCCACCGCAACGCACTGGTGAGGGCAATTGTCCATGGCGACCACGACCGCATCGCCCACAAGTTCCCGGGCGATCGATTCAACCACCTCCTTGCCCGTCCCGATGGCGAGCAAGGCCGCCTCGGGGCCGCCGGCGGTTTCCTCGATCGACTCCATCAAGTTCATGATTTCGCCAAGTTTCGAGCCGAGCGCGTCCTCGCCCTGCATCGAACCCGAGGCGAGCAAGGCGGCAATTTCCCCGGCGCTGTGCCCGGCCGTCGCATCGACCGGCACACGCAAAGCCTCGAGCAGCCGGCCAATCGCCAAGTCGGCAATGAGCACACCGAAGATCGACGGACCCACCTTGCGCAACCGGATCTCCGCCTCGGCAATTCGCTCTGGACTCGGATCGCGCCCCAGGTGAAACAAACTTCGAATCGAGTCTTCACGATTGCCCGAATCGGCCGCAATCCGCTCGCACTGCCCAAACGCTTCTTCCACCTGCGGGAAGAGAGAGCAAAGATCCTGAAGCATGTTCGGATATTGCGCCCCTTCGCCGGGAAACACCCAGGCGACTTTGCCTTGAAGGCCAAGTGGCGCGTCGAAGAAATAGATACCGGTGTTGTCGCGAAGGAACTTGCACGACGAATCGCCCAAGCGCTTGCGGGCCTTTTGCAACTTGGCTTCCAGATCCGGAAGCGAGGTTGCAACGATCGCGAGCCGGACGCCGCCGGCAGCGACAGGCCGCGCCAAACTCGCGGCAAGCACCGCGAAGTCGGTGTCGGGTTGAGCCCTGATGAATGCGCTCAACTCATCGATTTTCGCCAGGAGATCGGGACGATCGATCGACCTCAATGCAAATAGTCGGCAATCCCATCCGGATTCCTTGCCCAGCCCTTCAGCGGACTGGGGAGCGTTGGGTTTCGTTGCGGCAAGGCTCATGAATGACTCGAATTCATCTCGCGAGAAAATTCCCCGCTTGCGCTCACCCTCGTCCACAGGTGAAGCAAGCGGCCCTCATCAAACCTTGACCTTGACCGGCGCCATCGGCGCCGCGGACACGGTTGGCGGAGCCTGCGGAATGTGGGCTTCCTGCACCGAGTTCACGGCCTTCTCGTTGCCGCCGGCGATGAGCACTTCGGGCTCTCCCTTGGATCCGAAGACGATTTCATCCACCGCGAATTTCGAGCCGACCTCGGTCGAGATCAAGCGCAACCCGCGGGCGACGAGATGCTTTTCCAGATCGGCGACCATGCCCACTTCGGCCCATGGTCCCCAGGCGATCGAGAAGACCCGGCCCGGCCATCTGCGGTCCAGATCGCTCGCCAGTTTGCTCAGGGCTTCGTTGGCCGCGGCGTAGTCCGACTGGCCGCGATTGCCAAAACGGCTGGCAATCGAAGAGAACAGAGAAAAGAACTTGATCGACTTGGGATCGAGTAGTCGGGCCAGGATCAAGGCGCTATCCACCTTGGTGCGAAACACCCGATCGAACGATTCCGGCGTCTTGTCCTTGAGCAACTTATCCTCGATGATCCCGGCGCCATGAATGACTCCGGTAATGCCCCCCTGAGCCGTCAAGGAATCGATCAATGCCACCATTGCCGCCGCGTCGCGCACATCGATCGCCTGGTATTCGACCTTGCTTCCGGCCACACTGATGGCTTCGAGGTTGCGCCGGATCTCGCGGCTCTTTTGCAGCCGCTTGTATTCGGCTTCGGCCGCGGCCGGCTTGGCCCCGGCGCCCAGCCGAGCCAGCAAGGCCGCCTTGATTTCACCAGGCGCCGTCAGGCCAAAGGTGTCGGGCGATTCTTCCGCGGGCAAAGGGGTCGATCCCACGAGCACCAATCGTGGCTTGTAACGGCGCGCCAGTTCCAGAGCGACCTTGGCGGTGATGCCGCGGGCGCCGCCGGTGATCAGGATGGTCGAGTCGCGATCGATGTGAACCTTTTCCTCAGGCCGGGCAGGCAAGGAACCCGATTCGACTTTCCAGGTAACGCGCCGCTTGTCGCGCACGCCGATTTCCGCGGGACCATCCAGCGCTCCCAGTTCCCTGAAGAGCAGTTCCGCCTGGGTCATGGCGCCCGCTTGAGGATCGAGGTCGACAACGCGCACGGCAACTTCGGGCCATTCGTGTTTCAGGCACTTGGCAAATCCGGCCACGCCGCCATGACCGACCGAAAACTCCTCGGCAAGATTCGGCCCGAAACCGAGGGTCCCGCCCGTCGAGGTCACCGCCATCAAAAAGGCGGATCCCGACTTACTCGATCCGCGAAGTTCCTTTTCCAGTCCCTTGGCCAGGAGATAAAGCGATTTGACTTCCCGTTGAGCTTGCATTTCCGGTTGCTCGCCCGGGTTTTTCTCGGCCAAAGGCAGCAGATGAATCAGCCCCGCCACGGGACCTCGCTTCGAGCGAATCACGGCGAGCAGGTCTTCCACCGCCTTCGGGTCCGTCAGATCGGCGGCGAAGGCACCTTCGGGGGCGCCATTTGCCCCGCTCATGCGCACCAGCGTGGTGTCGATGTCGAGTTCACCCAGACGATTGGCAAGCTCTTGCGCCGTGCCCATCCGGTCGTCGGTGATAAGGATCGTTCCTTCAAGCGGCGAGAACCGCGGTTTGGCCGGGAGCGGAGCATCGGTCAAACGCAGCACAAGCCTTTGAATCTCGCCCGCTCCCGCGGCGGGATGAGGAGCCGGTTGCACCAGCGATTTGGCCGGCGCCGATGGGATCGGCTTCTCTACCGCTTTCTCTACCTTGGCCGGGACTTGTTGCGGTTCGGGCAATTTCTCGGGAGCCGCAGGTGTAGGACTTTGCGGCTCGGACTCGCCTTCCGCGGAGGGAGACAGCGCTTCGAGCAGGTATTCGGCAATGCCGCGCAAGGTCTTGATCGAAGACAACTTCTCCATCTCGAGCGCCGGCGGACCATCCTGAACATTGCCCACGATTTCATCGGCAAGGGTGCCGAGGATTTCCACGCGCTTGATCGAATCAACCCCCAGATCGGCTTCCAGGTCGAGATCGATGTTGAGCGCTTCCTTGGGGTAACCGGTATGGTCGCTGACCAGGTCGGTCATGCGCGCCAGAAGCGTTTCGCGGTCAAGCTTGGCCGCTCCCACTTTTTTCGGTTCCGCCGGGCTCGCGGCGGCTACCGCGACCGGAACCATGGTAGGTGATGCGACCGCGTTTTCGCGCGGGGCCGCTTCGGGGTGAACGACTTTCGGCGCCATAACCGGTGCCGGATTTACGGCAACCGTCGCTGCAGGCTTCTTGGCCGCGGGCATAACTTGAGACTGAGACACGGCAGCCATGGGCTGAGTGGGTGCCACGGCATGGCGCAATGCCGGCAAGCTCGGCGCGGGTAGGGCGGCCGGCGGCATCATCGGCTCTGAATCGGCGGCCCCCAGATATCCGAGCATGACGCTTCGCTGCGTTTCCAAAAACCGCGTCATCACTTCCTGAAACCGGATCATCACTTCCGCGCTACCCTGCGGCAACGAACCAGCCGGCCCTTGATTCATCGAAGAAAACCCAATTTGCGTGTTCTGATGATTCTTGGTGGAATCGGAATGATTCGACATGGCAGACCGTGGGGATGAGGTTTGAGGGATCGGTGATGTTGGATTTGTGACGACAGGACTGGGAGCGGCAACCGGCCTCGACGCGGCAGCCGCCGGCTGAGGCTTGGATGCATCGGGTTGATGAGACGCGGAAACCGCCGGCACAGGTTGGGGAACCTTGGCGTCGGGCTTGTGCGCAACAGAACTGGCGATCGGCTCTTTCCCACCCGCCGCCATTGCGCCTGAGGCTTTTGCAGCAGGCACAGCCGTTGCCGCGGATTTGACCCCTTCCGGCAGCCTTTGGCCGAGAAGCCGGGGTTCCGGTCCGTTCAGCGGGCGGCTGCGCACTCCGTTAACGACCCATGTCGTCGGGGTGTGGACCGGCTTGCCCGTCCGCGGCCCTAATTTGGACAAGTCGAGTGGCTGAATGTCCCGGCCGGCGAATAGCCGGTCGAGATTGAGGGAAACGCCGGCGACCGCGAGACGCCCAAGCAAGTGCGCCAACTGGGTCACACCCGGCCGGGATTTCATATCGCTGGCCAGAGCCAGATGCTCTCGTCCGGCCAAAATCTGATCGGTCAGGCCAGTCAGAATGCCTTGCGGCCCCACTTCGATGAATAGCCGCGCGCCGGCAGCATGCATCGCGCCGATCTCCTCGACGAAACGCACCGGAGACAGAAGATGCTCGACCAGTTTGGAACCGACATCGGTCGCGGTCAGGTCATGAGGCTGCGCGCTGGCATTGGAATAGACCGGCTTGGTCATGGGTGAGAATCGAACCTCGCCAAGAGCCCGGCCCAAGGGGGCGGAAGCGTCCGCGATGAGCGGCGAATGAAACGCGCAGGCGACCGGCAACCGCTGAAAACGGATTCCCGAGGTCTGCAAAGCCGCAGCCGCGTCTTTCAAGCCTTTTTCGCTGCCGGCGATGACCGTCTGCAGCGGGGAATTGAGGTTGGCAATCCACACCTCGGCCAGACCACGGATTGCGGCTTCCACGCGAGTGACGGGAGCCTCGGCGGCAATCATCCCGCCGCTGTTGGCTCCTTCGGCCGCCTCCTTGATCGCCATCCCCCGGCGATGAGAGAGGCGGAAGAATTCGCTTTCACCCATGGTTCCCGACGCGGCCAGGGCCGTGTATTCGCCGTAGCTGTGGCCGCCGAGCATGTCGGGCTCGATGCCGAAGGCGCCAAGCAGCTTGTACATGGCAAGGCTGGCGGCACCGATCGCCGGCTGAGCCACCTCGGCGCGTTGCAATTGTCTTTTGCTCGCTTGCTCCTGCTCGGGGGTGAATGCCGAAGGGGGATAGATGAAATGCCCCAGGGGCGCGTCAAGATCGGCCTGCAGGGCTTGGTCGGCAAGGTCGATGACCTGACGCACCTCGGGAAAGGCGATCGCCAGTTGCGCGAGCATGTCGGGATACTGCGATCCCTGGCCTGGGAACAAAAAGGCAATTTTCCCTTGTTGCACCGGAGATTGCGCGAAGTAGAGGCCGCGCGGATCGCTGAATGTCTCTTCGGGTTTTGCAAGAAGGTCGATCGCGATCGCCAGTTTTTCCTTGAGATCGTCGAGCGAGGTGGCGAGCAGGGCCAGCGTGGCCTGACCGCTTCCTTGTTTGCTCGACTGCCAGATCGCCTGGGCCAGTTGGCGAAGTTCGGGAGTGGCCCCCTCTTGCAGAGCGGTCCCTATTTTCTTGAGCGCCTGAGTGATCTCCTGGCGATCGGGACGGCGGAAGAGGAGCAGTTCGACGGGCCAGCTTCGCATCCCGGAGTTCGTGCGGTCGAGGTAGTCGCCGCGGTACTCTTCCAAAACGGCGTGGAAGTTGGTTCCGCCGAAGCCGAACGCGCTCACCCCCGCGGTGCGTGGATGTTCCGCTCCATGCACCCACGGCCGTGTCTGCGAATTGAGGAACAAGGGGCCGTCGGTCCAGTTGGCCCGGGGATTGGGTTTTTCGACCAGCGTGGGGGGCAATACCTTGTGATGCAAGGCCATCGCGGTTTTCACAAGGCCAGCCAACCCGGCGGCGCACTTGCTGTGTCCGATCATCGATTTGACCGAGCCGATCGCGCAAGAGCCCGCCTGCCCTCCCGCTTCGGCGAGGAACTGGCCGATTGCTCCCGCTTCGGTCTGATCGCCCACGACGGTGCCCGTTCCGTGGGCCTCGATGAGCCCAAGATGCGCCGGAGAAACCTGAGCCTGAGCGTAGGCGCGGCGCAAGGCGCGCACCTGGCCTTCGGCGCGCGGAGCGGTCAAGCCCTTGTCGCGGCCGTCGCTCGAGGCGCCGATTCCCTTGATGACGGCATAGATGCGGTCGCCATCGCGTTCGGCGTCGGCAAGACGCTTGAGAATGGCAACGCCCACCCCTTCGGCCAGGGCGATGCCGTCGGCCTCGGCATCGAACGGCCGGCAACGGCCTTTCGGACTGAGCGCGTGGGTTTTGCTAAAGGCGACATAGGCGAAGGGGGTTTGCACCGCATCGCCGCCCATAACGACGGCGACATCGCTGGAACCGGTGGTCAATTCGCGTACACCGGCGTGCAGCGCGGCCAGCGACGAACCGCAGGCGGCGTCGATCGCCATATTTGGCCCGCCAAGGTTGAAGCGGTTGGCAACCCGGCCGGCAGCCACATTGAGGAGAATTCCCGGGAAGGAGTCTTCCGTCCATTCGGGAAGAATTCCCTTGCCCAGTCGTACCACCTCCGAAGAGGAGACCGGCATTCCAGGGATCGTGTCCATGAGCGGCATGCAGGCGCGGAAGCCGTACGACACGGACAGGGGCATGCCGCCGCCGCCGGTGCCCAGGATGGCGCAGGTGCGCTCGCGATTGAAGGGTCGATTCGCGTAGCCGGCATCGGCCAGGGCGCGGTCCACCGCTTCGAGCAACAACAGTTGCAGCGGCTCGATGTTGGGAATGCTTTTGGGGGTGATGCCGTATTTCAGCGGATCAAACGGCACATCGGCCATGAAGCCGCCCCACTTCGAGATGCTCTTGTCCGGGGCGCGCGGATCGGGGTCGTAATACAGGCTCCAGTCCCAGTGGGAGGCGGGCACTTCGGTGACGGCATTCGCCTTGGCGAGAATGTTCTCCCAGTAGCCCCACAGGGTGGTCGCGCCAGGATAAAAGCAAGAAAGACCGACGATGGCCACATCGCAGGGTTTGTCGAGAGGATCGGACTCGGATTCGGGTGAGGCCTTGGTTAGGACCTGGTCGGCGAGGCCCGAAGCGATCCCCTCGTGCAGCTCCAATATGGAAATTACGCGATCTCTCAAGGCGGCGACTTGTCCGATCATGTACATGCCGCGATGCCACTGGTCGTCTTGCGAGACGGGGTGCAGGCCAGGCCCGACGCCGTTGCGCGAGGTGCGATCGACCCCCTTGCTCGCGACGCGCAAACGCCCAAGGTTCATCCGCTCCAGCGCCAAGCCGACTTCGAGCGGGGTCTTCCCCGAGTTGCGTAGCTTGCGTTTTTCCGATTCGAATTCTTGCGCATAAGGGTTGGGAATGCAGCGGATGGCATGGCCGGGGCCGGTTTCGAGCAAAACGGTATCGCCGCAGGCGAGCGCCTCCTTCTGGAAAAGGGAGGTAATCGCTCCGGTTTTGACCGCTTCATGCGTGAAGAGATAGGCTGTGCCGACAAGCACGCCGGCCTTGACCTTTTTCAAGGTCAGCGGCGCGCACATGGCCGCAACCATGGCGGCGGAGAGGCCATCATGAATGCCTCCGGCAAAGACGATGCTCAGATCGTCGCCGGGGTTAAGCCGCAGATGATCTTCCAACACATCGAGCATCCCGTTCCAGAGGGAGAAGCTTGACCGCGGGCCGACATGCCCGCCGCATTCATGCCCTTCAAAGATGAAGCGCCGCGCGCCATCCTTCAGGTACATGCGCAGCAGGCCGGGCGATGGCACATGCAGGTAGGTTTTAATGCCCTTCGATTCCAGTTCCTTGGCCTGGTCGGGGCGGCCGCCGGCAATGATCGCGAAGGGCGGGTTGTACTCGAAAATCGCTTCGAGCTGTTCGGCGCGAATTTCGGCCGGAGCGAAGCCAAGCATGCCGACGCCCCAGGGCCGGCCTTTCATCATTTCCTTGGTTTGGCCCATCACCTTGCGCGCTTCTTCGCGCCGGAAAAGGGCCAGAGCCAGGAAGGGAAGGCCGCCGCCTTGCGCCACCGCATCGGCAAATTCCGGGATGTCGCTGACCCGCGTCATCGGGCCTTGCAGAATCGGATATTTCGTCCCCTGGGCCAGCGCGAAGGGGGAGTTCTGGGCAAAGGGCTGGACCGTACCGGCAAGTTCTTTTTGCTTTTCGATGCGCGCCGAGATTCCCTGGAGAATGCCCGAGACGGTCGCATAGGTCGAAGCCAGGCTCTGGGCGAACCCGATCTCCTGGCCGATCAACCAGACTCCCTGGGCCGGATCGTCGGCAACGGACCGGGCGACTGCCTTGAGCCAGGTTGCTTTTTTGTGTTCGGGCGGTTCTTCCAGCGAGAGGATGCGCTCTTCCTCGCGCGCCAGCTCCTGGGCGGCGGCGCTGTCGGGCCGGCCATACATGCGGAAAGCCTGGCCCAGTCGCGAACCGATCACGATCGTTTCGCCGCCATCCATTTTGGCGATGCGAGCGCGGGCCGCGCTTGCGATCGGCGATTCGAGCGCGAGCAGGAGTTGAGAATCGAGAACCACACCCGCGGCTCCCGCGATCACGCAGGCTCCGGCGCTGTGGGCACCCATGCCCCCCTGCACCCAGAAAGGAATCGTAGCTGCTTTTTCTTTCAGCAGGCGCACCGTCTTTTGCACCAAAATAAAGGCGGTGTCGCAGCCGATGCGGCCTCCGGCTTCCTGGCCCTTCAGCACGATGCCGTCGAGTTCCAGGCGCAAAGCCAGTTCGACTTCCGCCAGGCTGACCGCTTCCAAAAAGACCTTGGCCCCGGTTTTTTGGGCAAGGGCGACGGCCTTGGCCATGTTGGGGTGATCGCCTCCGGCGAGGACGATGGCAAAGCAAGAGGGAAGCGAAGGAAGAAGGAGGGGGGCGTTCAGGCCAAGTTTGATTCCAAACTGTTTTTTGCCATGGAGTTGCAGACGCCGAACCGATTCGTTGACCCGTTCGGGATTGGAGGCGAATTCGGCATCGATGATTCCCCAGGCCCCGGCGCGGCATGTGGCAATGGCGATCGAAAGTTGAGTGGGGGCACTTGCGTCGAGAACCAGATGTTCCATCGTTTTCACGGTCTTCTCCCTCGAATCCCTACCTGCACTGCAAATACCGCGCCCAAAAGGCCCAGCTTTACAAAACGAAAGAAACCGTGCCCAAACGGCCCCTCGTGCCCACTTCGCCCGGCCCAAAGGACCGCCCGCAGAGCCCCGTCAATCTAAATAGTTTTGGAAATCTAGGATAGATGGGTTAACCTGGACGAGCCCGTTTTTTCCGATCATTTGAGGATTTCAGCAGCCTTTCCGATATTGCCTGGCATGCGGCTTAAACCGATCGCAGCAAGTGCGCCGATGAAACCCGGGAGGAACCAGCAACCCTGGCTTCCCCTGGATAGGCCGAGGCTCCCATGAGATATCTTCCATTCCTGCTTCCCTCGGCGCTGCTCATGACGGGGTGCCATCTTCCCATCCGCACCGACAGCCAGATTCGCATGGAAGGCCAGCTCAAGACCGATCTACCCCCTGTCCCCGATTGCGGACCGGTCAAACCGGTCGTGGTTCAGGCGGGGACACAACATCATACGGTCGCGATCCTGGATGTAGATGGATTGCTTTTGAATCATCCTTATATCGGACCTGGTTCTTACGGGGAAAACCCAGTCGATCTCTTCCGTGAAAAACTTGACACCATGGAAGCCGGGCCGGTACCGCAAGCGATCGTACTTCGCATCAATAGTCCCGGAGGCGGGGTTGCGGCGTGCATCGCCATGCGCCGCGACTTACAACGATTCAAAGAGCGCACCGGCGTGCCGGTGGTGGCTTGCCTGCTCGATACCGCGACCGGCGGAGCCTACTATCTGGCCAGTGCGGCCGATTGCATCGTCGCCGGGCCCGCCACCGTCACGGGTGGGGTCGGCGTCATTTTGAACCTGTACAACCTCAAGGATCTGATGGCCCAGTTCAACATCATGCCGCAAACGATCAAGGCGGGGAACTTTGTTGACCTGGGAACATCCAATCAGCCGCTCAAACCGGAAGAAAAAGAACAACTGCAAACGATCGCCGATGAATTCCACGGAATCCTTCAGGAAGATATCCTTCGTTCCCGTTCCCAGATCGACAAAAAGGGGGGTACGACCTTCGATGGGCGGATCTTCACCGGCACGCAGGCGCTCAACCGCCGGCTGGTCGACCAGATCGGCGACCTCGACGATGCCATTGGGGTGGCCGCGCGGCTGGGATGTGCCTCGGGCAACTCGCCCCGGCCGCGCGTGGTGCTTTATCGCCGCTCAAGCGATGGCGCCAGAACGCCCTATGCGGTCACGGCCAATTCCCCCCTTCAAGGCAGCGGCCTCTTCCCAAGCATTCCCGGTATCGACCGGTCGAAACTTCCCACCTTCCTGTCGGTGTGGGAGTGCGAACCGACTCTGGAAAAACTGGGGGGGAAATGACCCCCTGAATCAAAAGGGGCATTCATGAACCTGCTACTTCTCGTTCTCGCACTCTCAAGCGTAGCCCAGGCCCCTCCCACCGAATCGGATAATCCCCTCTTTCAAGAAATGGTCGGACAGGGAATCGTTCTTGGCGAAGGGGGCAAGACCGCCTTCAGCGCCCCCAGCCTGCCCGATGGCGCCAGCGCGGCCCAGCAAAAAGCGGCGATCCTCGCCGTCATCGGCAATGACTATGCCTGGGAAGAATTCACGCGCAAATCGGTGGTGGCCCCCAACCTGTTGAAGGTCGCCGAGCAAGTTCCCGGCCATGCGAAATCACCGATCCGCAAGGTCGATAGCTGGTTCGTGGTTCACGGCGATTGGAAGCTGGTCGAAGACGAGGCGTTTCGCAATCGCCTGCTCAAAATGGGTTCAGGCCAAGGGCGGGAAAAAGTGAACCGCATCGAAGGGTCTGCCCTGCAAAAGCGCAAGATTGCCCCGGGAGCCAACGAGAAAGATCGCGAAGCCTTCGCTCATATCGAGTTCGACCTGTTCGACCGGGTGCGCATCAGCGCCACGGGGAGGTCGATCTGGAGCAAGACCGCGGAGTCGGCGACGATCGCGGCGATATTCGATCCGAGGTTTGCCGGTGACGCCGAATTTCCCAATCAATGGAGACCGCTCACAAAGACCGGCAGCGAGGTCGAAGCGGGAGCGCCGGTCCCCTACCCCGGCGGCGGACTCTACATGAAAATCACGAATCTTGCCGAACCGGCCGGCGCCATGTTCGTCGAACAGCACATCCTCTTTGTCGAACCACACGGCTGGTTTGACGGAGCGAATCTGCTGCGCTCGAAACTTCCACCGGTCATCCAGGGGAATGTGCGCAACATGCGCCGCGAATGGCAGAAGGGCCCAGGCTAGTTTCTGGTCGCGACCAGTTTCTCGTCGCAGCTAGTTTTTCTTCGAGATCGCCGGTGATTCCTGTGAAACCACATGGCCATCGAGCATGCGCACCACGCGATCGGCACGCTGCGACACCTCGGGACTATGGGTCACCATGAGCAGGGTCAGTCCCCGCTCTTCCCGGATGCGGATAAGCAGATCGAGCACATGATTCGCGTTGGCCGAATCGAGATTGCCGGTCGGTTCGTCGGCAAGCAACAAGACGGGGTCATTGGCCAGCGACCTGGCCAGGGCGACTCGCTGCCTTTCCCCCACCGACAGGCGCGAGGGCCGGTGGCGCGCCCGGTGAGTCATGCCGACGAGGTCGAGCAACTGCGCCGCTTTTTTCGCACGATCCTTGATCGGGCCGATCGGCCCTTCGAACATGGGCACCTGGATGTTTTCGAGGGCCGTCAGCGCGGGCAAAAGAAAAAACGACTGAAAGACAAAACCAATCTGCCGGGCGCGAAAGGCATCGAGGCTCGGATGTTGGGCCAGGCTCGTGCCCCGGAAAAAGAGTTCTCCTTGGTCAGGCCGGTCGAGCGCACCCAGGATGTTGAGGAAGGTCGATTTGCCGCAGCCGCTTGGGCCGGTGATCGCCACGAATTCACCCTGGGCGATGGCAAGATCCACCTTGTCGAGCGCGCGCACCTGGCCGTCGGGATAGGTTTTGCAAATCCCCCGGGCTTCAAGCAAGGGCCCCTGCGCCGGTCCACGGAGTGAGTCATTCATGGCGAATCGCCTCGGTGGGCAACAGTCGGGCGGCGGCAATCGCCGGATAGACCCCGCCGGCCAACCCAATGAAAAAGGAAATAGCCAAACCCAGGCCGATGGCCGAGAGGGGAATGCCCGCCTCGATGAAGCCGTTGACGCGCGGGCTGAAGGTTAAAAGGTAAGTGACGGCGATCGCCCCCAGCGCCCCGACGAGGGCGCCAAGAAGCCCCAGAATGGAAGCTTCGCCAAGCACCATGGCGATGATCCGTCTCTTGGGCCAGCCGATGGCCCGCAAGATGCCGATTTCCCGCGTGCGTTCCATGACCGACATGATCATCGTGTTGAGCATGCTGATGACCCCGATGACAATGGCGATGGAGGACACCATCCAGGCCATGGCCCGCGTGAGCTTCAAGTGCGAGGCATTTTCGATGTATTTGCGCGGCGGTTCCGCCGATAGCCGCACCTGCCTGCCGTCTTTTCCCTTGAGCTCAAGAATCGCCTGGCGCACCGCTTCGACCTCCATTTCCGGATCGCTTCCCTTCTGAAGGGACACGGAGAAGCCGGTGATTTTCCCCTTGGAATCGAGGTCGGCCTGGGCATCGCTTAAAAGCATGAGCACCGAACCGGTTTCAAAGACATTGAAGCTCTTGAATAGGCCGACGATTTCAAAAGGCTTGCCCAAAAGGATGACCTTGTCTCCCGGCTTTTTGCCCAGGTTGGCCGCCAGGGTGCTGCCAAGCATGAGCCGGCCGCGGCCGGTATCGTCGGCGTTCAAAACGCGCCCATCGGTGAGGTCGAGATCCTTGGGGGTTTGCGAAACGGCCCGATCGAAATTCGCGGGCGGCCAGGCTTGCATCAAGACCGTCATGACGGGTGCGGTCGATTCGCCGGGTTTGCGATCGCGCTGCTCCATGTCGATGACTTCAAGCAGGGCTGGTTCCACCCAGCTTACCTTGGGAATCTGCCGGACTTGCTCGATGATCGATTCGTCGATTTTGCCCGAAAGCTGATCGACCATGCCGCCAGGCACGACCACAAGATCGAATCCCCTTTTTTCAAAGGTTTCGGTGATCGAGGTGTCGAAGTTCTGGCTGATTCCCAGGAGGGCGATCATCGTGCCAATGGCGACCCCCAGGCCGAGAATCGTCAAGACCGAGCGGCTGGGTCTGGCAAAGACATTCTTGAAAATTAGCGTCGCAAAATGCATGGATCTTTCGCTATTTTATTTATTCCCATAACTGCTATCAAAAAAAACGCCTCAATGAAATCAATAGCCAACACAGCGGCAATCCAGGCGTTACTTTTTCGCTCGAAGTCCTTGCGCTGCGCCGACCCGGGCTCACACTGGCGACCCCGAGAGCGAAGCTTCCCGTTTTGCCATCCTTTTCAGGTGAGCGAGCACCGCCTTGTGAAACCCTTCCGTATTTTCCAGAATCGCCAGGTGCTTCGCGGCGGGGATGATCTCGGTCTGGCAATCGGGCAGATGCTCACCCAGCCAGCGGCCGGTCGCCTGAAACGGGGAAAACTCGTCGTAAAGGGCCGCGACCGGCTGGCGAATCGCGATCAACCGTTCCCTGGTCAGCTCGGCCTCGGCAAGCACTTCCTCGCCGCAACGGGTCTCTGCCAAAAGCTTCAACTGGCGGATCCAGCCCCGCCCAATCGGTCCAACCAGATCGGCCAGCGCCTTTGCCTGAGTTGCATCGAGATCGCGAGTCGTTTGAAACAAGCGGGTGAAATCGATCGTGTCCCCCAGATCGACGCCGATTTCCAGGTAGCGCTCGCGCAAATCGTTCCAGATCGCCGGTTTGCCAAAGTTCGGTTCGATCGACTTCAAGCATGGGAAAAAGGAATCCGAAACGATGACACCGGCTACCTTGGCCGGATAGAGCGAGGCGGCATGGATGGCCGAGACGCCGCCGAAGCTATGCCCCACAAGCAGAGACGGTCCCAGTTCGAGTTGTTCGTGGAGGGACGCAAAATCGCATGCCATGTCCTTCGAGGTGTAACCGGCCTGAGGCCGCTCGCTTCCGCCGTGGCCGCGCAAATCGTAGGAAGTGACCCGATAGGTGGCCGAGAGGATCTCGAATAAGCCGCTGATCGCCCAGATCGCCTGGTTACTCGTCACGGCATGGATGAGCACCACATCGGGCCCGGCGCCCGCCTGCTGGTAAAAAAGCCGCACACCGTTGGCAAGAATGTCAGGCATGGCTTCCGCTGTTCATGGTTTCCCAAAGACCAGGTTTATTCTAGGTAATCTGGGATATATGTCCAGTTTAAATATTTTGGAGAACATGGGAGGCCTTTTGTGCCAGCTGCTATTGGCCCTCCCATTCCTGGATCAGCTGGCTTGCTCCGTAGAGTTGGGTTAAGGCCTGCTTGATGATGCGCGCGTCGACCATGATATGCCGGGCCGCGACATCGGTGTAAACGAAGTTGCGCACCAGGCCAAAGCGGTTGCGGTCGAAATTGATGCCGATGAACTCCCCCGCCTGATTGACGACCGGGCTGCCCGAGTTGCCGCCGATCGTGTCGGCGGTCGAGACGATGTTGAAGGGAGTGTTCCCCGGGACCGCTCCCTTCCCCTTGGTCCAGCGCGATGGCAGCAGGAACGGCTCCTTGGCTCCCAACTGGGCGTGGCGCTCATAGAGCCCGTCGACCGTGGTCCAGGCAGGAGCCTGGCGGCCTTCCGCTTCGTAACCTTTGACGGTGCCAAAGGCCAGCCTCAGAGTGAAGGTGGCGTCGGGCGCAACCGGGTCGTTGCCGGCCAGCTCAAAACGCAAACGAGAAATGGCCCCATTGGCCTGGCGTTCCGGCTCTTCGACTTCGAGTTCATGGCGGTGGCGTAGCGCCCGGGCGGTGGCATCGAGCGTGCGCGCCAGTTGGATCATCGGGTCATCGCACCGGGCAATCGCCTCGGGTCCACCGGCAGCCAGCGATTTGCGAAAAGCAACATCGGCGAGTTTGGTGCCGGCAATCAGAGCGGCTGCCAGTTTGTGGGGCGATTGCCCCCCCAGGGCGTCCTTCACCACGGAGTGATCGCCTCCCAGTTGCTCGGCCAAAAAGGTCAATGAAGTTCCCAATCGCAACGCTTCCAGTTCCGGGTGAATCGGTGCCGGAGAGAATAGCGACAGTTCGAGCGATTCCTTGTTCGAATCGCGGTATTCGCGTAGCCTTTGACCGTTCGGCTTGGCCCTTTCGACTCCGAGGCGCACCAGTTGGCGAGCGATGACAAAAAGCTCGCTATCGAAGCCATGCCCCGTTTCGACCAGGTGAAATTCCTTGCCAAATCCTTCCAGGGCGGCGACGGCTTTCTTGACCTTGGCCCAGGCATCCTGACTGGGCGCCTTGGACCGTAGCGCGCTTTCCTGGGTCGCTTTCTTGGCCAAAAGTGAGGAATCGAGCAACCCCTGCAACTGACCCGACATCGCCTTGCGTGCATTGGCAACGCTGTGCAAGTAGCGCACGGCGCGAGCGGCTTTTTCGGGGCTCGCCGCCGAAAATTGCAAGAGCGCCGCCTCCATATTGCGCAGTCGTCCGAGGCTGTACGGAAGCAGTTGATCGCGGCGGTACTTGAGCTTGTCCAGAGTCTCAAGGCGCTGGGTCGTGCCTGGATGTCCGGACACAAACACCAGCTCTCCTTCCTTGGCTCCATCGGCGGCCAGTTTCAAAGAGTGCGGCGGCCGGTAGGGTTTGCCGTTTTCGTAGACGCGAAAGAGGCAGATATCGAGATTGAACCGGGGAAACTCAAAGTTATCGACATCGCCCCCATAGCCGGCGATTTCCGATTCCGGAGCAAACACCAGCCGCACATCGGTGAACCTTCGATAGCGGTACAAGTGATAAAGCCCCCCATGATGGAGGGTGACGACATCGCTACGCAAACCGGTTTTCGTCTTCGATTCGAGTTCGATATCGGCTAGCACCTTACGCCTTGCCGCGGCGGCTTCGGCGGGTGCCAGCGTGGCAGGCACGCCGGCCTCCACGCGCGCGGTCACATCTTCGATCGATTCCAATATGTTCAGTTCCAGATCGGGGCACGGCCGCTCTTGAGAGAGATCCCTGGCGAGAAACCCTTCCTTTAGAAGGTCTTTTCCAGCCGTGGAGAGTTTTTCCAGCGAGTCGGCGCCGATATGGTGGTTCGTGATGACGAGGCCATTGGAAGATATGAAGCTGCCGGAGCCGCCGTTATTGAAGCGAATCGACGCCTTCTGCAGATGCTCGAGCCAATCTTTGGATAGCTCGACATTATACTGCGATTTCAATCTACTCGTGGGTGGCTGGTTGAAAAGCCACATGCCCTCGTCGGATCTCGCCATGTTTGCCGCTGGTCCTAAATCTTGGGAAATGACCATGATCGCAAGAACGAAGGCCCAAAACTTCCCGCCGTTTTTTGCCATTGTCCCCTCTTCGCAAGCAGAAGCGGCGCAATGCGAGCCGCCGTTATCGTTGACCAAATGGGTAAATCCCAAACAAACCGTCGATTCGCTGCAATCGCCAAGATTTTCTTATTAAAGCAAGTCTCACACGGTCGATTGGATTGCAAGGAGGGAACGGATAAGGCAGGTTGTTGAGAGGTTGTGAAAACAAGCCTTGTCCTGGACTATTGTACAGGTACTATCGCCCAGTCCGATTGTACCGGATGGGCTGAGTTGCTAGGATAAGCAATTCGGTTCAGGCAAACGGCAGCACGCCTTGGAGGGTCGTGGACGCGTGAAATTTCATTTGATCGACCGGATAACCGCTCTCGAGCCAGGAAAGAAACTTGTTGCTTACAAGAATCTTACCATGGCCGAAGAGTATCTGGCCGATCATTTCCCTGGGTTTCCGGTGATGCCTGGCGTTTTCATGCTCGAAACCCTGGTGCAGGCAGGAGCCTGGCTTTTGCGCCTGAGCGAAGACTTCAAACAAAGCACCATTGTGCTGCGCGATGCACGGAATGTGAAATATGGATCCTTTATGGATCCCGGCCACCGCCTCGAAGTCGAAGTCGAACTGATCGACCGGACCGAGGAAACGGCAACCTTCAAGGGAATTGGCAAGAAAGAAGGAGCCTCCACGATCAATGCCCGCTTCATGGTGGCGACCTACAACCTGGCCACACTGAATCCGGCGAACGGGGCGATCGATCAGCAGTTGGTCGCTTCGCAGAGGCAACGATCTCAACTGATTTGGCGCGGTCAATCGGCGTTGGCCGGTTAAAACGCAAGCAGGATGGAAGGAAGAACGGAATGCGTTTGAAGGATAAGGTCGCGGTCGTTACGGGCGGCGCGCGCGGCATCGGCCGCGGAATCTGCGAAGCCTTTGCCGCTGAAGGCGCCAAGGTCGTGGCCATCTACCGCGGAAGCCAGGCTGCCGCCGAAGAAATGGCCGCCGGCATCGTTGCCAAGGGGGGCGTTGCCAAGACTTACCAGGCCGATGTTTCCGACCTCGCCCAGATCAAAACCTTGTTTGAAACGATCGAAAAAGAAGTCGGCCCGGTCGACATCCTCGTCAACAACGCCGGCATCATCCATGACGACCTCTTTGTGCGCATGGAACCGGCCGACTGGCTCAAAGTCGTTCATACCAACCTGTTTGGAACCTACAACTGCTGCCATCAGATCGCCTTTGCCATGATGCGCCGCCGCGCCGGGCGAATCATCAATGTATCGAGCGTCGCGGCCGATTTCGTCAACATGGGCCAAACCAACTATGCCGCCAGCAAGGGCGCGATCGACAGTTTCACCAAGGCCTTGGCCGTCGAACTGGCTCCCCGTGGCGTGACCGTCAATGCGATTGCTCCGGGCTTCATCGAAACCGACATGAGCTCAGCCGTTTTGAACAAAGCAGGCGACATCGTCACGAAAATGATCCCGATGCGGCGTCTGGGCAAGCCTGAAGATATCGCCAGAGTTGCGGTATTTCTTGCCAGCGCCGAAGGTGGATACATGACCGGACAGGTGCTGACGGTGGATGGGGGCTTGAGCCTCGGACCCACCCCGCCCAAGTAGTCTTCAGGAAACTTCTTCCCGGCATGGCCGGGGAAGCGGGATGGGCTGGTTCCCGGCAGGGACTGAAAACCGGCCCCACAAGTTCTCGACGAATCTCGGCAAGAGGTTCTCGTGGAACTTCGAAACGGAGTTCTCGTTGGACTCCAAAACCGGAGCCCGTGTTGGGCTCCGCATCTGCAAGTTCTTGTGGAACGATTGCAGAAGGGGTCCGCGTTGGGCTCCGCAATAAGGACGATGGCCCTAGCGCCGTCATGGAACAGGAAAGGAACCGCCACAATGCCTACCCAAGAAGAAATCCTCAAGAAGGTCTCCTCCACGCTGGTGGAAGCGCTGAATGTTGACGAAGACGAAATTCAACCCAGCTCGACCCTCCAGGGCGACCTCGGCGCCGAATCGATCGACTTCCTCGACATCGTGTTCCGTCTCGAACGCGAATTCGGCATCAAGATTCCCCGCAATGAGCTTTTCCCCGAAGCGATCTTCCAGGGCGATCCCGACTTCGTGAAAGACGGCAAGGTCACCGCCAAGGGCCTCCAGGAACTGCGCGACAAGATGCCCTTCGCCGATCTGACCAGCTTCGAGAACAGCCCCGAAGCCACCGATCTGAGCGAACTGTTCACCGTCGATCTGATCGCACGCTACATTGCTGGCAAATTGAAGGCCAAGTAAGCGCTCCTGCGAAAAAAAACAGAAGGCCGGGAATCACCGGCCTTTGTTTGAACTTTGAGGTCCTAAGGTCCATGAGCTTGGGTTGGGTCCCTCAAAACGCTTCGCGTAAGCGACGGCACTAGGAATGAGCTGAGCGTCTGGGAATTTGTTCGCGCCTGGCGAAAGGCACGCAATGCGCTGGATTTGGATCGATCGGTTTTTGGAATTCGAATCGGGCAAACGAGCCCGCTCGATCCGGAATTTGAGCCACGCCGAAGACCATTTCGCCGAGCATTTTCCCGGTTGGCCGGTCATGCCCGCATCGCTCATGATCGAGGGGCTGGCTCAAACGGGCGGCATCCTCGTGGGTGAAGCGAACGACTTTCGCGAAAAGGTGGTGCTCGCCAAGGTGGTGAAAGCCTCCTTCAAACGCGAAGCGGTGCCCGGCGATACCCTGCATTACGATGTCGAGATCCTGCGACTGGCGCCCGAAGGGGCCTCCATCGCCGGAAAAGTGCTGGTGGAAAACGAGACGATCGGCGAGGCCGAGATCTTTTTCGCCCATCTCGACCAGTCCCGATCCAAGCAGATGTTTGGGGAACACAATTTTGTGTTCAGCGGTCAATTGAAACATATGCTCGACATGGCCAAGAAGGTGGCGTCACCTTCGCCGGCTGCTCCGAGCGCTTGATAGAGGCGGAGCCGGCCCTTGCGCCGGCGGGAATGGTCATGGCATTAGGGCGTCGATCGGTCATTTCAGGCGTGGGCGCTCTTAGCCCCACGGGCATTCGCCGCAAACCTTTTTGGGACGCGGTGCTTGAAGGCCGCTCCGCGGTCACTCCCATCACCGCGTTTGATCCCTCCGGCTTGCCGGTGCGGATCGCGGCGACCATCACCACTTTCGATGCCAAAGAGTACATCGACAAGAAGGACCGCAAGCAGTTGCGCATGATGGCGCGGCCGATCCAGATGGCCGTCTCCGCCGCCGCGCTCGCTCTCGAAGACTGCAAGGTCGACAAAACCAAACTGGAAAAAACGCGCTTTGGCGTGCTCTTCGGCTCCTGCATGATCCCCACCGAGTTGCCCGATCTCGTGGCGCCGGGAAAAATGTGCGTTGGCGCCGAGCCGCGCAAAGTGGACATGGTCAAATGGGGCACCGAGGGGATTCCGGCCATTCAGCCCCTCTGGATGCTCAAGTACCTTCCCAACATGCTTGCCTGCCAGGTGTCGATCTTCCACGACGCGCAGGGTCCCAACAACACGATTACCGAAAACGATGTCGCCGGATTGCTCGCCTTCGGCGAATCGATGCGCTTGCTCGAACGGGACTGGGCCGATTTCTTTTTAGTCGGCGGCGCCGAAGCCAAAATCAATCCCTTGAGCATGACCAGGCAGTGCCTTTTCGAGAACCTCTCCAAGAAGAACGACACTCCTCAAGAGGCGTTGCGTCCCTTCGATCGCGACAGCGACGGAACGGTCATTGGCGAAGGCGCCGGCGTGGTCGTCCTGGAAGAACTGGGCCATGCTCAAAAGCGCGGCGCCGAAATTCTGGCCGAAGTGGCCGGTTTCGGATCGGCCTTCGATCGCGCCAAGGATGGAACTGGCCTCGCCCGGGCGATTGGCAGTGCCCTCAAGGAAGCGGAAGTCGGCCCCGAAGCGATCGATTTCATCGCGGCCCATGGCGTTGGCTCGCAGGTGTCGGACCGATTCGAAGCGGCCGGCTACCGCAAAGCGTTCGGCGAGGGGAAGGTCCCCCCGGTCTTCGCCTTGAAACCGCTGACGGGCAACATCGGCTGCGGTTCGGGCATCCTCGAGTTGGGCGCCGCGGCCTTGGCCCTGGCCAGCGGAGTTCGCCCCAGCTCGATCAACTGCCCCCATCCCGATCCCGAATGCGGCCTGCCGGTGCCCATGGGACCGCCGGGACGCATCCAAAAAACTCATGTGTTGAAGGTTTCGATCACGACCCTGGGCCAAACCGCCGCCGTGGTCTTGAAGAAATTCGCCTAAAAGACCTGGGCCAGCGAACCGCCTATAAGTGGTGAGCAGGCTGGTCCAAGTGGGAAGCGGCCGGGCGGGCATCCTGCCGACGCCGCGTGGCGTTGAGTGAATGAGAAAACTAGAACATGCCCTCGGTGCGCAAGGCGGCGCCCCCGGAAATTGAGAGTCATCGGAGGTTGAGAGTCCTATGGCGCATTCGAAAAAGCGCGTTGTCATTACGGGTATGGGTGCGGTCACCCCGGTCGGCCTCAGCGTCGCGGAAACCTATCGTTCCTGCATCGAAGGCAAAAGCGGCGTCGCCCCGATCACCCGTTTCAAGGCCACTTCGTTTCCCACCAGCTTCGCCGCGGAAGTCAAAGGCTTTGACCTAAGCAAGTTCATTGCCGAACACAAAATGTTCGACTATTGCGGTGTCAATGGCCGCTTTGGCGCCGCCGCCGCCAGTCAGGCGCTCAAGGACGCCAACCTCCTCTCGGGAGACGCCGGCGCCAAAGGCGTCGATCGCACCCGCTTTGGCCTCTATCTGGGATCGGGCGAAGGGATCACCGACTTCGAAGGATTGATCAGCAATATCGTCCATGCACTCGACCCGGCCAGCGGCCAGTTCGACCCGGTGCGATTCTGCCAGTTGAGCCTGACCAACTTTCATGGCGAGAACGAGGCCGAACAGGAATTCCACACCGCTCCGGCGCATCTTGCCGACCTGTTCGATTTGCAAGGCCCCAACTACAACTGCCTGACCGCCTGCGCCGCGAGCGCCCAGGCCCTGGGCGAAGCGCTCGAAATGATCCGCCGTGGCGACTCCGATGTCATGCTCGTCGGCGGCAGCCATTCGATGATCCATCCCCTGGGAGTCACCGGTTTCAACCTGTTGACCGCGCTATCGCAGCACAAGGGGACACCTGAAACCGCTTCGCGGCCCTTTGACTTGCACCGCGATGGCTTCGTCCTGGGCGAAGGGGCGGCCATGGTCGTCCTCGAAGATCTGGAACATGCCAAGAAGCGCGGCGCGCGCATTTACGGCGAATTGATCGGCTACCGATCCACCGCGGATGCTTTCCGGGTGACCGACAGCCATCCCGACGGCCGGGGAGCGATCGCCTGCATCGAGGGAGCCTTGAACGACGCCGGCGTCGGACCCAAGGACATTCAGTACATCAATGCGCACGGCACGAGCACGCAGGTCAACGACCGGGTCGAATCCCTGGCGATCAAGCATGTCTTTGGCGAGCACGCCTACAAGGTCCCCACAAGCAGTACGAAGAGCTGCATGGGCCATATGATCGCCGCCGCGGGCGCGGTCGAACTGATCCTTTGCGTCGAAACGATGCGCAATGGAATCATCCCGCCGACGATCAATTACGAAACGCCCGATCCAGAGTGCGACCTCGATTACGTTCCCAACAAGGCGCGAGCGGCCAAGGTCGATTGCTGCCTGAGCAATAGTTTTGGTTTTGGCGGACAAAACACTTCTTTAGTGGTCAGGCGATTTCAAAACTGACACGCTCGGCGTTCCTATCCATAAGCAGATAGGTAGTAGCTAGATCGCGCCCATCACCGTGTCTGGTTTCCTGTGGGAGTCGGACAGACCCTTGGGTCAATGGACCGCCGGCAAATGGGGCCTGAATCCGAATTCGGGGTCATTTGTCAGCGGAATCTGAAAAACTGTGGAAGAATGATCTTGGTGTGCATTTAGGGTCCCGGTGGAAATATCGGGTGACAGCGCCGTGACTCTCGTTTGGATCGTTTTGGGAACCGTTTTCATTGCTCCCGTCGCCCTGGCCGTCCGGGTGACTTATAGCATCATTCGGGCCCGGATGCTCTACATTCCGATGGTCGTGCGGATCTTCCTCGAATCTCCGCTGTTCATGGTGCCCAAGGCCCAGCCCGATGCTCAAGCCGAAGACCTGCAAATCACGACCGGCGATGGGTTGAAACTCGCCGCGTGTTGGATTCCGCCGCGCGCGCCTTTGAAAGGCGTCATCCTTTTTGGCATCGAATTCGGCTCCAACCGCTGGTCCTGCCTGCACTACTGCCAGAGCCTGCTCGACGCGGGCTATGCGATCTTCGCCTACGAACCGCGCAATCAGGGGGAAAGCGAAGCCCTGCCAAAATACAGTCCCCTGCACTGGGTGACCGGTTACGAAGTGATGGATGCCCGCGCCGCGATGAACTATGTCGCCTCCCGCCCCGAAACGATCAAGATGGGGGGATTCGGGGTTTTCGGAATTTCTCGGGGGGGGTCGGCCCTGCTTTTCCTTTCCGGGGACAATCCCCAGGTCCAATGCATCGTGACCGACGGCATCTACCCCACCTATTCCTTGATGTTGCCGTATATCCGCCAGTGGATCAGCATCTATGTGAAGGAGAATTCCTGGGCGCACGATTACCTTCCCGACTCGGTCTGCGGCTGGTTTGCGCTGGGCGCCTTGAAGCAGGTGGAGAACGAATACAAGATTCAAATCCCCTACCTGGAAAACGAGATGGGGAAGCTCAAGAAGAAGCCGTTTTTGATGATCCACGGCGCCGAGGACCGCTACATCAAGCCCGAAGTCGCAAAAAAGATGTTCGACATCTCCAATGGCGGCAAAAGGGCGCCGGTTCCGGTCCACCACGAATTCTGGCTCATCGACAAGGCCAAGCACAACGAAGGAATTCAGCGGGAACCGGAGCTTTACCCCACGCGCGTGCGCGGTTTCTTCGATCGTTATCTGGCTCATGCCGAGTCCCCTACGAACCCAGTTTTGGCCTCGCAGGCCATTGAAGCGCCCGCGTCCCAAATTGCTCCCAAGGCCGCGGCCAATCAGGCGGTAACGCCGCAAACCAATCAGGCGCCCACACCTCAAGTGAATCAGGTTGTGGAATCGGTCCAAGGTCCCAAACTCTCAGGCCCGAGGGACAAGCATGCCTTCACCACTCCGTGAAATGAGCCGGGGCGTGGTCGAGGGCCTGATCCGGGGCACACTCGGACGGGTGCTTGGCTGGACGCTCAAACGCAAGCTCAGGCACTTCCTTGCCTCGTGCGAACAAGCCGAAGCCATCCAGAAGCGCTGGCTCTTAAAACTCATCCACAAGAATCGCGACACCGATTACGGGCGCGATCACGGCTTCCGTACGATCCAGTCGCTTGCTGATTTTCGCCGCCATATCCCCATCGGCGGTTACGAGCGCGTCGAACCGTACATGGCCCGCGTGCGCCAGGGGGACATCAAGGCCTTGCTCGCCGATCAGCGCATCCACATGTTCGCGCTGACAAGCGGTACCACGGCGACGCGCAAGACCATTCCGGTCAACGACCAGTATTTGGAAGCCTACCGCTACGGCTGGCATATGTGGGGGATCAACGCCTACACCGATCGGCCCAAGGCCTCGATGCGGCCGATCTTGCAGTTCTCCGGGGACTGGGAGGAAGAGCGCACCAGTTCGGGCATTGCCTGCGGCGCGGTGACCGGCCTGACGGCCACCATGCAAAAGCGGATTGTGCGCCGCCTCTATGTGCTGCCCGCCGAGTCGGGAAAGATCAAGGACACCGCATCGAAATACTACCTCGGTCTGCGCCTGGGCCTGACGCGTCCCGTCAGCATGATCCTTGCCGCCAACCCCTCGACCATGATCAACCTGGCGCGCGCCGGCGACGAAGCCAAGGAAGATCTGCTGCGCGACTTGCGTGACGGAACCTTGAACCGGCGTTGCGTGCTTCCCGAATCGCTTCGCGGCCGCCTCAAGTCCCGTCTGGCCGAAAAACATCCCGAACGGGTCAAGCAGCTCGAAGAGATCATCTCCAAAACCGGCACGCTTTACCCCAAGGACTATTGGCCGGAGCATTGCATCCTTGGCAACTGGACCGGCGGCAGCATGGGGGCCTACCTGCGCCAGTATCCACGCTATTTCGGCGGCATGGTCGTGCGCGATGTCGGCCTGATCGCCAGCGAAGGCCGCATGACCATTCCCCTGGCCGACAACACCCCGTCGGGCATCCTGGATATTCACAGCAACTATTTCGAATTCGTCCCCACCGGCGAAGATCCCACCTCGCTGCACGCCACCATCTTGCAAGGCCACGAACTGGTCGAGGGGGAAGAATACCGGATCATCCTCACGACTCCGAGCGGACTGTACCGCTACGACATTCACGATGTCGTGCGTTGCACCGGCTTCATCGGCCGCACTCCCTTGCTTGAGTTTCTCAACAAGGGGGCTTATTTCTCCAACCTCACCGGCGAGAAACTTTCCGAGCATCATGTCACGCGCGGGATGTCGCGCACGCTGCAAGAACTGGGGCTCGAAAGCGGCACCTACAGCGTGGCGCCCATCTGGGACGATCAAAACCCCGGCTATGGACTGTTCGTTGAGCCGGGAACCTTCGGGATGCCTGACCGCTCCAGCGCCGTCGTGCAACGACTTGAAGAAATCCTTCACCGCACCAACATCGAATATGCTTCCAAGCGCGATTCCGGCCGCCTGGCGCCGCTTCGCTTACAGATCCTTCCGGCCGGCTTTTGGGCACAATGGGACAAGGAACGCCTTCTCAAAACCGGCGGCGTGGCGGAGCAGTACAAGCATCCCTGCCTCATCACGACGATCGATTTTCGCGAAGACCTCAACCGCAAGGGACTCATTCGCGACCGGGTTTGATCCAGGTTTTTCTTGCGAAACCTTCTGCCGCCAAGCGCCCGCTTTTCTCCCCCCTATCCTGACCGAATGAGACCGCTTTCGGTTTGCAATCTTGATGGGGGCGCACTCCCATGCGAATGATCCGCGTTTTCACGATATTGACCTGGTTGGTGGCCGCCGGGCCTCTTTCGTCCCAGACGAACCCGAGCGTCCGGCCCAATGTCCTGATGATCGCCGTGGACGATCTCAACGACTGGGTCGGCTTCTTGAAGGGACACCCCCAGGCTTCCACGCCTCATATCGATGGTTTGGCCAGCGGGGGGGTCGCCTTCGTCAATGCCCACTGTCAGGCCCCGCTGTGTAACCCATCGCGCTCGAGTTTGCTTACAGGCCTGAGGCCTTCCACGACCGGAATTCATGGACTCGTTCCCGGCATTCGCGAAGTGGCCGCGACGCGCGAGCGCCAAACCCTGCCCCAGGCCTTTCTCAAGGCGGGCTACTTCTCCTACACCTGCGGCAAGGTGTTTCACGACGGTTCGGTGCCCAGGACCCAGGCGGAGTTTGGGACCTGGGGACCCGCTCCGGCAACGGCAGGTCCTCCCCGGCCCTTTGCGCAATTGCCGGTGCCGCGCCACCCCGCCATGGACTGGGGTCCCTGGCCCCAAAGCGCTAGCGACCATGGCGACTACAAGATCGCCTCGGCGGCGATCGAAGCCCTCGGGATGTGCCCAAAAGAAAAGCCCTTCTTCATCGCCTGCGGCTTTCGGCAGCCCCATGTCCCCTGCTTTGCCCCCAGGGAGTGGTTCGATCGCTTTCCCCTGGATTCTCTGAGTATGCCCGAGCTGAAGGATCACGAGCGCGCCCTGCTCCCTACTTTCTCCTGGAGATTGCACTGGCGCCTGCCCGAACCGCGCCTGGCCACCTTGAAGGACAAGGGGGAGTGGAAACCGCTCGTTCGCGCTTATCTGGCTTCGACCGCCTTCATGGATGCCCAGGTGGGGCGCGTGCTCGACGCCTTGAAAGCAAGCGGCCGGGAAGACAACACGGTGATCGTCCTTTGGAGCGACCATGGCTACCATTTGGGGGAAAAAGAAATCACCGGCAAAAACAGCCTGTGGGAACGCTCCACCCGTGTACCGCTCGTTTTTGCAGGGAAGGGAATCCGCGCTCAAAAACCGTGCGAAGAGCCGGTGGAATTACTCGATCTCTACCCGACGCTGCTCGAATGGTGTGCACTGGATCGGGTAGCCGGGCTCGAAGGCCATTCGCTTGCCGCGCAGTTGCACGATTCGCAATCCGGTCGAGTCTGGCCGGCAATCACGACCCACAACCAGGGCAACCATGCGGTGCGCTCCAAACGGCATCGATACATTCGCTATGCCGATGGCTCCGAGGAGCTTTACGATCTGATTGCCGATCGGCGCGAATGGAACAATCTCATCGGGAGAAAAGCAACCGATTCCATCAAGAACGATCTGGCGGGCTGGCTGCCCAAGGTCGATGTTCCCGCGGCGCCCGCCAGCAAGCACCGGGTGCTCCTCTACGACAAGGGCACGGGAATCGCCACCTGGGAAGGGGAATCGGTCAAGCCGACCGACTCGCCGCCTGGCCCCTGATACCACCCCGTCCTTCAAACGCGCGATTCCTCAAAATGGTGAACCGAATGAATTCTGTCGAGCCCTGGCGGCAACCGAGCTGGATCGAGCAAACGCAACGGATTCTCGATTCGTTCGAGAAGTACCTGGGACGACCTTTGCTGGAAAGAACGGGCCAGCCCGACGAAGAGGCACGGCGGCTCTTTGAAGCCCCCTTTATCGTGGTCTCTCATGGCACTCAGGCCGACCCGATTTTCAACTATGGCAACCGAGCGGCACTCGACCTATGGGAGATGACCCTTGAGGAATGGGTGATCCTCCCCTCCCGGTTGAGCGCCGAACCGATCGTCCGCGAGGATCGCGCCGAACTCCTGGCGCGCGCCCTGGAAAAAGGCTATGCGGCCGATTATCGCGGGATACGGGTCAGCAAGACAGGCAAGCGATTCTTGATGGAAGATGCCATCATCTGGAACTTGGTCGATGGCAGCGGTGTCCGCCGCGGTCAGGCCGCGACCTTCGCCAAGTGGACTCCGCTTGAGCCGCGCCCCGCCTGAGGTCGGACCTGAAGGTGAAATGGGGTTAGCCAGGATCTCTTGGATTCGCTTCCCGGTTTTCCGGCTTAAACGAATGAAACCAGCAGGATGACCAGGCAGTTGTTGAACGAATGCGCCGCGATCGAGGCGGTCAGGTTGTCGCGCGTCTGACGCAAGAAACCAAACAGTGCGCCCAGTCCACCCAGAAGCGGCAAGCCGAGCACGCCTTGAGGATGCACGATGGCGAACATGAGCGAGGAAAGGCCGACGCTCAAGATCACGGCGGCGCCATGTCCGGCTCCAAACGACGTTTCGTGGAGATGGCGGTAAAGAAACCCGCGAAAAAAGACCTCTTCGACGATCGGCGCCAGGATCACCGCCGTGATGAACGCGAGAATCCAGTCGGCCCGAGAACCGTGCAAAAGCTGGGGGCCGATGGGGTGTGTCGGCTTTTCCACCTCGGGAAATCCCTGCATCAAAACCACGGTGACGATCGCCAGGAATAACAAGACAGGCCAGTAAGCGATCACCGCCAAGATGCCAATGACGATTTCCCTGGGCGAGCCCACGTCCCTGTCCAGTCCAATCTGCTCAAGCATCACCCGCAAGGGAACGCCGCGCACGAGCGGCCAAAAGGCGGCGGCCAAACTGAGCACCTGGATCATGATTCCGGCGAGCAATCCGTTCATGCCCACCCGGGGAATGATCACCGCGCCAAACAAGAACGACAGGGCAAAGTAACCGACAAACCAGATGGCAAAAGTCTGCATCATCATCGCGGACAGCGCCTGGCCTTCCGCCAGCGACGCCAGGCCCGGCCCAAGCGGCCCCCTCGACGCCAACATGAGGAAATACAGAAACATCCCAATTCCTACCAGAAACGCGCAGAAACCCAAAAGCATAAGCGCACTGGTGCGCAGCGCGTAGCGAACCATGCCGCCATAAAAGGTGTCGGGCTGATCCAGCCAGAATTTCGGGTCTTTGACAGGCGCCGGCTCGTTGCCTGGAATCGACGCGAACCAACCCACCCGGCTCGCCAGCTCCTCTCTTGGAGCTTCCTCGATCGACGCTTTGGGATCGGTCTTCAATCGGCCGATCCACCCGGAAGCCGTGTTGAAGCTCTTTTCAAGCGGCGTCCCCTTCACTTGCTCCGCCATGGAATCGAGCCTTGTTAGCGCTTCTTGCGGACCGATCACAAGCGCTTCGACCAAGGAGATGGCCAGTTTTTGGCGCGAGTCCTTCTCGGAGATCGCTTTGGTCAGTTGGTCCATCAACGCCTTGGGATCGGTATTGGCGACAATCTGCATGCCCCAATAGAGTTTGACCACCATCGTTTCGGCCGCAAGCGGTTCCGCGGCAGGCGCCGGCTTCTTTTCGTCCTGGCCGTTTTCGGCCTTGGCCGGTTTTGGGAAAAACAGGGACGGGTTAATGATCAACGCAATGACGGCAATTACTGCCAGCCAGGAAAGGATCGGGAAAGGGTAGGTTTCGGCTTGTTCTTCGAGATCGAATTCCGATTGGCTATCGGTCATTCCGCCGACTCCCACAAACGCTCGCCGCCTTCGAAGGCATTCGTATTGCTGCCGAGTATCGCGTCCGCCGGCAATGCCAGCAATTTTTTGGCGTTGCCGCCCCCCAAAACAACATAGTCGGCGACCAAGACCTTTTTGAGCGTGGAGACGACATCGAAGACCACCCGGGTCCAGCGCTTAAAACCCATCCGTTTAAGCGCCCGCGTTCCCACCCAATCCTCGAAGGTGAGCTTTTTGCGATAGGGTGCATGACCCATTTCCAGCGCCGCCACCACTCCATCGATGATCAACGTCGTACCCAGGCCGGTACCAAGTCCCAGGAAAAGCATGCGGTTACCCTGGTAGCTTCCCAGCGCCTGCATGGCGGCATCGTTGATGAGCATGACAGGTTTGCCAAAGTTCGCCGCAAAGTCGTAACCGACCCAGCCGGGGCCGATATTGACCGGCTCCAGTGCGATTTTCCCACGGGCCACCGGACCAGGGTACCCGATGCTAATGCATTCGAAGTTCCAGTCGGCCGTATTGCGCTTCACGCCCTCCACCATTTCGGCGGCATTTAGGGTCGGCCCCGACCGAAATTTCCGTACTTCTTCACTCCCCGAAACGCGGAGTTTGACGTTGGTTCCCCCCACATCGATGACGAGGATTTTTTTTGAATCCTTTTTTCGCCGCTTCGCATTGGGGTTGAATACAGGTTCTTTTGCTGGAACATCGCTCGACATGTTGACCCTGTCCCGAATTCAATCGGTGAGTTGCCCTTCGGAAAGTATCGTCAGATAAGCTCCGTGAGGGCCATCTCCGTTAGTGATTTTCAAAAGAATTGAGTTGGCACCCGGTTGGAGTTTGACAGGGATGCGGAACATGGCTGGGCTCGCCGAGACACGCCCATTCTGCTCGTGCACCGCTTTTCCATTGACGATGAGCCTGCTGCCATCGTCGGCGCCCAAAAGGATGACCGCATCCTGGGCCGTTTCACTTTTGACCTCAGTCAACAAGTACGACCAGGAATGATCCTTTTTATCGCCGTGGAAAGCCGCCAGGTCCAGGTAACCGTCCGCCGCCGGCCGAATCGTTTGCCACTCGGGCGTCTTCCCATTCTTGGTTTTTAATTCGGGAACGATGTTCGCCTGGAGGTTGGGCCGGCCCTTTTCGAGCGAGGTCTGTTCGCTCAGCGCCGTTTCCCCAACATCGGCCATCGGTCCCAGGATTTTCCATTTGGCCGGAGTGAGCGACCCGGTCTTGAGCGTCAGGAGGTATTCGACCAAGTCGACCAGATCGTCCTCGGTCATCCAGGCCACGAGGTCGGCCGGCATGATCGAGACCTTGCTCTTGGTGCGCTCATCGATTTCGGAAAGGAGGATTTTGTAGTCCTTGCCATTGCCGTCGCGGATGAGGAGGTGGTTGGGCGTTTCTTCCACCAACAGGCCGCTGATCGTTTGCCCCTTGTTCGTGGCCACGGCGTTAACGATGTACTGATCGGCGATTGCCTTGGAGGGGGTGAGCAGGCTATCGAACAGGTTTTCACGGCTCGCCTTTTTGCCGATGAGCGACAGGTCGGGCCCGATGTCGCCGCCCAAGCCCTGGAGGCGATGGCATTTCTGACATTGCAGTTCGTTCTTGGCACTGGCCTCGAAAAGCTTGCGCCCGGCTTCGGCTCGTCCGGTGCGTTTGGCCAGCTCGGCCGCATTGGGCAGCTTGGCCATGTTCAATCGTCCCGGAGGCGGGAAGGCGAGCATGGCCTTGTTGCGCACGATCTGAAAGGGACTGTTACGCAGATAACGGCCCGCCTCGGCGGCCAGGTCGGCCGGCAGTTTGTCCTTTTGCGCCAGGAGCCATTCGCTTCCCGGACTCGACTGGGCCAAGACGGCGACCACCTTGCCTGGTTCGGGTCCGGCGAGTGCCGATTTCAATACTTCCAGGGCGCCCTTCCCGGTTTTCGCGCCCCTCGTTCGGGTGAGATTTCCCAATGCGTTCAAGGCGTCGGCACGTGTTGCGCTCGCCGTCACCAGTTTCTTGAGAAGTTCGAGTGCCTCGGGGGTGTCGATGCGACCAATCGCTTCGGTGGCGGCCCGAACCGTTTCGCCGCCCGAGTCTCCCTGGGCGAGTTGGCCCAGGTCCGCGAGTGCGGATTGTAATTTCGCGGCGCCGGCCAGTTTGGCCCAGGCCGCCTTGTCGGCAATCGCGCTCAACAATGTGGAAAACTCGGGATCCTTGGTCAGCGCCGCCCACTTGCCTTCCAGAAAGGTTGCAAGCTTTTCCACCGCACGTTGACGCACCTCAACCGGTTGTTGCGTCGCAAGCAGTTTGAGCAACACCTTGCCGGCACCCGGTTCTTCAGCGGACGCCAGGAGATCGACGAGATCGGCCCGCTGGCTCACCGTGATGGAAGGGTCGGCGATCCGTTTGGCCAGCGTCGCGCGAATGCCCGGCGGACGCAGGTCGAACACCAGTTGCGCCACACGGTCCGACCAGGAACCAAGCGCGCTATCCAGATCGGCCATGACCCGCTCGCGCCGCGCCATGTCGCTGCCCGCGCAAATATTCAGCGCCTTGCGCAGGAAGGTGTCATCCGTCTGGTATCTGGCGATCACTTCGTTGAAAAGAGGCTTGAGCTTGTCCGGATCGGCGCGGCGCCAAAGGAGCAGCAATTCCCGCAAAACCGGCGGGCTTGCCGATTTCACGAGGGCGGTTGCTTCAAGTGCGGTTGCTTCCCTGCCCCCTTTTTCAGGTAGCACGGCGATCCTCGAGTCGATCCGCACCGCCAGTTGGCCAAAACGATCATCGCTCGATTTGAGAGCCGTATCGATCTGGGCTTCGACCAGGGCTTGGCCTTTCTCGTCGAGTTTGGGCTTCAGCTCGGCCAGGAGGCCAAGCGCCCTTGCCCGCAGAAAGGGGCTGGAATTCTCCTGACGAGCGCAAGCGAAAAGCAACTCGGCCGCACCGGCGCCCTTGGCCCGGATCGCCTCGATCGCACCGGCCCTTTGGGCCAGGTTCGGCGAGGCCAGTGCCGCAGTGATCCCCTGATCGCTCGATACATCGTAAGCGACCGCCGCGGGCTTGAACCCCTTGGGGGCCAGCCGGTAAATGCGGCCCCGAGTCGTATCCCCCATGCCGTGACCGCCCACACCGGGGTCGTACCAGTCGGCGACGAACACCGAGCCGTCGGGAGCAACCTGAACATCACTGGGACGAAACCAGGGATCGCTGGAGTTGACCACATTCTCCTGTTCGACCTCGTATCCGGCCCCCTGGGGCTTCAGATGATAGCAGCGCACCTGGCGCGGGCCGGCGTCGGTGTGAAGCAACATGCCGCGATAGGCAGGGGGCAACAAATCCCCTTCGTAAACACAAATGCCGGTCGGGCTGCCGAATCCGGTGCGCAGAATTTTGGGAACAATTCCCGGTTGTTCTTCATGCCAGTGGCTTTGGCCGGGACCTCGCGGATGGTAGCCATAGTCGCCGTCAGGCATCACAAAACAGATGCGCGTTTGTTGATTGCCATCGTCGTCGTTATCGGAAAGGAAAACACTGCGAAAGCTATCGATGCAGGACATGTAATTGTTGCGAAAATTGTGCGCGTAGCGGATCAGGTCGGTGCCATCGAGCTTGCAGGTCCAGACCGTGCCGGCGCGGCAATCGGTGGCGTTGGAAGTCCAGCTTTTTAATTTGCCGGCGGACGCCTGACCGTCGCTATGGGCCTTCAGGCCTTGAACCCCCGCATCTCCCACCGTGAACCAAAGGCGGCCATCGGGGCCGATATGAATGCCGTGAACGCCGTGGTCATGATCAATTCCCTGGAAACCCTTGAGTAGCGTTTTGGGCGGGCCGTCGGCTTTCAGGTCGCCATCGGCATCTTCAAAGGTCCAGATTTGCGGCGACTGGCAAACGAAAACTTTTTGCCCGCCTCCGGGCAGGGGGAGCACGGCGATTCCGAGCGGGCTTTCCACATCGGACGCCTGATAGAAGGTGGTGACCTTGTCGGCCTTGCCGTCCAGGTTGGTGTCTTCGAGCACCAGGATCCGATCGCCTTCCTTGCGCAAGGGGGGCTGGCCGCGTAAGCGGCGCCGGTAGTTGACCGCCTCGCACACCCAGATGCGCCCCTTGTGGTCGATCGTCATCGTCGTGGGATTGACGAACAAGGGCTCGCTGGCCCAGAGGCTCATCTCCAACCCGGCCGAGACCGTGAAGGTTTTTTCGGCCTTTTCCGGGGGAAGTTGGGCCAGCGAAGCACCGGCAAGCAATGGCGGCAAAACCAGGGCGAAAACGCACGAGGCATAAGAGGTCATACGCATGGAGAAGCCGCCTGGGGTGGGGAGGGCCGAAGCTGTCTGGGAGAGTGACGGTATTTTCGCTTCATTTAGCTTACATGGCGCGGGGGGGCAGGGCCAATGGCCCTTCCTCGGGAAAATCGGGCCGAATTCGCTCCCTTTTCGCCGAGGATCCCTACGGCTTTTCCGATCCGGCGATCGGTTCGGCGCCCAACACCTTGCCGGGGTTTCAACCGGTCAAATCCCACTTCAGGATGCGGGCGGCATTGTCTCCCAAAATCAACGACTTTTCTTCAGGACCAAGGCGGCCCAACAGATCCAGAAAGCGCTCGACATGCGCCGTCCATTCCTGGGGACTGGCACAAGGATACCCTCCCCCATAAAGGATCCTCTTTATACCAAATTGGGTTGCCAGATCCTGGACGACCGGGCCGATGTCGCGGTGAGGATACTGATTTCTAAAAGGAAGCAGGCTCAATTTCATGTGCACCTGAGGGAAACGGGCCCAGCCGCGAATCTCCTGGAATTCCTCGAGTGTTCCCTGAAACGGCCGGCCGCAGTGGTCAATCAAGACCACGACCTCGGGGAACCGCTGCAGAAGCGGCGTGAAAACGGGGGCGTAACGCGGCTCGAGGTGAAGTTGAAGGAAAAGGCCGTTGTCGCGGGCCAGCGTCCAGAAGCGAGTCAGTGATTTCGGCTCGAAGGAGGGCAGCCTTTCGGGGCAATAGGCGTGCAGGCGCATCCCGGCCATTCCCGGAAAACGGGCCAGCTCCGCGATTTTCTCAGGCGTTTCGGCCCGATCGGGAAAGAGATGGCACACGCCGCGAAACCGTTTCGGGTCGATCGCAAGCGTATGCAAGAGCCAGCGATGATCGTCCTGGTAGGTTTCCGGATGAACGAGCACGGCGCCGGCAATGCCCGCCTGATCCATGAAGGACAAAACCTGCCGCGGTAAGGCGGGAACCGCGGCCGCATAGGGCGCATTCGCATGAATGGGGAAGCGCGCGTCACTTGCCTCGGCAAAGAGATGGACATGGGTATCGACGATCATGTTCGCATTCCGCTAGATTGCCAACCGAGAGGGGGAAACGGCGAACCCGCTTGGCTCCCGGGCCCTGGGTGAAAAGATACGGAGCGGCCCAACGGACGCCGCGAAGCCTGGCGCCATAACAAGATAACCAATAATATCACCAGGTTGCATGCCGCGCCGGTACTGGCGCATTTTCCCGTTTCCGCCCGCGAAATCGCCGCCGTCAATCTCTCCCTGGCTCATCCGTATTGCATCGCTTGGCGACGATCGGATATGGGACAACGAATGTAGGTTTTTTCATTTTGTTTTCTTTGGTTTAGAGGCCGGTCCATGGCGCCCTAGGCCACCGGTTGGAGTCCAAGATGACTGCCCCCCTTCGGGATGCCTTGGCTGCCCATGTTCGTCGAGTTCGCGACATTCAGGACCATGTTCGCGGCAACGATCAGGCGGTCAAGCAGAGCCTGATTGGTCCGGTTTTCTCGCTTTTGGGCTACGATCTGACCGACCCGCGCGAATGCATTCCCGGCTTTCGCCTTGAGGCCGGGCCAGGCAAAGCTTCCGCGCCCATCGACTGGGTGTTTGTGGGCGCCGGCAAACCCTGGTTCTTCGTCTCGGCCAAGGATACCGAACAAAAGCTGGTGCCCGTCGATGAACGCTTGACGCACTACTTCGATCAAGCCTCGGAAGTGAAACTCGGCATCGCCACAAACGGAGTGCAGTGGCGCTTTTTCACCGATCTGGCGACCAGCGAAACGATGGACAGGGAGCCGTTCCTGGTTTGGGATGTCTTGGCGGATGAGCAGGCGCCGTTCGATGTTCTTAACTTCCTTGCCATTTTGCAAAAGTCGCAGTTCCAGCCGGAACTGATCCGCGCCTTCGCACAGACCAACACCTCGCGCAAGAACCTGATGGTGACCGAGCTGGAACGACTGCTCGAACCGTCGCCGGAATTCATCAAGCTGGCGGTCGCCAACCTGGAAACGAGGAAATTGAGCGAGGGGGTCATCGAATACTGGAAGCCGATCCTGGCCAACGCCATCGCCCAGTGGGCTCGCGTGCGCACGCTGACTTCGGTGATTTCCCAGGCTCATTACCCCGAAGCGCAACCGCCCAGTCAAACGGCCGCACCGGCGCCGGTCATCGTTCAGGAAAAAGAATGGGAGCGGATGAAAGCGCTTGCCAGTGTGATCAGCCAGCCCGCGGCGGCCCCCCCTCCCCCGTCCGCCGCGCTTGAAGAAACCGCCAGCATTCGGTCCATGTCCACGTCCGCCGAGGAATCGGTCGCGTTTGAAATCTTCCAGGCCATTTGCACCGAAGAGCGGCCGATCGCCTGCGAAAACACTCTCTCTTCTTTCAACATTCACTTCCCCTTTTCCCCCACTTCGGTGATCGCGCGATTTCACCTGCAAGAACGGGAAAAAACGGTTTGGTTTCCGATGGATGCGGCCAAGTGCGCGCACCTTTGTCCCGGCTTCAAGGTCAAGGCCACGCAGTTCCCCTCTTGGACCAGTTGCACGCTCAAAGGCCCGGAAGATCTTCGCAAGATCGAACAGGCGGTGCTCGAAGCCTACGAAACCATCAAGGCGCTGCAGGCGCGTCAATCGACTTTGTCGATCGATTATGTCTTTGAAAAGATCGCCTGAAGCCAATCGTTCTTGCGGACCTAGCCGATTCATGCATCCAAGGGATGCTTGAATCGGCTAGGTCCGTTTCGAGGAATCGCCGGGCGGCAAAAACACGCTGATCCCAATGATCGCGTTACCTGCGACAATCGTTTCCACCACGCCAGCCTGAACCGATTCGCAACCTCACGTCGCGCAAATGACATCCCCGCCATCTGGACGCCATTTCTCGCGGCGTTCGTTGGTTAAGCCTTCATGAGATCCCTTTTTCTCGCCAACGCCGTCCGCCGAGCCCGGGTTAGTCACTTGTAAAAACGACCAACCCGCACCGCCTCGGAACCCTCGGCCATGTTGCCTTTCCATGCCCTCTTTGTCGTCGCCTCGATCCTGGGACAACCGGGCAATCTTCCCTCGTTCATCAAGAAATACTCGCGATCGATGACCTTTTACTACGAATCGACCGACCCGTCCCGGGCCATGGTCATGATGAAGGCGTTTCTGGAAAAATCGAACATCGAAGACTCGTGGTACGAAAACAAGGCGCATGTGCAGGCGATCATCGGATCGCAGTTCGCCGACATTGCTCGCGGCAATCCCCAAGTCTTGCGCGGCTATGAAGAAGAGTTTGAGACCACCACAACCACGGCCGGCCGGAAGTTCCTCTTAAAAGTCCTGGCCCAATGTGGCGACCCGGCCACGGCGCTCAAAGCCCAGTCCTGGCTCAACCACGACAAATTCACCGCCGTCCGCCCCGGAGTGGAAGCGCTGAAAAAGATCCTCGATGGCCCGCCCCCAAAACATGTGGCCGACCGCGCCGCGAAGACTCCCGACGATCTCGACCTGCTCTGGGCCAACTTCTTCATCACGGGGCAATACCCGGCGGTCTCGCGCATCCTCGATGTGCTCGACTTGCCCGAGGACCGTCAGAACGCCGTGCTCAAACGAGTCGCTCGCTGGTCGCTGGCCTCGAACCTCCAGCAACATCCGAAGTTGACCAAGCTGGTCAACGAACACCTCGAGGAACGGGGCGAGCTGAGCAGAAAAGCCTTCAAGGAAATCACTCTCGAAATGGCGCAGTCGGGAAGATAGCCCCAAGCCCATTCCAAAGATTTGCCCAACAAAAGAGAGGCGTTTCCTGATTCAGGAAACGCCTCTCTTGGTCGATCTGGACCGTTCACAAACAAGAAAAGCAAGGCAAGCAGGCGGGAAATCTTGTCATCGTTGGGGAATCGCTTCGATTCCCCAACGATGACACTCCGCGTCAATACGCCGGAATTTGCACTCTCGTGCCGCCGGCCATCGCCGACTCGTGCGCGCAAATGCCGACAAGCGTCCAGTTGGCGCTGGTCGCCGCATCGGGGAACGCCGGGCGATTGCCGCGGACGGCTTCGATAAAGGCGTTGGCCAGGTGAGGATGGCTGCCGCCGTGGCCGCCCCCCTGAGTGAAGCTCAGGTGCTGTTCCTCGTCGTTGCTGTAAACGCCCTTGGTCGTGAACTTGCCGATTTCCTTGGGCAACTGATGGCCATAGTCGGGCACCTTGGTGCGCACCGGAATTTCCGGTTCCGGCTTGCCCTTGGTGTGGATCACCGGCTCTTCGTTTTCGACCTGCTGCCATTCGAAGGTTGCCTTGGACCCATAAACGTCGAAGCTCTCGCGGTATTGCCGCGCCGTGTCGAAGAGACTGCGGGTCACCTCGGCCACGACATCGGAATCCTTGATTTTGAAGGTCGCCGTTTCGATCGCGAACGGCGAGTTGTATTTACCGATCAATTCCTCGGCGATGCGGCCCGAGCCGTGACAAACGACGCTTTCGGCATGCTTGTTCAAAATCGCCAGGCAGGGGCTGACGCAATGGGTGGCATAGTGCATCGGCGGCAGGCCCGGCCAGTAATTGGGCCAGCCGTCCATGTCTTGCTGATGCGAGCCGCGCAGGAACTGGATTCTGCCCAGCACGCCCTTCTCGTAAAGCTCCTTGGCAAACAGGTATTCGCGGGCGTAAACGACCGTTTCCATCATCGTATAAACTTTGCCGGTGCGCCTTTGCGCTTCGACGATCGCCTTGATTTCATCCTTGGTGGTCGCCATCGGCACCGTACAGGCAACATGCTTTCCGGCGTTGAGTGCTGCCAGGGTCTGGGGACCATGGTCGGGAATGGGGCTGTTGATGTGAATCGCGTCGATCTCGGGATCCTTGAGCAGCTCTTCATAGCTGGTGTAGCGCTTGGCAATTTTGAACTTATCGCCGCAGGCATCGAGTTCTTTCTTGTCGCGCCGGCAAATGGCCGCCATTTCCGCATGAGGGTGAGCCTGATAGATCGGGATGAACTCGGCTCCAAAACCCAGGCCAACGATGGCGATGCGGACTTTACGATCGCGAATCATGAAGAGGCGCTCCAGAAAGAGAGGGAGAAATTGGGTCTGATTCCTTGGCGGTTCAGATCGGCTTTGTTTTGCCAGAATTTGCCAGATCCTCTTGGTTTATGGCAGGGAAGGACTCAGTCCATCAACCGGTCTTGTTTGCCGTTCCCCCGCGTTCGAGCTTCGGCTATCGCGATTTGCCTCCTCTTCGGATATAATCCCCAAAAGCCACCCAGAATCTGGCACATTGTTGATCTGCGCCGAAGCCCATGCCGGCGAGGTTGCGGTCGGTTCTTCTGGGTCGAGATCCCAGGTCCTTAAGTATTCTGGGAAGCTTCGCTTCCAAGCTATCGTTTCTGGTATCGGTTCCACTTCATTTCAATCGGGGGTGAGGTCATGAATAAGAGCGCGTTCACGCTGGTGATCGGACTGTGCCTGGTTGGCCTGACCGCCTGGGCCGGCCCAAGTCTGTGGCGTGCCCATCACGGCAGCTCCCGTTGCTGCGGCATGGCGGCCATCACTGAAGATAGCTGCTGCCCCGTGAGCACCTGCTGCGAAGCAACCGCCTCCACCACCTGCGAGGCCAAGGAGGGTACTTGCAGCGCGGGCTCGATGATTTGCACGGAAGGGTTAACGGAATCGGGAATCTGTGAGTTTGGCTGCGAATCGGCCATGCCTTGCACGGAACCAGGCGAAAAGTTTGTTCACAAAAAAGCCACCAAGGCGGCCCAACCTGCTCGCGAATAAGTAGACGCGCTCGACCACGGCAGCGGCGTTGTGGCCGAGAGTCAAAGCCAGACGCAACACCCTATGAACCCGGGCCAAGAGAGGATCTTTTGGCCCGGGTTTTCTGTTTTTTGGCGGCGAAAGAATACGCTTTTCTGGGACGTCTTCAGCGCAATTGCGTCACCTAAAACTAAGGTTTCATGGGCTCGGCATCGTTCGTCATCAGAGCATTTTGATTCAACCGGTTCAAGATCAGGCGGCCCTCAGCGGTCGCCAGCGCATCGGGATAGGTTTCTTCAAGCTGCTTCATAGCCGTTTGGGCCTGTGTCAGGATCGATTTCGCCTGTTTGGGCAGGGAGCCGTCGGCACTGCGCATGCGGGCCACTTGCGCGTCATACTTGCGGATCGATTCCAGTACGGCCTGCGCCTTGATTTCCTTTTGAACCCTCGGCTCGGCCTTCCAGGAATCGGCCAGCGCGCGGGCCTTGGCGGCCAGGTCGGTTCCCCGGTAGTTGGCCGCAAAGGCGGTGAGAGCAAGATATCCCTTGACCGGGTCGGCTCCACCGATTGCTTCGTAGTTTTTGAGCGCGTCTTCGAGCGGTTTTTCCAGCACGGCTCGCAACCGGCGCGCCCGATCGGCCAGGTCCATGTCCCGGCTTCTGGCGTAAGAACCGAGCTGCCGGAACACCACTGACCAGTCGTCCCCCTTGTCGAACAGGGCCCGGATCGCCTTCCATTCCTTCTTCTCGGAAAACGGTTTGGGGGCAGCCGTGGAACCGTCGTTCAGAATTTCATCAAGCCGGCTGTTCATCAGCACCTTGCGGTAGGCCGTTTCGGAAGCGAAATCAGGTCCCCGGAAGATCGCCTTGTCCTGCGAATCGAAAAGGACAACCCCTTTGGGAGGGTGAGCATAGTCGAAGTTTCCTTGCGACCGGGGATCGGCCAGCCGCAACCCGGCGCAGGCGCTCACGCTCACACCCCGCTCCCGAAGGAGCTGATCGAATCCTGCCGGCGGGCTTGCCGGCGCTACCAGAAGAAAATCGATTCCCCATTCGGCAAAGCGGTCTTGAATCTTGTGGAGACGATCGAGATCGCGATGAACCGCGGAAGGCTCGTCGTGCCAAAAGCCAAGGGCGAGCAGTTTTCCCTTCCGGTCGACAAAGGGTGGCATTGCCCCTTGAACGACCTCTCCCGGTTTCCAAATGCCGATCCGGATCCCCGAAAGGTCTTCCTGGATCAGGCCCCTTAAGGCCCCGGTGTTCGACTTGGCGACTTCCGCGGCCGCGGTTTTGCCCCAGAATTTTTCCACGACGCGGAAGGTCTCTGGATCGAGGGATTTCAATTCGGAGCGGTTGTGGGGGAGATAGTCGAGCCGATCGAGATAGGCGCAAGTCATCTCGGCAAAGAACTCCGAAAAATCGGCCCCCGCCGGACTTTTGGGATCGCACAGCCGCCTGCTGATCGCTTGCTTGTAAGCCGCGACGATTTCTTGATTGTTCTGGCCAATCAGTTGATCGTGTACCGCATGGGCGACCTCGTGAAGCAGAACGCATTGTTCCCTGGGCGCTCCAGGCTGATGAATCGTGGTAAGCGACCTGAGGCTGCAAATGGTGATCGTTCTGGCCTGGAGCGGGTGCATGCCGATCAGTTTGCTTGTCGCCTGATTGGAGCTGTTGTAATAAGCGGTGAACCGTTTTCCCTTGGCCAGCGATTTGAGCGGCGTGGCCTCGTCCCATTCCACCCAGATGGGCATGCGCTTGACCGCGGCAAGCGCCTTGGGGTTGAGGATTTTCCCCAGCATGCGCAATTCGAGTTTGAGGACCTCGGAAGGCGGTATTTTGAACTCGTTTTCGTGCTTGAGCGTTTCAGGATGCAAAACCAGGGCAAACCCCTCGACGAGCTTGACTTCAAAGCCGGGAATATCGGGTAGCTTGGGCGCCTGAGAACAGGCCATCACTGCAAAAAAACAGAGGCAACCGGCCGAGAACAAAACGCTGAAAATCCAGCGGAGGTTCATGATTCAAGGCCCATTGGGGCGCCGTGCCCCGATTCCGGTGGGAATGCCAAAAGGAAAGAATTTGCGGACAATCAGGCGCGCATCGGCCGTGGCCAACGACTTGGGGTACTTCTCCTCCATTTGTTTCATGGTCGATTGCATTTGATTGAGAATGGGCGTGGCCTGAAGCGGCAGAAAACCGCCCGCCGTTTGCATGCGCGTCAATTGCGCATCCGACTTACGCATCGACTCCAGCAGGGTCTGGGCCTTGAGTTCGGACTGGACCTCGGCGTTGGACTTGAGTTTGTCGGCCATCTCCCTGGCCTTGGCGCCCGCGTGGGTGCCCTTGTAGTTGAACGCCAGACGGTTGAAGTGCAAGAAGGAGCGCGCGGGAAAAACCGAGCTTTCTTCGTCCCAGTTTTCCAGCAACTTCAAAAGCGGTTTTTCGAGGGACGATTCCACCATTTGCGCCTGGGATACCAGATCTTCATCGGGATAGCGGGTGTACGCGTTGACCTGTTTCAGCACGGTCGCCAAATCGTCGCCTCGTTTGATCTGGTCGCGAACTTTATCCCATTCGCTTCGTTCGGTGCCGGCTTCCAGGGTTTCGAGACTGTCTTCCAATTTTTGGGTCATGCCCAGGCGTCGATAGAGCGCCTCGGAAGCGAAATCGGGGCCGCGGAAAATCGCCTTCCCGTCAGGGTCGAAGACGATCACGAGGGGGGGTCTTACATTCTCGATTTTGACGTCGCCGGCCAACCCCGCGCAGGCGGGAAGATTGATTCCTTTGTCCTTGAGCGTGCGGGCGGAACGGATGGCGTTGCTATCGGCCGGGGTGACCAACAGCATGTCGATGCCCCATTCGGCAAAGCGGTCCTGGAATTTCTTGACCCTTTCCAGGTCCTGAATCGAGGAAGACACATCGTCGTGCCAAAACGCCATGGCCAAAAGTTTGCCGTTTCGTTTGGAAAACGACGGAGGGTTCTTTTGAACGATCGTGCCTGGTTCCATTTTTTCGAGCACGATTTGCGTAAGGTCTTCCGGCACTTTTTCGCGGCGGGTGCCGGTCATCGATT
>Ga0208492_1000142_pt1 | contig 74630 bp, 62 predicted proteins | sample Subbioar_CSW14AB_FD_184820 | JGI IMG/M metagenome (GOLD analysis project Ga0208492, IMG submission 184820) | Serpentinite rock and fluid subsurface biosphere microbial communities from McLaughlin Reserve, California, USA - CR12Mar_CSW14AB (SPAdes) | ecosystem: Environmental > Terrestrial > Deep... | reverse complement strand
ATCTGCGGGAAGAACCTTGGCCGCCTCGCGCATGATCTGCCGGTAGAACAGCGCGGCCCCTTCGGGGCTGACGCCGACGATTCCGATATGGCTGCTCACTGATTCACCCTTGTCCTTCCTGGAACGTGCTGGGCGGTGGCAGGCCTTCCCAGTGTGGCCGGGTGGAGGATAACGGGATGCTCGTGTTCGTGTGAGGGCACTGCAAATCGACTGGCCGTAGAGTCTGGATGTATGGACCACCCATTCGCGGTGCTTGGATTGCCCCTGCGGTACGACATTGACCGAGAGACGGTGGAGCGAGCGTACCTGTCTCGGGCGGCGCAGATTCACCCGGATCTGGCGGGGGACGAGGACGAAGTTGCGGTTAGCGCGGCGGCGTTGAACCGCGCAAAGCGGGTGCTCTTGAATGATGAGCTTCGGGCGGACGCGTTGCTGACGGGGCTCGGTGGGCCCGCGAAAGAGCAGGACAAGTCGCTTCCGCCCGGGTTCCTGATGGAGATGATGGAAACCCGGGAGGCGGTGGAAAGTGCCATCGTGTCGGGCAGTGAGGGGGAGCGGGAAAAGTGGCAGCGGTGGGCGGTCGGGGAGCGGGGCCGTTACCGATCGATCGTGAGCGGCCTCTTCGAACTCAACCCAGATGCGGGCAATCTCCGCGATGTTCGAGTGCAACTGAATGCCTGGCGGTACATCGAGCGGCTGATCGAGCAACTCGACCCGAGGTACGACCCCGCGCGGAACGACTTTGAGAACACGTAATGGGTGACTATTCGCCGGGCTGGGCAGGGCCGGGGACGGTGCTGGATTCGCGCCGGGCCCGCTTACGTTGACCCAGGCTCCAGAAGGCGTAGCCGCCGAAGAAGACCAGCGCCCCGATCAAAACGGGCACAGCCAAGATCGACGCCACGAAGAAGAGCGAGGTAACCGTGAGAGCGATCACCAGGGCTCCCACCAGCAGGAACGTGCTGCCCAACGCGGCCACCGGGCTGCGGGGCTGCTCCTGACGCTCGCGTTCTTCTTCCAGTTCACACTGGCGGCGGATGGCATCCTGCTCCGTCTGAGCTCGGCCGAAGCGGCGTTGAAGATCGGCGTCAATGGCCCGACCTGTATCTGAGAGTCGTCTGGTCACGATGCACCTCCTTGTAACCAGTGTCCGGGTGGAGCGGTGCAAGGAGGCTGAAGTCTGCCTGAACCGTGGTGCTGGGATAGGGTTAGGGATGCTGACACCCGCGTTTTTCAGGGCAAAGTTCGAGCAGGGCCAGTCCTATGAGAAGTATGTCGCGGGGGGCAGGCCAGACCAGCGGATGAACTGGGAACGACACTTCGGGGCGGTTCGGCTCACGGAACCCCAGAAGTCCCTGCTGGGGGCGTTCACGCGTGAGATGAAGGTGCTGGTGACGTCGGGGCTGTGGTGCGGGGATTGTGCCGTGCAGGTGCCGATTCTGGCGCACCTGGCGGCGGTGAACCCGGTGGTGCAGTTACGGCTGCTGGACCGGGATGAGCATTCGGACCTGTCGGAGCAGATCAAAATCTGCGGTGGCTTGCGGGTGCCGACGGCGGTCTTCCTGAACGAGGACTTTGAGTTCGTGTCCATCCTCGGGGACAAGACTCTGACCCGACTGCGGTCCCAGGCGGCGCGGGCCGGGGTTGGGGCGTTCTGCGAGTTGCCGTCGGCGGGTGCGCCAGTGGACACGGTGGGTGGGACAGTCGCGGACTGGCTGCTGGAGTTCGAGCGGGTGCAGCTGATGCTGCGTCTGAGCCCCAAGCTGAGGGATCGGCACGGGGATTAGGGACCCGAACGGGTTGCGAATCGAAGGTTGTGCCAGCAAAGTGTCCGGAATCTCTTGACAATCTTTGCGCGTTCTGGGATATTCGCCTGACCGAGTAAGGGTGGGAGAGAGACAAGACGACTCTCCTTCTTTGCTCAAAGAGACGGGCAGGCCCGATGCCGAGAGAGGCGTCGGGCTTTGTTCCTGTCACCGGTCCCTCTGCTGGGGGGTCGGGAAACCGGTTTCGATTGACGGAGGAGAGATCGATGAAGAACTTGATTTTGGCGGCGGCATTGGCGTGCACGGCGGGGACCGCAATGGGCTCCGACATCTTTGCATTCAACTTCAACAACATGCCCGCGGGGAGCGGCGGGACCTATTCCGCTCGTGACGCCGCGGGCGTATTCGGTGCGCGCATGGCGGTGTTCAGCACCGCTGGCGGCGCGTTCCTGGACGACGCCACGGGCGGCCCCGCCGGCGCGAACCTGCACGACTTCGGCCTCACCCAGTCGATGGGCCTGGGCGCCGGCAACAACATCCTGATCTCCAGCACGCAGACCATCCTGCCCAACGGCAATCAGCAGATCGTCTTCAGCGTGTTCACGGAGACGGGCGCTGCGTTCGTTCCGGCCGGTGCGACGATCGGTGGCGCGACGATCAACGCCATCCAGTTCGATATCGGCACTCCAAACGCTCCGGCCGACCCGGTTGACTTCGTCAGCCCCATCACGGTCGTCTCCGCAACGTTCTCGATCTTCACCACGGCCGCGACCTCGTTCGGTCCCTTCGCTTCCACTGCGACGACCCCGGGTGGGAACAGCCTGACCCTCCGCTCCGGTGTGAGCGCGGGCACCGACATCACGGGATTCGGCGTCAATCGGATGGACGTGACGGTTGAGGTCACGAAGATTCCTGCTCCCGCTTCGCTCGCCCTCCTGGGCCTGGGCGGTCTGGTCGCGACCCGTCGCCGCCGCTGAGCCCGAACGCTCAATTCTGAATGACCCGAAGCACCGCGTCGAAAGGCGCGGTGTTTTCTTTTCACGGGTCGGTCAGCGGAGCTTGTGAAGTCCCTGCGCGTCCCGGGCCTGGTTCAGGCGTACAAACGCGGCGGGGTGGTCCTTGATGAGCTTGAGCAGTTGGCTCGATGACGCGGACAGCCGCAGCGCGGCTTTTCCCACGTCAAGCCCGCTCGCCCAGACAAGGTCCAAAGCCTCGGCCAGCATCGCTGGATAATCGTGATGCTCGGAGTTGCACGCGATCTTGCCGCCGGCGGAGTCCGGGCATCTGGAACGCCAGAGGTCTGATCGGACTTCCCCCGCTGGGACCGGCGTGCGGACGTTCACGGCCAGGAGGAGGCGCAGGCGAAACAGGGCGACGCGGCGGTTATCCACGGCGCTGCGTCGCTCGCCCGCGTGGGCCTCGACCTGCGTGGGAATGTGGAGAACTGTGACGCGAGATTCGACCTTGTTGCGGTGCTGGCCGCCGGGGCCGCCCGCGCGGTCCTTGGAAAAGTCGCACTGGTCAGCCAGGGCCCTCTCGTCGATTGTCGCGGGGTGTGGTGCGGGCACGAGGATGGGCTCCGGCGGCGGCGGGCCCGCGGGCGTCGGGCTGGGCTTGCCGGGGTCCTTCTTGTAGCGGAAGGGGTTCACCGTTTCACCATGTCTCCAGACTAGCACGCGGTTGTGGGCGCGGCCTGAAGATCCAACGTGCTGTTGTGGCCGGACTGGAGGAACTGGAAGGCCAGGCCTGCGATCATCGCGGCGTTGTCGACCGTGTACTGGCGGGCGGGGAGGCGGAGGTCCAGCCGTTGCTCGCGGGCGAACCGCTGGAGCTCCGATCGCAGGAGTGAGTTCGCGGTGACTCCGCCGCCCGTCAGGAGGGCGAGGGAATCGGAGTTCCGGAACTGAACGAGAGCACGTTTCAGCTTGAGGAGCACGGCATCGGCAGCGGCCTTCTGAAAACTGGCGGCGAGGTTCGTGCGGCCCTGGTCATCAAGTGGCACGTGGGGCGGGTGATCTTCGCGGCGGCCGGGAACGCCGCGGGTGGCGTAGAGCACGGCGGTTTTGAGGCCGGAGAAGGAGAAGTCGAGCGAGTCCGGGCCAAGTCGCGAGATGGGCAGATCGAAGGCCGCGGGGTTAGCCCCGGGGGATGACGCGAGCCGGTCGAGGTTGGGGCCGCCGGGGTAAGGAAGGCCGAGGATCGTCGCCGCCTTGTCGTACGCCTCGCCGATGGCGTCGTCGATGGTGCCTCCCAGGCGGGTGACTCGGGTCCAGGAGTCGAGGCGGTAGATCGAGGTGTGGCCGCCGCTGACAACGAGGCCGAGCGCGGGGAAGCGGATGGCCTCAGGTTTGGGAGGCTCGTCGGGGCCGTGCAGCAGGCCCGAGTAGAGGTGGGCGTGGACGTGGTCGATGCCGACGAGTGGCTTGCCGAGGGACCAGGCGAGGGCGCGGGCGGCGGAGACGCCGACGAGCAGCGAGCCGATGAGTCCCGGGCGGTTGCCAACGGCCACGGCGTCAATCATGCCCAGGCCGATCCCGGCCTCGGCGAGCGACTCGCGGATGACTGGAAGGATTCGCTCAACGTGAGCGCGGCTGGCGAGCTCGGGGACTACTCCGGCGTACTCCTCGTGCAGGTCGTGCTGCGAGGAGACGATGCTGGAGAGGACGCGGGTGCCGTCCTGGACCACTGAGGCCGCGGTCTCGTCGCAGGAGGATTCGATGCCGAGGATCAGCATCACTTCGGATCGGGCTTGGGCTGGTCCGTGCGGGTGTCGGTCTTTGCGTCAGCGGTGGGGCTGGTCTGCGCGGGCTTGGCGTCCTCCGGCTTTTTCACGTCCGCGTCGAGGAGCCAGCGCTCAAGGTCGTTGCCGGTGATCTGGAGCGTCGCGACGACCTTGCCGTCCTTGTCCTTGACTTCGAGGTTGCCGCCCTTGAGGTCGATGGTGTCGGCCCAGAGGTCGGGCTTGGGCGCATTCTTGGCAACGGGCACGGCGTCCTCGATGGCAATCATCCGCTTCTCGGTGCGGATGAGCTCCCGCTCGAGACGCTCGTGGAAGAGGCGGAGCTGAGTGAGCTCGGCGGTGGCGATGGAGCCGGTCTCGATCCCCTTCTGACCAGTCGGGATCCACTCGCCCTTCTCAACCTTGTGCTGGACAGCGCGGACGGCAGCCGCGAGCTGGGGGTCCTTGAGACCCTCGAGCACCGAGTCCACGTTGGCCCAGTCAATGGGCTTTGCGGGCTCTTTCGAGTCGGTCTTGGGGGCGGGGGCAACCTTGTTGTTCTTGGCCGCGGCCTCGCGGTTGACGAGGGCCTCCTCGCGGCGGCGGACCTCGAACATGGCGACGAGCTGGTCGTCGGTGACGGGGACGTAGAAGCCCTCGGTGGGATCAACGCCCCAGGTCGGAGTGTCGTCCTTGCGGGAGAGGCTGCGGCCGGAGGGCAGAAAGTAACCCTGCTCGGTGAGCTTGAGCTCACTGCCATTTCCGCTGGGGAGTTCGAGAACGACCTGCACGCTGCCCTTGCCGTAGGTGCGGGAGCCGACGGTGATGCCGCGGCTGTTCTCGACGAGAGCGCCGGCGAGGACTTCGCTCGCGGAGGCGCTCTGGCCGTTGATGATGAGAGCGATGGGGAAGTCGGGGAGGGTGCCAGGCTCTTTGGCGCGGGTGACCTTCTCCTGGAAGGCGCGGCCGCGGGTGGAGACGATGATGCCGTCCTTCAGGAAGAAGTCGGCGATGTTCTCGGCTTCGCTGAGGAGGCCGCCGGGGTTGCCGCGGACGTCGAGGACTAGACCCTTGAGCTTGCCCTCTCCAGCGCCCATGGCCTGGAGGGCGGCGAGGACTTCGTTGCTGCACTTTGGGGTGAACTGGGTGAGGCGGATATAGCCGATGCCGCGGCTGTGGTCGATCAGGTGCTGCCAGGTCATGGGCGATGCGGGGTCGCGGTGGAAGCCCTTGACGCTGCGGGTCTTGATCTGCTCGCGGGTGATCTCGAGGGGGAAGCGCTCGCCCTGGCGCTCGACGGTGAGCATGAGCGTGGTGCCGGCCGTGCCCATCAGCAGATCGACGCACTTGTCGACGGAGAGGTTTTCAGTGGAGGTGCCGGAGATCTCGACGATGCGGTCGGCGGGCATGAGCCCGGCCTTGAAGGCGGGGGAGTCTTCGAGTGGGGAGACGATGGTGAGCCAGCCGTCCTGGGTGTTAACGGTGGCGCCGATGCCGACGTACTCGCCGGTGAGGTCCTTGTTGAAGGAGGACTTGTCGGCGGGGGGGACGTAGACGGTGTAGGGGTCGTTGAGGGCGTCCACCATGCCCTTGATCGCGCCCTCGCGGAGGGCTTTCTCGTCGGGGTTCTCGACGTAGCGGCTGGAGATGATCTGCTTGATCTCGATCAGCTCGTCGAAGAAGGCGTAGTCGCTGTTGCGCTTGGAGATGGCGAGCGTGGAGCCGAGGACCGCGCCGCCCAGGACGAGGATGAGGGCTGATTCGAAAATGATCCGACTCTTCGCCACGCGAAACCTCCTTGCGCGCACCCCGGAACCGGCAAAAGGATAGGGCTGGACCGCGAGGCGCGGGGCCGTGGTTCTACCGGGTCGGAACCTTGTTACGGGCGGCGGCGGGTGGCTGCGGCGAGGGCGCCCAGGGTGCAGAGGGCGAGGGCGCCGGGGCTGGGGATGGCCGCGACGTAGACGCCGTCGGTGACGTTGGGACCGAAGGCGAAGAAGCTCTGGGCGAGCGAGCCGTTGGAGCCGTTGAAGACCTTGACGTGCGGGCTGCCGCCGGGGCCGGCGCCGGTGATGATGTCCGCGAAGCCATCGCCGTTGAGATCACCCGCGGCCACGCGGACGCCGCCGAGGAAGCTGGGGTCGTAGGCGAAGAAGGAGGAAAGTTCGGCGCCGGTCTGGCCGCTGAAGACCTTGACGTGCGAGGCGATGTCGGTCGCTCCGTCGCTGCCGGTCCCGGTGATGATGTCGGCGAAGCCGTCGCCGTTGACGTCCCCGGAGGCGACGTAGACGCCGCCCTGGAAGCCGGGGGCGTAGGAGAAGAACGAGCGGAGCAGCGAGCCGTCGTTGCCGCTGAAGACCTTGACGTGGCCCGTCGCGCCCACGCCGGTCGACGTGATGATGTCGGCGCGGCCGTCGCCGTTGACATCGCCGGCGGCGACACGGACGCCGCCGCTGAAGCCGTCGAAAGCGAAGAAGGAGCGAATCTCGGCCCCGTTGGCGCCGTCGAAGACTTTGACGTGGCCGCCCGCGGCCCCGGCGTCTGCGCCGGTGACGATGTCGGCGATGCCATCACCGTTGAGGTCACCGGCCGCGACGTGGACTCCGCCGGAAAAGCCGCCGTAGGCGAAGAACGAGCGGAGCTCGGAGCCGCTGGTGCCGTCGAAGACCTTGACGTGGCCGGGCCCGCCGGCGCCGGTGCCAGTGATCACGTCGGGTGACCCGTCGCCGTTGATATCACCCACGGCGATTCTGACCCCGCCCTGGAAGGAAGCCGCGTAGGGGCTGAACGTGGTCGGGGCGCTGCCGTTGAAGAGGCGGGCCAGCGGGTCGGTGTTGGGACCAGTGCCCACGGCGATCTGTGCGTGGGCGCAGGTCGCGATGGCGAGACCGGCGCAGAGTGACAATGTGGTTCTGGTGACTTGGTTCATGGTCTCTCTCCTGGCCCGCCCGGACTGGCGGAAAGCGAGCGGGCGGGCCAGGGGGAGGGTACCAAAAACGGGCGGGAACACCACAGGGAACGGTGGGATGACGGGGGCGTTGCGTGGGGGTTTGGGCGGTTTCGGGGGCGGAGCGAAGGACCTACGCTTGCAGCCCTATGCCGAACGTCTATCCCTTCAAGGCCGTGCAGTTCTCGCCCCGTCCTGACCTGTCCACATTTGTGGCCCCGCCGTATGACGTGCTGGACAAGGCTGCGAAGGAGCGGATGCTGGCGAAGAATCCGCGGAACATCGTGGCGATCGATCTGCCGCACACGCCCGCGAAGGAGTTGGGGCCGCCAGAGGCGTACGAGACGGCCGCGGAGATGTACCGGGCGTGGCTGGCGGATGGGACGCTAAAGCGCGGGGACGCGCCGGCGATGTTCGCGTACCGGCAGACCACGAAGACGCCGGATGGGAAGACGAGCCAGCGGAGCGGGATGGCGTGCTGCGTGGAGACGGTGCCGTTTGGGCCGCGGGAGGGTGGCGGGATTCTGCCGCACGAGGAGACGTTCAGCGGGCCCAAGGAGGATCGGTTTGCGCTGATGAAGGCGACGAAGAGCCAGCTGTCGCCGATCTTCGGGCTGCATGCCGACGAGAAGGGGTATGCGACCAAGCTGCTCCAGAAGGTGATGGCGGACGTCAAGCCGGACATCACGGCGGACATGGGCGACGGCGTGCGGCACGAGGTGTGGACGATCACAGATGAACAGACGATCCGCGCGTACCAGCAGGCGCTGGCGGGCGAAGATGTGTTCATCGCGGACGGGCACCACCGGTACAACACGGCCCTGAACTACATTAAGCACCTGCAGTCTGAGGGTTCGGGCGTGGTCTCGCAGGACCACCCGGCGCGGCGGTGCATGATGGTGTTGATCGGGATGAGCGATCCGGGGCTGGTCATCTGGCCGACGCACCGGGTGCTGGGGGGGATGAAGGACTACTCGTGGGATGCGTTGGTCAAGGGTGCCGGATCGCACCTGAAGCTGGAGCTTGTCAGCGGGACGCTCGCGGACCTCGAGAAGAAGCTGCTCGAGCGAGATTCGAAGGGCGAGCCCTGCGTCGGGCTGTACGATTTCAAGAGCGGGAAGATGGCGATCGCGAACGCCGCGGGCGCGGACCCGCTCAAGGCGCGCTTCGGGAGCAAGCCCGAGGCATGGCGAAAGCTGGATGTGGCGTTCACGCAGTACGTGATCGTCGAGGAGTTGTGCCAGAAGGCGATGAATGGCGGGGACCCAGTGAAGTGGGCGTTCCCGCACACGCTGAAAGAGGTCGAGGAGATCGGGCGTGGGGCGGAAACAGGGGCTGGCGGGGGCTCGGGGTTTGCGCAGCTGGCGGTGATCGTGCGGCCGACGCCGTTGGAGGCGGTGCGGGATGTGAGCCGTGCGAATGAACTGATGCCGCAGAAGAGCACGTTCTTTTACCCCAAGATCGCGACGGGGTTGTTTGTGAATCCGCTGGAGTAGGTGGTTAGAAGAGACCGGCCCCGCGATACACTGTCCCCGTGCCAGAAGTCGCCAGTCCCAACCGCATCCGCACGCTCCCGACGCTCGTCGCGAATCAGATCGCCGCGGGTGAGGTGGTGGAGCGCCCGGCATCGGTGGTCAAGGAGTGCGTTGAGAACGCCGTGGACGCGGGCGGCACGCGGATCACGGTCGAACTCGAGCAGGGCGGGATCGAGCTGATCCGGATCACGGATGACGGGTGCGGGATCAGCGAGGCCGATCTTCCGATGGCTTTGGCGCCCCACGCGACGTCCAAGATTTCAAGCGCTCAGGACTTGGAGCGTGTCGCCACCCTGGGGTTCCGGGGCGAGGCGTTGGCGTCCATCGCCAGCGTGTCGCGGCTGTCGATCCGGTCGCGCACGGCGGAGCAGACGGGGGCGGCGGTTATCGAGGTGGATTGGGACCGGCACGCGAACGGCAGCGATGGCGTGAAGCCGGCGGCGGGGCCGGTGGGGACGTGCGTGACTGTGCGCAATCTCTTCTACAACACGCCGGCGCGGCGGAAGTTCCTGCGGACCGTCGGCACCGAGCAGGAGCGGTGTCTGGATGTCATGCGGCAGCTTGCGATGGCGCACCCCGCAATCGGGTTCGCCGCGAGCTGCGATGGGCGGAAGGTGATGGACCTGCCGCCGGGGCAATCGCCCCGGGAACGGGTGCTGGGGGTGCTCGGGACTGAGCTTGAGGACCAGCTCCTGGAAGTGGGGGCGGATGAGTTTGACGACAGCCGGGGCATCGCGCTGTGGGGGCTTGTCGGATTGCCTGGCATCGCGCGTGGGACCAACAAGCACCAGTATGTATTCGTGAACGGTCGGTGCGTGAAGGACCGGACGATCCAGCACGCGATCGCTGAGGCGTACCGCGGGCTGATTGATCCGTCGCGGTACCCCACGGCCGTGCTGATGCTCGAGCTCTCGCCCGCGGGCGTGGACGTGAACGTACACCCCGCGAAGGCGGAGGTGCGGTTCCGGGATGGATCGCTGGTGCATTCGGTGGTGCTGCGGGCGGTGCGCGAGGCGCTGCGGGCGGCCGACCTGACGCCGTCGATTGCGCCAGCGTTCCGGCCGGTCATCGCGAACGGCGGGCTTCCGGGGAGCGGGATGCTGGAGCCCGCGGGGGACGCGGTTGAGCCGCCGTCGTTTTCGCGGTTCGTCGAGCAGTTCAAGACGCCGCAGGGTGCGGGGAGCGGTTCAGCGCCGCTGCAGTATTCGGAGTTGAAACAGGCGCTCATGGGTGGGACGGAAGAGGGCCGGGCCGCAGCTGCGGATGCGGCGAATGGTTCTTCCACCGAGTCGCAACAGCTCTCGCCACAATCCCATCCTGCACCCGCACGGTTCGAGGTCAAGCCGATCGACCGCGTGCTCCAGGTACACAACAGCTTTCTCGTGACCCAGGACGAGCAGGGCGTGGTCATCATCGACCAGCACGCGCTCCATGAGCGAGTGATGTTCGAGTACCTACTCGCGCGGGTGTGGGCGGGAGGGCTAGAGAGCCAGCAGTTGCTCGCTCCGGCCGTGGCGCAGGCCTCGCCAGCGCAGATTGATCGTCTTGCCGAGCTCGCGCCGCTGATGGAGAAGATCGGGATCAGCGTGATGCCGCTGGGGAAGACCAGCGTCGGCGTCAACGCATTCCCGAGCTTCCTGTTCGACCGCGGCGTCGATCCAATCGAGTTCATGCAGGAGGTCCTCGAGAAGGCCGACACCGGGGCCTTGCGGGCCGCGGGTGGAGGGAGGGACGAGGGCGAAGCGGCGCTCCGCGAGGTGCTGGACATGATGGCGTGCAAGGCCGCGGTCAAGGCCGGCGACCGGATGAGCGAGATCGAGCTCTCGGAACTCGTGAAACTCCGCGGCGAGGTCGAGCGCAGCAGCAACTGCCCCCATGGCCGGCCCACCAGCATCCGGCTCACGATCAAGGAGCTTGAGAAGCTGTTCGGCAGAACCTGAACCGGCCAGTGCGGTGCAGGGCGGGCGTGAAACCTACTATACGGCCACGGTCCCGGTAGCTCAGCTGGATAGAGCAGCGGTCTTCTAAATCGCAGGTCGTGCGTTCGAGTCGCACCCGGGACGTTCTCGCATCCACTCGCACCGGATTGCACACCCTCGCTTTTCGGTCTGAACCGCAGCGGCTTTGGGGGCTCATCGTCGCCCCTGTCGCCCTCCCCTTCGTCGCACGGGCTCGCACCTGACGCCCCCGAATCGTCCCGACACTGCGGGGACTGGTGCGGGGAGGTCCCGACCGGCCGCTCGGGCAAGTCGCGCAGAGGGCCATCGGTGCCCGTCGCCTTCGCTCGCGCCGCTTCCGGGGTCTCTCCGCTCGGCAGACGGTCGAGGGCGCGGGTGAGGTCCGCCAGTTGAGCGTGTGCGTACCGGCCGATGGTCAGAGTGGGGCTGCTGTGCCGCGCGAGCTCCTGGGCCACCTTCACGCTGGCACCCGACGCCACCACGCTGCTGATGAACCCATGGCGCAGGCTGTGGAAGTCCGCGAACCTCCCCGCGGAGTCGCGGTAGGTGAGGAAGTCGGACCCCTCGCGCTTGGCCCGCTCTGCCGGCGTGGTCGCCTCGTCAATCCAGCGGGCACGCGCGGCTTCCAGATCGGCCCGGAGCACGCCCGCCGCCTTGCCCTCAGGCATCGGGCACACGGGCACGCCGCTCGCCCTGGTGGCCACCCACGGCCGCAGCATCGCGGCAAGGTCGGCCCGGATCGGCTGAACGTCCCGGCGCCGCCGCTTGGAGTAGCCCGCCTCCACTGTCACAGTGGGACCGTCGCCCTCGAGATCGAACGCAGCGGGCGTGAGGCTGCACACCTCGGCCGCTCGGAACCCCGTGCCCGCGGCGATGCGGTACGCCCACACGCGCTCGGGGAGTTCCATCCGCACCATGGTCACCCGTCGCTCGCCGCCCACCCGGTAGGGCTTGGGCACCGTCACGAACCGCTCGCGTCGGGCCTGGTCGATCAGCCGCGCGAACTCTTCGGCGGATAGATCGCGGCGCACGCGGCGCCGGTCTGTGGCCACGTTGAACCCTTGGAGGTGGGCGAGCGCGTCCGAAATCGTCCGTTTATCCCTGACGAGCCACCGGGAGAACGATCGGGCGTTGCCGATGTAGTGGCTCGCCGTCTGGAGGCCCAGCCCCGCGGCCGTGAGTACGCCGGGGGTCCGGAAGTCGCGAACCGCCTGCATGACCGCGGAGGGGGAGAGGTCCGCGATGCGCTCGATGTGGCCGTGTTCGAACACCCGCACCAGCCTCGCCGCCATGGTGTCTACGGCCTTATCGCTCGTGCCCTTGGCCCGCAGGTACTCCCCGAAGTCGGCGACGTGCTGGGCGATGGGTCGGCACTCCTGCGCCGTGATGGCCTCGGCCCTGGGGTCGATCAAGCCCTCTCGGCGTTGAATGGACTCGTCCTCCCACCGCTGCGCGAGTCGCTCGGCCAACCGCTTATCGGTGGTGCCCGTGGATCGCTCGCGGCGCCTGCCTTCATGGTCGAACCATGAGCCATACCAGCACCGGGACTTCTTCTCTCGTTTGAAAACGCTCGCCACGTCAGCGCCCTCCCTCTGCCTGATTGTTCGCTGCACCTTGCATCTGCCGCTCACGGTAACTCGGCCACTCGCATTCCACGATCAGCCCAACCTCTTGGAGTCTGCTCGCGATGGATGGCCCCAGCGATCGGGACAGTTCGCCGGGCTTCAAGTTGGCCACGATGATCGTGGCTCGCTTCTGACCGTACCGGCTGTCAATCAGCCGCGTCAGTTCGTGCCCTTCAAACTGCGATTCGTACCGCTCCTGCGCTTCGTCCAGCACGAGCAAGGCTGCATTACTGGCACGCCGGCGCGGGTTCCCTGGGCTCGAAGGCTGCGCCGCATTGGTGTTGGCCCCGAACAGCGCCTTCAACTGCTCGAAGTAGTCGGACAGCCGCAGGTACATAGGTGCCCACCCGAATCGGAGCGACAGGATCAACGCGAGCTCGCAGGCCATCTGTGTTTTGCCGACGCCTCGCGGGCCGAGCAACACCACGAACCCGGACGCGGCCAGGGTCTCCGCGGCTTTCGTGTGGAGGTCTGGGCGCGGCCATGCCAATGGGCCGGTCTGGAGGGCCTCGATGTGCCGGCGGTAAAACCCTGACTGGTGCCAGTTCTCAACCCTCTCGGCCCGCTCGCGCTCATCGGGCGAGGGGAATACGCATGTCGCCTTCAGGGTACTCTCGGGATGCACGGGCATTCGCTTTCTCGCGTTGGGCTTGGTGGTATGGGTGCTCAGGAAGGCGCAATAGGTCGGCCGCGCGGGCCTCTGTCATCCTCTGGCGTGGTTCCTCGCCCTCGGGCGGCACGATGTACTTGTGAAGTTGGCTGTTCAGCAGAGCGAGGCCGTGCCGCGCCTTCACCGCGACGAACTCGTCCGCGTCCGCGAAGTACCGGTCGAGCACATCGCGGAAGTGCTTCGTGTTCTCTTCCAACTTCTCGCGAAGCTGGGCCAGGGCGGTGCCGTCTTTGCCTTTGGCGAAGGGGTACTTCGCGCCATGCCTTTTCTTCCACCCATCGCAAAACAGGGTGGCCCATTCTGCATGCACACCCCCACCATCCGCCGCCTTCGTTGACACGCGGGCGGGCCGCGCAGCGGCACTGTCTTTGATAGGGGGATGTGTTGAAGGATGTGTGAGGATGTGTTTATCTGCACCGGGTGCAGGGTTCTGGCGCACCCGGTGCAGGGATACTGCGCACGGGGTGCGGGGTGACTCTGCACCGGGTGCAGGGTTGAATGGGGGAGGCGACTGCGCACCGGGTGCAGAGTTCATCCCCTCCAGGGCCGGGACGTTGATCCGATAAACGTGAGTCTGCCCGCCCTTCGATTGCCGAACCAGCGTCACCGCCCCAATGGTCTGGGTTGCTCGAATGACCTTGGGCATGACGCGCTTGCCGAGGCCCGCCGCCAGGGCCGCGGTATCGGTCGCAACGTAGCACTCGTGGGTGTGCCAATCGACATAGGCGGCGAGCCCGTACAGAAACGCCTTGATCGATGTCCGAGTGGTGCGGGTCACCTCGCCCGCATCATCGACCTCTTCAACGTCCGCAATCTGAGCCCGGGCAATCGCCCGAAGTATTCGGGGTGCTCCCCACAGCTCTTTCTTGGTGGTACTGTTGCTGCGGGTGTCCGGTTGATTGGCGTTCGGCTCGTCCAGCCACGGCGAGCCGTCGCCGTTTTTGGGGGGCGGTCCGGTCATCACGCACCCCCTTCCGACCGCGACGCGATCCACTCCTCGAGACGGGCCAGCGGGTAGAGCACGCGGCGCCCGAGTTTGATGTGCGGGATCTCGCCCGAGTTCGTCAAGCTCCACAATAACCGCGGGCTGATGCTCAGCAGGGCCGCGGCTTTGGGCCTGTCTAGCAGCAGCGGACGGTCGGCCGCGGGGTCAGCCATGGGTGTGTGGGCGGGCTCAGCCATGAACTGCCGCCTTCCGCCGGCGCGGCTTGCTCGCCCTCTTCTCCCGCGCCTTCGCGGTAGCGTCGATGAACTCAGCCACCAGGGCGGGCGTCAGGTACCGCGCACGACCGAGTCGATGGCACCTCAGCTTCACGCCGGCCACGCCTCTGCACAACCACATCTCGACCGACACAAGCGAGTACGCCTGACCGTTGGGCTTGCGCGGCAACAGGGTGCGCGCGGCTTCTTCGAGGGGAACCCAGTCGGTGGGTGCTGATTGATTTTTGGTGGGCACGGTCAGCCTCTCTTGTGAGGCACTCCGCGCGGGACGAGACGGTGGTGAGCACAGAATAGCGGGGCCAGCAGCCAAGTGCAAGTCAACGCAGCCCGCTCGGGTTTCAATCGCGGGAATCCCCGCGTGGTTCCTGATTGTCTGGCTCATCGAGTTCCTCACTCGCCGGGAGGCCCGGAGGTCGTGCATCGCCGCGTCCTCAGTGGCGTGCGTGTCGAATGAACCGCGCCGGGCACGCGCTGTCAACGAGGCACTTTGTCGCATCACTTCCGAGGGTGGGAGGGGGATGGCGCGAGACTCGGCAGAAGCTCGCCCGAGGATGGAGGGGAGTTCATGGCGCGGTTTCCACGCCGGAAAAACTTGCAAATCCGCTCCCGATACTGAAGATTTCCGAAGTTGTCCACAAAGGACCGGCCCGAGTGCCGGCCCCCGCGGGACGCATCAGGCCGCGGCGCCGTTGGTCAGCTTGCCACCGGTCGCGAGCACCGCCTGCATCGCATCGTCGTCAATCTTCCGGAGCTCGGCCGCGACGGTCAGCAGGGCGTCCATGCACTGGTCGCTGTCGTTGATGTTGGCCTTGCCGAGTGCCCGCTCCAGCGCCGACCACCAGCCATCGGAAGTGAACAGGCTGATCGCGGTCGCCACGTGCGCCCGCATCGCCCGCACCTGGTCGAGCGCCGCCCGTGCAGCTTCGGGGGACGGCAGCGGGGTGAGGCCAAGTTGAGGCTTGGAATCACCGGCGGGGACGTTATTGTTCTGGTCAACCATGGGGTGCGTTCCTTATCCGAACGTGCTTCGCGGTCAGAGGGTCGGGGCTGTTGACGCAGCTTCCGGCCCTCGCTTTTTACCAGCCCGTCGCGCGACCGCATCGCCGGGTGGGTGTCCGATAAGCGTATACGGTTTATTCCCACTTGTCAACCCGCTTGGGGATAGAATCGGGATATGGGCCGTCCACAACTGCCAGACTCCGAACGCCGTTCTACCCCTGTCACTATCCGGGTCACGGCCGCAGAACGCCACGACCTAGAACGAGCGGCATCGCTTGTGGGAAAGTCCATTTCCTCATGGACGCGGGATGTTCTCCAGCTAGAGGCCACCCGCATACTCCGGTCCGCGGGCGGGACACCGAACAGGGCTGGTGAGGTGGCAAAGGATATGGCAAAGCCAGCACCCGAACGGAATAACCGTATACGCAAACAACCTAGAAAGACAGGCCAAAAGTGAGCCCGAGAGGTGGTAGAGTGAAAGCCGTGCAGGCTGTTGCGCCGGAGAATGCACCCATGAACGCACCCGACGATCAGCCATGGATGGACCCCCGCCGCCTCCGCTTCCGGCAGATGCCCGCCACGTCCACCCCGGTGGCGAAGTTCCCCGACACGCTCACGCCCGCGCCGCCGCTGCTGACGCCCTCTGAGGCGTGCCGCATGCTCTCCCTGCCCGTGCCCGAGGGATCGGACCCGCTGGCGGTCGTGACGGAGTTCGGGAGGCCCCGCGGGCTCGTGGGTGTGCGGGTGGGCAACGCAGACGGCCGGCCCCGGCTGGGGTTCAAACTCGCAGACATTGCCGAGTTCAACGCCCTCCCGGCGAAACTGGAAATGGACTGGATGCTCGCGAACATGAGCAAGCCCACGACGCTGACGAAGAGTCCCCGCCGGAAGTCGGCCAGGAGGCGCAAAGGGTGAACGATCAACCAGACCCCCCGCGGCCCGACGCCCTCGCGGCGCTGGACTGGTCGCACCTCCCGCCCAACCAGCGTGCATTCCTCGCCGCCTACAGCCGGCTCCCCAACATCGCCGCGGCCTGTGTCGCCGCTCAGGTGTCCCGGACCCAGGTGTACGCATGGCGCGAAGCCCCCGAGTTCGCCGCAGCCATGAAAGAGGCCAACCTGATCGCGGGCGAGGTGCTGGAGGCAGAGGCATGGCGCCGCGCCGTTGATGGAGTGGCCCGCCTGAAGTTCCACGACGGCGCGGCCGTCAACGATCCCCGCACCGGCGCGGTGTACGAGGAACGGCACTACTCCGACACCCTCATTCAAACGATGCTCGCGGCCCGCTTCCCCGAGAAGTACCGCACGGCCGTCCAGCACCAGCACGCGGGCGCCGTCGCCCACCTCGAGGTGGATCTCCGGGAACTGGGGCGGGCCATCATGGCGGACCCCACCACGCTGGACGATGCGCTCAGCCTCTTCCGCCGGCTCAACCCCGCCGAGTTGCCGGAGGGGGATGCCGTCACGCCTTCGGGCGAGGCGAGCCCCCCGGCCGCATCTCAGTCCGGACCTGTTTGAGCGCCGCGGCGAACGCGGGGTTCGTCCTCTTCCAGGCGTAGACCGTGGTGCGATCGACGTATGCAGCGTCCGCCGCGCGCGACACAAACCCCCTCGTGCTTTTCATGGCCGACAGGAACACAGCCTGTTTCTGGTTGGTCCCCGGCGCCTCGGGCTTGCTCATGGTCCAGAGTTTATCGCGGAGTCCCCGTACTGCCACGATGCAAGGTCCGCGGCGAGGTTGGCCAAATCAGGGAACAACGTCATCCGCGACACCCCCAACAACTCGAGTTGCCTTCTGATTTGGGTCTTCGCCCCCTTGTGAATGTGCAACCGGACGAGATGCGGGGTGTGTGCCGGGTTCGCTTCCATCGGTGCCTCGTCCCCATGCAGGGTCATCACGCTCTGTTGCATGATCATCCTCGGGTCTATCTCGGGCGCGATCACGCCCACCACCACGGACGGAAGCTGGGCTGGTTCACGAGTAAATGGCGCATCGCGGAGGTCCCGGACGACGGGATTGCCGCTCCGCATCGAGAGGTGGCCGTTCTCCCCCGCATAGAACAAGTTCAGGCCACAAACGTTGAGCGCCCACACGTCTGCACAATGCCCAGGCTGCTCGCTCACCGCAAACCACGCGGCCGTGAGGATGGAGGTTGTCCAATCGAGCACGCGGCCCGGCAATCCGTAATGCCGCATGAGACAGACCCACGCCGCCGTGTCGCTCAGGGGCGGGAGGCGATCTTGCCGCGACGGGGCGAACCGCAGAAAGTCGTGGGCCAGAGTAAGTTCATACCCCCTCCAGTTTGGGGGCTTCCATCCATCGGGACGCTGCCTGAAGAGCGACGGCGAAAGGCCCCATGCGCTGTTGGAGTTTCCCCTGAACCACGGGCGCGCTCGGAAGTGGTTGAAGCACCAAATCGCTTCGTTCACGAGATCGTGCGCGGAGTTGATCGGCCGCACTTGCAACTCGCTCGCGTTCGGTGGCAGCCCACATCCACTCCCAGGCTCATTCATCGTCCCTGCTCCTGCACCGGCTTCCATGGCCGCGGCGACGGCGACAGCGTACAAAGGCGGTAACGTGTTCGGTTTTGTTCGGTTTTGGGGGAGGCTCCAGGCGTCAGAATCGCCGACCGGGCTCCATGGGCTATCTCGTCTGCGTTGAGTACTCGGCGATGAGTTGGGATATCCGCTGACGATGCTGAAACAGTGGCGACATCAAGGGAAAGGCCATCGGGACTGCTGCATCGGTCAAAGAGGCAGTACTGGTTACAGAGGTGACAATCCCCACGAGCTCCCCATTCGCCCTGAATACCGGTCCACCACTAAATCCGGGTTCTGCGAAGGCTCCATGCACCGCCCATCGAAGGGGATTAGCCCTCAGGTAAGAGATGATTCCCCGCGTGACCATCTGATGGGATTGAGTCTCCGTTTCGCCTGAATGCATCCTCTCGAAGTTGCCCATCACGGCCACGTCATCACCCCAAGCAGCCGGAATAGCGCTGATCGATGGGAACACGGTTGGGGCTTCGAAGCCGAGGGTGCCCGTTTGCAGCCGCTCTTCGAGGACAACCACCGCCAGATCCTGAGCTTCGTCCGTCAGGACGGTTTTCGTGTTCCACAAGCCATCCCAACGCCCCACCGCGGTCCCGCCGGCACGGACTACATGAAGTGCCGTGATCGCCAGCCGATCATGGATGAGAACCACCTGACCCCTCGCCATGCCGGACCGTGTCGCCGCGAGCCACGACACGCTGCGAAGAAGCTGAAATGAGGCCCGAAACATGAGTGCTCCCGGATAGTCACTTGCCAGCGGTCGATTCGCCGCGGCTTGCAAAGGGCAGTGTACCGACACGCCCCCCTTGCGTGGGGTGGTACGCTTCCGCCATGAAGCGTGCCCACATCCTCGGAGTCGCCAGCCTGATCCTCTGTGCCACAGTGGCCGGGGGCATCGCGCTCTCCCGGCCATCGTTCCCGGCCCGGGGATCGGTCCAGGGCGCCGCCGCCCATCCGGTCCGGGCCTTTGACGCCTTCGACCGACACACGCACGTTACGACTGAACTCCAGCTTGGATCTGATCCCGGGCACACCCTCCGGTTGAGCACGTCATTTGCGGGCGAGCGACGGACCGACCGAGCCAGGCCCGAGGAGCTGGTCGGGTTCGCATGCCAGGAGAACACCCGCGAGGCGGTGATTGCCATGCATCGCGACTCAGTGGAGGCGATGGCCGATGGGAAGCCGGTGCAGATTCACCGCTCGGCCGGCGGGAGCTCAGAAGTTCTCGTCCGCGACCTTCTCCGCATGGCTCGCGCCTCTGAAGTCGAGTTGCGACTGAATGGGGGCAAGGTCGTTCACCTCACCCCCGCCCAGCGTGCCGCCTTGCTGGAGTTCGCGGCCGAACTCGGGCCAGAGTGAGCCTGACCCGGCTCTTCAGACCTCAGCCCCCACGCCCGGGATGCTGCTCGTGCCGCCGATGCCGGTCGAGAGCGTCAGGCTTGACGGCAGCACGACGGGGTCGATGCTCATTGGGTCTTCGGCCAGGCCCGGCGGCGTCGCACCGCAGTCCGTCAACTTCGGCATCCACGGCACAAAGAACAGGAGCTCGTTGCCGCGCCAGGAGAGAGACACCGGGCTTCCGAGCGTGACGATGATGTCGTAATCGCGGGGGACGGGATTCGAGAACTTCACGTTCGTGAACCGCTGCGATCCCTCCTCCAGCCTCACGACCACATCGACTTCCATCACGCCATACTCGCCCGTGCATTCGCCGGTCTCCGGGTCGTGGCGGGCCTCGTTGCGCACCGCGATGATCTCCGCGGGCGGACCGACAGGAACGACTCGCCTGAGGGCGCTCAAGTTCATACGGGGTCTCCGGGCAAGCCTTGCCACCCATTGGGCGTGAAGAACGGATTCGGAATGAAGCCCGACCCATCCGGATCGGCCACGGTTTCGGGGTACAGCGGCACGGTGTAAATCTTCGGCCTGCCTTCCACCGCATACCCGTCCTGACCAAAGCCGGGCGCGACGGCGTACTCATGCCAGGGGGGGCGGATCGGCGGCATGATGAACCGATCCACGAACTGGCTCGGCGGTCCGACTCCGCCGGGAGGAGGGATCGGGATGCGTTCATTTGGCGGCGATGTCGGCGCAGTGTTCCCCGGATCACGCACCCAGGTATAGATGATGTCCGTGTGCTCGTATGACGATTGCCTGAACGTCATGGGCTGCATCACCCACGAGCCTCCAATGGGCAACTTGTGCATGTGGTGGACCTGGCTTATCGCGTTCGCGAGGTCCGCCATGTGAGCGCCGTTGTTCATGGCCCCCGGCGAGTACCTGCGAACGCAGACCGTCAGGACCTGGAAGTCCACTGGGATGGTTCGGGTCTGCGATATCCAGGTGAGCGATTCCGCGGTTGAGCGGTCGGGAAGTTGGTACGCATGGGTGCCGGCCGAGAAGATTGGCAGCACGATCTCCACACGCCGATACGTCAACTCCCACGGCTTGAACAGCACGTTGGAACTGCTGGCGGTCGAGAAGTTCGCGACGATCTCGCCGGCGTCCTGACGGATCTTCCGCACGATCGCGCGACCCGTGCATGCGAACGTCTTGTTGTCGAGCACGACCGTGCTCCCCACCTGGGGGCACTGCTGATGGTCCAACGCCTCTTGCTCGGTGTAGCCGTCGAACACGAATCGCTTGGCGACCGTGCCCGTAAAAAAGTGCGTGTTGAGCTGGAACCCCTCGATATCTTCAAAGAACTGTGCCAATCCTCCCGATCACTTTCGCGCCACGTCAGGAACTTCTAGTTGCGTCCGATCCGGTTTGCAAGCTCCGGCAGCATGCGGGCCACGAGGTCGAGGGTCTGCTGTGTCGCCGCGAACTGCCCCACGCTTCGGCCGATGTCGCCCAAAGACACCATCCGAAGTTGCATCTGCATCAAAGCGTCGTCCGCTTCCCGCAGGATCGCCCGCGTTCTGATCGCCTCGTTGGCGTAGAACCTCGCCGACGCCCGATCGCGGTAGTCGTAGTACTCATCAACTGCGGCCTTTTCTTCTTTGCTGAGCCCGCGGGTCGCCACTTCCCGCTCTTTGTCCAGTCGCTGCCGCCCGATAGCGGCACGAGCCGCGTCGTTGGTGGCGAGCTCCTCCTGCACGTCCATGATGCCGAACTCAGCACCCTCCCGCACATCGCGGGTTCGCAGCTTGTCGCGCTCCGCGTTCGCCTTCTCCAGCGCGTCCGCCTCATCCTTCAGGCGTGCCGCCTCTGCGGGGTTCCGCACCGCCTCCAACTTCTGACGTTCGCGGATCGCCGCCAGCTTGTCCCGCTCCTGGGCGCGCACCGCCTCCAGCCCCTCCAGCCCGGCCCGCTTCTGATCGTCCATGTACTCGCGGTGCGCCACCTCGCGATCCTGAGCCCGCATCACTCGTGCATTGTCGATCTCGAGCCGCATCGCCTGGTGAACGCCTCGCGCGTTTTGCTTCTCCTGCCCCTCTGGCATCTGGTCGATCTTGGCGCGAGACTCCTCTATCCGGTCCTCCTCGGCTTTGTGCATCAGTGTTTCGCCGGTCAGCCCTGCCCGCCTCGATGCGTTTATCTCCTGCTGCGCACTGATCTCGGCCCTTGCCCGAGCCCTCGCGATAAGGACGTTGGCGGTCTCTTGGTGCTTGTTCTCTTCGTCCTGTGCCACCCGCTTCGCCTCCGCGGCCGTAGAACCCGCGATCCCGTCCGGCATGCGGTCGATGGTGAGCTTCATCTGCTCCCGCCGCACCTTCTCCAAGGCGTCCATCTGCGACGCGCCTTCCAACTGCATCGCGGCCATCCGGCCCTTGCTGAATCGCGATTCTGAGCGTGCCGCGTCAACGGCGGCTTTCTCGGCCTGGTCGAACTGCCGATTGGTCTCAGCAACCCGCCGGTTTCCGGTCCGCTCCACCTCGCCCCGCTGAATGTCCCCCGTTACCCACGCCTTCGCGTCCTCCCATGTGCTTCGCTTATCGAGTTCCAGCAGCTTGGCAGTGGTCTCGTCGTTGATCTGCTGGAGACTGTCGGACCGGCGATCACGGAACCCCATCAACGTGTCACCCAGGGCGCCATGACTCTTTCGAGACTCGCGCATCAGGCCCTTTGACACGGCGTCGGTTTTCTTTGCTGACTCCGCGGCGTACACATCCCCGGCCGCACGCGCCCGGTCCACTTCCATGATCCCGGCCACCGCAACATCCGCCACTTCCTTGGATGCCTTCAGGATCATCCCCGCGGCGCCCAGCTTTCCCAGTGTCGCCATTGGCCCGCTCGTGATGCCCGAGAGCCTCTGTGCGATGTTCGCACCGCCCGAGAGAACGCCGCCGCCGCCGGCACCGCCTACGGCCTTCCCAGCCTCTGCCACCGCGTCCTTCACCTGCTGGTTGAAAGCCTTCAGTGCGGGTCCGACCTGCCCCCCGTCGATCATTAACTTCACAACCGCCTGCCCGGCGCTGAACTTGCTCATTGCTGTGCCCCCTGTGCCCGCTTGAACGCTTCACCCACGGCCCGCCGCACGTCGCTTTCAATCCCGCGGATCGTCTGCTGGTCTGGCATGGCCAGGATCTGACGCTGCGGGAGGTGGGGAGGTGCCCCGGCGTTGTGCATCGCCGCCAGCCTCGCGATGCTCGGGCCAGCCGCGCCCCCCTGCGCGGGATGCTCGCCGCCCTTGATGCCGAACTCCACGCCGTCGGGGATCGCCTGTACGTAGTTCCCCGCCCCCCCGATGGCCAGCGCGTTCCGGAGGACGCCGGTTTCGACCAGGATCGCAGCGGCCCGGCCGCTGAAGCCAACCATGGCGCCGCCCCGCCGCGTGTCCCGGGCAAGGGTGGATCGGTCGGACTTGCCCGTCGTTACGAGCCGGCGGACGGTCTGCCCGCCCCGCGACCCCACGGTGTACGCCTGACCCTTCTTCCCCTTCCTCAGCTTGCTGCGAAGGGTGCTGAGGGCGAGCGGTGCCCAGTCGCCGCCGCCGCGGCTGAACTGGTCAAAGCGTCGGGTCACGAAGGCCGAGTACCGCCTGCCGATCGCGCCTTTGAGCGTCCCCCACGGGCCAGTGGCGTCGCTCCCGGCGAGGCCCGTGCGGATATCCCCCTCCAGCCGTGTGAGGGTGCCCAAGTCGAGCTTCACTGTCGCGTTTAGGTCGGGGATGGCGCGGCCTCCGGGGGAGTGCTTGCGCCATCAGCACCAGACGCCATCACGGTAGCCCCCGACGGCTCAGGCGGCACGCCTCGCCGTTGCGCGGGGTCGAGGATGCCCCGCAGTCGGCGCGCTACCTGAGCCATTGTGGTGGCCTCTCCGTCGATGCTGGCGGGACTGGAACACAGGGCGATGGACGCACCCGCCCGGGTCGCGAAGTCGGCCACCGTCGCCAACTCCCATTCCCCGATCGGTTCGGCGAGCATGTCGCCGGGGTGCTGGTATGAAACGTCCACCAGGGCCACGATCGGCAGCCCGCATCCGCCCGCGGCCACGACACGGCTCGCGAGCTCTGCCTGCGCCTCGTCCGGCCTCGCCCAGCCGGTGCCCATTCCGACCGCGGCCGTGACTCCCATCCACGGCGCGACGAAGTCGCAGAGGTCATGGCAGTGGGGGCAGTCGCGGATACCGACCTTCACCCCCGGACACCGCCGCTTCAGGGCGTCGATCACGCTGGCGAGGTAGGCGTGAGCGGCCTTTGACTCCGGGGGGCTGTCGGTGAGGTCCAGCAACACCCACGCGGTCCCCTCGGGCAGTGTGAGGGCGTTCACCGCGGCGACGGAGAGGGCCACGTCCGCCCACTGATATCCGCCCCCGTTCACCGCTCCCTCCCGGCGAGAGTGCCGCGGGAAGGCGAGCGCCGCCGCGTCAACCTCGAGCACGACCACAGGCATGGGGTTCAGCAGCGGAACCGGACGGCCGAGAGGAACACAGATCAGGGGTGCCAGCATGGGGATCTCCGGGAGGCGAGGCGGATTCGACACGTTCACAGACGAAGCCGAAGCCTCGCAGCAGCAGTTTCAGGACGCCGCGCAGCCGCACCTCGGGATCGCGGCCCAGGGTGTCACGACCGGCCGGGGTCGCTCGTAATCGGATCAGGAACACGGGCGCGGAGTTGCTCACGACCCAGCCTCCCCTCGTTGCACGTTCTCGCGCATGATTTCGATCAGCGCCTCGTCGGTGAGGTGGTCAACCGCGGCGCCCTCGCCGGCTCTGAGGTGGCCGGTGGCGGTGTCGATGCCCAGCATGTACTGCCGCCCTCCCTCCGGCGGGAAGTACAGGACCAGGGCGCGGTCGTACCGCACTATCCGGAACCCTGCCGGGCCGAACCGCCATGCATCCGGCGCGGGGAACACCGCGGGCAACGTCCGCTCGTTGGGATTAGCGGAGACGGTGTCCGCCAGGGCAACGTCCGTCAGCTCCACGATCATCTCGGGCATCAGAGTGCTCGGGGCGCTCATCACCCATCGCTCCGGCTTGTCGAGTTCAACCATGATCCGCCAGACCTGCCCCGGGCCCGTAACAACCCACGCCGCAAGCTCAGGACCGACCATCACGCACGCGAAAAGGCCGTTGGGATCGCGGGCAACATGCCTTGGCACGGTGGGCATCATGGTCCCTCCATTCGTTCCGCCACGCTCGCCACCAACCGCTCCGCCAGTTCCTCATCCGTGACCGTCATGATCGGCTCGGGCGTCGCGGCCGCACTGGTGGTCGGACCGCTCGGGTCAATCGCGACGGGGATGCATTCGCGGTCGCTCACCGGGACGTACAGCATCGCCAGGTGACCCATGACCACGACCCGGATGCCAGAGAGCGGATCTGAGAACGCCTGAGGGGCACGCCGAATGGTCCACCGCCGCGGCTTCGGCCCGAGCACGTTCAGCAGCCCGTGGTCGGGCGTGTTCCACAGCCGCCGCGGTGTCAGGCGAGCGACCTGGAACGACACCGCCGGGGATTCGAGGTTGATGCGAAGCCGGTAGACGGTCGGGATGCCCGCCGCCGCGTCCTGTGGTCGGACCACCCAGGCCATCAACGATGGCCCGTCCCCCGCGAACACCACGCACCCGCCCAGCAAGGCGACGTTCCGAACGAAGGGCGCCCGCTCCGGCACCCGGATTGGCCGTGGGGGGGTCAGCATGCGCCACCCCCCTTCACGATCTCGACAATGCGGGCCCGTTGCCCCGGGGACAGGGACGCCCACCCGGAAACCACCAGGGCGAGGGCCGCGTCATCGTGTGCGGGGACCTGTGCGGGAGGGGTTGCGTTCTCCCCGTGTTTTGCCGCACCGTCCAGCGGTCTTCTAAATCGCAGGTCGTGCGTTCGAGTCGCACCCGGGACGTTTACGGGCAGCCGCCGCCCAGCGCGGCGAAGAATGCCTCGATGTCTTGGTCCGTGCCGGTGTCTCCGTCGAAGTTGACATCGGCCGGGAGGCACGTCGCGCAACACGACCCGGCCAGGCAACGGAACAACGAGGTGATATCTGCATCCGTTCCCTCGTCCCCATCGCCGTCGAAGTCGGAGGCGCACTGCCACTGACGGACCTCGGTGCGCGGCATGAGGACGACACGCCGGGCGCCATCCTGCACTGCCAACTCGAACGTATCCGCCGCGAGGGAATCGCCGACGCTTACCAGCGGGACCTCAAAGAGTCCCGGCGAGAGTTGAACTGGCGTGCCGGCATTGACGGCGCCGGGTCCGCCGGTGAGGCGATCCACGTTGAGCGTGAGGCCTGTGGTCGTGACCGCCTCGCCGCGCCAATCGCGGAGTTGCACGGTCATCGTCCCGATGCGGGTCGTGGTGCCGTAGTTCCTAAGTGCCGGGAGAGTGACGATCGACTGCACCGCGTCGACCTTGCCGGTCAGCCCCGAGCGCCAGGCGTTGAACTGGTTGCGGAGTGTGAGCACCGGGTCGGGGTCCGCGGCGATGGTGTTGGGGACGTTGAGCGACATGAAGTAGTCGCCGCCCGCGGTGCCGGCCTGGGGCGGGAACGTGCCGTCGGGGCGGGCCGTGGAGATTCCGACGCCGTTGTTCGCGGCGATGTACACGAGGTCCGAGCGGCCGTCGCCGTTGAGGTCCGCGGCCGCGGTGCGGGTGGGTGCGACGCCGATGACGGAGGTGGTGTCGAGGGCGAAGGTGGCGGCCCCGGAGCCGAGGTAGGTCAGGAACTTCGAGGTGGAAGCGCAGATCACCGCGAGGTCCGCACGGCCATCCGCGTTGAAGTCGCCGGTCACGATGTCGGACGGGATCGCGGGAAGAGTGACAGTCTGGACGAGCCCGAACGCGCCTGTGCCGCTGTTCGTGTAGACCGTCAATGTGCGTGGATTGCCACTGGAGACGCAGGCCACATCGGGGTCGCCGTCGCCGTCGAAGTCCGCGGTACAGCCAGCGACAGTGCTGAGTGGAAGAACCGTCGCGGGGCTGTCGGTGAACGTGCCCGTGTTGTTGCCCTTCATCACCAGCAGGCGCGACGTGCCCCGGGAGACGATCAGGATGTCCTTCGATCCGTTGCCGTCAACATCGAGGACCATGAGGGACGTGGGGTTCGTGCCGGCGGTGCGAGAGGCGGCCGGGCCGAAACTGCCGGTGCCCGTGTTCAGCATGGTCAGCAGGGGTGAGGCGGAGCCGTTGAGGCTCACGATGTCGGGGCCGTTGACACCGTCGATGTCTGCCAGCCGCATAATCGTCGGGAACGACGATGCGGGGCTGTCGATCCGGGGGCCGAAGGCGAGCCCGCCGAGCCCCGGGCTGACGCTTGCGACGGTATCGGTCATCGTCACCATGTCGAGCAGGCCATCCGCGGTCATGTCCGCGAAGCGGATGACGCGTGACGAGAACGCAACGGGGAGCGACGTCGGCGCGGAGAAACGGGCGAAGGCGGAGCCGGGCGACGTGATGTTGGTCAGGATCGACGCGGGCTGGCCGGTGCCGGGGACGATGGTCGCGAGGTCGGGCTTGCCGTCACCCGTGAGGTCGGCGATCGCGAACTCGGACCCCGACTGGTAGACGCCGGTGCACCCGTCGCGGTCGCCGGCGCGGGCGATCAGCATGTAACCGATGTGCGCGGACTTGGTGAATGACGCGGGCGGGGCACCGCACGTCGTCACGCCGCCCGGGCAGGAGCAGCGACCGTCGCCTCCCATCAGCCGGGCCGCTTCCATGCCGGCCATCATCCGCGCAGGCAGGTCGCCGTGAGTCGTGCGGATCGCTTCAACCGCGGCCAGCACCACAGGAGCACCCGTCAGCACGTTTCCCTGTACTGCGTAGACAATCTGCCCCGTCTTCCCGGCGTAGCTGTAGAGCACCTCTCCGGATTGCCCCCCCGCCCACGCCCCTGCTTCAGCGCCGGTGAACGCCGCGGCACGTCCGAGCACATCTACGAACCCGTACTGGCGCGAATCGTGCCCAGGGTCGAAGACGCTCAGCCCAGTCAAGATGTCGTTCGGCGAGAGGCCTTCGAGCATGCGGTCGCGGATGAACGTGCGGTTGCGCTGCGTGGTGTCGCCCGCGGACTGGGCCGCGGCCGCGCCGACACCGGTGATCAGGACGGGCGTCAGGGCCTTGAGGTCAAGGCCGGTCAGGCAGGTGCAGGAGGCGACGCCGACCTCGCCGGTGCGCGTGTCAACCATGACGATGGACCAGGTGGCGCTCGCGCTCGAAGTCGCGACCGAGATCAGTGCTGCACTGAGGAGTTGTTTGACCACTGGCACCTCCGATGGGAAGCACCCAGTCTACCGCACGCGTCAACACCCTCGTGGGGCTGTCGCTGCCGGCGGAAAGCGGCGAAACTCTTACGCCGCGAACAGGGCCTCGACGAACGCGTCCGGGTCGAAGGGCTGCACGTCCTCGGGCGTTTCGCCAACGCCCACGTACTTGACGGGGATGGATGTGACTTCCCGCACCGCGATCACGATCCCGCCCTTGGCGGTGCCGTCGAGCTTGCTCAGGAAGATGCCCGTCACGCCTGCGATTTTCCCGAACTCTTCGGCCTGACGCAGGGCGTTCTGACCGCTGGTGGCGTCCAGCACCAGGAGCACCTCGTGGGGCGCGCCGTCGATCTGCTTCGTGATCACATTGCGGATTTTGCCGAGCTGCCGCATCAGCGGGTCCTGCGTCTGAAGCCGTCCGGCGGTGTCGATGATCAGGACGTCGATCTTGCGGGCCTTCGCGGCCGAGCAGGCATCGAACGCCACAGCAGCGGGGTCGCCGCCTTGCTGGCCCTTGATGACCTCAACGCCCAGCCGCTCCGCCCAGACCTCGAGCTGCTTCACGGCGCCGGCGCGGAAGGTGTCGCACGCGCCGAGCATCACCGACTTGCCCTGCGAGCGCAGCACCTGGCACAGTTTCGCGATAGAGGTGGTCTTGCCAACCCCGTTGACGCCCGTCATCAAGATCACAGTGGGACCAGCAGCGGCGAGCTTGAGGTCACGCTCCTCGGCGGGCCACATCTGCTTGATCTCGGTCTTCATGTAGTCGAGTACTTGGTCGCCGCTGGTCATCGCGCCGGACTTGTAGTCCTCGCGGATGCCATCGATGAGGCGGGCGGTGGTCTTGACCCCGACGTCCGCCGACAGCAGGCGCGTCTCGAGTTCCTTGATGAGCTGCTCGTCCAGCTTGCGGCCCAGGAGCAGTGACCGGACACCGCTGACGCCGGTGACAAACGCCTCGCGCGTCTTTTCCAGCCCCTTCTCGAAGCCCTGCTTGACCTTGCCGAAGATGGACTTGAGGAAGCTCATGGTGCTTCGGGGGCGCTCGGCTCGGCGGTGTCCGTGGGAGCGCCGGCCGCGGCGACCCGTTTCATGACCCGGTCGAGGAGCGCGTTCACGAACGCGGGGGCCTTCTCGGTCGAAAAGTGCTTCGCCAACTCGACAATCTCATTCACAACGATCTTGCCAGGAGTACGGCCGCTGGTGATCTCGAAGTGTGCAAGTCGCAGCAACGCCCGGTCCACGGCCGCCTGCCGGTGGGTTGGCCACTCTGGTGCAAGCTCGCGGAACTCGGCGTCGGCCGTGCTACGCCCGGACCACGCCCCGACCACCAGTTCCGCGATCACTTCCGCGGCCCGGTCCCCAAGATCACGCACACCCTTGAGCGTGTCACGCACGACCTTGGGCGCATCGGCGTCTGGGGCACGGGTCTGGTCCAGTTCGTAAAGCAGCTGGAAGGCAAGCCGCCGCCCGGCCATGTTCATCACCTGATCCGCGGCTCGTGGCGGCAACGCGGACAGCTCATCCTCACCCTCCGTCACCCCCCCCGTCACAGCTCCCTCGACCGCGCCGGGCAACTGCAGCACGCCGGTGTACGCGAGCGAACGCAGATCCTCGGGAGATTTGGGTGTGTTCATCGGCGCGGGCTCCGTTTCGCGGCCTTGTCCTTCACCGCCGACGGTAGCGCAGCGGCTTCCGGCTCAATCACCCCCATCACCTGAAGAACATCGAGCGCGGCGTTCATGGCGTCCTCGCCCTTGTTTCCGTCCTTCCCGCCAGAGCGGGCCATCGCCTGCGCGGTCGTGTTGACGGTGAGGACGCCGAACGTCACCGGCACACCGGTCATGATCGAGACGTTCATGAGTCCCTGTGCCACCGCGTCCGCGATAACCCGGTCGTGGATCGTCTCGCCCTTGACGAGGCACCCAAGGGCGACCACGGCCTGGGCCCCATCCTTGGCCGCGGCCATGCACACCGCGGGCAGCTCAAAGGAGCCCGGCGCCACCATGATGTCCACCGCACCCTCGTGAAACCGCTTGGCGTAGGCCGACAAAGCGCCATCGAGGAGACGCTCGGTGACGGTCGCGTTGTACCGCGAGACGACAACGGTGATGCGGGGGAAGGTGTTCGACTGCTTGCGGGGGCGTTTGGCCATGGGCCGGGATGGTAGGGGGCCAGGGTGTGCCGGCTCAGGCCTTCAGCGGGACGGCCGACGTCGAGAGCTCGTTGCAGACCTCGATCAAGGCCGTGCAGGCGGTGCGGATGTCGTCCGGGGTGACGAACGGGCCAACCGAGAGGCGGAAGGCACCGTGCGTTTCCAGCGTGCCCATGGTGGCGTGAGCGTGCGGGGCACAGTGGATGCCCGACCGCACGAGAACTCCGAGTTGCTCCAGCATCACGGCCATCTCAGCGGGGGGCATGGAGTCGTGCGAGAGTGAGAAGACGCCGACTCGCGCGGCCGCGTTGCCGGGGCCCAGCAGTCGCAAGGCCGACAGCGGACCCTCGATCGCGCTTCGACCTTCGACGCGAGCGCCGCCATCGTGCAGCAGCTGGAGCATGAGATCGATCAGTTCCATCTCATGCTGCCGGAGCGAATTCACGCCGCGGTTCAGGATCCAATCAACCGCGGCCGAAAGCCCGACGATCCCGATCGTGTTGTGGCTTCCCGCCTCGTACTTCTCGGGGAGTGTGCTCGGCTGGGCGTCATGTTCGGACAATGAGCCCGTCCCGCCTTCGCGGGTTGTCGCGAGTGAGTGCTCGAAGCCGGGGCGGATATAGAGCCCGCCGGTGCCCTGTGGACCCAGCAGCCCCTTGTGCCCGGGGAATGCGAGGAGGTCGCACCCGATCTCGCGCACATCCACGCGGACATGGCCCAAGGACTGGGCCGCGTCTACGAGGTAGGGCACGCCCGCGGCGCGGCAAACCTTCCCGAGCTCTGCGACAGGCTGAATCGTCCCGGACACATTGCTCGCCATGTTCACGGCGACAAGCGCTGTGTCGGGTGTGATCGCGCGAGCGACGTCCGCCGGGTCGACGAGTCCTGTGTCAGGGTCGCACGGAACGCAATCCCAGTTGGCGCCGTGCTCTTTCAATGCCTGGAACGGACGCAGGACCGAGTTGTGGTCCATCGCGGTGGTGATGAGCCGGATCGGGGTGCCCGGCTTTTCGCGCAGCCGGTGGCGAACAACACCCTTGATGGCGAGGTTCAGCGCGTCGCTCGTGTTCAGAGTGAACACGATGTGGTTAGGGTTTTCACCGTTGAGGAGCGTGTTGATCCGCTCGCGGCACTGCCGGATCAGTCGTGCCCCCTCGCGGGACTCCGCGTAGTGCCCGCGCCCCGGCGACGCACCGAGGCGCGTCGCGTAGTCCATCATCGCCTCATAGACGCCGGGCGGCTTGGGGAAGCTGGTGGCGGCGTTGTCGAGGTACAGGCGGGACATGGGCCATGATAGGGAACGGGGCGGCCCGATCGCGGGCGGCTCGGTATGCTGCCCTGCATACGGGAGGTCAGAAACGATGGTGAAGAACGTGATGATGGTGATGATTTCGGTCGCGGGCCTCGCGTTGAGTGCGTCTGCACAGGAGATCCCCGGCGGTCCGTCCCCGGAGGCCGCGAAGGTGCTGGAGCGCATCTCGCCCCAGTCGCTCCGGGTGATGAACCACAAGCTGGTCTCCTTCGGCACCCGCCACACGCTCTCCGCGGCGGAGGGTGACCGCGGCGTCGGCGCGGCCCGACGGTGGATCAAGTCGCACCTCGAGTCGTTCAACGTCCCAACCAAGGATGGCGAGCCGGGCAAACTGGAAGTCTCGTTCGAGGAGTTCACCGCGCCGAAGGGCATGCGCGTTCCGGCACCGCTCGCCACCGCAAACGTCGTCGCGGTCCTCCGCGGCAGCAACCCCGAGTCAACCAACCGCATGTACTACGTCGTCGGTCATTACGACTCCATGCCGACCGATGTGATGGATGCGACCTCCGACGCTCCCGGCGCGAACGACGATGGCTCCGGCACCGTCGCGGTCATGGAGATCGCGCGGGCACTCGCGGAAACGCCGCTTGAGTCCACCGTCGTGTTCCTCTGCACGGTGGGGGAGGAGCAGGGGCTCGTCGGCGCGAGGTTCCACGCCGAGGCCGCGGCGGGCCGGAAGGCCGACATCCGGGGCGTTCTCAACAACGACATCGTGGGCGATCCGTGGGGTCCCAACGGGGACCGGGCGCAGGCGACCCCGACGCTGATTCGGGTGCTGTCTGAGGGGCTGCCCCGGAATCCGACCGCGGAGCAGGTCGCCGCGATCCGACAGACCAGCAGCGAGAGCGACTCGCCCAGCCGTGAACTCGCGCGGTACATCGTGGATGTTGCGAAACGGGAGCGCACCGTCGTTCAGCCCATGCTGGTGTTCCGGCAGGACCGCTTCATGCGCGGCGGGGACCACATTCCGTTCAACGATGCTGGCTTCGCCGCGGTGCGCTTCACCGAGGTCCACGAGGACTACCGCCACCAGCACCAGACGCCGCGGATTGAGAAGGTGGATGGGAAGGATGTGCAGTTCGGGGACCTGCCCGACTCGGTGGACTTTGAGTACCTCGCGAATGTCACGCGCCTGAACGCCGCGGTTCTGGTCAATATGGCCAATGCGCCCAGTTCCCCGGCGAACGTCCGGATCATCACGGCCAAGCTCGACATTACCACCACCCTCCGCTGGCGTGGGAGCCCGGAGTCCGACGTGGCGGGGTACGAGCTTGTGTGGCGGGACACGACCAGCCCGGTGTGGCAGCACGCACGGGACGTGGGCAAGGTGACTGAGGTCACGGTCCCGGAGAGCAAGGACAACTTCTTCTTCGGCGTGCGGGCGTATGACCGGGACGGCTACCGCAGCCCTGTGACGTTTGCAGGAGCCTCGAAGGAGTAGCGATCAGCCGCCGACCCTGCTCGTCTCGGCGGGTTCCTTCTTCGTAAGCCATTGGTCGGCGATCTTGACCACTGCCTCGTGCAGCTTGAGGGCGTCGCGGGTCTGCTCGTCGTTCTTGATCTCGTTCACCATGACGCTAAAGGCCACGCGGCGGCCGGTGCTGGGGTTGAGCACGTAGCCCGAGAGGCAGCGGACACCGTCGATGTAGCCGCTCTTGGCCCACACCTCGTTCTTGAGCTTGCCATCCTTGAAGCGGTTGCGGAGCGTCCCCGAGCCGGGCTTGGCGAGTGATTCGGTGAAGATGTCACAGGTCTTGGAGTCCTTGGCAAGCTCGCCGAGCCACTTCGTGAACGTGGCCGGGGCGACCTGATTCCCGCGGGAGAGGCCCGAGCCATCGCTGATGGTGGTCGCGGCCGCGTAACGCGGGCCCAGTTTCTGCCCGATCACCATGCGCATCACCGCGGCCCCGTTCGTCCACGAGCCGGCGTCCTTGGTCACCGCGTTCCCGAGCCGCTTGAGCAGGGCTTCCGCATAGAGGTTCTCCGAGTCCGCGTTGCAGCGGTGCAGCACGTCCGCGAGGGGCGTGAAGATCACGGCCAGGGTCCGGCCGCCGGTCAACTGCTCCTCGGTGAGGGCCAAGCGGACGTTCGCGCCGGACTGGCCCTGGGCAACTCTGACGCCCGCCTTGGTCAGGTGGTGTGCCATGAGCCTGCCGAAGAAGTGGGCGGGGTCCTGCAGTGTGATGTCGATGGGCTGCTGGGTCTGGAATCGGACGTCGCCCCGGAGGGCGAAGCGGTCCTCGCCCGCTTCACGGGTGATCCACGCGGTGTTCTTCCCATCGACCACCGTGCGGGCGCGGACCTCAACGCGCAGCCACGGCGACTCGGGCTCCGTTGAGAAGATCGGCGGGGTGCCCGGCCCCTGGGCACTGGGGCCGGGGAAGAACGAGACGACGTTGGCGTGGAAGTTCAGGCCGCTCACCTGAGCGCAGTAGGGCCTGTCGAGTTGCGTCACGGGCCAGGAGGGGTGGACCAGTTCACGGTCGAAGACCCGGTCGTCGATGATGACCTCCCGGACCTCGGTCAGCCCTGACTTGGCCACCGCTCCTGCGAGGGCGTTCATCACGTCGGCGACCGTCAGTTTGGGCTTGGAATCTTCGAGCACGAGCGGGTCACCCAGAGCGGGGTCGCCCGAACCGCGCACGACGATGCGGTCGCCGTCGCGGATCAGCTCGGTCTTAAAGGTAAATTCGGGGCCCAGGACAAACATGGCCGCGCCCGTGGTCAGGAGCTTCATGTTTGACGCGGGGGTCAGCGGGACGTCGGCGTGCATGTCCGCCAGTTCATCGCCTGTTTCCAGGTCGATCAGGCTGATGCCCAGCTGGGTGCTCCCCAGCTTGGTCGCGTTCACCGCGCTGGCCACCTCGTCATTCAGAGACCGTGGCTGCGCGAACGCGGCCCCCGAGAGAGCGAGCGAAAGGGCGACTGCGGCCATGAATGGGCGACGGGCAAACGTGATCATGAGGGCCAGCTCCGGGTGCGTGTGCGTCCAGCACCGCAGATCGGCCAATCAGCGCCGATCGCTGCAACTCATCGGAGAGTACCCGGTTATCGCTCCGCGATGGCCAGTTTGAGGCGCAGCTGAGCAAGCGACACGATTTCATCGGCCTGCGTTTTGCTCAGAAGGTCCCACGACGCCCAGCGGACGCCGTCGACCAGCGGAGCGTGGGTGAGGCCATCGCGCACGAACTTACTCAGCTTGCGGACGGGCAGGTCTGGGATCATCTCGTCCATCACGGGGATCGAGACGCGCGGGCGCGCGGGATCAGGGATCAGGTAAGCCCAGGGGCGCTCCTCCCCCGGAACTCGGAACGAGAAAGTCCAGTTCCAAACGCCGTGCCAGCCGAGGTCTTCCTTGACGCCATCAACGGAGCGGAGCTTCTGACGCGTGTGATCGATCAGGGCGCTGGACTGTTTATTGAAGGGGGCGAGAAGGTCGTCGGGTGTAGGAGCCTTGAAGCGGTCAAGCCAGGCAAGACGAGTCTTGGATGGTGCCGACATAGGGGACTCCGGGCTGACAAAAACGCCACGAGCGGGTGGTGTGGCGACAACTCGAGTTGAACCCGTCGCCAGTCTCTGGCAAACTCGGGAACCCAAGGGATTCTTGGCCCCCTGAACCACCCGGTCCAGCACTAGGTCTATGGAACCACCCGGTTTACGCCACTTCCGGCGGCGGCGAGCGGGGCCCGGTACGATGTGGAACCACGCCCAAACCCGCGGGAGTCGAAGAGTGCCTGACAAAATCCAACCAGAATCCGCAGACATCCCCGGAAGTCCGCCCGAGCTCAATGTTCAGGGATTGGTCGTTCTGCTCGTGGACGACAACGAGCAGAACCTCGAATTGCTCCTCGCCTACCTCGAGGAACTCGGCTGCGAACTCCGCACCGCGGCGGATGGGCTCGAGGCTCTCGAGGACCTCGCCCGTAAGCGCCCGGACCTCATCTTGCTGGATGTGATGATGCCGCGGATGAGCGGGTTCCAGGTATGCGCCAAGATCAAGAAGGACCCGACGATGCGGGACATCCCAGTCGTCATGGTGACGGCCCTCAACGAGGTTGCGGATGTCGAGCGGGCGGTCGAGAGTGGCGCGGACGACTTCCTAACAAAGCCGGTGAACCGCCTGGAACTGGTGACCCGGGTGCGCTCACTGCTCCGGGTCAGCCTGCTCCAACGTCAACTCAAGCAGACGATGGCCGAGCTGCGCAAGATGGGCAGCTGAACGCGGGTTGATGCGCCGCGGATGGGTCCGCCTTCCGGATCAGCACGTCCCGCCCGCGAGCACGCGGAAGAAGGCCTCAATGTCCTGGTCGGTGCCGAAGTCGCCGTCGGCGTTGAAGTCCCCGCTGCCGCAGTTGGGGCAGCACTGCCCCGCGAGGCACGCGAAGAACGCCTCAATGTCCTGATCGGTGCCGAAGTCACCATCGGCGTTGAAGTCGGAAGACCCGCAGCCCTGGGCCGGGACGACCGGTCCGATGTACAGGACGACGTTGTACGACTCATCTTGGCTCGCGGCGTTATTGCCCATCACGGTCGGGTCTTCGAACGTCCCGTCGCCGTCGCGGTCGTAGCAGACGCGGGCTGAGAGGACAAGGCCGCCGAGCTGCCGTGGGTCATTCTGCGGCATCCCCGCGGGCTCCAGGGCATTCCACGCCTGCTGGGTCGCGCTGCTGGACCAGACCGAGGCGCTCGACACCGAATCGGCATCCGCGAGGTTGAGAATCTGGATCTGGTAGTTCGTTGCCGAGTTCACGCCTGCGAATACCTGGCCCATTTCGGTGACCACTTCAAGCGTGTAGCAGAAGGTTGACTCGTTGTAGATGCCCCGCACGAGCGCCATGCTGGGCACATCGAGCACCTGCGCGCCGATTCGTTTTTTGAGCGAAACGGACGCCATGAAGTAGAGATTCCCCGCGGCGTCGAAGGTCGGGGCCGAGAGCGAAGGGCCGGGGGCCGTGAAGGGGTTCTCGTTCGATGAGGCGAGGCGCCCAATGGACGCATCGCTAGCGTTCACCTGGCCGTCCCCTTCGCCGGCGTCGCCGGTTCCGGGAGCGCCGTCCAGCCCGTAGTCGCCCCAGAGTTGCTTGCCCGTGGCTTGGGTGGGGTCAATCCACGCCGCGTTGCACCACGTCACGCCCGCGCCCGGGTTGCCGGGTTCGAACCGACCCACGGCGATGGCGTCTAGCGGGTTCGCGGGGCCGCCGATGCTGCCGTGGTACACCGTGGAGGCGACGAGCGCCCGCTCTTGCCGATCACGGGTCAGGGCCACAGGGCCGGCGCCGCCGCGGAAGATCGTCTGGCTCTCGTAGGAGCGGAAGTCGCCGCTGCCGAGATTCCAAGAGTAGTTGATGCACGGGTCGTTCAGCGCGGCCGGGAGCGAAACAGTGCGGGAGGTGGTGGGGTTGCCGTCCTGGTCAATTCCCCACACGCTGATCGAGTCGGTCTTCCCCCCGCCGCTGGTGCTGCGGGTGAGGGTGGCGCCCGTGCCGGCCGTGCCCGCGAAGAGCTGACGGGCCGTGAATGTCGGAGCTCCCCGATGGTCCGTAGTGCCGGCGCGATGTGCCGTGGCCGAAGTCAGCGCATTGACGCCAGTCTCGTTCCGTGAGTTCCCCACGAGGTCCGATCCGATCAGCACGGGCCGGCCTGTGATGCTCGCGGGGATCGCGGTCGGAACCGTGTGCGTCATCGTGTCGCGGACCAGCACCCAATCCGTCGCGGCGCTGTTGCTGCCGCCGTTGTTGTCGATCAGGTTGACCGTGGAACCGCGTGCGAGCGAGCGTACCCGGAAGTAGTTGTCTCCGATCAGCAGGCTCGTCGCGGCCCCGCTTGAGCCAAAGCTGTCGGCGCGGAACGAGAGGTTGCCGTCGGCGTCGATCGCGCCCAGCCCAAACTGAGAACGGTCCGTGCCGCCGTTAGTGCTGTTGGACGCGGCGTTGATTCGCGTCACAAACAGCCGCGCGGGATTCGCGGGGTCGAACGCTACCAGCCCAGCGTAAAGCTGATTCACGAACACGTTGCTCGTGCCGATCACCACCTCGTCAAAGTCCATGAGGGCGACACCGAACACCGTTGGCTGACCCGTCGGCGTCAGGACCGAGTTGAGGGCCGCGTTGTTCTCGGCTGCGTTCAATCCACCACCCGCGGCGGACCAGAGCGTGTAGCTGGCGGCCGGGTAGGTCGCACTGGTCTTGACGGCGGCCGAAATTGCTGACGTGCCGTTCAGGGCCGTGAACCGGGCCGAACTGGTCTTGCCGGACTTGATGATCGGCGCGATGCCAAAGCTGTTGCCCATAGACGTCGTGAAGGGACGCAGGTCTACGACGTAGTTGCTGCGGATCCCCGGCCCGATGTTCCAGGGGTTGAGGGCGTCGCCGGGCATCCCCGACCCGCCATCGGCGTTCCGCGACACGCTGTCCTGTGCGACGCACGGCAGGGCCGACCCTGCCAGCGCAGCCACCATCGCGACCCGGGCCCAGGCTGGTACGGCAGTGTTGATCAAGTTGCGGACCTCTCCTGAAGGACGTCGCCGGAAGCCGAACCGATCGTCCTGTGCCGAGCGTTCGTCGGACACCGGACGTTCAGACGCAGCTTAATCCATCTGCCGCGGGTCCACAATGCACAAATCGCCCCTGAACCGAATGCTGACACTGCTCAAGCCCGGTCCGAGGGAACGAGCCGGCGGGCGATCTGGGCCGCCAACGCCGCGTTGCTCCGCACCAAGTCCACATTGGCCCGCAGTGTCGCCCCCTTTGACACCCTGTGAAGGTGGGCAAGAAGGAACGGCGTCATCCCCCGTCCGGTGACGCCCTGACGCCCCGCCTCGGTCTCCGCATCGGCCAGCCAGCGCTCCCAATCGCCCCGGGCGAGCTCGCTCGCTCCCGGGATTGGGTTGCAAACCACAATCCCCCGCCCGGTCCTTGCGAGCTCGTGCCGCACGAACGACGCGAGATCGTCAACATCGTCGAACCGGGCATCCATCCTCGCATTGCTCTCTCGCAGGTAGAAGGCCGGGAAATGGTCGGTCTGGTAACCAACGACGGGGACCCCCAGCGCCTCCAGCGCCTCGCGTGTCGCGACCACGTCCAGGATCGACTTCACGCCGCTCGCCACCACCGCAACCGGAAAACGCGTGAACGCGGCTAGGTCCGCGCTGATGTCTAACTGCGAGCCATAGCCCTTGTGAACACCGCCCAGGCCGCCGGTCGCGAACACCTGCACCCCCGCCGCGGCCGCGAGTTCCATGGTGGTGCTGACGGTGGTGGCCGCGTGCTGCTTGCGGGCGATCAGCGTCCCAAGGTTGGACGTGTTCGCCTTCGTCACCTCGGGTGCGGCGAGCAGCGTCTCCAACTCGTCGTTGTTCAACCCCACCGTGGGCAGACCGCCGACAACCCCCACCAGCACCGGATGACCCCCGTGCTCCTGCACGATGCCGGCGAGGTCAAAGGCGAGCGCCTTCCCCTCGCCCTTGGGGACGCCGTGGAGCAGAAGGGTGGTTTCGAGCGCGACCGATGCGGGGCGTGCCCGGTTGATGAGCATGGGTCGATGGTAGTTGCTTGACGCGCCGGCCAGCGGGTGGTACCCGTACCCCATGCAGATTGCCGCGATGTGCGTCATGTTGATGGTGGGGCAGGTGGGCGAAAACCCGCAGACTCCGATCCTGGATCAAGCTCCGCCGGCAAGCCACGAGGCTGCATCCGGCTCCCCCGCGGCCGCACGCCGCTCCGCCCTGAACGACCTCATCAAGCCCGACTCCCTCCGGGATTACCACATGCTGCTCGCCAGAGAGCCGCACGTCGCCGGGACTCCCGGCAGCGCCAAGGTCATCGAGCACCTGCGCATCGCGCTTGAGTCCATGGGCCTCAAGCCCGAGGTCTGGGACTTCTGGCCGCTCCTCTGCGAGCCCCTCACGGCGGAACTCGAAGTCGTCGCGCCGGACCGTGTCACTCTCGACCTTACCGAACGCCCGGTCAAAGGCGACCCCGACAGTGGAGTCCACGGCTTCGGCTGGAACGCCTACAGCGGCACCGGAGAGGTGACCGCCGGCGTCGTTTACGCCAACTACGGGACCAAGGCTGACTTCGAGAAGCTCAAGACCCTCGGCATCGATGTAACGGGCAAGATCATCTTGGCCCGCTACGGCGGAAACTACCGCGGCTACAAGGCCAAGTTCGCCCAGGCCGCGGGCGCCGCTGGGCTCGTCATCTATACAGACCCGGCGGACAGCGGCTACATGAAGGGTCTGGTCTACCCCGAGGGCGGCTTCGCCAATGACTGCTGCATCCAGCGCGGCTCGATCGTCACGCTCCCTTGGCAGGGCGACCCGTTGACGCCCGGGCACCCCGCGACGGAGAAGGCTGAGCGCCTAGCGATTGACGATGTCGCGCTCCCCAAGATCCCCGTGCAGCCCGCGTCCTACGCCGCGGCCAAAGAGATCCTCTCCCGGATGACCGGCGGCCCCGTCCCCGAGGGCTGGCAGGGAGGCCTCCCCCTGACCTACCGCATCGAAGGCGGCGACACTCTCAAGGTGCGGCTGAAGGTCGAGCAGAAGCGGAGCGTCAAGAAAGCGTCGAACGTGCTCGCACGCATCGAGGGCAGCACCTACCCCGAGCAGATGGTCATCATCGGCTGCCATCACGATGCCTGGAACAACGGTGCCGCCGACCCCCTCGCCGGCACCATCGCATTGATGGAGTGCGCGAAGGCGTTCGCCACGCTCGAAAAGCAGGGCCTGCGACCCCTCCGCACCATCGTGTTTGCCACCTGGGACGCCGAGGAGTTCGGCATCATCGGCTCCGGCGAGTGGGTCGAGGCCAATCGCGAAGTCCTGACCAAGCACGGCGTCGCGTACATCAACCTCGACATGGCCTCCATGGGCCTGGACTTCGGCACCTCCGCATCTCCGAGCCTCCGCCGCGTCATCATGGACGCCGCGTCAAGCGTGCCCCAGCCCGGCCACGAAGGGAAGACCGTCCTCGAAGCCTGGCGAGCACGCGGCCAGAGCGACGCCGGCATCCCCGGCTTCGGCGACCTCGGCGGTGGCTCCGACCACGTCGCGTTCCTCTGCCACGTAGGCGTGGCGAGTTGTTCGCTGGGGGGTGGGGGCTCGAAGGGCACGTCCTACCATTCGGCGTACGACACGCTCCCGTGGTACTGGAAGACCGTCGGCACCGACTACCTCTCGGCCCAGATGGTCGCCCGGATGACGGCGCAGACGGTGGAGCGGCTGGCGTTCAGCGAGGTGCTGCCGCTGGACCCGGTCAGCTACGCGACGGACCTCAAAGCCAAGTTGCTGGCCCTCAGCAAACAGGCTGTCGCCCAGGGGCTCACCACCAAGACAGACACGGAACTGGCGGCGGCGTTCGAGCGGCTTGCCGAGATTGCCTCGCTCATCGAGTCGAAGGACCTCGGCCGGGTCCGGGGCGACCTCTCACCCGAGGCCACGGATCAGCTGCTTCTTTCGGCCGATCGCGTGTGGCTTTCCGACCGCGGCCTCCCGGGCCGTGAGTGGTTCAAGAACCTGTACGCCGCGCCCGATGAGGACTCGGGGTACGCATCCTGGATTCTCCCCGCCCTCCGCCGGGCGGTGGAACGATCCGATGCCGACGAGCTCAAGGTCGCCGTTGCCGACCTGGAAACCAGGCTCGAGGCACTGCTACTCACCCTCAGCGGTGGCAGCCCTAAGCCCTGACCCTCTCGGCGGGAGCACAAAAAGCAGCAAGGCCGCCCTTTCGAGCGGCCTTGCGTTCATTCATCGATTGAGCAGAGGCTCTCAGACCATCTGCTTCAGGCCCTTGAGGGGGCGGATCTTGATCACGGTGCGGGCGGGCTTCGCCTTCACGGTCATCATCTCGCCGGGCTTGAAGGGGTTGGGCTTCTGGGCGGACTTGGTCGCGGCCTTGTAGATCGCGGCGACCTTCATCATGCCGGGGACCACGAACACCTTGTTCTTGTCGGCGCTGGGCTTGGCCAGGTCGGCCGCCATCATGCGACCGAGCACGTCGAACACGCCGGCAACCTGCTTGCGGCTGATGCCCACGTTGTCCGCGATCACGGTGAAGATCTCCGTCTTCTTGCGCTGCTTGCTGGCAGCGGTGATCTTGGCCGGCTTGGGGGCGGCCTTCGCGGTGCTCTTTGCTGCTTTCTTCGCCATCTGTCTTTCTCCGTAAAGGAAGGGGTTTCTCTCCGAAAAACCACACGTTTTCCGCGAGCGCTGTCCTGCGTTGTATCAACCACGCGGGGGTTCAGCAAGTTGTCCGGGGTACAAAACCGCCGGATTTCAGGCAGTTTTTCGGCGCGCAACGCGCCGCACCTGCACAGTTTCAGTGGAAAACCACACTTTTTCAGTTGGCGGGCGACGCCGCCCCGCCAAAAAGGCCCGCTCTGTGCCGGTGATTCGGAGCTTTTGCGGGCGCCTCGGCCGCGTCATGGACCACCGCCGCGACGGCCAAGTCCAGCAGGAGCGGGGCGTGGTCCGAGTGCTTGGCCTCGCGCTCAACCTGTGAATACCACGCCTTTTGCAGCATTTTCTGAACCGGCGGGGAAAGGAACGCCGTGTCGATCCGCCACCCCTGCCCGTCGTGGCTGAACCACGAGAACTCCGCCTTCTCGGGGTTGCAAGCCCGCCAGGCGTCCGCGTACCCCAGCCCGAGCAGGTTTTCCAACAGCTTTGAGCACCGCTGCGACTTCGGCCCGCCATCCACTCCGCGCCGGGAGGTGTTGAAGTCTCCCAAAATCACCGCGTCCTGAGTTGTCCACAATTTGGCCGTGGCCAGGAGGAACTGCCAGAACGCCTTCTTCCCGGGTGCATCGGCATCGTCGGGCACATGGACGCCCGCGACCGTCAGCCCGCCGTGCTCCGGCAAATACGCGGCCAGCCACCGCCCATTCCCCGGTGCCCCGGGCACGACCACCGGTTCCACAGGCGTCCGCGACGCCAGCAGGATCCCGTTCACACGCTCGCTGCTCCGCGACGTCAGGTGGAACTCCAGCCCATGGTCGTTCAGGGCCGCGCGGATCGAACTGCCCCGCGAGACCCTGAACTCCGTCAGGACGACGACATCCGGCTGGTGGGCCAGGAGCGACAGAATGATCTCGGGCAGCCGCTTGGGGCCGCCGCCGTGGAGGATGTTCCAGGTCAGGAGACGCACGCCGGAAACGTACCTGACCGCAGTCGCTCCGGGCGGCGATGTGGATTACTTCGCGGCGGGTTTCTGCGATTCTTCTGGCTTCGCGCCCGAGTCGCGGAACTCGACCACCCCCCAGCGTTCCGGCAGGTGCATGTCGATCAGCCCCATCGGCGACCAGACCCAGTTGTGCTCCGGCCGGCCGGGAATCTTGACGTACTTCCCGTCCTTGACCTCGACGTCCCACTCCACCCGTGAGAAGTTCACCTTCCACTGCTCCCCGGGCTTGGGGGCTTGGCGTGTCTCGCCCGGCTTGAGCGCGGGCTCGTGCACGTTGAACGCCGCCCACGGCATCGCGATCTCGACATCCCACCCCCGGTCCTTGTCGGACGCGTCGTTGAGCGTGCCGTGGACCTTCACGGCGGTCTTCAGGCCCACGATGTCGTACTCGTTCTCCCCCTTGCCGCCCTGCCGGTACGGTTTCCGCAGCAGCAGGTCCCAGACCGTGTTCAGCGCGTTGACCTCCAACTCGTAGTAGTTCCGTGTGTCGCACGACGGGTTCAGGAACACCTCAAAGTCGTTGTCGTGGAAGATCACCGAGTCCCGCTGCGTGAGCGTCGCCCACACGTGGGGCTCTTCCATCTCGGCCGCGATGTAGAAGTAGGTGTCGTCCCAGCACATCTTGACACGCGTGCGGAACGCGGGCTTGGGCTTGAGATCCCCCTCGATGTCCACGAAGTCGTCGGTCCAGCCGAACGCGTCCCACTCGGTCTTGCTGAGGTCGCCGTCGATCACGATGGGCGTCGGTGTCCGCTCGCAGTGATACGTCTTGAACGCCGGCGCGGGCGGCAGCGGTGGGGGAGGCGGAGGTGGCGGCGGCTCGAACATCGGCCGATGGTACCATCGCCCCCGTGCACACTCTCGACCTCATTGGCGACGCATGGACAGTGCGTACGGACAGCGACGACGCGCCGCCGCATGTCCGTGGTCGAGAGTTTCACGCGAGCGTGCCAGGTTGTGTCCACACCGACCTGCTCCGCGCGGGCGTGATCCCTGACCCTCTCGTTGGAATGAATGAACTTGAGACGCTCTGGATTGCGGAGTGCGACTGGGTCTACCGCCGAGAGTTTGTTCTCCGCGACAACGACCTCGCACATCACCGCCTCGACCTCGTCTGCCAGGGCCTCGACACGATCGCTGAGGTCCGCGTCAACGGCACGCTCATTGGCACCGCGGCCAACATGCACCACCCGCACCGTTTCGACCTCCGTCAAGCGGCCAGGCTCGGTGTCAACAAGCTCTCGATCTCCTTCCGCTCCCCGCTCAAGCACATCCGCGCCGAGCGTGACCGGCTCGGGCCGCGCCCCGTCAACGGGGACTGGGACCCCTACATCTTCATCCGCAAGCAGGCGAGCAGCTTCGGCTGGGACTGGGCACCGAAGCTGGCAACCAGCGGCATCTGGCAGCCCATCCGCATCGAGGCGTGGAGCAACGCGCGGATCCGTTCTGTCCGCCCCCAGATCGCCCGGCTGGACAACCAATGCTGGCGAGTGGACGCCCATGTTGAGCTCGAGTGGTCCGGAACGCCAGTGCAACCCGAAAAGCTGCGGCTGGGGGCGTGTCTCCGCGGCCCTGACTACTGCGACGAGTGGGATGCGGCGGACCCGTCACCCGACCAATCCAACTACACGCTCTCAATCAAACTCGAGAAACCGCACGTCTGGTGGCCGCGCGGATACGGCGAGCAACCCCTCTACTCGCTCGATGTCGCGTTCTACGCGCCTGATGAGCCGTGGGGTGTTGGAGATGGATGGGAGGGAAGACTCGGCTTCCGAACTGTGCAACTCCGAACCGAGCCCGATGCCCACGGAACACGCTTTGAACTTCAGGTGAACGAGCGCCCCGTCTTCTGCCAGGGCGCGAACTGGATCCCCGAAGGCCCCTACGCATCCGCGGTATCCCCAACGACGATCCGTGAGCGCGTCGAGCAGGCCGCCGGAATGGGCATGAACATTCTCCGCGTCTGGGGCGGCGGTATCTACGAGTCCGACACCTTCTATCGCGCCTGCGATGAACTCGGCATCCTCGTCTGGCAAGACTTCATGTTCGCCTGCGCGATGTACCCCGAGGAGCAGCCCTACCCCGCGCTGATAGAGGCCGAGGCCCGCTACCAGGTCACTCGCCTCTCCCAGCACCCGAGCGTCGTCCTCTGGTGCGGCGGCAACGAATGCACGTGGGCCCATGAGTCCTGGGGGAATGCGCCCGGGGAGCGCCCGTGGAAAGAGCGGCTCGAAGGCCGAAGGTGGGGCGAGACGTACTACCACACCATTCTGCCGCGAGTCGTTTCCGAGCGTGATCCCACACGCCCTTACTGGCCGAACAGCCCCTGGCCCGGGCGCGAGGGCCTTGGCGGCAACCACACCGATCACGGCGACCGCCACACCTGGGACCTCCGCCTCGACGGCTACACCGCCATGGTCCCCCGTTTCATCAGCGAGTTCGGGCATCAATCGCCTGCGTCGCGATCAACCCTCCTCGCAGCCCTGCAACCTGAAGACCTTCGGCTCGGATCTCCGGCTCTCGAACATCATCAGCGTGCGACGGGCGGTACCGACCGTCACATCAACGACGCAATCCGCGAGCACCTCGGACGCGATGCCGCCGACTTCGAGGAGTGGCACTCCTTCGCCCAGTTCCTTCAAGCTCACGCGGTCCACACCGGCTTCGCCTGGGCTCGCGTCAACCGGGGCCGCTGCATGGGAGCCCTCGTCTGGCAGCTCAACGACTGCTGGCCAGGGATGAGCTGGTCCTTGATCGACTCCGGCGGGATCGAGAAGCCCGCCGCGGCCGCGGCCCGACAAGCCCTGTTGCCACGCCAACTGTTCATCCTGAATGTCGCAGGCGCGCTGCACCTGTACGCGGTCAATGACACCGATGAGCCATGGGGGGCACCGGCAGTGCTCGCTCGCCTGAGCTTTTCTGGAAGCAGCCTCGCCCGAGCCGAGTTGACGCTCAAGGTGCCCGCGCGCGGTACGCAGCACTTTGGTCTTGTGGACGACCTCGTCGGTCCGCCCCAACGGCCGACGGGAGAGGTGTGCGTCGCCGAGGGTGGCGGGTGCCGCGCCTCAAGCTTCTATCTGCCCCAAAGAGAGCTCGATGTCCCCGCGCCTCCGTCGGAGCTTGACCGAGCCATCCGCGGCCACGCCTCGCACGAGCCAAACCAACACATCCCAGTTTCTCGCTACCCTTCACCCCCATGAACCTCACCCGCACCCCCTTCGGCGTCGCCGTCACGCTCCCCTCCGGCGAACTCCTGCCCATCCGCCACATCATCGGCATCGGCATGAACTACGCGGCCCACGCCAAGGAGCAGGGCAAAGGCGTCCCCGAGCGGCCCGTGCTGTTCACCAAGAACCCTTTTGCCGCGAGCCTCAGCGGCGAGGACATCCGCATCCCGAAGGTCTGCCAGGACCGCCCACAGGTCGACTTCGAGGCGGAGCTCGGCATCATCATCGGCTGGCAGCCCGGCGGCCAGTTTGTCCGCGACGTCGCCAAGGACCAGGCCCTCGGCTGCGTGCTGGGGTACGTCGCCGCCAACGACGTCTCCGCCCGCTGGTGGCAGAAGGAAGGCTCCGGTGGCCAGTTCTACCGCGGCAAGTCCTTCGACACCTTCTGCCCCATCGGCCCCAAGGTGGCCACCCCTGAGCAGGTCGGCAACCCCAACGCCCTCCGCATCCAGTGCGGCGTGAACGGCGAGACGATGCAGGACAGCACCACTGCCGACATGATCTTCGACGTCCCGACCATCATCAGCGAGATCAGCCGGGGCCACACCCTCCTCCCCGGCACGCTGATCGTCACCGGCACCCCCAGCGGCGTCGGCATGGCCCGCACCCCGTCAATCTTCCTGAAGCAGGGTGACGTCGTGGAGGTCGAGCTCGAGAAGATCGGCACGATCTCCAACCGTGTGACGATGGAGTAGTCGCCGCGTCCTACCCTCCCCCGTGGCCAAGAAGAAGTCCGAATCCGCTCACACGCCCACCCTGGAGAACCGCAAGGCCCGGTTCGACTACCACATCGGCGACACTCTCGAGGTCGGCATCGTTCTCCGCGGCTCCGAAATCAAGGCCGTCCGCGAGAGCCTCGTCTCCCTCGGTGAGGGCTACGTCATGGCCCGCGAGAGCCCGCTCGAGCTCGTCCTGCTCAACGTCAACATCGGTGAGTATGGCCCCGCCGCGGCCCTGGGTCACAAGCCCACGCGACCCCGCCCGCTCCTCGCCCACAAACGCGAGATCATCAAGCTCGCCCAAGAAGTCAGCAAGAAGGGCATGACCATCGTGCCCCTCAAGCTCTACTTCAAAAACGGCTTCGCCAAGCTGCTCATCGGCGTCGCTAAGGGCAAGGCCACACACGACAAGCGCAACACCATCGCCGAGCGCGAGTCCAAGCGGGACATCGACCGCGCGATGTCCCGCCGCCGCTGACCTCGTAACCGTCAACGTAGCGACGCCCGTTACGTCCGCACCCGCTCCGCTTCCTTCTCGCGCACCCGCTTCGCCTCGTCCTCCGACGATGGCGTAATCGGCACGATCCGCGGCGCCGGTCGCGACGGGTCCGGGGCCGCGATGACATCCGGCCCCTTGGGCTGGATCACCATCAACTCGCGATCCTCCGGAGACTCCGGCCGCTGTGCGATATCTGCCGCCGACCGCGCTCCAAGGATCTGCCCCTTGAGCCGGTCCGTCTCTGTCGCGAACGCGGCCCGCGTCCCGCCAGCCTTCTGGAGCAGCGACAACGCACCCACAATCTCCGAGTACGTCATGTTGAGGCCCGGCCGCGGGTCTTCGGGCGTGGTCTTGTGCGCCATGTACTCGATCAACTTGGGCAGCTGCCCGCTCACCGTGCTGATGATGGGTCTCGCGCCATTCGCCGGCTGGTAGTACACCCGCACCTTGTCCGAAGTCTCTTCCGCCGTGATCAGTAGCCGATCCCCCCAAGCCGACACCACCGCCGGACGCCGCACTTCGTTGCCTTCCCCAAACAACACGATCCGCGGCTGCCCCTGCTGGCTGATATAGATGAGAGGCTCACCCTCGGGCACCATGTCCAGGAAGAACTTGTCCTCCACGAACTGCCGCTCGATTCCCTGGATGGTCTTGCCATTCAGGTTCCGGCTCGCGACCAGCTGAAGCTGCGTGGGCGACAGCCGCGCCTCGTCAGAATCCCGGTTGCTCTTCTGGAGGCTCTCAAGCCGCCTCAGCTGCATCCGCTCGGCCCGCCCAGCGAGCGCCTCGTACGCCGCGACCCGCACCGTCAGCTCCTCCTGCGCCAGCAGCCCTTTGAGCGCCTCGTCAACCGTCGGCCCCGCCGCGTTGATCTGCCCCAGCAGCGCAATCGCCTGGAGCTGAACCGGTCCCTGCGCCTTCCGGACCAGTTCCTTCAGGTGCGGCGCAGCCAGCGGGTCCTCAAGCCGCGCCCCAGCGCGAAGCGCCGCCATCTGCACCCGCACCTCCGGGAAGTCATACACCTCCCGCAGGAACGGCAGCGCCTTCGCGCCGATGGCCTCCAGGCACCACGACATCTCGTCCGCCAGCACCGGCTCGTTTTTCATCCCCTCGACATACCGGCGTGCGTACTCCTCCGGGAACCCCTGCTCGACCTGCAAGTGCCGCACCAGCTGAAGGAACTCCGCCGGCGTCTGCCGGAACCGGTTCGGAACGTGCAGTGCAATGCTCCCGCCGTTGCCCGTCCGTTCATCGGGTCCCGACCGCCCGCGCGCCGTGGCGACCGGGTCGCCCGGACCCGTCGGGAACCGGCTGTTGATCGCCGACACGATCGCCCGCGTCCGCGCAAAGCTCGGGTTGAGCATCACCATCTCAATCGCCAGCGGATTCGACACGCGTCCGCCCGCCAGGATTCGCCCGCTCACCCGTGCCGGCCGCGCCGACGGGGTCTCTTCAAAGGGCTGATTCTCGAAGGGGTTGATGAACACCGGCCCCTTCGCGACCGCCAGCCGCCGCGCCTGCACGCCGCCAAACGAGCTCGCCTCGCCAAGCCGCAGGTCCGTGGACCACAGCTGCCCGCCCTCCAGGCTCGTCGCGTTGAGCGCCTGCACGAACACATCAAAGGTCGCGTTCGCCGGCGCACCCGGCGGGACCGCCGCCTGCACCAGCACCACCGCCACGTTCTTGTCCCTCAGCACCTCGCGCGGGCTCCGGCCAGACACAGCGTCGCCGCGCCCTTCGTTGGCCTTCGAGATCTCATTGAGCCCCATCTCGCGTTCCATCGTGGCCGCGATCGAGTCGGGCAGCACATCCCCGCCCGTCCCCGCCAGGCCGACGACGATGCCGTAGCCCGAGACGAGCATGGGCTCGATGCCGCGAAACTCGACCTCCGCCCCGATCGTGCCCCGCAGGAGCGCCGGCACCTCCCGCACCGTCACCGGCACGTTCCGGGCCTGGGGCTTGGGGCCCGACGAGCAGGACCCCAGCACACCAATAGAGAGCCCCAGCAGGGCAGGGGCAGCGGTCCGGGTCAACATCGCCAGCGCTCGAGCGCAGGGGTCGGTCATAACCATCTCCAGCAAAGCCGCTTTCGCGCCCGCCCCGCATCCACACGGCCGGCAGGCACGCCAGGCTTGTGCGCACAATGTACGGTTTCTCGCCCTGTCCGGCCCGGTTGGACCGTCAAGAACGTCCACAATCCGGGCGCGACCGCCTGTCGGTTGCACCCCTTTCATGTGGACAAACCGCCGCTCGACAGCTTGCCGGTACCCGAACGGGTCTTTCCACGGAAGTTGTCCACCGTCGTAGCAAAAGACCTCAGGCGGTTTTCATCGATTCCCAACCCCTCAGGAATCATGGGGTTGCGCCCTGCCGACAGGCTGTTCACGATTTTCCCTACCGCATTTTGCGTCCAACCCCGTTGCACCTACGACAGGTAGTGGTATCCTCGCTTGTGTCAGCACTACGGCTCGGGGGTCGTTCCAGGCCTTCAAACGACCTTCACATCCCTGAGCATGAGTTTGAGCGACCCTGTAGGATGGGCGCGTCGGGTGGGAGCCCGTGACGCTTATTCGGTTTCGGTTTGGACTTCGCTTGGGCACAGGATACTGTCCCCAGCGTTGTCGGCGGTTGTGTTCTGCGCCCCTTTCTGGAGGGGTGCCCAGCGGCGGGAAAGGGTGCTCGTGGGCGTTCTGTGCGACAGGCAAATCCGGGAACTGGTCACCATCACCCCCTTCGAGGAGGCGGTGAAGCGGCCCGGCAAGATCTCCTACGGCGTCTCCAGCTACGGCTACGACGTCCGCGTCGGCACCCACTTCAAGATATTCACCGCCACCCCTCGCACCGGCGGCATCACCGTCGTTGATCCCAAGCGATTCAGCGACGACCTCATGGTCGAGATCGACACGGCCAAGATCAACAGCGACCACATCATCATTCCGCCGCACAGCTTTGCCCTCTGCGAGACGGTCGAGTATCTCGAGGTCCCGCGGAACGTGCTGGTGATCTGCGTCGGCAAGAGCACCTACGCCCGCTGCGGCCTCATCGTGAACGTCACCCCTCTCGAGCCCGAGTGGCGCGGCAAGGTCACGCTCGAAGTCTCCAACACCACGCCGCTGCCGGCGAAGATCTACGCCAACGAGGGGATCGCGCAGTTCATCTTCCTGAAGGCCGACCAGGTGTGCGAGAAGTCGTATGCGGACAAGGGTGGGAAGTACCAGGATCAGGGCGGCCTCACGTTGCCGCGAGTTGACTGACGGATTTGTTGCGTGTCGGGTTTGCAGCGGCGGAAGCCGTTGCGTCACAAGTTCATGTCGTGCGGGGTGGAGCCCGGCACAACTACAGATGTACAGGGACGGGACGTATGAAGATCACGCGCAAGTTCACAACCTCCGGCTCTGACCCCTTCGCTTCCGTGAAGTGGACCACCCGCACCTCCAAGATCACCAACCCCGACGGGTCCGTGGTGTTCGAGATGAAGGACGCCGAGGTTCCCGAGTCCTGGAGCCAGCTCGCCACCGACATCATGGTGAGCAAGTACTTCCGCAAGGCCGGCGTGCCTGTTCGCGACGCGGCGGGCGTGCAGCTCAAGGATGACAAGGGCAAGCCCGTCACCCGCGGCGAGAAGTCCGCGCGTGAAGTCATCCACCGCCTCGCCGGCTGCTGGCGCTACTGGGGCGAGACCCACGGCTACTTCGATACCGCGCAGGACGCCCAGGCGTTCTACGACGAGCTCGCCTACATGATGGTGCACCAGATGTGCGCCCCCAACAGCCCGCAGTGGTTCAACACCGGGCTCAACTTCGCCTACGGCATCACCGGCCCGGCGCAGGGCCACTGGATCGTCAACCCCAAGACCGGCGAGCCCGAGCTCGCGGACGACGCCTACACCCACCCCCAGCCGCACGCCTGCTTTATCCAGAGCGTGAGCGATGACCTCGTCAACGAGGGCGGCATCATGGACCTGTGGGTCCGCGAGGCCCGCCTGTTCAAGTATGGTTCCGGCACCGGCACCAACTTCAGCAACCTCCGCGGCGACGGCGAGAAGCTCTCCGGCGGTGGCCGCTCCTCCGGTCTCATGTCCTGGCTCCGCATCGGCGACCGCGCTGCGTCGGCCATCAAGTCTGGCGGCACCACCCGCCGCGCTGCCAAGATGGTCTGCCTCGACATGGACCACCCCGATATCCAGGACTTCGTGAACTGGAAAGTCCGTGAGGAGATCAAGGTCCAGGCGATGGTGGAGGGGCTCAAGCTCCTCAAGAAGCACGACAAGTCCGTCGCCGAGCAGTGCGACAAGTACGACCTCAAGCTCGACTACGACTTCAACGGCGAGGCGTACCAGACCGTCGCCGGCCAGAACAGCAACAACTCGGTCCGCATCCCCGACTCTTTCTTCGAGACCCTCGACAAGAACGGCGAGTGGGTGACCCACTTCCGCACCAACCCCAGCAAGTCCCGGAGCTTCAGCGCCTCCAGCCTGTGGGACGACATCGGCTTCGCCGCGTGGCGGTGCGCCGACCCCGGTGTGCAGTTCGACAGCACCATTAACGCGTGGCACACCTGCCCCAGCGGCGGCCGCATCAATGCCAGCAACCCGTGCTCCGAGTACATGTTCCTGGACAACACGGCCTGCAACCTCGCCTCGCTCAACGTCCTGAAGTTCTACGACTCCTCCAAGCGGACCTTCGACATCGCCGCCTACGAGCACGGCGTGGACCTCTGGACCATGGTCCTGGAGATCAGCGTGCTGATGGCCGCGTTCCCCAGCCGCGAGATCGCGGAGCTGAGCTACAAGTACCGCACGCTGGGCCTGGGCTACGCCAACCTGGGCGCGATGCTCATGCAGGCGGGCATCCCCTACGACAGCGACGAAGGCCGCGCCGTGTGCGCGACGCTCTCCGCGATCCTCACGGGCCGCAGCTACCGCATGTCCGCCCTCATGGCGGGCGAGCACGGCGCCTTCCCCGGCTACCACTCCGACAAGGACAACATGCTGCGGGTCATCCGCAATCACCGCCTCGCGGCGATGGGCGAGGCCCGCAGCTCTAAGAAGTACGAAGCCCTCAAGATCACGCCCGTCCCCACCGACCACGCGATCTTCAAGGCCGGCAAGGTCAACCTCGCCAACGCCAAGGACCTCCTCTCCCACTCCGTCAAGGCGTGGGACGAGGCCCTCGCGCTCGGCGAGAAGCACGGCTACCGCAACGCCCAGACGACCGTGATCGCCCCGACGGGCACCATCGGCCTGCTGATGGACTGCGACACCACCGGCGTTGAGCCCGACTTCGCCCTGGTGAAGTTCAAGAAGCTCGCCGGCGGCGGCTACTTCAAGATCGCCAATGAGTCGGTCCGCCCCGCGCTCAAAGCCCTGGGCTACAGCGACCCGCAGGTCAAGGACATCATGGAGTACATCCTGGGCACGCTCAGCCTGGATGTCGCCGTCCCCGGTGGATCACGGACCGAGACACTCAACGGGTTCCTCAAGAGCAAGGGGCTCTCCGATGCTGACCTCGAGAAGATCTCTGACACTCTGCCGGGCGTGTTCGAACTCTCCTTCGCGTTCTCGGCGTGGGGCCTCTCCGACGTGGCGCTCAAGGCGTGCGGTGTGGACCCCGTGGCGGCCAAGGCCGATCCGCGCTTCAACCTGCTCGCCGCGCTCGGCCTGAACCCCGCGCAGCTCAATGAGCTCAACACCCGCATCTGCGGCACGTCCACCATCGAGGGCGCACCGCACCTGAAGGCCGAGCACCTCCCCGTCTTCGACTGCGCCAACAAGTGCGGCAAGCTCGGCCAGCGCTTCATCCACCCCCACGGCCACATCAAGATGATGGCCGCGGCCCAGCCCTTCATCAGCGGCGCCATCTCCAAGACCATCAACCTCCCCAACGACGCGACGGTCAAGGACATCAAGGACTGCTACCGCATGAGCTGGGAGCTGGGCCTCAAGGCCAACGCGCTCTACCGCGATGGCTGCAAGCTCAGCCAGCCCCTCTCCTCCACCGCCGACGAGGCCAAGAGCGAACTCAAGGACACGAAGGGTGCGCCGGACCTGGAACTATCCTCCTCCTCCAAGGCGGCTTCGGCTCCTGCCTCCCCGGCGGCCCCAGCCCCTGCGGCGATGCCGGCTGCGAAGTCTGACCTGCTGCCCGCGATCACCGCGGAGGTCAAGCCCCGCGCCCAGCGCCGTCGCCTCCCCGACACCCGCCCGGGCATGACCCACAAGTTCAACGTCGCCGGCCACGAGGGCTACGTCACCGTGGGCCTTTACGAGGACGGCCAGCCCGGCGAGCTCTTCATCACCATGAGCAAGGAAGGCTCCACGATCGGCGGCCTCATGGACAGCCTGGGCACGGCCACGAGCGTCGCCCTCCAGTACGGCGTGCCCATCAGCAGCCTGGTCACCAAGTTCAGCCATCAGCGGTTCGAGCCCGCCGGCATGACCGAAAACCGGGACATCCCCTTCGCCAAGAGCCTTGTGGATTACATCTTCCGCTGGCTGGGCATGGAGTTTGTCCCCGGCTACCGCGAAGCCAACTCACCCGTCGCGATCGCGCAGGCCGCGAACGCACACACGCATCACACCGAGGAGAAAGCATGGAAGACATCCGAGCGCGTCTCGATCGTCCCCCCTGCCAGCCCGGCCGCTGGGCCCGCCATGAAGAGCCCCGTACCTGCGGCTGGGGAAGCGACCAGCAGGCCCGCGACTGGGTCATCGATGGGGTCGATGAAGGAGACGCTGTCCGACTCGGAGACGACCACCGCGGGTGGCCTCTCCAGCACGCTTTCCCTTGCGATGGAGAGCATGTCCGACGCCCCGGCGTGTGACGTGTGCGGCACCATCACCGTCCGCAGCGGCACGTGCTACAAGTGCGTGAACTGCGGCAACAGCATGGGCTGTTCCTGAGGTGCCTTGATTTACGCTTTCAGCTTTACGCTTTCAGTTTTCTAAGTGCACAAGGTTGGTCGACGGGGCGCTCATTCGGTCCGCAGGGCGGAGGGCGTTCCCGGTTGGAGAGGGCCGGTTCGCGAATGGATGTGCAAACGGGGGTGTGGTCGAGGATCGACCCGCCCCGGTGCCCAGCCCAGTCGCGGGACCAGACGGCAATAGCGGCGAGCGCCGCGTGATCGGAAATGGCCCGTTCGTTTGAGGAGAGGCCGGCGCCCGTCATGGACGGTCGCCAATGCCAAGGAGGTCCCGCGTTGGTCTCGACACCGGGTGTTCGCCCTCCAGGAAACTGGAAACACGCCCCGTCGCCAACCCTGTGCACTTGTTCGACATCATGGCTCCCACCCGCAGGGCACTGAGCGCGGCGGTCCACCCCCGCCAGTCGCCGGCCCTGCACCCCAAAACCCCCGGGCTCCACCTCCCGGGGGTTTTATTCTGCGCACAACGAGCCCGAAGCGCCAGCGAGGGTCTTCGCGCGCGCTCGTGCCTTGTGCTAACTTCCCCACATGCCCCGCCCCATCGTCGCCATCTCCCGCGCCCTCCCCGGCACCATCGACCTCGGCGACGCCGAAGTCCGCATGGGCACCGAGCGCGCCTTCACCCGCCCGCAGCTCCTCGAGTTCGTGCGCGGTGCCACCGCCATGATCACCTGGGTTTCCGAGAAGGTCGACAACGAGCTCCTCGACGCCGCCGGCCCGCAGCTCAAGGCTGTCTGCAACTTCGCCGTGGGCACCGACAACATCGACCTCAAGGCCTGCGCCGCCCGCGGCGTCAAGGTCACCAACACCCCCAACGCCGTCACCGAGGGCACCGCCGACCTCGCGTGGCTCCTCATCATGGCCGTCGCCCGCCGCCTCATCGAGGCCGACCGCTACGCCCGCTCCCCGCTCTACCCCCAGCAAGGCCCCCTGGGCCCCACCGAGCTCGTCGGCCAGGACCTCACCGGCAAGACCCTCTGCATCATCGGCGCCGGCCGCATCGGCTACGCCACCGCCATGCGCTCGCTCGCCTGGGGAATGCGGCAGCTCTACGTGGCCCGCACCAAGCACTGGGACTTCGAGCTCGCCCCGCTCAACTCCCGCCGTGTGTCGCTTGAGGAAGGTCTCCGCGAAGCCGACGTCGTCAGCATCCATTGTCCCCTCACCCCCGATACCCGCGGCCTCATCAACACCGCCGCCCTCGCCCACCTCAAACCCTCCGCCATCCTCATCAACACCGCCCGCGGCCCCATCGTGGACGAGCAGGCGCTTGTGGACGCGCTCAAGGCGGGCAAGCTCTACGGCGCTGGCCTCGACGTCTACGAACGCGAGCCTCAGGTCCACCCTGACCTGATCCCAATGACCAACGTCGTGCTGACACCGCACATCGGCAGCGCAGCCGCGCGATTCCGGGCTGCTATGACCGAAATGGCCTGCGCCAACGCCCGCGCCGTGATCGCCGGGACCGAACCGCCCAACCGCGTCATTTGAAACCACGGCGTAATCCGGTTCACCGAACGGCGCTTGGACTTCCCACCGGCAGCCGGTATGCTCCACACGAATGGGTTACTCGTACTCCATCGACGAAACCCGGGAACTCGCCACCGTCATCTGGACCGGCGACGTGCTTCCGGAGCACGCCGGCGACGCCATCCGCGCCGTCGCCCAGGATCCACGCTGCAAACCTCACTTCCGCCGCCTTGTGGACATGCGTGCCGCCCGCGTCCAAATACCCAAGCACGAAAACCGTGAACTCGCGGCCGCGAAGTCCGAAGCCACTCCGACCTTCGGCGGGGTCAAGCACGGCAAAACGGCGATCGTTGTCGGCGACGAGCTGAGTTTCGGGATCGCGAGCCAGTACGCCGCCTACTCCGAGCTGCAAGGCGTCCCGACCGAGGTCTTCAAGGACATCGCTGCCGCGGAGGTGTGGCTCGAGCTGGGCAAAAGCTCGGACGCCGGGGCTGCCTTGAGGCGGTGAGGATTAGCGGCGCGGGGCCGCGACCTGACCGAAGTGCAACTCGAGGTACCGAGCCACGTAATCCACAATCGACGACGCCTCGGGAATCTCCGGATTGCTGGTCGAGCCCATGGGCTCGAACCGCATCCCCTTGAACCGCACCACGGCGTCCTTGATCGACAGCCCGTGCTGGAGCGACAGGCTGAACGCACGGCAGAAGGCCTGAGCCATCCCCGAAATCGTCGACCCTTCCTTGGCCATCTTGATGAAGATCTCGCCCGGACGGCCATCCTCATAAAGCCCGATGGTGAGGTACCCCTCGTGCAGCCCCACGGCGAACTTGTGGGTCACCGAGTTTCGTGTCACGGGCAGGGACTGGCGGGTCGCGACCATTTCGGGCGTCTCCTGAGGAGCGGGGGGCTGGTTGGCACGGGGGTCGCCGTGGTCGCTGGTTGGCATAGGGGAGCGAATGTAGCGGGTCGGGATGAATGAAGGGGCCGAAAAGCGACTGTGGACTATCGGACAGTGCCCCCATCTTCCCAGCACAGAAATCCCACAGGCCATCCACCTCGAATCGCAAGTCGTTGGCCCACAAGCGGCCCCGGGGGGGGGACCCGCGCCCCGGGAGGTGAAAAACCCGGGGATTGGGTGGTGCCCGGGCAGTGTTGGCTCGATATCCTGTTGCTTCGCTCTATGACCCACGAACCGGGACAACCCAAGACTTCGCCACTCCGGGCCGCGCTAGGAGGGATTTCCCTTCTGCTGCTCGTGGCGGTGGCCCTCCAAGGTGCCCCCGGTGACCGGACAGACGCGGTCTCCCGCCACACCGGTCCCGTGGTCCGGCTCATTGCCCAGGCGGTCACTCGCCAGATGGACCGGCAGGTCCGGCGCCAGGATGAGCGGCCTGCGGCGGTCGCCGCGGCTCACCCGGCAGTCACCAGCGATCGGAATGCTCTGCGTTGCGTGCCAACCCCGGACCTTGGGGTTGAAGTGCGGGCCCTGTCCCCGTGGCTGACCGACCTGCCGCCGCCAGCTCAGGCCTGAACCAAGGCTGCCCCGCGTTCGCGCGGGGCTTGTGGCGAGTTCCTTCTAAGTCGGTCCGGACCCCCGCGCCAAGTGCGTCGAGGTCATCCCTTCAGATATCCAGGCGTCAGCGCGCCCGCCGTGCGTTTGCACGGCAGCGCCGCCGCGCCAAGAGAGCAGTTCCAATGGCACAGCAGCAGCAGGGCATCCCGTTTATCGGTCCGATCCTCAACCGCATCATCGGCACGCGGAACGATCGGTTCGTCAAGAAGTACAACCAGCGCGTCGCCGAGATCAACGCGCTCGAATCCAAGGTGATCCAGCTCACCGACGCTGAGCTCCGCGGCAAGCTCGTCGAGCTCCGCACCCGCGTGGACAAGGGAGAGAAGGCCGACGACCTGATCCCCGAGGCGTTCGCCTACGCCCGCGAGGGCATGGACCGGGGCGTGGGCATCCGCAACATCTTCAACCCCGCGGCCAACTTCGACCCGTCGCTCCTGACTCCCCCGATGCGGGACCTCTACGCGAAGGTCCGGGCGGAGATGGAAGCGTGCGAGCCGCTGCCGCCCACTGGAGATTTCCAGGGCTGGAACATCCCGATCGAAGGGTGGCGCCAGCTGGACATCCCCAACGAGATCTACGCGGCGATCAAGGCTCTCTACCCCGAGTCACGCCCGCCTTTCCGGGCCCGCCCCTTCGACGTTCAGCTCATCGGTGGAATGGTGCTCTGCCAAGGCAAGATCGCGGAAATGCGGACGGGCGAAGGCAAGACAATCGTTGCGCCGCTCGCGTGCTACAAGGCCGCGATCGAGCGGATGAAGGTCCACGTCGTCACGGTGAACGATTACCTGGTGCAGCGCGACCGCGACTGGGTCGCGCCATACTTCCGCTCGCTGGGCCTCACGGTCGGCGCGATCCACCCGCAGCACATGCAGGACGAGGACGAGAAGCGGGTGATGTACAAGTGCGACGTGGTGTACGGCACCACGGCCGAGTTCGGCTTTGACTACCTCCGCGACAACATGAAGAAGTCGGCGGACATGCAGGTCCAGAAGAAGCGTCAGTTCGCGATCGTGGACGAGGTGGACTCGATCCTGATCGACGAGGCCCGTACGCCGCTGATCATCTCGGGCGAGGCGCACAGCAACTCGCCGCGGTATGACTTGGCGGACCGTCTGGCCCGGCACCTCGTCGAGCGGCAGAAGCCTTGGACCGAGGCGAACGAGAAGGTCGAGAAGTGCAAGATGCGGATCAAGGGCTTCGAGGGCGATATCCGCAACGCCCGCGAGAAGTCATTGGTGCCCACCCTCCAGGAAGGGCTCCGGCAGGCCAAGGCCGAGTTGCCCCTGCTGGAGCAGGCCCGCGACAAGAACCTCCAGTACTTCGAGGTCAAGATGGAGCGCAAGAGCGCGCATCTGACCCACGAGGGTGTGAGCGAAGCCCAGCGCGTGGCGCAGGTGGGCTCCTTGTACGTCGACGAGAACATCGACCTGCCGCACTTGCTCGAGCAGTCGCTGCGGGCCCACACGGTGTACGAGCGTGACCGCGACTACGTGATCATGCCCTCGCAGAACCCACAGACGGGGCGTATGGAGCCCAGCGCGGTGATCGTGGACACCAATACCGGTCGCCCGATGATCGGGCGTCAGTGGTCCGACGGGTTGCACCAGGCCGTGGAGTGCAAGGAGAAGGTGCCGATCAAGGCCGAGACGCAGACCGTCGCGACCGTGACGATCCAGAACTTCTTCAAGATGTACAAGCGCCTCGCGGGCATGACGGGCACCGCCGACACCGAAGCGCAGGAGTTCCACGACATCTACCAGCTGGACGTCGTGGCGATTCCCACGAACAAGCCGGTGGTCCGCAAGGACTTCGACGACGTGGTGTTCCTCTCCGCCAAGGACAAGTGGAACCAGATCGTTGACGAGATCAAGGCATTCCACGACGTGGGCCGCCCGATTCTCGTGGGCACCACGTCGGTCGAGAAGAGCGAAACTCTCAGCAAGCTGCTGACAAGCAAGCACCAGGTGCAGCACGAGGTGCTCAACGCCAAGCAGCACGAGCGCGAGGCGCACATCGTGGAGAACGCCGGCCAGATGGGCGCGGTCATGATCGCGACGAACATGGCGGGCCGTGGCACGGACATCAAGCTCGGGAAGATCACCCGCGAGTCACAGCTGGACCACTGGCTGCGGCGGGGCATCTGCCCGCGCACGGTGACCATTGAGTCTTCCATTGAGCAGCTCCGCGAGGGCGTCTACCGCAAGATGGCGCCCAAGGAGCTCAACATCCAGAAGCGTGACGCCGAGTCCATGGACTTCGCGCAGCTGGAGATGCAGCTGCTCCGCCACTGGGCCTCCAAGTTCACGTGGATGGACCCGAAGAACGTGGAGCGCGCGACCGCTGAGGAGCTGCGGGCCGCGCTGGACGAGAACGGCCGGTTTCTGATCCACCGCCTCCGCTGGTTCGAGAGCATCGAGGACATGGGCGGCCTGCACGTCATCGGCACCGAGCGCCACGAGGCCCGCCGCATCGACAACCAGCTGCGCGGCCGCTCCGGTCGTCAGGGTGACCAGGGCTCTTCGCGCTTCTTCGTCAGCCTCGAAGACGACCTGATGAAGATGTTCGCCGGCGAGACCACCATGAAGATCCTCGCGCGCCTGGGCATGAAGGAGGGTGACGCCATCGAGCACCCGATGCTCACCAAGAGCGTCGAGCGAGCCCAGCGCAAGGTCGAGGAGCGCAACTTCCAGGGCCGCAAGCAGGTGCTCGAGTACGACGAAGTAATGGAGCACCAGCGTCGCGCGTTCTATGGCCTGCGCCAGCGGGTCATCGAAGGGCGCGACATGAAGGGGCTCATCTTCGAGTTCATCAAGTCCACGGTGGACGACGCCGTGGGGACTTACCTGGACCCCGAGTACCCGGCCCAGTGCGCCGCCGAGTACGCAAAGAGCAAGCTCGATTGCTCGATCGCGCCCGACCGCCTTCGCGGCAGGGAAGTCCTCGAGATGGAGCGGAACATCCTCGAGGAGGCCGCTCACGAGGCACGCCAGACCGTCGAGCTCACCCTGGGCGAGTACATGCCCATGGAGGGCTCCGAGGTCAGCGTGGACTTCGACTCCGCCGGCCTCATCGGCTGGGCCCGCTCGCGGTTCGGCGTCGAGTTGGACGCGGCCGACCTCCGCACGGGCGGCGCGGAGGAGCGCAAGCGAGTTAAGGACGTCCTGGTGCAGGCGGCCATCGAGCAGATCGATCGTGCCGATCTTTCCGGCCTGGTCGTCTACACCGAGCCCAACTACGGGGCCAAGGAGCTCGCGTCCTGGCTGCGTGACAAGCTCACGATCGAGGTCCACGCGGATGAGATCGTGGCTGTGCAGAAGGCCGCGGACCGCGCACGCACGGTCACCGACATGATCATGGAGAAGGTGGAGCAGCTCTACCGCAAGCGCGAGATCGAGTACCCGGTTGACTTCGCGCTCCAGATCACGACGCTCATGGCACGCCAGTCCTTCCAGGAGGCCGCGGCCAACCTGGTGGCGTGGGCCAATGCCCGGTTCAAGATGGGCTGGGACGCGGGCGTCTTCAAGAAGACCCCCGACGTCGTCCGCAATGAGCTGCTCACCGAGTCGCAGAAGTTCGTGCAGGAGGACCGCCTCAACAAGGAGATCGAGGCGGCGCTCAAGTGCACGACCGACGAGCAGCTCGAGAAGCACCTCCAGGAGCGGTTCAACATGCCGCTGCCGGAGAACATGAAGCACCTGCCCGAGGACGAGCGTCCCGACAAGATCCGGGCCCGCATCGAGAACATCCTGCGGCCCGAACTGCTCCAGCTCGAGCGGGGCATCCTGCTCGAGACTTTGGACACCTCATGGAAGGACCACCTCTACGCGATGGACCAGCTGCGCGACTCCATCAACTTCCGCGCCTTCAGCCAGCAGGACCCGCGCATCGAGTACAAGAAGGAAGGCTCGCACCTCTTCAACGGCATGATGGAAACGGTGCGTGCCCGCGTCACGGAGTACGTCTTCAAGGCCCGCATCCAGATGCCGGGACAGGGCGGGCCCCCGCGCCCGATGCCGGCCCCCATGCAGCGTCCCCCCATGGCGGCCCCGGTTGGGATGATGGGGGGCGGGATTTCCGGGCCCGGGATCACCGGCCCGGGGCTGGACGGCGGCGGCATCGCCTGATCCACGCTGGGTTTCGATGTTGATTCACCGGGGCTCCCGATCGCGGGAGCCCCGTTTGCTTCCCGGTCGCTACACTGCCGCCATGCTGAAGCGGGCTCGTTCCGTGTCCATGTTCGTGTGCGCCGCGGTGGCGGTGGGGGCGGTTGGGGCCCTGAGCGGCTGCCTGGAACGCCGCATGACCATCACCTCCGAGCCCCCGGGCGCGAGCGTGACCGTCAACGATGTCGAGGTTGGCCGCACGCCGGTTACCGCTTCGTTCGTCTACTTCGGGACGTACGAGGTGCAGCTCGAGCGCGAGGGTTACCAGCCGATCCGGACAAAGGCCCACGCGTCGACGCCGGTGTACGAGTACCCGCCCATCGATTTGCTCGCGTCCGCGATTCCGGCGAACATCGTGTCGGACGTGAAGTTCCACTACGTGCTGGAGCCGCAGGAACGCCCGAGCGAGCAGGCGGAGGCCGCGCTGGTGGAGCGTGCGCAGGCGCTGCGGAAGCAGGTCCAGTAGCCCATGGCCGACCACGCTGTTCAAGGTTCTACCGCCGGGATGCCCTACCGCATCGCGTGCCTGTGCGACCTGCGGGATTCGCAGGGGCGCGTGCTGCTGCTGCGGCGGCTCAAGGCGCCCAACCAGGGCCTCTGCTCACCCATCGGCGGCAAGCTGCACGTGGATGAGGGCGAGTCGCCGGCGCAGTGCGCGCAGCGCGAGATCATGGAAGAGGCGGGGCTGGATGTGCCTATCGAGCGCATTCACCTGATCGGCCTTGTCGCCGAGACGGCCTTTGAGGGCAAGGGCCACTGGCTGATGTTCGTGTACCGGGTGCTGGGCCCGGTCGAGGTCGTGCCTCACGACATGCGCGAGGGCCGGCTGGAGTGGTTCACCCCGGAAGAGGTCGAGCACCTGCCGCTCCCCGAGACAGACCGGAAGATCATCTGGCCGCTGATGAAGCGGGCCGACCCCAAGACGGCGGGCGGCAAGCCGGGGTTCTTCGCGGTCCACATCGATTGCCGTGGGAGCGAGCTGCGGTGGACGGTTGAGCAGGAAGTCGCGGGGACGTAGCGGGCCTACTCGCGCGACGGCTCACGGAACCCGACGGTCGCGATGATCGGCCGGTGGTCCGAACCGGTTGATGGCCCGACCTCGCTCGTGGTACACGTGAGCTCCGAGGACACGAAGATGTGGTCGATCCGCACGCCCGGCAAGTGCCGCAGCCATGTGACATCGACCCATGTTGACCCCCGCCCGCGGCCTGCGCTCAGGTGCGAGTTGCTGAACCCATTTTGCCGCAGCTGCCGCATAGGTGTCGAGTTGGTCGTGCTGTTGAAGTCACCCGCGAGGACCACCGGCCGCCGCTCGGCCTGCGTGAAGTCCCGCAGCCACTCGAAGTAGCGCAGCTGGTCCTGGAGAAGGGTCGGGTTCGCCGGTGGCATGTCGTGAACGTTCTGGAGCACCACCTCTCGTCCATCCAGATCGATGACGCAGCGGATCTGCGGCTCGGTCGGGCTCGCGATCCGCCGGTTCGCGGGGCGCGCGTCAGAGACGGGGGGCGGGTAGAGCTTGACATCTGACATCGGACGCTTGGAATAAATGGCCTGCCCAAAGGCGTCATCCCGCAGGCTGGTCACGATGTGCGGGTACTTGTCTCCTAGCACTCGAGTCAGGCGTTCATGTGATTCAGGCGTGTACTCCTGAAAGAAGACGAGGTCCGGATCCCGCTCGAAGATGTACTCGGCCGCCGTCGCCTCACTGCCAGAGCCCACCAGAAGGTTGCAGGACATGACCTTGATGCTGGTCCCGGCGACGCGTGATGGAGACTTCTCGATGTAGGACATGGCCGTGGGCCCGAGGGTTACCAGCAGCAGCGGCACGCACGCGATCGCGGGCTTCCACAGCCTAAACGCCGCGGCGTACACCGCGACCGCCGCGACCGCAAACCCCGCGTGAAACGTGAACGTCCGCACCATGAACGCGAGCCACACAACCGTTTGCCACGCAGGAGAGTCCGTCACTTCGATGGGGATGAGCCATCCGAGCGCAAGCCCACCGGCCGCGCCGATCACGAGCGTCCAGACGATGGCCGCGCGTGCGGTGGTCCATCGGGAAGCCGGACCTGGCGTGGGTCTGGCGAGTCCATCGCTGGAAGTCTGGCCATCGGCTTCAGTCTGGTCGATCATGCGAGACCTCGTACGAACCCGAGTCACCAGGGTTCACCCGTGTTCCAGGATCATGACCATCAGCATCGGCCAGCCCACGTGCCGGGCTGCACGCTGATTGGCCTTGGCGTGGTCCTCGGTCAGTGCGTGCTCGCTCATGCGAGAGAACCGCAGCCCCGCCCGCATCGCACCCATCACGTAATCGCTGATCTGGTTGGGCACGCTTTCCGGGTGTATGCGCCCGCCAGTCGCCGGGTCGGTGAACCGCGCCTGCACGCCCCGCAGCATTAGGGCGGGGTGCATCACGGTGAAAACGATCCGACCGCCGCGTCGGCACACCCGCGCCGCCTCGCGGAAGAACGAGTCCACATCCCGGACATGATCCAGCACGAGGGCCGAGAGCACGAGGTCGAACCGCCCATCCTCAAAGGGCAGCTTGGCCGCGAGGTCGTGGACGATCCAGTCGACGCGCTCGGCCCCGGGCTTGGCGCGGGCCCGAGCCAGCATCCCGGGCGAGAAGTCCACGCCCGTCACCCGCGCCCCGCCCGCGGCCAGCCTCAAGGCGTGCCGCCCCGTCCCGCACCCCAAGTCCAAAACCGACCTGCCGGTTACCGGACCCAACGTCCCCTCCACCTCGGGGGTCTCAAGCAGGATCAGCGGGTTCCCGTCGGTGTCATAGAGGGACGACCACAGGTCATATCCATCCCGTGTGGGTAACTCGCGGATGTCCGGCTGGTCCATGGCCGACCTTAAGCAGCGGGGGACGTAGCTGCCTGGGCCGTCCGATCCGGGGCATCTCGTCCGTCGGCGTAGGATTGCTCGCAAAGCCCCCATTCTGTCAGCCTGGAGCAGACCGTGTTCGTCATCCGTCAGTCCAAGCCCGAAGACGCCTCCACGCTCCAGAAGCTGGCCCGGATGGTCTACTTCATCAACCTGCCGCCGGACGAGCGGCTGATCCTGGAGAAGATCCAGCACAGCCAGCGGTGCTTCTACAAGCTGGTGGGCGGCACCGACCCGGCGAAGTCCGACCCCCGCCGTCGCCAGAAGCGTCACGGCTCGGGCCTCTCCCACATGCAGGAAGAGTCCGACCTCTTCATGTTCACGATCATCGACACCGACTCGCAAGCGGGAAACGGGGCGATCCTCGGGACCAGCCAGGTCCGCGCGAAGATGGGCGGGCCGGGGAATCCCAACTGGGCGTTCAAGATCTCCGAGAAGTCCTTCCGAAGCGTGCAGCTGGGTTGGGGCACGACTCACAAGGTCGGCCAGCTGTATGCCGACGAGTCGGGGCCGACGGAAATCGGCGGCCTGATCCTCGCCCCCAGCCACCGCGGCCATCGGGCCCGCCCTGGCCGCTTCCTCTCGTTTATCCGATTCCACTTCATGAGTCTGCACCGCGCGGTGTTCTCCAATCGCATCATCGCGGAGATGGCCCCGCCTGTGACCCCCGAGGGTGACAACCTCTTCTGGGACGCGTTCGGGCGGAAGTTCATCCCCGTGAAGTACGCGGAGGCGGACCGCTTCTGCCAGCACAACCGGGCGTTTATCTCCGAGCTGCTGCCGAAGGAAGAGATTTACCTTTCGCTGCTGCCGCTGGAAGTGCAGAACCAGATCGGCGCGGTCTCGCCCGAGACAGTGCCGGCACGCCGGCTGCTCGAGAGCCTCGGCTTTGCGTACCGCGGGATCGTTGATCCCTTCGATACGGGCCCGCACCTGGAGGCGAACACCGACGATGTCTCCCTCGTGAAGCAGACGCGTCTGCTCACGCTTGGCAAGCCCGCGAGCCCCGAGCGCTGCACCGTTCCGGTCATGCTGAGCTCGATGAACAGTGATGCGGAGTTCAGGGCGCTGGAGACCTTTGCGGAGCTCGAGGGCGACGACGTGGTGCGGGTGCCGCGGCAGGTGATGGATGCGCTGTTGGCCTCGCCGGGTGCGTCGGTGGGGATGACGCCGATGGAGGCGTGGCATCAGGGCGAGGACGTAAGGCTGGGCGAGAAGAGCCCGGAGGAGCCCTCCGCCGCGGCGTTGCACGTCAACGGCACTGCCAAAGGCAAGCAGAAAACCCGCGTGGCGAGTGCCTCGTCCAAGCCGAAGGCCGGCTCCAAGGGCAAGCCCAAACGTGTGAGGTCTTGAGTGGACTCTTCCAGCGCACCGGTCGATAGCGGAACCACGAAGCCCATGCCGGCCGCTGACCTTATCGCGGGCCGGTGGATGCCTCTGACCGGTGATGCGATCCGTTCGGAGAATCCGGCGCACCCCGGCGAGATGGTCTGGGTGGGGACGCCGGTCGCCCCGCATGTCGATCACGCGGTGAACGCGGCGAGGACCGCCTCGAAGGAATGGTCACGCTGGCCGCTCGAACGTCGCGCCAAGGTGCTCCGCCAGTTCCAGAAGATTGCGACGGTGCGCGTCGATGAGATGGCGGCTCTGATCCGTGACGAGGTCGGCAAGCCGCTCTGGGACGCGAAGGCCGAGGCGCAGCTGCTCGCGTCCAAGGTGGACATCACCCTCGACGCCGGCCCCGAGGGCTCGCTGCGGCGGATCTCGCCGTACGAAGTGTCAATGGGCGCGGCCATGCCCACCCGCCGCGGTCAGGCGTGGTTCCGCGCCCACGGCGTCATGGCCGTGCTCGGTCCCTTCAATTTCCCGGCCCACCTCCCCAACGGCCACATCATCCCGGCGCTCGCCCTGGGCAACACGGTGGTATTCAAGCCGAGCGACAAGGCCCCGGCGTGCGGCCAGTTGCTGGCTGAGTTCTTCCACGAGGCGCTCACGGCCGAAGGAGCCCCCCTAGGCGTCTTCAACCTCGTCCATGGCAACGCCCCCATCGCCGCGGCCCTCGCCTCACACAGCGGCACCGACGGGGTTCTCTTCACCGGCTCCTGGCCCGTGGGTCGCCGCATCATGGAGGCCAACCTCGACCACCCCGGCCGAATCCTCGCGCTGGAGATGGGGGGAAACAACCCGGCCGTGATCATGCCCGACGCGGACCTGAGGCAGGCGGTCATCGAGTGCGTCCGCTGTGCGTTTATCACCGCGGGCCAGCGCTGCACCTGCACGCGTCGGCTGATCGTGCATCGGGCGGTTGCGGACAAGGTGATTCCTGCGGTGTGCAAGGCCGCGAGCGAGGTCATCACCGGTGACCCGCGGGCCGAGCACCCGGTGTTCATGGGCCCGGTCATCTCTGAGGCAGCACGCCGTGACATTCTGGAAGCGCAGCGGCTGATGCAGCGGGCAGGGGGCGAGCCGCTCGTCCTCGCGACTGCGATGGACCGAGAGGGCTGGTTTATCTCGCCGGGGGTGATGCAGGTCGAGCGCTTCACGCCAGACCGCGACCTGTCGAAGGCCGTGGGCGCGGATGTCGAGGTATTCGGTCCCCTGCTTCGTATTGCGGTTGTGGATTCGCTGGACGAAGCACTGGAGCAGGCCAACGCGACGCAGTACGGCCTCGCCGCGAGCCTCTTCACCCACGACCCCGCCGCCATCGAGACCTTCCAGCACGAGTGCCGCGCCGGCTGCATCAACATCAACACAGGCACCGCCGGTGCCAGCAGCAAGCTGCCCTTCGGTGGCTTGGGCCATTCCGGAAATCATCGCCCGGCAGGTGCCTTCAGCGTGGATTACTGCGCGTACCCGGTCGCAGGGATGATCGAAACCGCCGAAGCCTCGACGCTCAGCCCGGGCATGCGGTTCGACGACAGCTGGCTCTGAGCGCGATCACACGGCCCCGCCATTGGGCCCGCGCCGTTAGACTCCCGTCATGCCCTCCACCCTCCTCGCGAACACCCGCGTCACACCCCGCTTCTCCGGCGTCTCCACCTTCTGCCGCTATCCGCTGCTTGACCTCGTCCCGGCCGAATCCCGCCCCATCGACTGGGCTCTCTACGGCGTCCCCTTCGACGGCGGCGTCACCTACCGCCCCGGTGCCCGCTTCGGCCCACGCGCCATCCGTGACGCCTCGCAGTACGTGAAGCGGTACCACCTTGAGCACGCCGTGGATGTGTGCGAGAAACTCAGCCTGTGCGATGCGGGCGATGCCCCGGTGAAGCCTTACGACTCGAAGGACACGCTCGACGCCGTGAGCGACTGGGCCCGCACCCTCGGCGACGCGGACACCAAGCTGTTCGCGATCGGCGGCGACCACTCCATCGCCTACGCCAACATTCGCGCCACGTGGGAACGCCGGGGCCGCCCCGCCGCAGGCCTCGCGCTGCTCCACTTTGACAGCCACCTCGACACCGTGGACGCGGTGTGGGGCGAGCGCTGGGGCCACGCGTCGGTCTTCAGGCGGGCGATCGAGGACGGATATATCGATCCCCGCCGCATGCTCTCCGTCGGCCTCAAAGGCCCGCTCAACACGGCGGCGGACCTCGATTTCTGCAAGCAGCACGGCATCACCATCATCACCGCGCAGCAGTGGCACGATTCTGTCCGCGATGGCGCCCGTCTGGTCGAAGGCTTCGTCGCGCAGCTCGGCGGAGCAGAGACTTACCTCACCTTCGACATCGACGTCGTGGACCCCGCCTACGCCCCCGGCACGGGCACGCCGTCGGTGGGGGGGCTTACTTCCGCGGAAGTCTTCCGCTTGCTGCGCTCTCTCAAGGGGGCCAACCTCGTCGGCGCCGACGTGGTTGAGGTCCTCCCCGATCGCGATGTCTCCGACATCACGGCCCTGCTCGCATCCCATGTCATCTTCGAGGTCCTCGCGCTCGATGCGAGTCGGAGAAGCCGCTGACCGGGAAGCACGCGTGGCCTCTATTCAGCTGGTTCGGCGCGGCTTTTCCGACCCCGCGGCTCCACACCGATTCCTGACAGCACCCCGGCCCCGTGCTATGCTTCATCCATTCATCCGGATAAACGGATGGAGCCAAGAAGGACCGAGAATACCGCATGTCCAGCCCATTCATTGATGCTCTTGCCCGGCGTGTTCTGGTGTTCGACGGCGCCATGGGGACCAGCCTGCACAAGGTCGAACTGGAGCTGGAGCGGGATTACTGCGGCTGTGAGAACTGCGTCGACATCCTCGCCAAGACGCGGCCGGATGTGGTGCAGGCGATCCATGAGTCATTCCTCGCCGTCGGCGCGGATTGTGTGGAGACGGACAGCTTCGGCGGCGCGCGGCATGTGCTCGGCGAGTTCGATCTCCAGGACCGGTGCTTTGAGCTGAATCAGGCCGCGGGCGAGGTGGCGCGGGCGGCGTGCGATCGGCATTCGACGGTGGACAAGCCGCGGTTTGCGGTGGGGTCAATGGGCCCGGGGACGAAGCTGATCACCCTGAACCAGATCGACTGGGACCGGATGTTCGAGAGCTATCGCGAGCAGGCGCGGGGGCTGCTGGCGGGGGGCGTGGATGCACTGATCATCGAAACGTGCCAGGACCTGTTGCAGACCAAGTGCGCGATCAACGCGGCGATGGCCGCGATCGCGGAGAAGGGGAAGACGCCGCTCGACATCCCGATCATGGTGAGCGTCACGATCGAGACGACGGGGACGATGCTGCTGGGGACGGAGATCGCGGCCGCGGCGACGGCTCTGGCGGGGTACCCGATCCTGTCGCTGGGGCTGAACTGCGCGACGGGGCCGGTGGAGATGGGGGAGCACGTGGGGTGGCTGGGAAAGAACTGGGGGAACGCGAAAGCAACGAACCCGCGGTACGTGTCGTGCTTGCCGAACGCGGGGTTGCCGATTCTGCACGAGGGACGGACGGAGTACCCGTTGCAGCCGGCGCCGTTTGTTGAGGCGATGCAGCGGTTCATCGAGAAGGACGGGGTGCGGCTGGTGGGCGGCTGCTGCGGGACGACGCCGGAGCACATCCGGCAGCTGGCGGTGATGGCGGAGGAGGCGGGGCGCAAGCCGCCCAAGACTGCCTCCACCGTGTCCGCGCCGAAGGGCGTGACGTCGCTGTACTCCGTGCAGGAATACCGACAGGACACGTCGATCCTGATCATCGGTGAGCGGATGAACGCGTCGGGGTCGCGTGCGTTCAAGAAGCTGCTGGAGGCGGAGGACTTCGACGGGATCGTGTCGCTGGCGCGTGAGCAGGTGCGGCACGACGGCGCGCACGTGCTGGACCTCAACGTCGATTACGCCGGGCGTGACAACGCGAAGGACGCGGCCGAGGTGGTGCGCCGGGTGGTGCGGCAGGTGAACTCGCCGCTGATGCTCGACTCGACTCAGATCGCGACGCTGGAGGCGGGGCTCAAGTGCTTCGGCGGCAAGGCGATCATCAACTCGGCGAACTTTGAGGACGGCGAGCACAAGTTCGACGTCATCTGCGAACTCGCGAAGAAGTACGGTGCGGCCCTGGTCATCGGGTCCATCGATGAGGACAAGGAAGCGTCGATGGCCCGCACCGCGGTGCGCAAGCTGGCCATCGCGGAGCGGGCCTATCAGCGGGCGACCGAAGTACACGGCCTGGACGCGGCGGACCTGCTCTTTGACCCGCTGGTGCTGCCGATCTCGACGGGGATGGAGAGCGACCGGCGGTCGGGGCTGGAGACGATCGAGGGCGTGCGGGCGATCGCGAAGCGATTCCCCGAGTGCCAGACGACCGTGGGGCTCTCGAATGTTTCGTTCGGTTTGAAGCCCGCGGCCCGGGTGGTGCTGAACTCGGTGTTCCTGCATGAGTTGCAGGAGGCGGGGCTGACGAGCGCGATCCTGCACTTCAGCAAGATCCTGCCGCGGAACAAGATCCCGGACGACCAGTGGAACGCGGGGCTGGACCTGGTGTACGACCGGCGTCGCGAGGGCTTTGATCCGCTCAATGTGTTTATCGACCTCTTCAAGGACGTCGAGGCGGCGGGGAGCTCGAAGAAGGTGAAGAAGCAGCTCACGGTTGAGGAGCAGCTGCGGGCACACATCATCGACGGCGAGAAGGATGGGCTGGGTGAGACGCTCAAGGCCGCGCTCACAACGTACAAGCCGCTGGACATCATCAACGACCACCTGCTGGACGGGATGAAGACGGTGGGCGAGCTCTTCGGCAGCGGGCAGATGCAGCTGCCGTTCGTGCTCCAGTCGGCCGAGGTGATGAAGATGGCCGTGGCGCAGCTCGAGCCGCTGATGGAGAAGAGCGAGGGGCAGGCCAAGGGCAAGATCGTGCTCGCGACGGTGAAGGGGGACGTGCACGACATCGGCAAGAACCTGGTGGACATCATCCTGACCAACAACGGGTACAGCGTGGTGAACCTGGGGATCAAGCAACCCATCGCGGACATCCTGAAGGCGTGGCGCGAGCACAAGGCGGACGCGATCGGGATGTCCGGACTGCTCGTGAAGTCCGTGATGGTGATGGAGGAGAACCTCAAGGAGCTCAACGCGCAGGGCGTGACAGCGCCGGTTGTGCTGGGGGGCGCGGCCCTGACGCGGCATTACTGCGAGAGCCACCTGCGGGCGACGTACGAGGGGCCGTGTATTTACGGGAAAGACGCGTTCGACGGCCTGCGGATCATGGACTTCGTCACGGCCGGAAAGACCGACGTTCTCATGGAGGAGGCGGCGTCGCGGCAATCCAAGCGCACGGCGGCGGAAGAGCAGATCGTGAAGACGCGGATCGAGAAGTTGGCCACGGCGAATGGCGCGAATGGCGACACGCGCACAGGCGGGACGCCTGTGCCACCGGGACAGCAGGTGCGGTCGGACGTGAGTGCGACGGTTGCCGTTCCGACGCCGCCCTTCTGGGGTTCGCGCGTCGTGAGCGACTTCTCGCTCGATGACATCTACCCATACATCAACCCGGTCGCCCTCTTCCGCGGCCAGTGGCAGGCGAAGAAGGGGGCGATGTCGGACGCGGAGTACGACGCGTTCATCGAAGACAAGATCCTGCCCGTGTTCGAGAAGCTGAAGGCCCAGTGCAAGGCCGAAAAGACACTGCGGCCCTCAGTGGTGTACGGCTACTTCCCGTGCAACTCCGATGGCAATGACCTCATCATCTGGAACCCTCAGGCGCTGGACGGCGCCAACAGGGCCGGCGAGCGCTGGTCCGGCGAGAGTCAGGCCGGGCTGCCCCCGCACCGCTCGCGACCGCCCGCGGACCGGAGCGGGATCGCGGTGCTCGAGAAGCTCACCTTCCCGCGCCAACCAGACAAGCGGCGGTTGTGCATTTCGGACTACTTCCGGCCCGTTGAGTCGGGCGAGGTCGACGTCATCGGCCTGCACTGCGTGACGATGGGCCCGGCTGCGAGCGAGGCCGCGAAGAAGCTGTTTGAGGCGAACCGGTACACCGACTACCTCTACCTGCACGGGCTGGGCGTGGAGACAGCCGAGGCGCTGGCGGAGTTCTGGCACAAGCGGATGCGGCAGGAGTTGTCGATTGCGAATGAGGACTCGCCGCGGATCAAGGAGCTGTTCACGCAGCACTACCGCGGCAGCCGCTATTCGTTCGGCTACCCCGCGTGCCCTGACATGTCGATGCAGGAGAACCTGTTCCGGCTGCTGAAGCCCGAGCGGATCGGCTGCCAGCTCACTGAGAACTTCCAAATCGACCCCGAGCAGAGCACGAGTGCGATCATCGTGCACCATCCCGAGGCGAAGTACTTCAACGTGTAGCCGATTGGGGCAATAGGCCCCGGGTGGGGGCGTTGTGCGGGCTGAGGCGGCCTCGCCTCGTGAGGAGCCTTATGCGCACACTGAGCGACCGAGTCCGCGCCGTCCGAGGGTTTGTGGCGTTGGTGGCTCTCGCGGGCTTGGCGGCTGGGGTGATGGCGCAGCCGGAAGCCCCGCCGCGGGAGGGTGACGCGCCGCGGCCCATGCGCGGACCGGGGGGTCCTGGCGGCGGTTCGAATGGCGGGCCGGGCGGCCAGGAGCGGAAGCTGCTCAAGCGGTTCGATGAGGACAAGAGCGGGCAGCTTGATGCGAAGGAGCGGGCGGAAGCGCGCGAGTTCCTGAAGGCGAATCCAGTTCGGCGACCTGGGCCGGGAGGCGGACCGGGGGGACGGGGCGGACCGGGGGGGCCCGGCGGGCCGGGGATGTTTGGGAACGAGAACCGCGAGCCGGCGAAGCCCGGCGAGCGGGTCGCGGTTGAGGACGTCAAGCCTGTCACGGGCGCGGGGCTGTACGACACGAGCGTCGTGCGGACGTTCTTCCTGGAATTCGATTCACCCGACTGGGAGGCGGAACTCTCGGACTTCTACAACACGGACGTCGAGGTGCCCGCCACCCTGACGCTCGACGGCAAGCGGTACGCAGGCGTGGGCGTGGCGTTCCGCGGTGCATCGTCGTTCTTCGCGGTGCCGGCGGGGTACAAGCGATCGTTCAACATCTCGGCTGACCTCACGGACAACGAGCAGCGGGTGATGGGCAAGAAGACGCTCAACCTGCTCAACGCGCACTCGGACCCCTCGATGATGAGCACTGTGCTGTACTCGCAGCTCGCCAACGAGCACATCCCCGCGCCTCGCGCGACCTTCGCACGCGTCGTGATCAACGGCGAGAGCTGGGGCGTGTACGTCAACACCGAGCAGTTCGACAGCTTGTTCGTCGCCGAGCGTTTCGAGAACGAGACGGACGCAAAGGGGGCACGCTGGAAGGTGAAGGGCACGCCTAACGGGTCTTCAGGGCTCGACGACCTGGGCGAGGACCTCGCGGCGTACAAGGCCAAGTACCAGATCAAGAGCAAGGACCGCGAGGAAGACTGGGAAGACCTGGCGAATCTCTGCCGTGTGCTGAGCAACACGCCGCTGGAGGAGCTTGAGGCCAAGCTGCGTCCGATCCTGGATATCGAGGGCGTGCTGTGGTTCCTTGCGCTGGACAACGGGCTCGTGAACATGGACGGGTACTGGGTGCGGGCGAGTGACTACAGCATCTACAAGGACAGCAAGGGTGTGTTCCACCTGATCCCGCACGACATGAACGAGGCGTTCTCCGGCGGAGGTGGGCCGGGCGGTCCCGGCGGACCGGGGGGGCGGCGGCCGCGGGGGGATGGGCCGGAGGGGGAGCGGAGAGACCGACCGATGGAGGGCGATCAGCAGCCGCCCCGGGAGCGGGAGGGCGAACCGCGCCGGATGCAGCCCCGTGGGGGCGTTGACCTGGACCCACTGGTTGGGATGGATGACCTGCGGAAGCCGCTGCGGAGCCGCCTGCTTCAGGTGCCGAGCCTGAGGGCGAAGTACCTCGAGAATGTGCGGGTTCTCGCGGAGAAGTCGCTGGACTGGCGGACGCTGGGGGCACGCGTGGCGGGGCTGCGGGCGCTGGTCGAGCCCTATGCAAAGGCTGAGACTCGCCGGCTGACATCGTTCGAGTCCTTCGAGCGGGCGACCGCCAGCGAGCCTCCCGCTGCGGGAACTCGCTCGCGGTCACTGAGGGACTTTGCGGACAAGCGGCGTGCCTACCTGATGGGGTATAAAGCACCAAAGGAATCGCCCACGCCCGAGAATCCTGCACGACCGGACTGATCCCGGATCGCCCGCGCCCGCCCCTGCGACACGCCCACTTGACCAATGAGGTATCTTGCTGCATCCCCGGGTACGTACCCGGGCGTATTGAATCGGGTCAAACCCCGGGCTCCCGGGGAGTGTCTTTCCTTCTTTATGTCCGACAGGGGTGACAGCATGCAGATCAGTGCGTTCGCGGCGTTTGCGGGCTCGGTCATGGCGTTCGCGGCGGTCGGGGTGGCCGCCGTGGACCCCGAAACCGGTCCGATCATTAACCCCGACGATGCCGCGGGCATGGCATGCCCCTTGGGCGCGGGCGTGCCGGTGTTCCACGAGTCGCAGGTGCTGGTGCGGTTCCGCCCGGAGGTCACGGCCCACCAGTTGGACGGGCTCGTCAAGAAGGGCGGCGGCAAGGCCATCGTCCGGTCGTACACCCTTGTCCCCAATCTCCTGTGCGTGAGCGTGGACGCGGGCACCGTGAACGACGTCATCGCGGCGCTCGCGGCCATGCCCGAGGTCCAGTACGCAGAGCCGGACCACATCCGCTTCGCTCTCGCACAGAACACGCCCTATGGCATCACGATGGTCAACGCGCCCACGGTGTGGCCGATGAATGCCGGCTCGCGCGGCCAGGGCGTACGCGTGGCGGTCCTCGATACGGGCGTGGACTTGACGCACCCGGACCTGCCGACACCGGTGCTGGCGCAGAGCTTCGTTCCGGGGCAGGCCGTGGACGACCTGCACACCCACGGCACGCACACGAGCGGCACGGTGCTCGCGGTGGACAACACGATCGGCGTCATCGGGGTGGCACCGGGGGCATCGCTCATGGCGGGCAAGGTGCTGGGCAACGGTGGCTCGGGGGCTGACTCGTGGGTGATGGCGGGCGTTGAGTGGGGCGTGCTGAACGGGGCCAAGGTCGTCAGCATGTCGCTGGGCGGTTCAGGCTTCGCGCAGGCATCGGCGGACATGATCACCGCGGCCCGCGCGGCCAACGTGCTGGTGCTCGCCTCCTCGGGCAACGACAACATCGACATCCCGAGCTACCCCGCGTCGTACCCCGGCTGCCTGAGCATCGCCGCGGTGGATTCGGCGGGAGTCAAGGCGGGGTTCTCCAACTTCGGGCAGTTCGTCTCCGTCACGGCCCCGGGCGTCTCGGTGCAGTCGACCGTTCCGATCATCTCCGCAACGGCGACGTGGAACGGAACGCCCCGAAACGGGAACATCATGACGGGCAGCGCGATTGGCACCGTCACGGCGCAGGCGATCTTCTGCGGGTACGGCTCG